>Ga0190316_1000014_pt1 | contig 43645 bp, 57 predicted proteins | sample 48701112_MG_FD_161663 | JGI IMG/M metagenome (GOLD analysis project Ga0190316, IMG submission 161663) | Hydrothermal vent sediment bacterial communities from Southern Trench, Guaymas Basin, Mexico - 4870-11-1-2_MG | ecosystem: Environmental > Aquatic > Marine > Hydrothermal vents > Sediment ... | reverse complement strand
TTTTCGTTCATAATGTTCTCCTTCTTTGTTTCGTTCATATATATAATGTAACACATCACAGAGAACTTGTCAAGAAAAACCAGAGGATTTTTAGTAGCAATTTCTCCCGAAAACAGAAAAACTTTAGAAAACACTGTCTTTATTCCTCCTCATCATCCTGGAGTATTTCTCTCAGTGATGTCTGGGAGAAATAATCATTCAAATCTCTTCCTTCTTTTATCGCCTTATATACCTTTTCGTCGATTGTTCCTTTACAAATAATGTCCTTATATATAACGTTAGTTTTCGTTCCAATTCTATGTGAACGATCCTCCGCTTGCAACCTGTCTTCCGTTCGATATGAATTAGAGAACCAAAGTTGCAACGTGCTTATTTGAAGGTTCAATCCATACCCTGCAGTCGACGGGTTCGCAATAAGTATCTGAACTTTACCTTTCATAAAGTCTTCTTTTATTTCCTGTCGTTTTTGTTTAGGGGTTCGACCATAGTACAATTCACAGTGATAGTCTTTTTTCAATTCAGAATATATCGCTTCAAGTTCAGCAACAAACGAAGCCCAGATTATAATCGACTCCCCTGCTGTTTCTTCAATTATCTCCCGTAACCTTTCAATCTTCACATTACTTTTTCCAATCTGGGTAGATACATTTTTCATGTACGGGATTCTTTCTGACCCGTCAATAATAAATGCTTCAGTTTTATATGGAAAGTATCCACCTGTTATTTGTCGTAGTCTCATTGTTAATGAAACCTTGTTCATAACAGATAGTTCTTTATTATCATATTCAGCCAGAAGGTGTTTCTTAAGTTCGTTATATACTTTCTTTTGCTCGTCACTCATCTGGACATATTCCACAGTGTATATCTTCTCGGGTAGGTCCAAGCAATCCTTCTTTTTAGCTGCAAAAGTAAAAGGTTCTATTGCGGCTTTAAGTTCATCAAGCCTTTTATAACGTGTATAAGAATCTCTTTTTTCAATGAACTTAATATTCTTTTCTGAGACACTTGTAACAGCGGCCAGCATTTCATAATCGTCTGGAGTTAATTTATAGTCCATGTTCATTGTAGACAATTTTCTTTCATCCAATAATTTAGCTATTCTGGACTTAACAATTGAGAATGTTTTTTCATCAATCAGTTTATGAAACCTTCCGCCTGTATGGGGATTGACTCCCCTCATCATAACTCCATAACGGTGTTTGAAAATAAAGAAGTTCACACCAAAGAAATCATCTTTAAGAAAATTAAACGGTGCGTATAAATCAAACGGGGATTTAGTGACAGGTGTTCCAGACAGAATACATCTCTGTCCATATTTATTTAACTTGGTAATTGTCTTTGTTCTTTTAGCTTTTGGTGTTTTAATTCTGGTTGACTCATCAACAATTATGAACGTCTCAAAGTTCTTTACATATTCTGCCACGTATTTTACTACAGAGTTAGATTGGAATGTTTCAACGTTGATCATAAAGAATCTTAGCTTCCTGTCGTCTAACATAAACTCTTCAAACTTCGCCTGATAATTTCTTCTCTTCATTTTAGAAGCGTGCCAGACAAATACTCGATAGGGAATAGAACAATGTAAAGGTATCTGTTCATCTGCCCACTGTTGATGTACGTTATTGGGAGCGATAACAAGAACAGTTTCTATCTGTCCTTTCTCGTATTTATGAACAGCAATGTCTATAGCTACTTTGGATTTTCCTAACCCCATTTCCATAAACAAAGCAAAGTACTTTTCATTCTTTAATTTCTCGTACGCCCTTAGCTGATGATCATAAGGCGTTGTTTTGAAAGTCATCTTCAATTTCTCCCTTCCACCATTTTTCCATTTTGATCCTCAGGTAAATTGAATACTTACCCATTAGTTCAATGGATTGTTCTTCTGTCAGAAAATAAAGTATCTTTGTTCTGCAGTCTGTTATGTCATCATAAGTACTAATACAGACAGTATTCTCGTTGCTATCAAAGAATCGTCTGACGTCTCTACAAATATGTGCGTGTTGTTTACCTGACAACTGAGCTATTACCCTTGTATCAACGTATTTCTTAGACATAATGTGAACCTGTGTACTTGTAGTCTTTTGTGGGGAACAGTTTATCTATTTTCTTTTCCTGACTTACAGGAATGAAAGTTTTATTGAAGAACTTTTCGTTTTTAATGATACCTTTGTGGATAAGACCGTATATCTGACTCAGTCCCTTTCCACATAACACAGCAAATTGCTGAACGGTGTAATATTCTTCTCCTTCAATGTTTGTAGGTTTTATCTCCATTCTTAATCTCCTTTCCAAGTGGATTAGTACCTTATAATCTATACTAACATATTATTATTGTTATGTCAATAACATTATATGATTTTTGATGTAGTAATTACTCGAAATGTGTGGGTATTTTCTCCAAGGGGTGTGTCATTATGACCCTACTTTATTTACTAACGGTATAACCTGAGGGAACACTGGACAAAGTGTCGTTTGTCCACTAAAAAATACCTCACGTTATTATGACGTGAGGTAAAATGAACCAGTGTTTTTACTCATCTATTTTATACGACGATATTTCTAAGATTATTGTTCCATTAAGTTCAATAAATATCGACTTCCAAGCATTCCATGTCGATATAAAATTGTCCATGGTTAAGGGAAGTTTTCCGTTGATCAAAGCAGCTGACAGGTTCGGTGTAACGTAGAATACAACTCGGGAATAAGCTTTGTTAAGAGAAGACATAACACCCAGTGTTTGACCACTTGTTGCGTCGTTTACAATGAAAACCTCAGTTTGTTTTTTGTTCATAATGAACTCCTTTTCGTTTTTGATAATTAGAATATAATATATTCTGCTTTATCTGTCAATGGTAAAAAGAGGAATTAGACAGAAAAAAGAAGAGTTTTTACATAAAAACTGGAAGAAAATGAGGGGCAGTTTTTACAATCTTATACATTTGTATAAGATTTTTCGATTATTACTTTGACACTTTTCTCTCTTTATCAATATAATAATCGTTTTCCATTTCCTTTATATAACGGAAAACAAGCATTTTCTGCATGGTTCCTGCAAGGTATGTTTTTTTATATATATCACTTTTCATATGTTGTAAATCATTGTAATACAACAAGTTACGTGTCGTATATATGATTTTTAATATATATGATTTTTCATACCATGTAGGAAATGTAGGAAATGTAGACTTTTTGAAAAGTGCATGGGAGAAAAAAAAGGCCTTTTTTGCGTTTTTGACAATGAGAAAATTGACATTTCCTACATGTTTTTGATTGATCGAATCGTAAATCGTTGTATTATAACAATTTACGTCAATATAAAACATGTAGGTAACATGCAGGAAATGCTTGTTTTTCAATCCTATATACAATATATGAAAAATCATATATTGTGTCATAATGCCCCTGTCCAAGTGAAACCTGGCCTTTTTCACATGTAGGAAATGTAGAAAGCAGTTTTTGGCACTACATGTCTCGGTTTTTTGTTCATTATGAGTCAGTCTCTCTTGTAAGCAATAACCATGCCAACTCATTTAAAAATAATCTTTAAAAAACCTCTTGTTTTTCTGAGGATTTTTCTTGACAAAACTATTGTTATCTGATACATTATATGTATGAAACGTTGATAAACATTTTTTATCAACCTTTGAATTATGTTCTTTGACAAATTAGAGAAGGGGTTCATCAAAACAATGTCGTATGACGTTGTTAAAAATTATTTCAAGGAGTCATACAATGGCTAAAGCAGAAACAGAAAGAACAATCACAATCGAAGAAGAAAAAAAGGCTGCAAGAAAAGAAGCAAAAGAAAAAAGAAACGCAGCGAAGAAACTTGTAAAAGAGTTTTTTGTTGAACTGAAGGAACAGATGGATGTTCCCGAAGATGTTCTTGAAGCTGTAACTTTAATTACCAAGGCTGGTTCTTCTCGTGGGGAAAAGAAACCTTCAAATGCAGCTTTGATCAAAGAATTGATCATCAAGGAAGGACATGTTTCTGACGTTGATCTTTTCATGAGGTTTAAAGTTGCCCAGCGAGAAATGGCTGGACATATCCGTAACTGGATCAAAAAGGCTGAACCCGAGGATCGTGTATGGATCATGTTCGACAAAGAAGCTGAGGAATATGTGCATGTTGGTGACGGGGAAAACCCGCCCGAGAATTGGGAAGGATATGTTCCTACAACCGACGAACTTTAATTTCAGGCCCCTGTATTTACAGGGGCTTTTTAGTAGGTGCATGAAAAAGACAACATGTGCTAAAAAGATTTTTCGATACCTTTTTTAGATTGATTGACAATATATTTTAACGTGATATAATATATGTAATGAATAGTAAGAAAAGGATGATACCGAAATGAACTTTCAGGATAAAAAAGACTACGCAATGCAGTTTATCAGATTAGGTATTAGTCCTTATGAAGCAATGCTTCATACAGATTTTACCGAAGACGAAATAGCTAAAGCAGAGGAAGACCCTGAGTTTCAGGCAGATATAAGGTTCAATCAAAGAATGGAAGAAATTGAACTTCTTCAGAAACTGAATGACGCAATGGAGATAGCGGCTTCAAAAGGAAACGCTTCAGCTATTCAGTGGAAACTGGAAAGAATAAATAGTCGATGGAGACCGTCGTCTGTTCTGGATTTACAGTCAGGGAACAGACCTGTTAAAATAAATCTGGTGGGTTCAGATGAAGTGAAAGGGGATAAGGATTGACCAACACTTTGACCAGGAAAGCAGAACAAGATGTTGTTATCATTCAAAAGGTAAAAGATGTCCTGGTTCCGTCAAAGAAAAGACACAAGATCATTGCAGGTGGAAGAGCAAAAGGGGCTTCTTGGTCTATTGTAAGAGTGTTGTTACTTGAAGGAATGAATGAAGAATTATTTATTCCTTGTATAAGGGAGGTACAGAAAACAATAAAGTACTCCGTTAAAAAACTGTTAGATGACACTATTAAAATGTATAACTGGCAGTGGTTTTACCGATCAACTGACACAGAGATAATTGGTATAAACGGAACTAAGTTTGTTTTCTTTGGTATGCAGGAATATAATGCTGACAACGTTAAGTCACTTGAAGGTGCAGACAGATGCTGGGTTGCTGAAGCCCAGAGTATATCAAGAAAGACGATAAATGTTCTACGTCCTACAATCAGGAAAGAAGGTTCTCAAATATGGTGGGACTTCAATCCTAGATACGATACAGATCCGATCTATGTAGACTATGTTTTATACGACGATCCGAACGCTGAAGTATTGTGGTTGTCGTGGAAAGATAACCCGTTCTTCAATCAAACACTGATGGACGAGAAAAATGCAGACTATGCAAGGAATGAAGAAGAAGCAAGACATATCTGGGAAGGTGAGTTAAGAAATGCAGGAGATATGTTTGTGTGTCCTTCTTCACTTGTAGACGTGGCTATTGATAATCACATTGATAAACTGGAAGGAACCATTGTTGTTGGTGCGGATATAGCTCATCAGGGCGGAGATGAAATTGTTTTCTATAAAAGAATCGGAATGAAAACTGTTGATAAGTATATCAATAATAAAATGGATACTAAAGGAATCCTGTATGCACTTAAAGGATTTATGCAGGATCGTTCTGTAATACTTAATATAGATAACGGATACATTGGTGCTGCAATAGCTGACTTAATGGAAGACGATGGTTATATAGTAAACAGAATAAACTTTGGTGGAACACCGACTGACAGAGAACACTACGAAGATACTGTTACAGAAATGTATTTTCAGTTAAGAGACAACCTTCAGTATATTGATATGCCTAAAGACGATGAACTCAGAGGACAACTAATCCAGAGAAAATATAAATACATAAGAGGAAGACGTGGTTATGAGGTTATGAAGATAGAATCTAAAGATGAGTTTTCAGAACATAATCACGGTATCCATAAATCACCTGACAGAGCAGACGCCTTTGTTCTTTGTTATTACGATATTGAAGAAGCAGGTGGAACGGGAGAGACTGTTGAATATAATATATTTTAGAGGATGTCATGGGAATATTTGACAAGAGCATTGAAAAAGCTATTAGAAAAATCTCTATTCAGGGATCGACTGAAGGTTCTACAACAAGACATGACATAGAGTCTTTATTCTATTCAAGTAATGCGTCTACATCTGTTCCCGGTATAGTTAATTCTTATACTGTATATGAGTCACAGGTAGAGAATACATATAAAAAATACAATGGAGAAGAATCCTTCGGTAATTCTATGGTCAGAACTATCATTGACTTTAGAACAGCGTTTATTGCAGGAGAAGGAATATCAGTTAGTTGTAAAGATGAAAGAACAGCTAAGTGGATAAACAACTTAATTAAACATAATAAACTTAACGGTTCATCACTTATTAAGTTTGTAAAAGGTGCAGAGATGTCTGGTCAGGGAATTGCATTACTTGAACCAGAAGAAGATACTGTAAACATATACCGGAAGCCTTATGACTATGTAGAACCGTACAGGGCAGTTTACGATAAGGAAACAAATAAACTAGTAGATGTTCAGGTAAAGAAAACAGGTTCTGTTGGGTGGGTGTCATTAAACTTAAAGAACTACGTGTATATAAGAACAGGTGGTGATGATCGTTCTAAAAGTAAACCGTCAACTAAGACAGGCGTTGTTCTTACAGACATAGACAATTACGACAGAGCAATAAAAGACATAAGAAGAAATAATCATATCTTCGCCCGAGTAACTCCCGTGTTTGAAACAGATACAGCAAGTGAAGCAAAGAACCTTAAAACCTGGTTGTCTAATGTGAAGTGGAAAATAGGGACTACTTTTATTGGAAAAGCTAAGTTCCGTTATGAGTCACCGACAACAACTGTTTATAAGAACATTGAAAGTGAACTTACTTCTGTAGTTAAAACTATTTCTTCTGTAACAGGTGTTCCTGTACATTGGATGGGTTATGTTGATCTTATGAGTAACAGGTCGACTGCAGAATCTCTTTATGAAGTAATTAAGAACGCTACCCTGAATGAAAGAACAATCTGGGAAGAGGCTTTATACGATATAATTCTTAAGGCACAGGAAGTTTATATAAACGAAGGTGGAACAGAAATTACTTTAAATAGGGATTTTGAAGTAAAGCTTCCTCTGATAGACTTTTCTAATTTCTATACACGTGTTCAGGCGTTAAGCTTAGCTCATGGGGATGGGGCTATTTCAATGGATGATTATAGAAATGCACTTCCTGGGATAAATCCATTGGACACTGAAAGAACAGTAAAAATAGAACAGGAGGAATCACTTAAACAGTTGATAAAGTTTGGTGTTCCATCTGAAAATAAAAAGCAAGGAGAAGAGTAATGGCAGATGAAAGAAAACCCATAAAACTCGTTGAAAAAAAGAAGGTTGTAACTGTTATGGATGTTCTCAGAACAAAAAATGGTTCTTTACATGATGAGGTCCGGAAGTCCATGAAAAAGAAACAGCCCGAGAAAACCGCAAAAGAAAAGAAACCTGAGTAGTTAAAAAGGAGGACTATGATATGTCAGTAAACACAAGGCTTTTGAAAGTTAGTACTCCTGATGGGAAAAGAATACCCATGTCATCTATTAAGTATCCTAACGACAGGGTTCTTATCCGCGTACTTAAACTGGATCTTGTAAAACAGGATAGTCCTCCCTTTGCTAAAGATGGGGTTATTTCTATTATGTGTAAACGGGAAGACTACCAGGAAACAGTAAGAAGAATTACTAAGTACCTGGAAGATTTATTTTTAAAAGGATTGAATAATGGAAGTTCTAATTCAAGCACTGGAATTGACAATGACTCCAGAAGAAATAAAGAGCAAACTTACAAAGGAACAGTTGGAGTCGATGAAAGGGAAGGGAGTTCTTCAAGCCTACACAGTAGCCCACGAAGGAAAAAGCAGACCAAGGGTGATAGGAGAAGGAACACAGACACTACATTGGACAAAGGCAGTAATCCGGAGACTGACGGAAAAGATAAAGAAAGGAACTAAGTTCTTTGTAGGACACGGGACCACTAACGACCATGATGGAAGAAGGGAAGTGGGAACCGTACTTACTTCTTTTCTGAAAGAGATTGGGGGAAAACTATCTAATGTAATTATTGGATACTTCCCTAACGCTGATGCTGTAAAAGAGATGGATGCAGTGTCAATGGAAGCAGAAATAAACGTTGATGATGACAACGTGGTAGGAGATGTAGACGATGTAACTGGAATTGCTTTGGGAAACAGTGAAAGAGACAATCCAGCTTTTCCTGGTGCATTAAGACTTAGTTCAGTACAGTGCTTTGACACTGACGAAAATAAAACCCTGGAGAAGGAGAAAAAGAAAATGGAAGTAACATTTCAAGATGTAATGACGTTTGTAAAGGAACATAATGTCTGGCCTCATCAGTTATTTGACGAAGATAACTTGAAGAACGACAGAGTGTTCAGTAAGCTGTTTGACTCTAATACAGCTATGAAACTTGAGAATGAAAAACTCAAGAAAGAACTGGATGAAACAAAGGAGAAGGTGTCAACCCTGCAGAAAGAAACAAGTGTAGCGTTGGCAAAAGAAAAGTTAAAGGAACTGATGCCGAAAGATCTTACAGACAAACAGAAGACCTTTATCTCAAATAAGTTTGATCCGTCTTCTTTTGAAGAGATATCGGATGAAACAATTAAAAAGTATATTGAAGATGGTAGAAAAGACTTCGCAGAAACTGCTAAACTGTTTGGCGTTGCCGATGGTTCGCAGTCTGGGACTAAAACGACAGAAGAAAGTACTTCTGATGATTTAGGAGCCGGAGAGTCTTCCCCAGAAAATGATGCGTTGAAACTAATAGGAGTAGAATGATGGCAAAAGAGTTTGAACTTTTTTCCAAGAACTACGAGGCAATTCAGGTAGCACCTGCAGCAGCAAAATCTGCTGGAGAGTTTGAAACCTACAACGAAGTTAACGGCTTCCACCTCGTGGACTTCTCTTCAGACCAGGTGTCGGCTGGGGAGGAAACAACTTTAATAACAAAGGCAGAAACTGTCCGTGTTGTTAAACATACAGGAGAAACCTGGGCACCGGGTGAAGCAGTAGCGTGGGTGGATGCGTCAAGTTACGCTTCCAATGTAGTTGGTTCAGATATCCTTATTGGGTATGTCAAAGAAGCCGCAGCAAGTGCGGATACTGAAGGGGTAATATCGTTTGACGGTTTTGCTTCTCAGCTGAAAGCGTAAGGGGGTTTCTTGATGAAAGAGATAAATCTGGAAAGAGTATTTGATCTTGTCACTCACATGCGGGAGCATGATAAAGAGGACTATCAGTTTGACAAAAACGTTAAGCTGAATTATCACCAGCAGGGGATCGTTCTTAAAAAGTCTATTCAGGCTTTTATGCAGGGAGTCGGAGTAAAAGAAGGAAGTAAAATTATACAGGCTTTCTCTGGGTCGTCTGATCTTCCTCAGTTGACTAAGGATGTGTTTACTGTTTCTGGTAACCTTCCTGTTTTTGACACATACTGGCAGTCGGCATACAAAGGGATAAAGCTTCGGAAAGGACAGCTGTCCTGGGAAATTGCTGACGTTGCAAGTGGACTTATTTTCTCTCTCATTCCTGAGGGTGGAAAAGCTAAGTTCTACGGTGTTACTGGAAATACCGTTACCGCGAAGATTGAAAAATACGGAGCGGGAATTGGTGTTACTTGGGAGATGATCGAAGGAAGAAAACTGTATCAGTTTGTTGACCTGATGGAAACAACTCGGGCAAAACTGAATGAGCTTTGGGCAGATATTCACTATGGTCTTTTGGCAACGGCTGCAGCAAATAATCAGGTGTCTTATCAGCTTACCTCTTCTGAGACGATCCTTGAAAGGGACATTGCTACCTTAAATAAGGGGTATGAAACAATCGGGGAAGCTTGTAAGGATAAGGGATACGGAGACACAGCGAACTCACCTATGGTTGTTTACGCTTCTCCGAGTTTGAAGGGCAGAATTACCAACGCTCTTAAAACATCCTTCCCGAACATGGTTCAGTCTGGTAAAAAGTATTCTACTGCTGTTAATTACAACATTCAGCCTTACTTCTCGTGGAACTCTGCAATTCCTGCGAACAAAGCAATCATGGTTCTTCCTGGTAACAAGGTACAGAACGCTGCTTATCTACAGGAACTGGGTCTTACTGAAAGAGACATTGAAACTCTCAGTGACCTCAGGACTTATTGGTCTGCCTTTGGTGCTGTTATTGCAGACACTGACCAGACAGCAGAATTGGCTCTGTCCTAAAGGTTAATAAGGAGTAACGTAATGGCATTAGTCGTGGGAAGCAATACATGGGTAACAGTAACAGAAGCGGATGAGTATCTGACATACAGAATGGGAACAGATGAGTGGTTTGACTTACAAGAAAAAGGTCAGCCAGGAACTCTTTCTAAAGAAACTGTGTTAGGAACTGCTTTCCGTGAATTAGTTAACTGTCCTTCTTTGGATTTACCTGTATCTGCTTCCGGCGACAATGTTAAAAATGCTCAGGTAGAGATGGCGTTATTTCTTGTAAATCACTTTAACGAGTTAGACGACAGAAGGGCTGGTATAGCAACCGGCCTTAATTCCTTTCAGTTAGGAAAAAGAAGAGAGGACTTAAGGACGTTTTTTATAGGGGTACCTGAATACATTATCACTATGCTTGGGGAGTATGCAAGTATAAATACTACTGTGGAGTTAAAAGGACAGTATGATATTTAACAACGGCGGTAAATATAGTTCTTTTGAAAAGGACTATGCTAGTAAAGTTAAACCATTACTCATTAAGCTTAATAAAAAAGAAAAGCAGTTAAGAGATCTTCTTGTTCAGGCTGTCAACAAAGGAGACGCTAGTCCAGTATATTGGAATAAACTAAGAAAAGAAATTGACAAGATATATGCAGAGTTATCTAGTATATTTTCTTCGTGGGCAAAAGAAGAAATACCTTCACGGTATAGAATCAGTCTTAGACAGATACAACATGCTATAAATAAATCAGCAGTTATTGTAAATAAACCAATGAAAGACATCTATAAAATGTTGAACTCTAATGCTTCTGCTCAGACTATGAAGTTACTGTATACTGATGCTGTGTCTTCTTTTGATACTGCTTTACTTGCAGGGAAAGGAAATGTTGTAAGGTTTACACGACTTACTCAGCAATCTTTGTTAAGTGAGAATATTGTAAATCAGACAATAGCAGATACATATATTGAAGTGGGAAACTTAAGGGCTTCAGCAAGAGCATTAAGTGGTAAGTTCTGGGCTAAGATGTACGAAGACATAGAAGGGAATAAGTTTATCCAAGCAGGTAGATATAAATATAAACCTAGTTATTATGCAGAAATGGTTGGAAGAGTAAAGTTCCATGAAGCTCATTCCTATGCTAGCCTAAATCAGGCTAAGAATTACCGTACTGATTTAGTACAGGTATCATCACATAATACAAGAACCCCTATCTGTATGCCCTATGAAGGGAAGGTATATTCTATCAGTGGAAATAGTAAGATGTTTCCTCCGTTATTTGACACTCCTCCTTATCATCCTAATTGTCTTCACTTACTGTACCCTACATTTGAAAGCGGGATGGAAGCACAAGGAACATTAGAAGCATTCTCAGATTTTAGTAAAAACAAGATTGATAGACCACCTGTACCGTCTAGTTTTATCCCGCTTTCTAAAAGGGAGGCAGTATGAGTTTATTGTATCCTGATAGAATAAGAATTGTTCCTGTAACAACCGATAATGAACTTAAAACTACTGTTGAAGAAACTCCCATTGATGTTTCTGCTTATGTTGAAGAAGAAAGTCAGATAGGTTTTACTAAAGACGGGACAGTAATTGTACCACACATCAAGGTTTTTATTCCCGCTAAAAAAGTAATACAGAAAGGGATATTAAAAACTCTTTCATTAAAGAAAGGAGATATGTTGATTGTTAAAAGACTACATGGACAGGAAGTTATTGAACAGGAACAAATAAGAAGAACTATTCTTTCAGTACAAAGGATTGGTAGTCAGAGAAACACACATATTGAGGTGATAGTATAGTGGATGGTAAACTACTTATTTCAACTAATCTTAAAGCTCTGAATAAATTAGTTAAAATTAGTGAGGAACATTTTAATTCTGCTATGGAGAAAGGAGCAATTCAGTTCTTAACATGGTGTAATACAGGTAGTGCTAATGCGTCTAAAAAACCACCTATAAGATGGGGTGTTTTAAGAGGATCGTCTTCTGCATTTGTAGGTAGTAAATTAGTTTTAATATACCCCCAGGACATTACTCCAGGTTCAGGGGAGGAACCTTCGCCTTTAAAACAATATAAGGGAAAACCTACTGTTGCAACCTTTGTCTGGAATACAGACTACGCTCACAGAATGCACGAGTGGAAAGGAGGATGGGGACCTTTTACAATGCAGGATGGAGATGCAGGGAATAAATGGTTAGAAGATCATCTAAGGGCAGACAAAGATGCTTTAATGAAAATGGTTGCTATAGAGTTTAAGATGGAGATGGGTACGTGATATATAACCTAAGAGAATACATAAAAATAAATCTTCCCGAGTTAAGTGTTGTTCTTAATGGATGGGATAAAACTTCCCCTGAAGAAAGTATTACTATTATGCAGAGAGGTGGTTCCCCTGACCATGATAACTTGAAACAAGAAATAGCTGTTCAGGTTTTATCTCGGTCTGTAGATGTAAATACAGCGTTAAAGAATATAGAAAGTGTTTATAATTTGTTAAAAAATAGGTTCGGCTTGGTGTTACCAGAAGTCACTGTGGGAGATACAGTATTTCCAGAAGTAAAAACCTATCAAATATCTCCCGTGCAGAATCCCGGTTACCTGGGGTCTGACAGGAGTAATTTAGAGATGTGGTCATTTAATTTAATAGTGACCACAGTATAATTCATAGGAGGAATACGATATGAGTGTTGGAGGAGCATTATTTTCCGGAAACTCTAAACTCTTTGAAGGACCTTTGGGTGTAGTAAAGATTGGGTTCAAAGGGTACGATCTGGGAAAGACAATGGCTGATAGTAACTTATCTCCTGACCAGGACGTTAAGGACATACTTTATCAGCAGGACGGAACAAAACCGTCTGACCATGTAAGGACAGGGATAGAATATATTCTTTCCTGTACCCTTGGAGAAATAAAGACGGGACTTTTAATTTTGTTAATGTCTGGTCTGACAACTGAGAACACCACTGAAACGGAGGACTCAGGAACTATTGGTAGAAGTATCTATCAGTCAATGAGGGATCAGGAAGCAGGTGTGCTTAAAGTTGTTTCTGTTGATGCCAACGGGGTTGCTTCGGAAGAAGTAGAAGATAGAATTATGTTCTACGAAGCTATTCCTATCATCGACGGAGAACTCGTGAACTGGGGAGCAGACACCCAGAGAAACTTACCTGTACAGTTTAGGATAAAGTTTCATGTGTTCGCTACGGGGGAATCCTCAGCGAAGGTAGGAGCCTTTGGTTACTGGGGAGACCCGACCATTGAAGATGTTCCCGTTGCTGTATATCCTGACGTAGAAGCACCTAACTTGGTAACAGGTGATGCTTCAGCAGATACTACATTGGATCTGACGTTCAATGAGAACATTGCCTTTCAGACGTCCTTTGATACTGGACATTATATGGCAAGTGTTAATGGAACCTTTGTGGCACCTTCTTCGGGAAGTATCACAACTACTGAGTTATCATTGACATTTCCTGCTTCAACTTTTTCTCACGGGGATGAGATAAAGATAAGTATCAGTGACGTTGCCTTACAGGACACTGAGTCTACTCCGAACAAATACCCGGGTGTAGAAGGTTTTATCTGTACTGACAGTATATAATTCTTTAAGTGGGGAAAGACCTTCCCCACTTATTACTAACTTATTTGGAGAAAATAAAATGAAGTTTGAAGCAAAGAAAATTGACTTAACATTGGAACTAACAACACTCAGTGGAGAAGAAATAACACTGACACCAAGAAAACTTGTTACTGCTGAGGAAACTGTAAATATTCTTAGGTCCTGGACAGCAGCAGAAAAAAATGCAAAAACAAACGTAGACAGAGTAGAATTACTAGCAAAAGAACTGTCTATTCTTTATCCGAAAGAAAAGGAATGGTTCTTAAGTAACTTTGATATGACTACACTTTCTGATATGTTGAACTTCGTGGCTAGTTCTATAGGAGGAATAAGAAAAAACGCAGAGAGCTCGAGTTAATACTTTTTAATTTAAGGATCGGTATTAGCCCGAGCTCATCACTGACGCTTATTGATAGGTACTCGGAACATGAGATTGAATGGTTTATTGAAAGGGCCAGTAAAGAAAAAGAAATAAGTACTATCATGGAGGAACTAAGTTTGACAAATACAATTCTTGCAAGTATATCTGCTTCTAAAGGTAAGAAAGGATTGAACGCTTACCTGAAAATAAGAAGAAGGTTACTGGAGAGAATTGAAGAACTGAGGGTAGATGAATCTAAGTTAACAGTATTTCAAAGAATTAAAAGAAATGAAAAGAAGAGCAATACACTGTTTGATAAATTAAAGACAATGGATAAAGGAAGATAAAGATATGCCTTTTAAAGCTGGTGCAATTTACGGAGAAGCGATACTCAATACAAAGAAGTGGACTACTGGTTTAACTGCTATGCAGAAGTCAACTGCTCTTGGTATGGCAGCTATTACTTCAGCGTTTACTGCAGCCATGATCAAAACAGGTAAAGCGAACAATGAGTTTTCTAAAGCTTTAACTAACGTTTCAACTTTAATAGATACTAATGCTGTATCTATGGACGATCTGTCTAAACAGTTAATTAAGCTGAACCCAGAGCTAGGAGACACAACTGAACTAACAAAGGGTCTTTATCAATCTTTTTCTTCAGGAGCTAAGACAGCAGAAGAAGCAATGGACCTTACAACAACTGGTGCTAAGTTTGCTAAAGCTGCTTTGACAGATACTTTTACTGCTGTAGATGTTTTATCTACAGCAATGAACGCTTATGGAAAAGAAGTTGTTTCTGCTGAACATGCTTCAGATTTATTTTTTACAACAATTAAACTTGGTAAAATAACAGGGGAGGAATTAGCAAGTTCAATCGGTACTTCAATCCCTTTGTTTTCTTCTGCAGGAATATCTCTTGAGGAACTGTCTGCTGGAATGGCAGCAATGACTAAACAAGGTGTAAATGCTAATAAGGCAACTATTCAGTTGAACGCTATTGTAAACTCGTTCTTAAAACCTTCTGAAAAGATGAAAGAAAATCTTCATGCTATAGGATATGAAAGCGGGTCTGCATTTTTAAAGGCAAAAGGTTTGTCTGGCGCACTAGAACTTGTTGCAAAATCTACAGCGGGGGATGGTGCAAAAATAGCTGAACTTATTCCTAACATTAGAGCTATGAGAGGTGTAATGGCTTTAACAGGGACAGGAGCTGAAGAGTTCAACAATATTCTCGAAGATATGAGTGATGTAGTAGGAGCTAATCAGGAAGCTTTTGAAAAACAAGATAAAACATGGGAAACTGCGAAGAACGCTTTAGATAAAGTTTCTATTGCAGTGGGGGAAGTTAGTAAACAATTTATTGATAAATTACTTGTGGGTGTTACTAAAGCTTCAACATGGTTTATAAATCTCAGTGACGAGTCTAAACATTTTGCTAGTACTTTTATTGTTGTAGGAGCAGCAGTAGGGGCTGTTACATTGGCAGTTGTCGGTCTTAATGCAGCACTTGTAGCACTTGCTGCGAACCCCGTAACTGCTGTTATTATGGGAATAGGTCTTTTGACAACGGGAGTAATTACTTTAGCAAAAACACTTGAAGATAAAAGAATAACTAAAGCTGAAGAAAGGTTCCATGATATAGCTATTGAAATAGGAGTTGCTGCTGATAAGACAAAGGATTTAGGAAAAGCAATGTTGGAACTTGAAGACATGCTTCAGACTAATTCTATGTATGAACAGTTTGCTACTGCAGAACAATCTGCTGAAGGACTTAAAAGACAGATCGAACATGTAAGCGAGAAATACGGCATAGCAAAAGAAAAAATAGCAGAGATGCTTCTTACTTCTGATAAGGTTAATGAAACTAAAAAAGAAACTATCAGAAACATACAGAAACAATATGCAGAAGAGGAGAAATTAAATAAGCAACTTAAGATAGCTAAAGAACTAAACTCTACCACAGAGATAATACAAGAAAAGATGCTTATGCACACTCAGGAAAGGAAAAACAGTACTGAGGAATACAATCAAAGTTTACAGGACCAGATAGACTTAGAAGAACAAAGGGAAGCAGACAGGAAAGAAAGAGAACTTGCAGAAATAGCACGTGTAGAAGGCGTTAAAAAAGCAAGACTGAAAGCAGAAGAAAATTACCGATTAGAGTTATCAAAAACACAGGCTAAAATAGACTATGGAATGATAACACTTGAAGAGGGGATTAAAGAAAATATAAGTTCAGCAGAAACCTTAGCAAATGCCATGATAGATATTGGTTACGACACGTCAACAGCAGGACAGATCGGCAATAAGGTTTTAGAAAAAGCGCTGAAGATTATGGAAGAAGAAAAAGAAAAACTTAAAGAAATACAGGATGAGGAAAGAAAGAAAGCAGCAGATAAGGTTATTATATATCAGGCAACTGAGGAAAGGATAGCTGAACTTTTACAAAAAAGAGAGAATGAAAGATTAAGACTACTACAGATAACGACTGAGGCTGAAAAGAAAGCAAGTGAAGAGATAACTGAGAAAGAGAGAGAAGAAGCAGAAAAAAGAAAACAAATATTCTGGGACTACTATGGGACTATTATAAATGCTACTTCTTATTTCCTAGATCAACTTAGTGGTATAAAGAATATGGCTTTACAGAATGATCTAGACCAGATTACTTTAACTTATCAAAGTGAACTTGAAGCTTTAAATAAAAAGTTAGATGACGGGTTAATTTCACAGGAAGAACACGACAAACAGTTAGCAATACTGAATAAGAATAAAAAAGATAAAGAGAATGAACTGAACAAAAAAGCTTTTGAAGCTAATAAGTCTTTTGAGATCGGAAAAATCTGGATGTCTGTAGCGGATGCCATTGCAGGATGGTGGTCTGCTGCAACTTCACTAGGACCTATTGCAGGACCTATTTTTGGTACTGCTATGTCTGCTGCGTCTATAGCTATGGGAGTAAAACAAACAGAACTAGTCAATGAACAGCAATTTGTTCCTGCGATGGAGAAAGGGGGAACAGCTTCAGGAGTAACCCGTGTTAATGAGTCTGGGGGAGAAATACTTAATCTTCCCGATGGAACAGTTGTTATTCCCCATGATATTTCTCGACAAATAGCACAAGACTCTGGGATGAACAATATTATAAATGTGTCTTTTGAAGGAGCATATATAAATAATGAAATGGATTTGGATACAGTAGTATCAGAAGTAAGCAGAAAACTTGGAATGGAACTGAGGGCGGTCGTATGATAGAATATAGCTTAAAAGATAAAGATGGAAATACATATTCTCTTAATGGTGACGGAGTAACTGCAGAGCTGAAAAGATCATTTACACAAGGAAAAGATAATTTTAAATATGATACAAAAGTAGTTGAAAACTCTTTTCTTCCTGGTGCTGAAGTTGTTGGAAATAAACGTCTTATGTCTAGGGCGTATACTTTAGAAGTGACTAGTACTAATAATGATACGCAAGCATATAGAGATTATCTTAATGAACTTATAGAATGGATAAGTAAAACAAAGTACATAGTAGATGAAACTAATAGCATGGAAATAGAAGTTGTGTCCTATGCCATGAACATAGAATACTTGGAAGGTTCTTTGAAGAAATTATCTAAAAACTCTTTTATGTTTACGGCGTTGGATCCATTTTGGACATCCACTATTAAGACAGAATATACTGGTTCTGTATTGAGTGGCATAATAAAAGAACAATCGGTGAATAATGAAGGGTATTTACCAGTTCATCCAATAATCACCTTGGTAGCTTTTTCTGCTGTTACTGACGTACAAATATATATTGATTCTGATAAAACAGGAATACAGATACAGGACAGTTTATTTGGTACTACAGGGTATGAAACTATGGTGATTGATTGCGTGGAAGGACTTGTTTCTATAGGGGACTTAAACAGAAATACAAATATTGTACAAGGTACAGGGTTCTTCGAAATTGCTACTGGCTCGGATAAAATAACTTTCTTAACAGATGAAGATGTAGAGTACACTATTGATTTTTATAAAAGGATGTTTATATAATGGCAATAGTTTCTCCTAAAAACATAGCTGTTAAAATATACTCTATCTCAGGAAACTTAATAGAAACATTTTACAGTAATACAGAGAAAGGAGCAGGGTTATTTGTAGAAGCTACAATGTTACGCAATGGAGGGTTAGATACGTTCTCGTTTACTGTATCTGCAAAAGATACTTCTTTATTGTACAATAATATGATTTGTAAAATTGAGGTAGACGGACAGGTATGGTTTGGAGGGTATGCGTACTTCATACCCACTCCTGATAACGATAAAGAATTACTTAAAATAATAGGAAAAGGGTTTTACCACAGACTTAAAGAAAAGAAAATAAATGTCTCATATATTGATGAAACATTATATAATATAATAGATGACTTGGGAACTAACTACTTAGGACCTGACATAGATGTCAAGTACACTTCCAGTAAGATAATAGTTCCTAATATTACAGGTGTATCTGTAGAGTTCAAAGACAAGTCATTGCACTATGCTTTTACCTTACTCAATAAAATAGCGAACAATAACTATGATAGTGATAAGTATAGATGGGGAGTGGGAGATGATCAATATTTATTTTATGGACAAACAAGTAATGATATTTATGCACACTTGTTTGAGGGGTATCAATATCTAAATCCTAAAGTAGAAACTGTTTCTGATGGAATTGTAAATAAGTTTTTAGTATATAGAACAATAAAAGGATTGCCTAAGGAAACTGAATATATTGATACTTATGAAGATACTACCAGTCAGAGCATGTATGGGTTATTTGAAAAGAAAGTTACGTTTCCTGATTATATAGACGAAGGAACTGTGGATAAAATAATACAAGGAGAACTTCAATTACTCAGTAAGACCCGTACAAGGCTTACTATTTCTAATGTGGATATTGTAAAGTCTTTTGATAATTTTAGAGTACCTTTTAAAATGTATAGGTTGTCTAATAGACGTAAAGAATATGAAACTATTGTAAGTGAAATGGAGTCTTTAGATGATTGGGATACTTCTCACTTTGTGGATACAGTTGCAAGCATTGATCATACTATTGTTATGACTTCTAAAAGTTCTATAAAAATAGTCACGTCTGCAGGAAGTAAAGATGAGTATATGGAATTAGAAGTTGATCCAATTATAAGGTTTCCCTCTTTGTTCTCTATGTATATTTATTTTACGGACATAAATGGAGATATATCTGTAAGAATAATAGATACACATAATAATTCTAAAGATTTAGATTTTAAAGGTTCTGATATACAAGGAGAATGGATAAACATTTCTGCATTCATAGATTTGTTTTTAGATTCAGGTACAATGAACATAAATACTTCTGATAAACTGTTAGTAACAGAATCTGGAAGTAATGAAGGTGAATTAGAAGTAGATACACTGGTTAGGGAAGGTGTATTGGATATCTATAAAGTACAAGTTATAATCAATAATGATAACGCTTCCACTATTTATTTAGATACGATGCACGCAAAATCTAATAGTTGGAGAGTACATGATCTGTTATTGTATAAAGTTAAATATACTTTAAGTTCTTCATATCTTGCTGAATTGACTTTGGGCATGAATGAAGACAATTTAATCGCAGAAATAAAAGAAAGTAGTAAAGACGGAAAAGATTCTTTAGACATAGTAAGTAAACAAGGTACAGGAAGAGTAGGGGACTGGGGAGCAAAAGAAGGACCTTCTTCTTATTCTTCTACGTATAGAAATATATATCACGTAGGGATGGGTAAAGGGAATAGTTTAGACTGGAGCACGCATGCGGATAGTATAGAAATATTAGAAGACGGGGTGTACTGGGTTAAAGGTGTTCAACGAGCCTCTTCGACAACAAGTGTGTATGTGGGCGTGGCATTGGATGGGTCTCGTTCAGGATTAGAAAATAAAACAGATGGGATGTGGAATCACGATCATGCAGATTCTGCAAATACATACACACAGAGCAACTACATAGGACCTTTATCTAAGGGAGATAAAATAACGTGTGGTCCTTCATCTTCAGGGGATGGCTTGTATTATGCTTCTTCAGGCTATGCAGGTACTTTATCTATTATCAGAATAGGATAGGAGGAAAATATAAATGGCAAATTATAAATTAAATGAACTACAGGAAGCTTCTTCCACAGTACATGACGACTTATTTCACTTACGTACATCTTCAGGATTGGACAAGAAAATAACTCTTCCTAATTTAAGACAAGGAATAATTTCTTTTGAAGAAGTTGGATCTAATACAACTTTAACAGGGGATGATGATACTGTTGATAAGGTGCAAGGCATTAAGAACAGTAGTGCAACATCTGTAGAAGTAGAACTTGGAGCTGGAGGGGATAAGATTATTCTTGTATCAGGAGAGTATGCTGAGTTTATATGGAATGGCACAAGTTGGTTAGTTAATAATTTTTCTTCAGAGTTTATAAAAAGTTTTGGGGTATCTAATGATATTACAGCGGGAAAAGTAGGTTTTGCAGACGGAGAAAATGTTTCAGGAAGTCCTTTGTATGCAACAAGTCCTTCTATTAGTGGCTTGGGTTCTATAGATACTTCTCCAGTAGGGGGGGCTGTTATAGGCATGCAACTTACTCGGGTGAGTGATTCAATAGTAATTTCTTCCTATAGAGATGGAAATGGAGATGCCGCAGTAGTCGCTTATAGATCAACAGGTTCAGGAACATTGACAAAGGGAGCAATTTATAACTACAGAGGGGATGGAACAGACATGTATGCTAAGGGGTCGTGTCGTATGAGAGACAATGTGTTTCTTGTTGCAGATGTTACGTCCTCGTTATATTTAGGGTTGTACTTATTAGAAGTCAATCCGTCGACTTTAACTATAACTGAATTAGACCATGTAAACGAAGGGACCGCTACATATTTAGAACAGGTAGTCAGAGTTACGGACACTACTGCTATTTTAACAATTAGACAGGATGATGCTGCTATGAAAGCTAGACTTGTGACTATTTCTGGTTCAACCATTGTAAGTATAGGCTCAGAAGTAGTTATAGCTTCAGGGGTTGATCCCGTTTATTCTATGTCTACTAATGCAGGAGACGGAAGAATTGTATGTATGTTTATAGACAGTAACATAGGGGGAGATAGCGCACAAGATGACTTAAAAGCTGTGGCTGTGTCTGTTTCTGGAAGTACTATTACCCATGGTAATGTCGTTCAATTAGAATCATCTTCTGGAGTAATCAACAGAGGAAATCCTATGTACATAGATACAGATAAGATAGCTTTTTCTTATGGTTCTAAGTCTGTGGATGTTTATAATCTTTCTGGGGTGACTCTCTCCTTAGTTAGAAAGAATACTCTTTCTATAAGTGTAGGGTATCAGTATCTAATGGGAGCACTTCTTACGTCTAATAAACTTATCGTTGGGTATAGAGAATCTACAAGTCTTACAAGAATGGTAGTTGTTTATGTAAATAAAACTACAGGAGCTACAGTTAATTCAGCAGAGTATACTCTTACGAGTGTTAACACTTATGGTGTACTTAGTTTTGAATCTGCAACAACGGGAGTGGTTATTTCTGCCTTTAAAAACGGTACAGATCATGATATTAGAGAAGTAATAGTAGCTACTGATGATTCAAATATTTATGGAGTAGCAAAATCCTCAGCAGTTAAAGGCGAACAGGTTGCTGTACAAATGACAGGAATACTTTCTGGTCTTAGTGGATTATCGGCTGGAACAAATTATTACTGGAATAGTTCTGGAAACATCGTGACTACAGTAGTTTCAGGTAAACGACTGGGAAAAGCTATATCCGACTCAGAAATATTTTTAAACATTGATGGACTATAGGAGGAGCAATAACGATGATAGAAAATACAGTACAACAGCATGATAAAAGACTTGATAAAATTGACGAGTCAATTAAAAAACTCACGGAGGAAATGAGTACAATCAAGCAGAAAATTTTCAACGGTTATGATCATTCTATCCGATCAACTGAGAATAAGGTTAATTATATTGATGAACAGAACACAAGACAACATGGGGAATTGAAAAACGATATAAAAGATTTGTCGAATAAAGTTGTTCTTGTAGAGCATGCGATAAACAAACTTCTTTGGAAATTAGTATCAACAACATTTTTCATGTTTCTATCATATATTGCTTTGAAGATGTTTGGAGTAATAAAATGATTTATCAGAATAGGTCAATATTAAATAAAAATATCCAGAAGTTCGGGTGTTACTATGTTGATTTGGTAAATATCTATGCAGAAGTGGCAGAACATAAGATACAATATGAGACTGTGAACGCTGCTTATGTTATGTGTACAAGAGTGAAGAATTATGCAGGAGTACCGTATTTAAGGAAAGATTGTTATGTCAATGATGTTCATGGTATTGGTCAAATCTTATCTGGTATAGTGGGTATTCCGGTTGAATTGTTTCAGGTAAAAGAATATGAAGAGTTTACTCATATTATTGGTTATTTTAAGCGTGTTACTAACGGCGGAATTATTGTTGGTCATTTTGCTGAGTTATTTCCTGATAAAGATATTGTAAAGAGAGATCCATGGGAAGGGGGAAGTAAAACCGCAAAAGAAGGCATATTGAAAAGTAAGAGATATATTTTAGCCTGGAGGTTGGGATGAATAAGTTAGATTTTTTCTTTAATAAATTATTACCGAAGAAGTTTATTGTGTTCACTATTGCCACCATTGCATTGTTTATGAAGCTACTTGACGGTCAAGGTTGGACTATAATTGCCGGAATATACATTGGTGGGAATGTGCTTAAAGCTGTACTTCCCGGTGGCAAGAAATGAAAGATTGGGGAGGTTATCCAAAATGTTTAGATCGTTGTTTATTGCTTTTCTGGTTGGTGTTGTTGCTGCTAACGTTTTCTGGTTCACTTTCGGCAGAGGAGATTACGAATCCATACTTGGAACTACAGAAGAGTTACGAGGAAGCATATATCAGGCTCAACAGACTGGTGATTCTATCTCAGAGCGACTTGATGCAATTACAAGAGCGGCTTCCCGAATTGATGAGACAGGCAGAGAAATTGAACAGCGATCTAAAGAACTTAATGCTCAAGGCTCAGTCATTAACTCAGGAATCGGGGAAACTGCTGCAGGAATTAACAGAATTGAAATTAGAAACCGAGAAATTATTAGTGTCGTTGGAGAACTCGGAAAAATCAATGAAGCTTTTAGACAAGCAAATAAAAGAGATGAAGTTAAAGAATGATATAGCTTTTGGGAGTAGTATTGTATCGGTGGCAGTTGCTATTGGCATAATTATTTATATGTTTGTTGACAAACAGAGGGTAAAAAATTGAGTGATAAATACGTTTCACACGGCAACACTTACAATGGAGATGGATCGTCACCAGATCCAGCAACATCTGACGGTGGTGTAGGTGCATGGAATGATATATTAGCCATAATGACCGCGGCGCCTATTTATGGAACATTGACTGGTGGAGATACTGTACATGTAAGAACACAAATAAGTGGAACAGATATAACTATTTCTATTACTGCAGATAAAACAGTCCTGAAAAGAGGGAGTAAAGATGATGGTCCTATAGAATGGGTTTTTGATGATGGGACTGTATGGTCTGGAGACTCTGGAATATTAACAATACGGGAAGATTCAGACTGTAGTTTTATCGTGGATGAGTATAATATTTTTACCGGGAAAAATAAAAATTTAAAGATACTTGGTAATTTAACAAATGCACATCATTACGATTATTTGATAACAAAAGATCATACCGTTTTTAGAGAAATTGCTTTAGAAACAGAATCGAATACTTCCGAATATGTTACTAAATTATTATTGATAGATCAAAACTCACACACTGTATTTATTAATTGTTTGCTTTATGAACGAAGATTCTATTCAAGTGGTAGCTATCCATTCATTGATTTGGGAAGTTATGGATCAACAGTTTACTTTATAAACTGTGAGTTTAAAACAGACTTTTCATCTATCGATACACCCGGATTAATAGATCCAAATAATCTTGGTGGAATAATTTATATAATTGGTGGTAAAACTACTGGCATGAACTCAAACAGACCTTTTGTACGTGATACAAATACAACTTGGGGGTCTTTATCAAGAGTGCGCTTTATCAATTTTGACCTGGAAGGTAAAGTAATAAATAGTTTTGGAAAGACTACTGATTATACAACTGATATTTACGGAGTAAATCTTAGAAATCCTTATAACTCTTTTTATGGTTCTCAACGTGGGTTTACAGAATGGGAGCGTGGAAATAGTTATCCGGTTCTAAATGCAGAGCTTCCAGATGGGACATCTTGGAGTTATAGAATTATTACACAAGACGATTCTGTGACATATGTAACTGCCCCTTACTCTGCCGTTGAATTATTAAAACTCTATGCTGATAGTCCAGACACAAAGAAAATTACAGTGGAATTACTTATCAACCAGTCAATTTCTAACCCAAAGAAAGCTGAATATTTTATTGAAGTTGGGTACAGTAAAGACGGAGGAGGATATCAAGTTGATGTTTCTGAAATTGATTTTACTTCTGTTCTTGAAACTTCATCTGCAAGTTGGGATACAGTTTCATATGGTGGGTACACATATGATAAATATAAGATAGAACTTGATACAAGTGAAAATATACGACAATACTCCATGATAGCTGTAAGGTTATTTGTTGGGAGAGCAAAAGTAAATGATCATGACTATATTTTTGTTGATCCTGATATTACTATAGGAGCAGTTTAAAATGAGTGATAAATATATTTCACACGGTAACACTTACGACGGTGACGGGACTTCTCCTAACCCTGCAACGAGTAACGGCGGTGTAGGTGCGTGGAATGATTTGAAAGCAATAATGTCTGCAGCTCCGACTTATGGCTCATTAAATGCTGGGGATGTGGTTTATATCCGCACAAAAAATGGTTCGGATATAACAGTAGATTTTGGGTCAAGTAATCTCACTTGTTATAATGTGGGAACAGTTACCGATCCGGTTACATGGATAGCTGACGACGGGACAAAATGGTCTGGTGATAATGGAACACTGACAATCCAATTCAATGGGAATAGTGCAGATTTGAAAATGGGTTATTATGCTATCTATAAAGGGGTAAATTTAAACTGGGTTTTTGAAAATACCGGTGGTACTGGACATCAAATAGATTGGTTACAGTTTAGATTTTCTTTTGTTATAAACATAAAATTTACTTATCAAACACAAAGTACAAATATAGGTCAGGTAATTGGGAACAATTCAAGATTTTTAGATTGCTATTTTGATGTAAAAAGAGGCTATACATCCCCCGGAAATACTTATGCAACATTGAATACTGGTATTCAAGGAGCTCCTTTATATGTTACAAATTGTGTTTTCGATTGTTCAACATATCCTGAAAATGTAGACAATTATCAATTAGCGAATAGGGGTTCATATGGTGATTTTAGTGTTGTATTTGGGAGTAAAGAAGTAAATGGAGGTGTTGAGAAAAAGTTTTTTACTCCAAGGACTGCTATTTATAACAATGGTTATGTTCATAATAGAGCTTGCCGTGGATTGGATTATGGAGTTTCTGTAAAAGACAGGTATATTATAGATCATGAAGGACTTACTCACACAACTTATTCAATAGAAGATATGAATGGCGTACCATTTGATTTTATAAAAGAAGATGGTGCTGGGAGTCGATCATGGCAACGTGGATTAAATGTACCAACTCTTAACGCTGTACTCCCTGGCAATATATCGTGGAGTATAAAAGTAATTCCCGGAATAGATATAAGTAGATCTAACCCGATGCTTGTTTATAAAATGAATAAACTTTATAATAAAACAGCGGCTAAAAATAAAATAACTCTTGAATTGGTAATTAAGGATACGTCTAACACAGATCATTGTTTTGACAATCCAAAAAAGCAAGATTGGTTTATTGTTGTTAGTTATGTTGACAATACAACTGGGGATATAATTACTGAAATTAGCGATATAGATGATACTGATTTAGAAGTGTCCAATACATCTTGGGTCCCGATGATTAGTGGAGATGTTGTATATGGACCGAATACTTACGCTCGTTACAAAGTATCTTTGTCTACTTCTAATAATATTAAAGAAAACACTATTGTGAATATGGTAGTATTTACAACAAGGGGAAGAATTTCTATTGAAGATTATAATTTTATCGATCCAGACTTTACAATGGAGGTAATATAAATGGGAGTCATGATACCGAATAGCTCGTTGTACATTCCCTCTGTTGTTTCCGAAATAGACACATCAAAAAGTATCAATAGTGGATGGAGTGGAATAAGTATATTGAGACAAGCGGGTGACGCATATTTTTATGCGAATGTTGTTATACATGACGCAGTGATAGGATCAAGATATTGGTTGGTAGATAATGATGATTATTCTGTAGTTCTTGCAAGTGGTTTAATTTCATCAGATCTTGAAACAATTACGAATGTACCGTCATATAAATCACCGATGATATTGTATTTGAGATTGCGAAATGCTTCAAGTGAACCTAAATATTTACAGTATGAAGCAATATCACCGCATAGTAAAACAGGAGTAGATTTTTATTGTCGGCAAAAGATTCAATAAATAATGGAGGAATATTATGGGGATAGAGACAGATTTTAGTGTAGATTTAGATAGTGGTGATATAAGACACGTTTCAGGAACAACTGTTTATAATGTCTTGGATTTACACTTGTATTTACAGGACCTGGCTGATGATGCCACAGGGATAGATAACGATAACCCATCTGTTCTTGCTGGTAAAAGAGATGCTACAAAACCGACAGTATTAACTTTACCAAACGATGGTCCCTTAGCAACTGAGTTCAATATAGATGATGATGCGTCTCAATATATCAACTTTGGTTCTGTAGAACAGAAAGGGGGTGATGAGCTTTATTCTGGATTCAAAACGATTGGTGGTATTGTTTCAGCTTCACCGATTTATGTGGTTCAGAATAATTCTAAGCTCTCGAAGTTTTGGAGTGATGGGCATATTCAAATATTGATTAAAGCAAAAACTGGAGGATCCTTAATTGACAATGGCGATGTGACTGCTTACTCAAGGAAATATGGACAGACTTATTCAACTTTTGACGTAAACCTTGCTGCAGGATCTGAAACAGCGGCGGCTATTGCGACTTCCATAGATTCTGCAATAACACTAAGTCTTGCAGCAGCACAAACAGTTTTTGGAAATATTACAATTACCCCGGGTGCTGTTTCAAAAGATCTCGGAAATGGCAATGGTGCAAAACCCTATAAAGGTGTAATAAATGTAAATGGAGAAGCATTATCAGATGTTTATCAAGCATTGATGTATGCAACTAATGAAACCTCTACAGAAACTATCAATGGTGTTCCCGGATGGAGGTATAGAAAACTTGATGCGGCTTACACTGAAAACGCTGCTTATCCATTTGGTAGTTTTGCTGGTGGTAAGTGGTTTGTTGCTCAGGGTTGGTGGATAGAAGGATATGGCGCTGGTGATGCACAGGCTTTTGAGTTAATTGACGATAATGGTGATACACAAGCACCTCCAGTATCAACTGGTGTAACAATAGGAAATCTCATATCCGGAGACAGAGTTCTTGTTGCAATAGGTTCAGGAGGGGTTATAGATAAAACACAGTATACGCTTGCCTCTGGAAATGATAGCGGTGATGGAACAATTGTAATAAACGAAACTATCCCAGCAGATACTCCAAATACTGGATTTGTACGGATAGGTGATGATAGGTATGAATATACTTCATGGAGTGGATCAACATTTACTCTTTCTGGGACGTTGTCACAATCTTATTCTTCTGGTACAGATTGTTATGTACCGTTAATAGATGTGGAAGCAACTTCATCTTCCGAAACTGTAACTGTAACCTATGTTTCAAACAGGGATCTTGTAATTCATGTAAGACATGGATCTGGTTCTGAGGCTATTGTACCGTTCTCAACAACTGGTACAATGTCGTCGAGTGCAACAACAATCAATACGGTAAGACAGGCGGATGTTTAATGGGAAGCGTTGTAGATATAGTTTACAATAGCAATACATACTCATTTGATTTTTCCACTTATATAGTTACTGTTGGAATGGATAAACTACTGGTTCCGGATCTATACAAAGCCCTACGATTAGCAGAGGAAACTGATACTGGGATAGGACATAAAGCAATAGCAAAAGGGGAGGGACTGGCTGTACTTGATTCCGATGGTTCCGATACAATCCAAACAGCCTTGACGGTTACTTTGTTTCATGGATGGTTAGTATTATCCTCAAAAACTTCCGGAACTTTTGCTATAAAAAACGGAAATCTTGTTGCCGATCCTCCAGGATCGGTATTTGCTGAGAACTCTCTTGTAACTTATATTGGATTTTTCTCAGAATCTGGTACTATTGCAAGAGTTTCAACAGGATCTGCAGTTACCGAACAGGATAAAATAGATATAGTAAATGGTGTATGGGGCTATGAACGATGAGTGATACTTATGAACTTCTTAAAGCTGGTTCAACAGTAACAGGTGATACATGGACGATGCTTAATAACTTAGGGGGTGGTGGAATAGGACAGGTTGTTGAAAGCATAGCTGGTTTAATAACAGTAACAAAACTGGAAGGGATTATAAACACAGAGTTATTGTTAAAAGGTAGTTTATCAGATAATATGTTGTCTGGAAATACATACGACACAGTACTTGAAGGAAGTGTAGTAGACACAGAATTAGAAGGGGAGATATAATGACTGACAATAAAATGGAATTAGTTAGGGGAGACACTAAAAACTTTTACGTGGTAGTTAAAGATCAAGATGGAAATATCTTTGACTTAAACGGGTATACCATGACGTTTACTGCTAGGTCCTCTTACAGTTCAGATGAAATAGCAATAACTGCTACTGCAACTATAAGTTCTCCTTCGTCTGGCAGGGGAGACTTCGAGTTAACTACAGACGACACGGACATATTGGAAGGTATTTATAAATATGATGTTCAAATTGACGGGGGCGGAAAAAGATACACCGTTGTAAGAAACCAGGAACTTGAAGTAACACCAGGAGTAACACAGAACCCTTGATCATTATATGATATGTAATATGTTCCCTACAACGGGTCGTTATATGTACAATGATGTTTATGTATCATTGTACAATAAGGACGTCTGAAACGTCGTTTATTGTACGTATGAGGACAGTATTAGTATCATTCTTACAGGTCAAGGTACAATAACGGGTCAACAAACACACCTTCTTTGTTTTGAAGGGATAAGTGCAGATGTTCACCCGTACTTATTCCTGTGTTCCCTTGTCTTCCGATCAACCCCTTTGAAGGAAGAACTTTCCCATTCCTGTAAAAAATCCCGTCAACAAGAACATCTCCTTCTTTGACGTATATACTAGATAAATGACCGTAGCCACTTATCCACCCGTCACTATGAAGAATACGAACGTATCCGCCAAAGACCTTATGTCCTTCTGTATAACTACCAGGTACATACCACTTATCAATAACTTTTCCGTTCTTTGTTACTGGAGTTATACCACAATGAAAAGTACCCACAATGTCTACCCCTTTGTGGTAACTTGTTTTTGTTCCTCCCGTGAAGGGGTTTAGTAATAGTCTATAACCAAAAGGACTTGTTAGTTTTTTAAAATGTTCTTTGTCGATCGGGGAAGTGTATTTATACTTTACCATTCTTTCTTCTACGTGTGTTCCACTTTGAATTAAGTTGATAGTATCCTTAGCTATGTTTAGTTCCCTCGTTGCTTCGTTGTATTTAGTGTGATAAAACTGAGCATAAGATAACATCACTATACCAAGAGTGATACCTGCAACTGTTTTCATAGTGATGTTTCTCCCTTTAGTTTTTCCATTACCCTTATACACTCTTTAAGTGTGTGAACATTACAAGAAAGTGTTCCTGCTTTCTCATACAACTCTACGTTACTAAGATCTTTACAGTCAAAGTAATTTAGTCGTTGGGGAAACCTGAAAGTACTTCTTTTAGGCATGAAACAAAACTCGTCAGGACCATCACGATACACGAAAAATGAATAATGAGTCATGTCTCCCGGTTCACTTTCAACAGAATATAAATTGGGAGCAATGACCTGTATTTCTTTTTGTTCATTGTTTACTGTGTAAAGTCCTTCTCCAATTTTTCTTATCTCTTCACTTCCTGTTTTCATTTTCTCATCTCCTTATTAAAAATCTGTTTTATTATTTTATTGTTTATTGTAGTATTTACTGTACATGCAGATACAATCCCAAAAGCAGTTATAAATAAAACTTCTTTTGCGATATTTATAGAATTATCTTCATTTCTATAGGGGGTATAAGAAGTACACCCTACTAGAGTTAAGATAATAATTATAGTTAAAATAATCCTTTTCATTTTCTCATCTCCTTATTTATTTTTCTTCTTTCTTTTTTACTCAGCTTTAGTTTTGGTTCTTTCCTTGTACGTGTTCCATTTTTATCTACATTGTAGTCTTTGTCATTGGGTCTTACTTTATGAACCTTGGTTCGGTGTCCACAAACGGGGCAAGTACAATATCCCCTGTACCCATCTATCATAGTTAGCGTCTGTTCAATGTTCATCAGCGCATGACAACTTGGACGGGAACAGAATAATTCATTGTACTCCTTTAATTTAACTATTTCTTCTTTCATGTGTTTACTCCTCCATTATCTTTTATATTACTTACAATGTTAAAAATAGTCTTACAATTAAAATGATCATAATCCATAAGAGAATCATAGTTCATAAAGAACTCATCGTATAAGTAAGTCCTTTTTATATTACTTCCTCTAAAGAAATATACATGATTATTGTAAGTACTAAGTTTATCGATAATTAAACAGGCTAGGAGAATGTGTCCTCCTAGCTTTCTGTAACTGTCAATCCACTTATACTGTCCCGGTTGAAACGGAATAGTAACCTTACTTATGTTATTACTTTTTATTATAATTCTTTTTGTTTCCATCCAAGTATCTATGTTAGTTCTAAAGAAAATATCAGGAATACCTAGTCCCGTCATACCTGATTCTATGTTCTGTACTTTAACTCTTCCTGAGTACTTTGGAGAACACAGGCAGTTACTGATTTTTCGTTTTAGGTCTTTCTCTAAAAGCATTCCTTATTTCCTTAATTAAAACTAGTTTTATGTATTTTATAGGTCCTGGGTTGGGGAGCAAGTGTTGCTACCTCTTCTTCCGTTAATTCCTTTCCTCTCATGTTAGTAGGTATTCTTAATTTTACAATCGTCATTTTATCTGTATACACTGCTAACCATAAAGGCAGAACCCCTATTACATGTTTTCCCCTAACATCGTCTACAGTAGCATGAGAAATTACAGGAACATCTTTGGTGATTAGTCCTTTGTTTATCAAGTACTGAACAAGACCTTTATGTCTTGTTACTACAATTTTATTTGTCTTCATTGTTTCATTCTCCTGTATAATCTTTTAAGTCTCCCCAGTTAGGACCAATTTCAAAGTCTGCAATAATAGGTACTTTTAAAGGAACACAGTTTTCCATTATTCTTTTTAGTTCAATGGTTGCTTCTGTTCCTTCTTTGGTTCGCGGTTTAGATTGATCCATTTCATCATGTACCGTAATGTGTGGAACAAGAACATCAAATATTCCAGCTTCGTAGGCGTCAACCATAGCCTTCTTCATTATGTCCGCAGCTGTTCCCTGTACAATAGAATTAAAAGCTTTGTAGGTTAGTTGTCCATCAGGAAACCTTCTACGTCTTTTAAGAATTGTCATTACATAACCTCGAGCTAAAGCTTTATTGGATACCTTCCTTATTGTATTCTTGATGAACGGTAGTTTATTATGATACATTTTTAAGAAAGCAGAACCTTCTTCTTTGTTCATTCCTAACTGAACACATAGTTTTTCTACGCCCATCCCATAGAAGATACCAAAGTTAATACGCTTAGCAAACTTTCTTGTAACTCCCGTCATGTCTGCACACCACTGATGAAAGTCTGTTGAGCTATCAGTAATGAAGGAGTTTCTTATATCGTCTGCACCGTTCCCCATAGCATAGTGTGATATAATTCTCACTTCTATTTGGGAATAGTCTGCCTTGATCCAATCGTGGTCTTCTTCAGGAATAAACAATCTTCTTATACTTTTTCCAATATCTGCGTCATTAGCAGGCATGAACTGAAGATTGGGATGGGACCCAGAAAATCTTCCACTTACTGTTCCGTACTCGTCACTTTTTAATTGATTGAAAGATCCATGTATTCTTCCATCAACCAATGTACCTGCGAGTTGTGAGTCAAGGAATGTACTGTTTAGTTTTTCGTATTTCCTAACGTCGTTTATAATACCAAAAACAGGATGGACGTCTAATTGATTTTTCAACCAAGGTTTAGTGATTGAAGGTTTTCTTGTTTTCTCAGTTAACTCATAATCTAACCCCAGTTTATCAAGAATAAAACCTATTTCTTCTCCCGAGTTAGGATTTATTTTTATGTACCTCCCCGTAATGTTAAACAGTTTTTTCTTACTTTCTTCAATCTTTATCAGTGTTTTCTTTTTCACTTTAGCAAGACCGTCTGTGTCAATACGAACACCCACTTTTCTCATCTCGAGTAACAGGGGGTATAACTTCATCTCCATTTTAAATAAATCAGTAAGTCCTTGTTCTTCTAAGATTATTTTTTGTTTTTCAAACACTTCCATGGGAATATGAACATCTTCCAAGGCATATTGACGTACAATCTCATAAGGCATTAAGTACAACCATTGACGTGGGTCTCCCCTTAAATGGTTCCTTTCACAGAAAGCGTCAATCTCGGTTTTCATCTTACCCCTTCTAAGATATTGTTTACCAAGGGAGTCAAGATTATAATACCTTTTATTTTCATCGATAAGGGGTTCTGCTATTTGTACGTCTAAGTAATCTCCCCCTACCCGTATACCCAGCCAGTTTTCCAACCAATCAAGATCGTACTTTAAATTAGCACCGGGTTTACTTGTGTCTCGTCCAAGTATATCTTTCAAATACTTAATGTTCTTTCTTCTTTCCTGAACATCAATGTCATAATGACTGTATCGATGAGTTTTCTTTTTACCTTTAAACTTTGATACAATTTCTTCTTCCCTACTGCGGGTATCTTTTCTGTAGTAATGACCAAGGTTGTAATACTCTGAGAACCCTGTGTCAGTGAATAACGACACACCAAGTATATACCCGTCATCTCGATATACACCCGAGCCTTTTTCTTTTAGGAACGGATCAAACGTTTCTATGTCTAAAGAAACGATCTTAGCGTCCTTCAATTCAGGATATTTTATGTCCATATTTTCCTCCATATTGTCAGTTTACACAGCGTCAGCTATGTTCATATCATGAAACATACAGCGTCAATACATTTTTAATTAAAACATATACATTGATATAATTACACCACTTATGTATCAAACGCATTGAATACATGATTTATATACATGAAACACACAGGCTCATAAAGGTATGTTTTCAATGCGTGAATCATACATATTTTTCTTGACTAGACGTGCTTTCTCTAACCTTCTTCTTCTTTCCTCCCTTTCCTTTACTGATAAAGGTTTCTTTAATTTATGGTTTTTCATCCATGCTTTCTCACGTTTCTTTTGCTGAGATAAAGTGTTGCTTGGTTTAATTCCTTCTATGTTCTTTTTTATCATGCACTTCCACTTAACCATATTAAAGGTGTAACAGGTCGTATTGTCTTTTGTTCTAAGCTTTAATTTTTTTTGTCTTAAAACCCAGTAGGGTGGTTCATTCACCCTACATATCTCTTCGTCTATAAACCACGTCCTGTCTGCAGGTATTTCTTCAAGCGGACAGAATGGAGCACCACAATAGTCGTAGTGCCTGCATGCTGATTTTGGTTTATCCGTATCCATCAGAATACATCCTTCATATCTTTTTTGAAAGCATGAAGTGATACAATGAAGTGTGTAAACTTCCCCACTGGAATGTTCAATTCTTTTGCCATTTCTCTCTGCATAAAGATAGCACAATAAACATCGGCCTGAAAGAAATTGTAAAAGTCACAACTGCGTTCTGTGTAGGTGAGTGTTAATTTACCGTTCCTTATCAGGAAGTTGTAACTGAGTGAACAGGGAACACGGGATTTTCCTCCCCAGTTCATCATGTCCTGGTGTCTGTCATACATTGTAAGCATAACCTGTCTCGAGGCAGGGTTTCTTTTAAGTTCACGTTTAGCATACAGTAACTGTTCCTGTAACCTTTCAACATACGTATAAGAGAAAAGACCTTCGTGTAAAAAGGGTTCCCACATTTCTCTGTTGATCTTCCATGCTGAACCCGGGTTTTTTACTTCACAACCAAAGTATCTTTCCATGGCTTCATTCTCTACCCATGAAAGATAGTTATGGTCTTTCTTATACAACACCATTTCTGTTAGGTCCATTGCAGGATTAGTAACAGAATAAGCATACGGGGATAGTTCCTTTGTTTCAAAGTCCGGATTATCCCGTACATCCTGGTCCTGACAAGTAGCAGACTGGTAAGTTATTCCCATTTCCATTAGGTCTCTTTCCACTTCCCTTATCGCTTCGTAACTATTTTTATAAATCCTCATTAGTTTTTCTCCTTTTTCTTACTACATATTTTTCTCAATTTACATAAAGAACATTTTTTACTGTCAATAGTAACGCCAGGTTTTTGGCAATACTGATATTTAAACTTGTTTACCTCGTCATGGGAAAAGGTTTCTAATCCTGTCGTAACCTTGGGATCATAACTTCCCGATGTTTCATAGTACAGTTTTATCTGTTCAATAAAGTACTGTATTGATTGAACACACACTCCCTTGTTTACCTGATGATATTCTTTCCCCCGTATTCTCCATGTTCCATCTTTACCAACCTTCATTCCTTTTATGGTAAAATCATCAGGGTAACCCATTAAGATTAGTTGTTCTTTAATAGTTAGTGGAGTACATCTTATTGGGTGTATTTGACGAGCTGTACTTGACAATGTACCGCAGTTATCTTTCCACTTAACCTTCGTTAGACCAATCCTAGTTCCTACTTCCCCGTCAGACTTAAAGTACTTAAAGGACTTTCCTTCAGGGTAGTTCTTCACATGTTCATACATTTCTCGGTAAGTAGATTTAGTGTTCGGTTTAAGAACGTTCGTCATTGAAGACCAATAGTCGTCAGGGTTTACATCATGATGATTCTCGATTGTATTTTCTTTTCCAAGTAAGTAACTAATCACATCTTCTGTGGTAGTTGACAAAGTATTATCTTCTCCTGGAACAGGAACATATTTAAGTTCTTTTAATGATCCAATAACATACACCCTTTTTCTTACTTGTGCATTTCCATAGAACCGATTGTTTACAAAGACAGGTGAGATATCATACTTATCCGACAACTCATTATACCAAAAGGAAGCGGGGTAGTCTATGAACATCTTGGGAAGATTATCCATAATAAAGAAACTTGGTTCGTAATGCTGTATTGCTTTGACAAAGTTTTCTACCTCATCTCTTTCTACTTTTTCCTGTCTCCAGTTAATTCCTGAGTAACTTCCACAAGATGGGTGTCCAAGAATTAAGTCAGGTTTACAATTAATTAGTTCTCCCTTAGAAAACTTTGTCCCAGGGAAATTATGAAGAAACGTTTCTCCATCTTCAAAGGACCTTGGTTCTATGTTACCTACTACTGTCAGTCCTGCATTTCTCGCTGCAACTAACATAGAACCGATCCCTCCGTATACACCTAGTACATTCATTTAGTACATGCTCCTTTGTCTGAACTGGTTCACCTGATTCTTTTTGAAGTAATATGTATACACGTCTTCAGCACTCATTCCCGCTACATGCAGAACATCAATTAAAGATACATACATCTTCATAATTCTTGACGTGAAATAAGGAATATCTGTTTCCATGTGTGTTTGTTTCCACGGCTTATTCTTTAAGCAGTTCATAGCTATTCCAAGATTTTCTGTAAATCTCCACAGGTGACCAATAAGATCTTCTGATACTTTTTCTCTTTCCATCATTTCTTCAAGAGAGATAAAGTTTCCATATGTCAGTCCTGTTGACAGAACCAGTTCCGTTGCAAAATGAAGGGCGTCTATCAGTTCTTCCCTGAAGTGTTCTTCGTTTTCTTCCATACATTCCGTTGCTTCTCCCAGTTCTTCTACTGTTCTCCATGCAAGATCTTTTAATCTCGCTTGTCCCGCAGGACTGTTGATGTCAACAGGGAAATCTGTAGTCTGTAATAAACCGCTTCTTGCTTCGATAGGCTGGTACTTTATAGCCAAAGCATGTTGTTTCTCAAAGATAGCCTGAAGGTAGTCTTTAACTTCTTCTTTGTCTGTTCTTTCTACGTCGTTAATGTTCATCTGTATCTCTCCCTTATAAAATTAAATAGCGTGATAATATCTTCTTCTTTTTTAATTGTTACATGTGGCGTTTTTTGGTATGTACTGAATAGCCACTTAAACAGTTCTCTGTATTTTTCTTTTATCTTTTCCAGGTTCTTATCCACAGACTTTTCTAATTGACGTTTCTGTAGTAAACTCAAGTGAATAGAACCGTGGTCTTTTTGGATAGGTGTGAAATCTCTATCACAAAAAACAACCATGTTCGTAGGGTTCTGTTTAAGGTTCGTAATAAAAAGACTGATATCTTTATGGTCAATCAATGACTTATTCCTTAAAACATTCCCATACACATATTCTGAGAACACTGTTAACCTGTCAGTAATAACATAGTCCAATTTAGTTATCTCGTGAACCCAGAACATTCTTTCTTTTAATGTTTCTTTACTCAGTGGCCCAGGAGAATGTATACTCCTGAACTTCGGGAACGCTGCAAGTAACATATTACTTAACGTTGTTTTTCCCGATCCGTCCGCCCCTTCAATAATAATCATAACACACCTCTTTTTGTTCTTTCTTTATAATTCCAATAATGGAAAACCATACCTACTACTTGAAGGTATTATATACAAGTTCTTCTTCGCCCTTGTAACACCTACATAGTAACACCTCAGTTCAGAGTCTGGGTCCTCGTTCCAATTCTTGTTTACATTTCTACTGTAGTCTAACAGTATTACAACGTTTTCTTTTTCACCTCCTTTTACTCCATGTATTGTATTTACTTCAATATGGGATTCTTTAGTGTTAACTTTACTTCTTAATATATCTCTATAGTAAGTAGCTATGTTTTCATGTAAGTTAAAAACCTCGTACCAAGGTTTATCATAATTCTGTTTGACAGTTGTATCCACCAAGTCACCTAGTAAATACATTCTTTCATCTTTTTTTGTTTTTCTATTTTTCTCATATTGATTGATAGCTTTAATATGGGAGGGGGGAACAGATATCTTCCCTTTGTATGTAAACATTAAGGCCTGAGATCTTAAGTAGTCCTGTACTTCCAATAGGTACTGAACGTTTCTACTTATTATCATCCACTCACCCTTCGACATATCAATCTCTGAAATATGTTTTACTACAATTATATCTCCTTCTTCTCCGTTATGTGTATATTCTTTATCCGCCCTAAACGATATAAGGTTAGTAATTAGTTTACTGTATTCCAATATGTTTCTTGGAAGTCTATATGATTTATTCAATACATGTTGGTTACCTTTTATATTCAGAAAGAACTTAACATCTGCACCAGACCATTGGTATAATGCTTGATCATCGTCTCCCGCTATATAAATATTCTCGCAGTCACGGAAAGCTACTAATACCATTTGCCATTGTAAACTTGTCAGGTCCTGAGCCTCGTCTATTATAGCTACCTTAACGGGAACAGATTTATTTTTACGGATAAACATTTCTATCAGGTCTGTAAAATCTAATATACCTAACGTCTCCCTGAAGTGTTTATAGTTTAACTGAATATATCTTAACTGTTGAGCTTCGAGTGTACCAAGTAATTTCTTAGCTGCGTCTTTGTTGTTTCTCATGAGAATATCATAATTAAGATAAGCGTCATCTTTAGTGTTCTGCATGTCTTCTGTGAAATATCCTGAGAACTTAAAACCCAGTTTCTCCCCGAACATCTTATAGTGATTCTTGGTTATCATCATTCCCTTACCAATTCCCAGTGTTCTAAAAGCTATTGAGTGTAGTGTTCTGAAATACTCGAAGTCTGATTCTGAGTATTTAGGAAACTTAATAAGTGCTCTGTCCTTTCCTTCGTAGGCTCCCTTTCTTGAAAAACTAACATAGGCTATTTCTTTAGGAGAATGTCTTTTTAGTTCATCCTCGAGTATGTTTAATAGCTTCGTTGTTTTCCCTGTCCCAGGAGGTCCAAAGATAATATCAATTTTCATCTTTGTATTTCTCGTTCAGGTAGTTAAAGACAAGTAGTGCTATTTCATTCATAGACTCATTCTGTTTTAATGCTTCGTCTATAGTATGATCAACAGTTAGTTCTTCTGTATCTTCAAGGATAAGTGAAATCTCGTTTATGGTATCCAGTAATTTTCTTTGTTCTTCTATCATAGGTATTACTTTATTTAGAATTAGAGTGTCGAGTAATTCTTTTTGTTCTTTTGCCATTGTTTCAATTTCTTTTAATAAATCTTGTAGTTCTTTTTGTTCCATTTTAATACTCCTTTTCTCCTTCGTCTTGAAACTCACTAAAATCTTCTTTTAGTTCCTCATCAGATTGGTTCATAATCTGATACCTTAAGTCTACTGACTTAAATGGTATCATCCATACCTTAAGAGAAACATTCCCTTTTATGTGATATCTTTTTTCCCTCCCTTCCATCTTTAAAATTATTTCTTTTATTTCCTTAGGCCTTAATTTAAAGAAGTGTTTAGAATCCAAAAACTCCATTAGATCAACTCTTTTAAAAACATAGCAACCAACCTTTTGGTCTTCATATACTCTGTGTAGTCCAATCTGTTCTTTGGATTTTGCCATTGCTCCTTCTGTCAAAAACTTAATTAAGTAGTCTTTGAAAAGTATTTCATTGGAGAACTCATCCTTATCTACAGCCACTTCCATTTCATCAACGGCTTCCCGTATTACTCTGTCCCATCTTTTCTGTGATAGTCTAAAAGGATATTCTCTTAATTCTCGTATACACAACTTAAGAAAAGTAGACTGACTAATAATATCATCTTCTGAATCGAACTTAAGTATCTTACCGTTTATCTCCCATTCATACCTTGTGGATAGTCCTTTGTATTGAACTAGTTTTCCATAATCAATATTGGGTGATTCTAAACTTGCAATGCCATACTCTCTTTTCTTACATACTTCTTTATTACATACACTTGCTAAGACGGGGTGTTTACAATTATAACTATACGTTTTTCTTTGGTGTGAGTTTATTATAGTAGACTCGAGTTCTTTCTCGTTTATAGGATCGGGAAATTGTTGATTTATACTTCTTATTTTATCAGGAAAATCATCTTCATATTTATTCTTTAGATATGAAGCCACGTTAAACAAGAAGTCGTTTCTGTTATGTGAGTCTTTAGTAAAATCATTCAGAATGTAAAGTGTTTGTAAACATGGTGGAGCGTCAGCAAAAGGCACAGAAGTAATAATGTCTTTTAGTTCTTCAATGCTTACTACCTGATTCTTTATATACTGTAGGGCGTGTGTTAGTGATAGTTTTTCACCGTTCTTACCATACAAATACTGGGTGGGGTTCTTTTCATTAAAGTAAGGAAGGTTGATCCAGTTACCAATCTTGTTTCTTTGTACTTTAGTTTGCTTAGGAAATATCTCTGTGTCACTTTTCAACCCTAGTACAATCAAAAGTTTTTTCATGGTCTCGGTAACAGTTTTTGCTGGGTATTCTTGATCAAAGAAAACATAGATATGAAGTCCTCCACTCTTTGATCTAAAGAAACAAAGAGGGAGGTTATAATCTTCATTGATCTTAAAGTATTTTTTAAAATCTATTTTATACTCGTCTACGTCAATTACTGAGAAGATACATTTGTTTCTTTCATTGATTGGACTAATTCCTAAACCAACGTTCCCGGATAAGTGTTCTATATACTGTCTTTCAGTAAGTGGTTCTAGTTTTGTTAAACTCTTTCCACTTCTTTTTTCTCCCTTGTCGTTGGGCTTATCGTATATGTGAACACCGTATCCACTAGTATTTCCTTTAAAGAATCTAGTAAACTCTAGTATATCAATTTTACCTAGCATAGGCTAACCGTACAAGTTAAACTTATTATAGTATGCTTCACTCAGCTCGGTATCCCCGTTAATAAACCCCATAAAGTCTTTAATTTTATCTTCTATAAGTTTTTTGTTCTCCTCTCTTGACGACATTTTATATTCAATGATATACAGTTCTCCTGGAAGTAACTTAGTGTCGTCTTTTTCTAAGTCGTCCCATTCTACAACGATGTACTTAAAGTCTTTTATTCCTGACATGTAAGAATAAAGAATGTGTTGCCACCCAGAAAGATACTTGGATTTTCCTTTGTATTCCTTTGTGGTTTTTATATCCTTTATCACATTGGGAAACCATGCGTCTGTTTTACCGTAAAGTAAATACTCCTTGTCGTTTACAACAATAATCTTCTTTAGTTTCTTTTGGAAGTCTCCCCCTTTTATTTCTCGACACACATCTTTAAAGATCTCCGTACTTGAAAAAGAATCCAGGTCCCGGTTACAGTTTTCATACACCTTTTTCTCAAACGCCATTCCTCTTTTAATTGCTGCGGTAGGTGTCCAACTTGTTCTGTTCAATTTTCTTACCAGGTCTTCCCATGCTTTTTTCTTCCAACTTTGTGGTGCTTTATTAAACCAGTCATAGGCGTCTAACAAAGTAGGTGTAATTAAATAAGACATATCTTTCTCCTTGTTTTATTTATGTGATAAAAGTAAGACAGGGAGTTGAACCCTGTCTTATAAACCGTTACTTACTTTTTAGAATCCCGTGTCTCCCTCATCACTGTCTTCCGATGTATGGTCTTCAATCATGTTGGAATAATCAACGACCCTAGTGTCAATCAGTTTTCTTTCTTCTTTGACAGCCAGGTACTGTTTTTCATTCTGGATCAACCCAAGACAAGTAAAGGAATATCCATACCAATCATTCTCGTCTTTGTGTTCCTCTACTGTTTTGACATTCCAGCGGAGATAGTACGGCATAGCTTTTTCACCGTTAGGCATAACATACGAGGTTAATATCTTATTTAGCTTTTTAGCCTTCTTTATCTGGGAGGAAGACAACAACATGATAAGAACTCCCTGTTCCTCTCTGCCTTCTACAATGACGTAGTAAACATAGTTTTCCTGCAGGATATTTCCTTCAGCTGTTTTCCACTTACCAAAGGTTTTATCTTCCGCAAGGGATATTGCTTCCTCTACTGTATGGTTACCGACAAAGCCTTTTCTCATGGGGAGCCATTCAGTATAACCATGTTCAAACTTCCCAATGATGATGTTTATTTCTTTCCCGTATATTTCCTGAGTGACATTGTTAAACATATCACCCAGCTTTAAACCAGGGATATACTCAGGTTTGTTTTCTTTCATTTCCGGGGATAGTGCCTGAGCAATCTTCAGGAAGGGAATGGCCATTGTACTCTGGTCAATATCCTCAAAACCTTTTGCTGTGTCTTCTGCACTAAAAAAACTTTTCATTGCTTCTTTTTTATCAATTTTATCCATGTTTATTTTCTCCTTTACTTAATCAGTGTTTTCTTTAACTGGTATATACTAACCCAGTCAGGTAGTTCCGCAAAACTCATCTTGGGAGACGACAGTCCAAAACCAAGAAGTTCTTTGAAATACTTCTTTGTAGTCTGGCCATGTACTTTATCTTCACCAATATAGTCAAGACCCGTTGTATCCAAAGCGTCAACAACTTTATTGTAGTCTTCTGTTGACAGTCGACCGAACTCAAAAGCAGTTTTAATAATGTCGTCGTCTCCAGCATTTCTCAGGTATTTGAAATACTGGAACTTGTCTTTGATCGTTACAGATATGTCCTCCTTTATTATTATCTTATCGCCTGACGATAGTTTAATTTCAGATAAACCATACCGGGCGAGCAGCTCAGGAATCTCTGTTCCAGAATACTGTGTCTGGGCTTTCTTCAATTCCTTAAGATCTTCTTCTGCCTTTTTTACAAGATCGTTCAGGTGTTGTAAGTGATCCACCTTGTCTTGTAGTTCCTGCAGAACACTGTCGTTCACAGAAAGATCTTCTTCTTTCTTGCCTGTCAAAAAGTCAGGCATTTGACCATTCTCCATAGTCTTCTCCTTATGAAAGTATTTTAATTAAGGAAGAAACCTTCTTCCAATAATTTCTCTTGTATCATTGTTTCAGTATCTGTCAATATTACTAATGACGGAACGACAGTTCTTAATTTCAGATAAAGATCAAAGTGTTTTTCAGTTACAATATGAACACATGTATTTTTATTACTTATCTGGTAATACACGTTAAGCTTATTCTTCTTGAATACTACAGCGTCTGTGTATTTCTCTTTAGTATGTTTAACACGTGAGTAAATAGGTTCGTTACTGTCTTTACCATAACTAGGCATGTTTTACTCCTTTCTTTAATTCTTCTATCGCCATTGCCTTGGGCCCTTTGTCCTGTCCAGGTTCAGGTCGATCCCCGAACTTTCTTATGGATCGTTCTAATCTTCTTATCTGTTTTTCAATATCTCCTTTATTTCTCATACGAACATTCTCCCAACTTTTTTGCATATTGTTTAATAGCCCCCATGCGAGAAGAACAAAGTGGGCCGTCGGAGTTCATTTGCCACATCCCATTCCCTTTACTTATTATTCTTCCCATGTACACCCCATCAATCCACACTTTACTTGAAGGATACATCCTACCTTTAATCATTATCCTCATTTATTTCTCCTTAAGTGTTTTATCCACTGACGCCTTACGGCGTTTCGTCCTTCAGGACTCATCAGAGTGGAATTGATCATTCAGGTAGAAGGCTGTCTTTTTCAAGACAGCCTTTCTTTTTGTTCTCATTATGCAGTCTTCCTTATTCTGTAGTCAATCATGCCTTTTGCTTTCATCTTTGAACACCTGGTCCTGAAAGTTTTCGGTGAGACGTTCGCATAGTTAGCAAGTTGTTTTACAGTCAATCCCTTGTTACCGTGTTTTTCAATAACACGTTCAATCCTTTCCTGTTTAGTTGTTGCGTTCCTTCTCATTCTTCTTTCAACTTTTGCCATTTTTTCAGCAACGATCTGTAAGTTTGTTTTTTTGTTTTCGTTCATAATGTTCTCCTTCTTTGTTTCGTTCATATATATAATGTAACACATCACAGAGAACTTGTCAAGAAAAACCAGAGGATTTTTAGTAGCAATTTCTCCCGAAAACAGAAAAACTTTAAAAACACT
>Ga0190316_1000013_pt1 | contig 43718 bp, 41 predicted proteins | sample 48701112_MG_FD_161663 | JGI IMG/M metagenome (GOLD analysis project Ga0190316, IMG submission 161663) | Hydrothermal vent sediment bacterial communities from Southern Trench, Guaymas Basin, Mexico - 4870-11-1-2_MG | ecosystem: Environmental > Aquatic > Marine > Hydrothermal vents > Sediment ... | reverse complement strand
ACTAAAAATAAAAAGTTGACTCTATTCTATCTTAAGTATTGTTTTCGCTTCTTTCAATTTCCACCGAAAAACCTAAAGCCCTTAATTCATTTACCAAAACGTTAAAAGAAACCGGAATAAAAGGAGTCTCAATCTTCTCGTTTTTAACAATCTTTTCATAAGTTTTTGCTCGACCCTTTATATCATCTGATTTAATAGTTAGCATTTCTTGAAGAGTATAAGCTGCTCCATAGGCCTCAAGTGCCCAAACTTCCATCTCGCCAAATCTCTGACCACCCATTCTCGCCTTTCCTCCTAATGGTTGCTGAGTAACTAAAGAATAAGGACCAATAGAACGCATATGAATTTTATCTTCAACTAAGTGATTTAATTTCATAATATACCCATAACCTACTGTTACTCTTTTTTCTGCTGGCTCGCCCGTTTCGCCATCAAAAAGAACGAATTTACCATCTTCAGGAAGACCGGCTTCCTTAAATTTACTTCTTATCTCTTCATCTTTAGCCCCGGCTAAAGGCGGACTAATCGCTCGGAAATTAAGTTTTTTGGCTACTAAACCAAGATGCGTTTCCAAAATCTGGCCAAGATTCATTCTTGAAGCCACTGATAAAGGATTAAGAATAATATCAATTGGTGTGCCGTCAGCCAAAAAGGGCATATCCTCCTCAGGCAATATCTTGGCAATAACACCTTTATTACCGTGCCGGCCAGCCAATTTATCCCCTTCAGAAATTTTTCTCATTTGAGCAACTTCTACCTGAATTCTCTTAATCACTCCTGGTTCTAACGGATAACCTGCTTCTCTTGAAAAAACTTTTACTCCTACCACTCGACCGCGTTTGCTGGCTGGTAAAGTCAAGGAAGTATCTTTGACATCTTTAATTTTTTCGCCAAAAATTGCTTGAAGCAACCTTTCCTCTGGAGTAAGTTCAACTTCCCCTTTAGGAGAAATTTTACCAACCAAAATATCTCCCGGTTTAACTTCGGCTCCAACTCTAATAATTCCTTCTTCATCTAAATCCTTTAATCTCTCCTCAGAAACACCCGGAATGTCTGGAGTGTTTATTTCTGGACCAAGTTTAGTTTCTCTGACATCGCATTTAAAATCCTCTATATGAATAGAGGTAAAAACATCTTCTTTGACTAATCTTTCAGAGATAACTACAGCATCTTCAAAATTCATCCCTTTCCAAGGAAGATAAGCTACTAGAAGGTTCTTTCCCAAAGAAAGCATATTGTCTCCTATAGAATTTGTCTGACAAAGAATATCACCTTTCTTGACTTTATCGCCCACATTTACTTTCGGCATTTGATTAAAACAAGTATAGTCATTCGTCCTGACAAATTTTTCTAACTGATAATTGATGATTTTGTTATTTTTAGTTTTTAAAGTGATATGAGAAGCATCAACTTCAATAATTTCCCCATCTTCGTCAGCTTTAATCAAATCTCCAGAATCCAAAGCGGCTTTTTCTTCCAAGCCAGTGCCAACTAAAGGAGGATCAGGGAACAAGCAAGGAACTGCTTGTCTTTGCATGTTAGAACCCATCAAAGCTCGATTGGCATCATTGTGTTCCAAAAAAGGAATTAAACAAGCAGATAAACTAAGGATCTGATAAGGAGCAACCTCAATTAGGTCAACTTTGTCTTTTCTGGTTTCAGTTGCCTCTTTCTGATATCTAACCTCTACTATTTCTTCTTTTATCTCGTTTTTCTCGTTTCTTTTAACACCTTGATGGGTAATAAAATATTTCTCTTCTTCAATAGCTTCAAGCCAAAGTTTCTTTTTAGTTATCTTGCCTTTTTCAACTTTCAAATAAGGAGTAATCAAAAAAGAAAAATCATTTAATCTAGCGAAAATAGCCAAATGATTGACTAAACCAATATTCAATCCTTCAGGTGTCTCAATTGGGCAAACTCGACCACAATAACTTGGATGAACGTCTCTAACTTCAAAACCAGCCCTCTTCCTAACCAAACCACCTGGACCAATAGCCGTAATTCTTCTTTTATGTTCCAAGCTTGAAAGAGGATTTACCTGATTCATAAACTGAGAGAGAGAAGAAAGAGTAAAGAAATTCCTAACTACTGATTCAAGTTGGCGGTGATTAATTAAACGAGAAGGTAAAAGAGTATAAGGATCAGAAGTAGACATCCTATCTTGAACTATTCTTCTTATTCTCGCCAAACCAACTCGGCATCTGTTAACTAACAATTCACCAACTGTTTTAATTCGGCGATTGGAAAGATGATCAATATCATCAGGTTCGGCTGAAGGATCATTGTTCAATCTAATAATTTCTTTTAAAACCGCTACTAAATCCTCCAAATTAAGCAGTCGGTGTTCTTGGTCAAGAGGAAAATTCAAATTCAATCTTTGGTTGATTTTATACCGACCAACTTTTTCTAAGTCGTATCTATCAAAGCGGAAAAACATCCCTTTAATAAGATTGCCAGCATTTTCAGGAGTGGCTAAATCACCTGGTCTAATTCTCTTATATATCTCAACATAGGCGCTATTCTCGTCAAAAGAAGCATCTTTTTTTAAAGTTCTTTCAATGTATTTGATGCTGCCTTTATCAACATCGCTAAATCTCTTTAAAATTTCCTCGTTTGTAACCAAGCCAAAAACCCTCAAAAGAGCCGTGGCTGGAATTTTTCTTTTTTTGTCAATTCTGACATAAATCACGCCATCATTTTCTGTTTCAAATTCAAGCCAACAACCTCGATTAGGAATAATTTTAGCCCCAAAAAGTTTCTTGTCTCTAGTAGGAGTGGCCACAAAATAAACACCACTTGATCTAATAATTTGGGAAACTACTACTCTGCCTACTCCATTGATAATAAAAATACCCTTCTCAGTAATTAAAGGGTACTCTCCTAGATAGACCTCTTGTTCCTTTTTTTCTTTAGAAACATGGTTAATTAGAGTACAATTAACTCTTAAACTTGCCTGATAAGTTGTTCCATTTTCTCTGGCTTCTCTCTCAGAATATTTAGGTTCATCAAAATGATAGTCATTAAAATACAACTCAAACTCCTTGCCAGTATAATCTTTAATTGGAGAAATCTCTTCAAATAATTCTTTCAATCCTTTTTCCTGCCACCATTTAAATGACTCAATTTGTATTTCATTGAGATCGTGGGCAGGAACTTCTAAGTTTTTTGCCGAAGAGAAGATTATTTTTTTCATCTCTTTAAATAATAATTTTTTCAAACAAAAAAATTACCCAAACAAAAAGGGCTTTTAAAAATTTTACTTTTTAGTCCCTCTCTTTGAAAGAGAAAAAACTCATTAAACTTTTTTTTAAATAATAAGAATTTATTTTAACCTGTCAAGAGCAAATAGCAAGTAACGAGCTGAATAAAGAAAGAAACTTCTTTATTTACCGCAAAGGAAATTATAATAATATTCTCTTTCTTGTCAATAACAATATTAATAGATACTCATTGATATTATTTAAAGCGTAAAGTGCAAAACTCAAAACTCAAAACTACAGCGTAAAGCGCAAAAGTAAACAAATCTAAAATCTAAAAAGTAAAAAGTAAAATCTTGAATTAAAACAAATCCCAAATTGAATCATGAATTATGAATCATGAATCAGGGAAGTTTAGAAGTTCAAAATCAAAACCTTAATTCCAGATTCATTCATAATTCATAATTCATAATTCCTAATTCATAATTCAAGATTCCAATGAACATTCAATTGAAGATTTAGATTTGACTTTTTAGATGTGGATTTTAGATTTTACCCCGTACCACTGAGGGTACGGGGGCAACCCTGAATCTCACATGGTTCGGGGTTAGATTTAAGATTTTAGATTGAAAGGCTTTGAGATTTAAGATGTAGATTTGAGATTTGAGTTTTGAGATTTGAGTTTTAATTTAGTTTTAAGTTTTACGCTTTAGCTTTGCGCTTTGCACTTTAAGTTTTGAGTTTGGGCAAGGTCTGCCCTCGCTCAATTCTTGTCTTTTTTTATTTTTTTTGCTATCATTTTTTCAAATGGTGGCTTTAGTTCAGTTGGCAGAACGCTGGGTTGTGGCCCCAGAGGTCGGGGGTTCAAATCCCCCAAGCCACCCACAATTAATTTTAATTTACTATGGAACAAATTCCCAATCAAGAAATTGAATTGCTTCACCAGCCATTTATCGGTTTAAGCAGTCCCTTAAAGTCAAACAAAGAAACTGAGTTGGTAATCAAAATTGGCAGAATCCCTCATCCAATGGAAACAAATCACTATATTGAATGGATAGAAATCTTTCAGGATGGCAAATTAATTCAGAAAAGAGAATTTGATCCGTCTTTAGATAGAGAAGCAATAACTTTCCTAGTAATCAATCCTCAAGAAAATTTTAATTTCCAAATTAAAGCCAAGTGCAATCTTCATGGCATCTGGTCTAAAACAATCAGCCAGCAGGACTTAAAGGACTTAGAAATAATTCAATAAGGATAAATTTTCCTTTTATCTTTTATGATAAGAAACAAAAGGCAAAATTTTTCAGAAAAAGAATTTTTAGACCTAAGAAAAGAAAAGAAACATTTCTCTTTTTTTATTCTAAAACTCAAAGAAAAAAAAGAGATTTTTCTCTTTCTTTTTTTAGGATTAATGATTATTTTTCCTTCTCTTCAAATTAATGTTTTAGCTCCAAACTCTAAAAGCGAATTTTTAGTCCTCTCGGCAAATGAAAACAATGAAAAAGATAACGAAAAAGAAAGAAAGGCACTGGAAGAACAATTAGAAGAAATCGAAAAGCAAATAGAGAAATACCAAAAAGATATTCTTGAAAACCAAAAAAAGGCCTCTTCTCTTCAAAGAGAAATAAGGATTTTAGAAAATAAAATTGCCAAATTTAATCTCCAAATTAGAGCCACTCAAATTGTTCTAAAAAGATTAAACGAAGACATTCTTTCTCAAGAAAAATCAATTCAGGAAAAAGAAAATCAAATTAACAAAGAAAAAGAAATTCTTTCCTCTTTGCTTCAATCCCTTCACGAAGAAGAAATTTGTTCTTGGTTAGAAATCGCCTTAAGAAATTCTTCTTTAAATGAATTTTTTGACAATCTCAACTCAATTTCTTTAGTTCAGGAAAATTTAAGAAAAAACTTAGAGAAATTAAAGCAAACAAAAGAAGAATTGGAAGAAGAGAAAGAAAAACTTTTGGCTGACAAAAGAGAAACAGTCGCTCTTATCAATCTTCAAAATTTTCAAAAAAAGGAACTTTTAGCTAAACAAGCCGAAAAGGACAAAATTCTTAAATTAACAAAAGGCAAAGAATCTCTTTACAAAAAACTTTTAGAAAAATCCCAAGAAACAGCTATTCAAATTAGAAATCGTTTATATGAACTTCAAGGTATAGGTAAGCCAATTAAATTCGGCGACGCGGTTAAATTTGCCCGATTTGCTTCTCAAAAAACCGGTGTCAGGCCAGCCCTTATCTTAGCAGTTATCAGTCAAGAATCAAAGTTAGGAAAAAATATCGGTACCTGTAATCGAGCAAGTGACCCTCCTTACAAAAAATGGTATAAAATTATGAAACCTAATAGAGACCAACTGCCTTTCCAACAAATTGTCAGTGAATTAAAAAAAGCCGGTCACCAATTAAATATTGACGATTTACCTCTTTCTTGCCCAATGAAAAACAGAGATGGTTCTTATTATGGCTGGGGCGGAGCAATGGGACCAGCCCAATTTTTGCCTTCAACCTGGTTAATTTACAAAGATGAAATTGCCCAAATTACTGGCAACAACCCCCCTTCTCCTTGGAATGTCCAAGACGCTTTTGTTGCCTGCGCCCTCCTTCTACGAGATAACGGCGCAACCAATCACAGCTGGAGGTCAGAATGGCGAGCGGCGATGAAATATTTTGCCGGTTCAGTTAAGTGGCAATTTAGATTTTATGGCGACTCAGTAATGGAGCTAGCAAGAAAATACGAACAAGATATCAAAAAACTTGAAGATTAAAATCAAAATAAAAATTAAAAGATGAAGCGGATTTTTTCTTCTCAAGTAAAAAATTTTTTAGATAAAGAGGTACTTCTTTGCGGCTGGCTTTCTAAAAAAAGAGACCATGGCAAAGTCATCTTTTTTGATTTAAGAGATAAAGAAGGTTTAGTCCAACTAGTTTTTCCAGTAAAAAATAAAGAAGTTTTTAATCAAGCTAAAGAAATGGAAAAGGAATGGGTAGTGAAAATTGTTGGCAGAGTCAAAAAAAGACCAAAAGGAACTGAGAATAAAAATTTAGTTAGCGGCCAATTTGAAATCGAAGTTAAAGAAGTAGAAATTTTTTCTCAAGCCAAAACTTTGCCATTTTCTATAGAGGATGACGGCTATCAGATTAAAGAAGAAATAAGATTAAAATACCGCTACCTTGATTTAAGAAGAGAAAGATTGAAAAACAACCTTTCTCTTAAGGCCAAAACTACTAAAATTATTCGAGATTTTCTTGAAAAGAATGACTTTTTAGAAATAGAAACTCCTTATTTAAGCAAGTCAACTCCAGAAGGAGCCAGAGATTATTTAGTTCCTTCACGCCTCGAACCAGGAAAATTTTATGCTTTGACTCAATCTCCTCAACAATACAAACAACTATTGATGGTAGCTGGCTTTGAAAAATACTATCAATTTGCCAGATGTTTTCGAGACGAAGATACTCGAGGAGATCGCCAGCCAGAATTTACTCAGGTTGATCTAGAAATTTCCTTTGCTGAAGAAGAAGAAATTCTTGCTTTAGTTGAAAAATTAATTTTAGAAATAGTTAATAAGGTTTTTCCGGAAAAGAAAATCGCCAAGATTCCCTTCCCGAGAATAACCTACCAAGAAGCAATAGAAAAATTCAAAACTGATAAACCCAATTTGAGCAAAGAAAAAAACGAGTTATTTTTCTGCTTTATTGTCAATTTTCCAATGTTTGAAAAAAAGAAAGGCAAATGGGAAGTTACCCATCATCCTTTTACTCTGCCTAAGGAAAAAGACCCTGAAAAAATCAAAAAAAATCCAGAAAAAATCCTTGCCCACCAATACGACTTAGTCCTTAATGGCGAAGAAATTGGCGGTGGCAGTTTAAGAAGTTTTCAGCCAGAAATTCTAGAAGCAGTTTTTGAAGTTATTGGTTATCCAAAAAGAGAGACCAGAAAACAATTTGGCCATTTATTAGAGGCATTTAAATATGGCGTGCCCCCTCATGGCGGAATTGCCTTTGGCTTAGAAAGATTATTAGCCACTATTTTAGGCGAAAAAAGTATTCGAGAAGTAATGGCTTTCCCCAAAACAGGCGAAGGTCGAGATTTAATGATGGGAGCGCCTTCTTCTGTCTCTGAAAACCAATTAAAAGAATTGTCAATCCAGATAAAAAGCAAAAAAGGGAAATGAGAAATATCTTTTTAACTTTTATTGCCTTCCTCTCAATTTTTTTCTTTTTCTTTTTCTCTAGCCAAGCCTCAACTTGGTTTTTTTCTCTTTTTAAACCAAGTTATTATCTAAAAACAATAAATCTTCTTAAAGAAGAAAACGCCCTTCTTTATTCAGAGATTAGTCAAAAAAAAGAAATTCTTAAAGAAAACAAAAACCTTAAAAAACTTTTAGAAATTAAAGAAAAAGAGCCAAAAAGAAAATATTTTTTAGCCAAAGTAACTGGCTTAAACCTTTTTAATTACCAACCTTCTATTATAATCGAAGTAGATAAAGAAATAGTTAAAGAAGGAATGCCGGTTATTTTACCAGGAAATATTCTTTTTGGTTTGGTTGAAAAAATCTCTGGCGAGCGAGCAAAAGTAGCCACTCTTTTTAGTCAAGAATTTTCTACTTCAGTAAAAATTTTTAGCAGCTCGGAAAAAGAAAAACCGATTATCGGTTTAGCCAAAGGAGAAGAAAGTAAAATTATTGTTGATTTGGTTTCTAAAGAAAAAAAAATAGAAAAAGGAGACAGTGTTTTTACTTCTGGCTTAGACCAAAAATTTCCTGCTGATTTATATTTAGGGAAAATAAGAAAAATTGAAAAAAAAGAAGGTCTTTTTCAAAAAATAGAGATAGAACCTCCTTTTAAATGGCAAGAAATCTCCCAAGTTTTTATTTTGTTAAACGAAACTTCAACTCTCGAATGAAAAATCAATTATCTCAAAAATTTTGTTTCTTTTTTTAAAGCCCTTTATCAATCTTATTTTTGATTCGGAAATTTTAAAATAAGAACTAAGAACTCTTACTACTTCCCTATTAGCCCTGCCTTTTTCCGGTTTTTCTTTGATTTTCACCTCAAAACTATCTTCAGATTTTTTGATTACTTCCTCTTTTTTTGAATTTGGAAAAACTTTGACCTTTATTAACATTAAATTTTATTTTTCAATTAACTCCTCAACTTAATTAATTCCTCAACATTAATTTTTCGACTTATCTATAAAATAACATTCTCACCCAGCACCACTTTTACGACAATTAAACAGGATAACTCCTCACTCAAAGCACTCTTTAGATAAGGGAAGCAAAAACCCAGCACCACTTTTGGAGCAAAAGTGGTGCTGGGTTTTTGCCACACTTAATCAGGGTAAAAGTGGTGCTGGGTGAGAATGTTTTATATTTTTCTTCAAAACTTGTTAATGAATTTCTATTCCTCGAATGTTTATTTTTTCCGAATCAATAATATTTTTATACTCCTTTATAAACTTATCAAATTTTTTCTTATCTTTAATAATTTCAAAACTTTTAGGAAATTTTTTCTTTAAAATTTTAATAAATTCTTCTCCAGCCAACCGGATGTTAATTGTCTCAAACCAATAAAAATCAGTAAAATCCTTGGTCTTTTTAATAACATCTTCTAAATCTATCAGTCCAGGAATTATTGGACTAATAAAAGTATAAGTTTTTATTTTGTTTTCTTTAAGAATTTTTAAAGCTCTTATTCTCTTTTCATTTGCCGGCGAAAATGGCTCAAAAACCTTTTTTAGAGAACCGTTAAAACTATTTATTGTCAAACCAACTTCAATATTTTCAAACTTTTTAAAAATATCAATATCCCGCAAAACCAAATCTGATTTAGTAAGAATGCAAAGTTTAATTCTTTTATCTAAATTTTCTAACACTTTGCGAGTCAGTTTTAATTTCTTTTCAATTGGCTGATAAGGATCGGAAACAGAACTCATATAAACCCAGCCGTCAACATATTTTCCTTTTACCAGTTCCGGAGCATTTACTTTTGCCTCCACCCATTCTCCCCACTTTCCATAGTTATCCGGCCGCCATTGGCACATAAATTTAGCGTAGCAATAAAGGCAAGAATGAGAACAACCAACATATTGATTGATCACCCATTTTGCTCCGGGAATTTTTGTCCGGGTAAAAATTGATTTTGCCTTTGTCTCAAAAATTTTAATCCTCATTTATTCATTTAAATACCTACTAAAATCAACTTAGTTATTTTATCTCAAAAATCTTGTTTCTCTTTTTGAAACCTCTTACCAATCTTATCTCTGATTCGGAAACTCAAAAATAAGCACTAAGAAGTTTTAGCGCCTTCTTATTGACTCTACCTCCTTCCGGTTTTTCTTTGATTTTTACCTCAAAACTATCTTCAGATTTTTTGATTACTTCTTCTTTTTTTGAATTTGGAAAAAAACTTTAACCTTTATTAACATCTTAGCGGACCTCGGTGCCAGGTGGCACTTCTTCATCTGGCTTTAAAATCACTGGTCTTCCTTCGACATCGGCTGCCAAAAGCATTCCTTGACTTTCAATCCCTCTAAAAGTTTTTGGTTCCAAATTAACTACCACAACAATTTCTTTCCCAACTAAATCTTCTGGCTGGTAAAACTTAGCGATACCGGCAACTAATTGTCTTTTTTCTTCACCCAAATCAACTTTTAATTTCAAAAGTTTATCGGTTCCTTCTACCCTTTCTGCTTCAATTATCTTCCCAACCCTTAAATCAATTTTTTGAAATTCCTCAAAATTAATATTTTCCATTTTTATTTATCTGATTCTTCTAAAAACTCGCTGAAAAAATATATCTATCCTCGGTTTCTAAATCTTTCCTTGCTTTGAATACTCTCTATTCCAATTTTTTCCAGATTCTCTCCTTCCACTTATTCCATTCATATCTTTTCCAAAGCATCCAGACACCAATCAAAATTAAAAACGTCGGCCAAGCCAGACTCCAAACTCCAGCAGTAATAACTCCTAAATTTTTCAGCAAAAATATTACTCCTAAAAAGATAAAAATTAAAGCAAGCAACATAAAATCTTGATTTTAAATTTTTATTTTCCCGACCTTTTATAAAAAATCTTCCATTAATAAATCATCAAAAACTATTTAATATACCTTATTTGATCCAACTTTCTAATCGTTTTTTCAAAATTCAATTTTGGACAAGAAACTTCTTCTACTAATGCTTGACCCTCTTCCAACTTTCTGAACTTTCACAATTTCAAACCCTACCAATCAACAAAATTATTTCTTTAATTTTTTCAATTAATAAAGAATTTTTGTTAAGTTGATTATTCAAAATTCATAAAATCATTCCCCCAAGAACAAAATTGGCATTGGCTATGAGAAACGGGTTGTGGACCGCGAATGCATCTTACTGCCTTTTGGAAAATATCATAACCTCGTTTTGGATTTGTTTCTATTTTGTAGGCCTCAACTTTAAACTGGACCTTCCCGTTTTCTCCTACTTTGATGGGAATATAATATATCAAATAACCAAATGATAAATGCCTGTATCCCTCTGCTTCCAACAAAAAAGTATAGCAGTCAAGTTGGGTCTGGTAATAAGAAAGAGAATCTTCTTTCAAATCAAATCCCCGTGTTTTGTAATCTACTGGAATAAAATAATCCCCATCCACAAAACATTCGTCTAAACCGCCGAACAAACAGGCATTCAATTCTTTGTCAAAAAATCTTGGCGAACTTGTTTTTGTGGTTTTCCGCCACTCATTTAAAAGACCCTGGTCCTCCAAAAGCTTCCCTCGCACCTTCCCTTTAATTTCAGGCGGCATTTCTCCCCTTTCTCTGTAGCGGTCAAAATACTTTTTAATTAAATTATCCATTCCTCTTGGCAAAGTTGAACTCGGTCCTTCAGGCCTGTGAATTCCTTTTACCATATGCAACCAAAAACAAAGCGGACACTCCTGAAAAAGATTAAGTTTCGACGGCGAAAGATAAATTGTTTGATTATTATCAATCATAGTTTCGGGTAATTTATTTATATTTATAAATCCTTCTCATCTGTTATCTCCGTTTCCGTGAAGTTTGTTTCTTTTCTTTCGAGATTCTAATTTCTTAATATTAAAACGGGCTATTTCATCCAAAGACAATCCCAGTTCGGTAGCGATTTGGGCAATATACCACAAGACATCACCCAACTCTTTTTTTATTTCCTGCCTCTGTTCTTCACTGAAAACTCCGTTATGGTCTCTTATCACCTTCTTAACTTTCTCTGCCACTTCCCCACTCTCACCAACCAAGCCCAAAACCGGATAAATAAAATTATTTCCTTTGTTAGGATAAATGGCTGTTTTTCTTGATTTCTTTTGATATTCCTCAAAATTCATAACTTTACTTCTTACTTATTTTTTGCTCTAAACTATTTATAATTCAAAATTCGACCTTTCATTGCTTTTTAAAAACAAAATAACATTCCAACCCAACACCGTTCTGGTGCTGGGTGAGAATATTTTTGTTTACATTTTTTCAATTTTCTCAACTTTCCACAACTCCAAATCCTCCCAGTTAGAAAAATTGTTTTTTAATTCTTTGATTTAACTTTTTTAAGAAATAACTGAAAAATGTGCATATCCTTTAAATACTTTATCTTAAAAATAGAATTGATCCATTTTCCTTTAAATCGCCTCTAAAATTTTATGAATGTTATCAAGCCAAAATTCTTTGTATTCTTCTATAGCATAAGCTTTATCTTCCGGTTTGCAGAATAATTTTACTTTTATATTAAAGCCATTATGAGAAAATAATTGATTCTCAAATATATCCTTAAACCCATCTATTTTTCTGTAGGTTTCTGTGTGTTCTGTGCCTTTGGGGTCTATAAATACTATGTGATAGTTTTTACTTCTTTTTTCCTTTAACCAAAAAATAAAATCAGGTTTAAATCTTTCAATTTTGTTAGATTTAGGATTATACCAAGGAATATATACTTCATCTGTTGTTTCATCTAACTTTGAAAATAGCCACCAGTCAAATTTCTTATTAAAAAGATTGCTTCCTCTCATTAAATAATCATCTAATTCTTTAATAAACTTAATTTCACTTTCTTCGGTAATGATATGATTAAGATAGCCAATTTTATGCTTGGGCTCAGATAAAATAATCGGATAATAATAATGATTGGAAACGTATTTTATTTTTATCCCATTAAATGGTTGAGAAAATAGGTCCTTATCTTTAATTCCCTCTTCAAATAATTTAAGCTGTAAAGATTTTATTTTCTCCTCTTTCTCCTCAATTGATTTTACTTCTTCCATTTTTTTCAAAAATTCATCTAATTTTTCAAGTTTAGAAAATCTTGCTTTTTCAAAATGGACAATAAATTTTCCTTTCTCTACTTTTTCAAAATAATCAAATTTCTCAGGAATTAATGAAAAATGATCAACAATACGAGACAAAATAATATCTGGATTTAAAACGGCTGTTTCTCCTTCAAATTTATAGTAATTTAATGGCCCTTCAAAACTTTTCTCAATTGTTTTTACTATCTTTGGCTCTGTTTCATATTTTGCCAAAAATACTCTTTTATCCTCAAAATACTCAAAATATTTTTTTACTAAATTGAAATCATCTTTCTCTAAAACATAACTTTTTGGTTCTTTTGCATCAGCCAAAATATAAGATGCTGGTTTATAAACCGGCACAAAAAGAGGTAATTTTTCTGCTTTTTTATTCAGTTTAAATTGTCCCGCAAGTGAATATTCTTTTCCTTTTACATCCTCAAATGTTTTTATAACTTCTTTCAAAGCGCCTGCGTTTGTCCCGAAGATAAACAATGTCTCAATTGGGAGAATATAATTTTTAATTTTTCTATAAATATTTTCTTTTATTTTTTTAGCTGTATAAAGATACCACAATCTTTTCCTTTCGTTTTTTATCGGCTCTATTCTTACTCCTCTACCAACTGATTGCAAAACAAATTTTTTAGCATCCTTTCCAACACCAATATTGATGAAAAGTATAATATTTGGTCTATTAGAATCCCAACCCTCATAAAAACTGCGAGAACCCATCAAGATATTAATATCTGAATCGTCACGATTTATCTTTTTAAAAACACTTTCGTTGTCAAAACTTTCATTAATCTCATAACCTTCAAGTTGATCTTTTAACCACCCTGAAATATTACCAATTTTGATTAAAGCAAATGGCTTTTCTGAAGTCCGCAATTTAAATACCATTTCCTGGCGGTTTCCCGGAATAGTTAAAACTTCAATATTTCCAGGGGCTTTAGAATTAAAGACATCTTTCAAAACATCTTGAAATGTGATCTCTCTTAGTATTTTTTTATCAACCCTAAATTCTTCTCCCTCTGGTATTAGTATCTTCTTATCAACCTCAAATTTCTCAACAAGTTCTTTTTTGGTTAATTCAAAAAGTTTTTTATCAATCTTTCCTTGACCTATTTTTTCAATCTCTTTAAAAAACAACACCAAATCAGGCTCTTTCTCCATCTCTTTAGGATTAACAGTATTTACCAATGTTAAAAGTAAAGGATAGTGATAAAACCTTTTTTGAGTTTTCTTGATTTTTTCAGCAAATTTCCGAATATAACTTAAAAAAATGAGAGATTTTAAAACAATTTTTTGTTTTTCAATAGCGGAAAAATCTTCTTTCTCCTTAAATGCTTTTATCTCTTCTTGGGAAAGATAAATATATTTGCCATAACCTGCCTCAATAAATTCTTTGAGATTAAAATTAAACCCAGTAGTTATAAAATCTCGTGGGTCAGTAAAAGTAGCAGAAAAATTAAATAAAAATCCATTTCGAGATAAAATTGAATAAATAATTTGTCTTTTTGAATCCTCTTTATCCCCTTTATGCGCCTCATCTAACAAAACATACCACCTGCCACCATTATCATAATTTCTAAAATTAACAATTTTTTCTTTATGTTCATCAGAGATCAAATCAGAGCGATAATAAAAAATAGTTATTTCTTTATCTTTAAACAAAGATTGAGTTTCTCTTTTGACGGCGTCATACTCCTTCAAACTTTTCAAGTTAATAAAAATATCGGTGTTTGAGCTATTAAATTCGCGGATATATTCCTTAAACTGCTCAATTAAATCCTCTCTATGAGTTAAAAATAAAATATCGTTTGAGGGAATTTCTTTATTTTCAATTAACTTTTTCAAAATCTCAATTAACTTAACAATAACTAAAGTTTTTCCTGAACCGGTAGCCATCCAAAAAGCCATCCGGTTGATAAAATTTTCAAACCCAACTTTCCCATCTTTTACCTGGTAGTATTCTTCAATAAGTTTAGCTGTCTTCTTTCCTTCTTTTTTTGTTAAATCATATTCTGTGCCTTTCTCCGGAAAATTGGGATCAGCCGTATAAAACTTAAAAAATTCTTCTTTTCTTTTTTGATTTACCTCTAACTTTTCATTCTCTTGGTAATCAATTTCGCTTTCATAATACTTCCATAAAACCTTCAAAGCATTCTCTAACGCTTTTTGCTGAAAATCATAAAGAGTTTTTTCCTTTGAAAAACTTTTCAAATCAAAATTTTGCCATCTCACCGGCAAAGAATCAAAAGGAATGCTATCGGCTATGTTTTGAAGTATTAGTTTGGGCATAAAAGGTTTTCCACAGGGTTTATTGCTTGACAAAAATTATAGCTTTGTTATCTTTATAATAGAATACACAGGAAAAAGCACCTCTTTGGGTTTTGTCCCTCAGCGGTGCTTTTTCATTTTGCTTTTATACTCCAACTTTCTTCTTAAGTTGTCCATAAAAATTATTTTTTCTTTAGCCGATTTTTTAAGTAAAACAGAACAGCTTTTAACATAAGGACTCATTACTGCTAAAAGTTTATTATGATCGTACAGATATTTAACTAAAGAATAAAAATCTCCATCGCTGGTAACAATTATTGCCTTATCATAATTTTCGTAATCAATCATTGCCTGAAGAACAAGATCAGCATCAATATTACCTTTTACATTTCCATCTTTATCAGGCAGAGTCGGTTTAAAAATCAAAACATACCCGTATTTTTGTAAAGAAGAATATAAATCTTGATTGGTAGGAATAAAACCAAGAAATAAATAAGCCACTGAAACATTGTATTTTTCTTTTAGATAAATTCTAAATCTCTTAAAATCTAAATTCCACCCCAAACTTTTAATTCCCAAATTTAGATTATTGGCATCTATAAAGGCGTAAACTTTTTTATCTTTGATGTTTTTCATATTTTCTTTAACTAATTTCTAAATATATCCTCAAAATAACTCTCTCGCTTCTGCTTCTAACATTCTCAGATACTTATTTACATAAAAATAATCCGGTTCGGATTTCACTGCTCTAGTTAAAATTTCAAAATTAGGATTATCTTTGTTATTTCTATCAAAAAGGATTAAACCAATGCCGAATTTCAAACATAAAGACTCTACTCTTTTAACATCAAAACTCCTTGCCTGTTTTGGGATTACTAAATAAACTTTATGGCTAAAAATCTTATAAGCGCAGGCCTGACCAAAAGCAGTAACCAATTGATTGGTATCTATTTTTATCTCCGCACTGATGATTTCAACCGGCGGTTGGAAACCACCCATACTTAAAATTTTATAAGTTCCAATAACATCTGGCGTCCCCCATCTGTCTTGAAACCTCTTACCTCCCAAAGGAATAGCTTTGGTACATTCTTCTAAATCGTTAACCAAATAATCGGCGAATGGCTTATAAAAGTCTTCTTCTATTACATTTCTTACTATTTCTCTTTTTTCTCCTTTTTCTCGTAGATATTTACTTAAAATAAATAGTCCTCTTTCGGGTTTTTCTATATTTTTAAATTTCCGATGCAAATCAAAAGTATGCCATTGAATAGCTTTTACTCTTATCTCCGGATATTCTTGGTGGATCAAATTTACTAATTCTGAATACCTAATTCCTTGCGGAGATTTTTCCAAAATTTCTTTTGCTTTTTTAATTATTTTTTCTCGTTGAGTTTGTCTTCGGTTAGGCATAAATTTTATTTCTGTGTTTTTAGAAAATTATCAAAATTACTAAAAATCTCTAAATATTCTTTTCTTCGATATTCTTCCGTAGAATTTGCTTCAAACTTTCCTTCTAAATTTTGTAAAGTAATAATGTATCTTTTTAAATTCTTCTTAAAACTATAAAAATTGTGTTCATAATTTGATAAGAAATCAACTAGTTCAAATGTACTTTTTATCTTGCTGTCCATTATTGCTTTCCATGCTGCCTCGGCTTTTTTTATCGCTTCTCCCTCTTTAGTATTCGAAAATGTCATTACAGGACCGATCTCTCCTAAACCAAAATTAATTTTTCTATTCCTAATAATATACTCTACTTTATTTTTATACTCACTATTCTCAACCCAATCAGAAAATATAAATAATAATATTCTTGACCAGTAGATAGAACTCACACTAGGAAATAAACATCTCAAATCATAATCTAACACTTTATCAAAACTCATATCCTGATTATCAAGAATTCTCTGAAGCATCCACTCCTTAAAATTATTAAAAATTACTATTGAAATCTTATCGCCCTTTTCTAATTTTTCTTTTGTTATCTTCCACTGTGAAGGAAAATACCTATTACAGATTTCATATTCTAATGGAGATTTTGGTATTTCTTCAAAAATAATTTTGCTAAAACTATCAAAAAATATTTCTGAATAATATATACCATTTACCTTTTTTTCTCCATAATCTTCTATGTGTGCTTTTAATTTCTTAAATAATCCTTCTACCATCCATCTATCTTTTGATTTCAAAGTTCTCTTTACAATTTGCCTTGCTATTTCGTCAATTGAAATGAGTGGAGGATATACACCGCTCCCCCACCATACATCTTCGTCTTTATTTTCTCTTACCCTTTTTGATATCTTATAATGCCACTTTAAAATATAAGGAAAAATTTTATTTAATCCTTGCAATGAACGATTATCAAAGTAAGAATAAAAATCAGAAAACAGAGATCCTACTATTCGTGGCTTGTTTTTAGCAATAAATTCATCTATCTTTTTCGCAAAAATCTCTAAAAATTTCACTTCATTTGAAATACTTTCTTTCTCAAATTTCCAAACCGAATTCCATGATTCTAATAATATCTCCAAATTGTTATTCTTTTCTAAATATTGAAATCTTTGTAAATACTTATCTCTTCTCAGCCACTGATATGACCTCTTTAAAGGTATAAGAATTATAAATAAAACACAAAGGATAAAAATAATGAGAGCAATTAAATTAAAAGTTCCAAATGATGATACTTTCCAAATTACTGGAATAGATAACAGGCACAAAAGAGAATATAATGTCCATTTAGCTTGGAGGACATAATCCAAAATTGTATATTTGTCTAGCTCTTCGTAATCTCTATTTCGAAAAATTGCTATCGCCAATGGAATTAAAAGAGTAGCAAAAAATAAAGAAACGCTTTGAGAAAGATACGCTATCTTATCTAGATGGTCAAAATACTGGAAAAAAAATTGAAAATTTTTCCATAAGCAAAATTGTATCACCACCATATCAACGGCTTAATTATTTTATAATCCAAATTTTTTATATCGACCTTTTCGCCGTCTTCAAATTCAACTTCATTTTTTGAAATTTTCTTGATGTATTTTCCTCGTAGGTTAGACAAAGTTTCAGCAATGTCTATATCCGGATATAACTTTGATAAATCTACTTTTACTTTGTTGTTTTTGTAATCTATTTCCAAAGCATCTAACATCTTTTTATCTTTCATAAAAACATATTGAGAATAGGGGCTTTGATTGGGAATTTCAAATAAATCTGAATCTTCGTATTTTGTTTTTCTTAAAGTATCCTCGTATTGCTCTAACTCGTAATATTTGAAAAAGCCACCTGCTTTTTGTTGATCGTATTTTTCTTTAACATCTTTTTCTTTTGAAATCCCTGATTTATCATAAGCCAAAACCTTTTTCATTCTAGGCAAAACTACAGTGTAAAAATGCTCTCCCATCTCAACTCCAATCCATTTTCTACCTAATTTGTGAGCTACCGCTGTTGTTGTACCAGAACCGAGAAAGAAATCCATTACTAAATCGCCTTCGTTGGAAGTAGATTCTATAACGCGTTTTAAGAGTTCTTCAGCATTTCTTGTAGGAAAGTTTGGATCTTGAGAATAGCTTTGAATATTTGTCCAATTTGAATCTACCTTCTTAGGAGGATCCTTGATTTCTGCAACAAAATTATTTCCTTTACACTTCGGGCAACCTTTCCAACTTCCTTCATAATGTTCATATCCACATGCCTTACACTTAAATCTTATTTTTTTCTGTAGTAAATATCTATCTATCAAATCCTGCGAGATTCCCCAGTGTCTTCCCTTTGGGGGATATAACTTCACTCCAAAGATCTCTCTATAAATTCTCTCCTGTTTTCTTTCGCCCGGATAATGTACAAATGATTGCCAATCAGTTTTTCTTTCCTCATATAACTCTTTAAAAAGACTTTTTTCATTTTTTGAGTAAAAAAATAAACTCTCAATTGCATGCAAAAATCTGATTTTTGCTTCCTTTTGTATTCCTGATGTCTTTATTACTATCTCATTCCTAAAATTTTCCTCTCCAAAAATTTCATTCATTAATAATCTTACATACATATTGCCGTTATAATCGCATCTTACAAAAATGCTTCCGGTATCTTTTAATAAATCTCGTGCTAATCTCAATCTATTTTCAAGTATTGTAATCCAAGTTGCGTCTTTAAATTTTACAGAGTAAAAATAATCTGCTTCTTGTTCTTTGTTAAAAGGAGGATCAATATAAATTGTTTGGATTTTTTCTCTAAATTTTGGCAAGATTGTATTTAGTGCCTGCCAGTTTTCAGATTTTATCAGCCAGCCATCTAAAGATTGGTCTAAATTATCAAATAAGTTTAAAATCTCCAGTTCTGAATCTTTGAAATATTTAGTATCAATTGGGAAAAATTGATATTCTTTTTTTAATTGTTTGCCAGTTAAGGTATTTTCAAATAAGTTTTTTGGTTCTTTTTCTAAAATTCCTAAATCTTTCCATTCTTTTACTTGTTGCTTAAAATTTTTGTGTTTGATAATTTTCTCAATCATTTCAATTCCGCCTTTTTGCTTGAAAATTCTATCAAGGGTAATAACATAATTAGATTTTCTGACAAATTTTGGCTTTTCCCAAATTTTAATCAACTCATCTTCAAATTGAGAAATAAAATCAATAATCTTGTAGGCGATGTTTTTTAAAATCTGTAGTTGGTCAATTCTTTCTTTGGGCCATTCGGATTCTTCTGCATAAACATATTGATACAGCCAAAGTTTAAACTGCTCTTTTAAAAATTCTTTAGCATTTTTGTTGATAAAGTAATCAACCTCGCTTTGTCTCTCAAAAGTTCTAAATGCTCTTTCTAAAATTTCATCTGTTATTTTGATACCTTTCTTTTTTAATTCTCTTTTAATTTCATCAATTTTTGTCTTTGTTCCTCTTTCAGAATAAAAAATCTCAAAAACAATTGTTCCATCTTTTCTGATATTCTTAAATTGATAAACCAAACTTTTCTTTTCATTGGCTTTTTTGTATTCAATTTTTGAGGTATCAAAGAAAAACTTATAATTTTTGTCTTTTTCTTCAAACTCAACTGAAAGATTGTTCAAAATGCGGTCTGATTTTACATAGTAAAGCATATGGGTTTTCCAGAATAAAATTACATCCTTATCATCGGTATAAACTTTATCGTAAACATTCTGGAAAAGTGGAGTGTAGTTAAAATAAATAGACCCGCTTTTTGAAAAATAGCGGTTAAAGAAAGAATAAAGTTTATCAAAAAGTTCTTCTCGGAATTTTGGATATTTCTCTAAGGATTTGTTAATATCCTTTTCTAAATGTTCGCGGATTTTAGAATAATAAGAAGATTTAATCCGCATCAAATTAACAAAACCTCCTTCTCCTTCAATTTTGGCACCGATAAAAAGATCTCTTAAAGCATTGTAAAATTTTTGTTCCTTGGTCATTGATTTATTTTGCTGACTTTTATTTAGCGACAAAATTATGGTTTTCCCTCTTCTAAAATCTTTATAAGTTGCTTCCTAATTTTTGGATCCATTTTGATTCTTCAATAATTTTAATTGCGTTCATTCTAATGCTTTTTAGAATTTTCTAATCGTATAAGTTCTACTTCGTATTTTTGTCTTTTGTTATTAGGCATAATTGGTTAGATTATAGCCAAAAACTAGTTCCTTTCTTAAATCGTTCTTTTTCTATTTCCAAAACTTCTCTAAATGAAATTTGAGGCGTCCATCTTTTATCTATCTTTCTCCAAGTATAGTAAAGAAAAGTTGCCTTTTGAAAAGAAATTATTCCTTTTAAACACATTCCGGCTAGCATAGAGGCACTTCCATATACCTCAAATCCTTCTATATTATGTTGATTTCTTAAATCTTCGGCATTCACTAACGAAGCAACTCGTGTCGTAGTATTAGTAGTATTAGAAGTGAGGATTCTTTGTGCATAAATGAGAGATTTGTCTACTTCGTCTAATTTCTTCCAGTATTTACTCTCCTCCCAAAGAATTGTTTGAGTTTCTGAACAATCATTTGAAGAATTAGGGGTATAAGATACAACTAAATAATTCATTCCTTGAAAATCGGGCAAGAAAGCTTGATAAGTAATAGTATCTTCTGAAAGATTATTCCCTGTCCTCCATATGCCTATTGATGCTCCATTTAGTGATAATTCTGAAGGAGTCAAAGTTCCATCTGTTGCGCTTAGACATAAGAAATCTTTTTTAGATAACCCAAAATAATCACTTTCGTTGCCCGAATAAGATGTTCCCGAAAATAAATTATAAGAATACGAATGTTTAGTAAACTCTCCTGCTACTATGGCTTCCCAAGTAATTAAAGGAATTATCCGACCTTCTGTCCAAAGGGTTTTAATATTTTCAATAGAAAGATAATCATTAGAAATGGACCAAGCAAATAGGTCCCAAGCAGATTTATCAAATAATAAAAATTTTTGTTGTTTCAAATCTTTCATAAATCTAATCTTGAGTTTTACCTCCACCCTTGCCCGATTACTCTCCGCATCACCTCCTCTTGTGGAATTTGTATCGGACCTTGGGGTGTTTGTTGGGTAACTGAAATCTGACCTTTTTTGAATTCCATTACAAGTTCAAAATAATTTGTTTGTTTTGTAGATTCAATAAAAGCGATTTTGTAAGATTTTTTGTTATAAGCCTGAGTTTCGCCAATTTCAATTTCTGGATTCCAAATTTTATCTAATTCCATCTCTTTTTTATACTCTTCAAAAAGTTGTGTCATTAACTCTGAAAGGTTTTTATCAGCATAAGTAATGGTTTTAATCCCTAATTCTTCTTTTGCTTCCTTTCTGCCAATAAGATACTGATGAGAATAAAGTTTCTCTGTAAGATAATCTACAATTTTATTAATTTCCTCTTCTGGCATCGGGTTTTTATGAGATTTTAAAAGCCGTTTTGCTAAAATTCTGATTAAATTATGAACTCTATTCACATTTCCTAGGGCTAAAGGATGAATTTGGGGATTTGATTCAATAAACTTCTTGAAAATCTCGGTTAATTCTTTTTCTTCTTTAATACCAATTTTATTAGCTAAATTAAAATAAGCCATTACATCCTCTACTGAAATAGGAATCCTTGCTTGAGGATTAGTAGGATCCTGAGGATTAAAAACATTAGCGGTTGAAGGGTCAATTGGTGAAAGTTCTGATAAATCCGTCATTACAACTTCATCTGCTCCTAAAGCAATCATTGTTGCTGCACTATGGGCTTTATAGGGAATAAGAACAGAAAATTTATCGCAGTATTCCCTAATCATTGATACTAATCTCCAAGGAACCATTGTGTCGCCGCCCGTACTATAAAGAAACAAATCAATCTTTTCTGTCTTGCCAATTTGACGAAGTTGCCGGCTAACAACGGGGATAATATCCATTGCTATCCGAGCATTAACTGGACCTTTTCTATCGCTAGTTAAATAAGCGATTACTTTTGAGCCTCGATTTGCCTCTATTTGTTGAATTAAATTTTTTGTTTCCATAAAACTTATATAATATTAATTTTTTATTTCCTCGACCTTAATTTATTTTCTAATATTTTCTCCTAAAGGACTATTAATTAATTCTTTGATTTCTTTAATTAAATTTTGCCATTTTAACTTGTCTTGAGACCAAAGAATGATAGCATCGGTGCGATATTTCAATAATTTCAAAAATTCCTGCCAAGTGAATCCGGATGACTTTAATTTGTCTTTCCACTCTTTCCAAAGATATTTCGGTAACTGATTGCCAAACCATACATTAAGAGAAGCCCAATCAATTGAGCCACCAGGGTATTTCTGATGAAATGCCTTTATCTGTTCTTTAATCTCTATCGGTTCTTTTGGTGTAGATAAATTTATTTTCATTTTATAGCCTATGTATTAACTATATACCATATTAGCGAATTCTCTTTTTATTGTCAATATAAAGTAAATCGCAAATAAAAAAATAACTCTAACAAAGTTCAACTAAAGACAATTGATAAAACTTCTGCTCTTTGGGCGTAGGTTTATTTTGCCAAATTTTCTCTCTTTTTTCTTTGAAAATGATTATGGATTTGGTATATTTCTTTCAGCCAAATTAAAAAATCGATTATTTTCGCCAATAGCATTTTGGACATTCCCAGTATTCTTCGTATTTATAGGATTTTGGCTCTTTATTGAGAACATTAATTTCCCAATTGCTAATTTTTCCCTTGTGGGCACCCGCCTTCAGAGCTTTGTTGAGTTCTTCTTTGGTATATAAAGGAATTTTGCCAAAATAATGACCTCCTCGATAAGTTCTATCTTTATATACAATCACTTTAATTTTTCTCCCGCATACAGCACAAGTTCTATTTAATCTTTTGATAATTTCTTTTTTAACTCTTGCCATAACTTTAAATCAGCTTTTTCTCCCCAAAGTATCCCGCCCAAGCGAGATCTACGGGGTAAACTTTAAAGCTGGTATGGTTAAGTTATCACACTTTAATTCTTGGCTTGCTTCAATTAGGGCTAAGATTTCTCTTTTTCTTTCTTTTGTCTTAAAATTATTTCTTTTTTTTAACATATTTACTGGACAAAAAAATCTAAATTTTGACCACTACATTTATTTTAATGGACAAAATAATAAACTCAAACAAATTTTTCAATTACTACTGCCAAAAGTTCGGCTAAAGATAGATTATCTGCCCCGACTTTTTTGAGACGTTCGCGGGGGCGTTCTTCTTTTGGCAAGTCGTGGAGGGTAAAAGGTCTCATAGGTTTTCTAATTTTAGTTTTAATAGAAATAAAAGGTCTTTTTTGAGGTTTTTCTTTGCCCAGATTTTTGTTTTCTCGTCTAAAAGTTCGCCCATACCGGCTAAAATATGTTTTTTATCTATTTTTTCCACTAAATTCAGGCATTTTTTTAAAAAATCTTTAAAATTCATTTTGGTCCTTTTTTCTACAATCTCTTTGTTCATAGGCCAGTCATTTTTTAAAAAATACCAAACATCAAAAATATCTCTATTGGTTTTGCCCAATCTTTCATACATTGCTACCAATTTATGGGCAAACATATCTTCTTTAACCATCACCTTCATTGAAATGCCAAGATAGTTTTTAATTTCGTATCTTGAGCCAAATTCCCGCCGGTTTATCTCAAGTTTTACATTCTGCTCTCCTTCGGTTTTGCCGGCATAAGAAAGTAAATAAAAAAGATTAAATCTTTTTTTGTTCGCTTTTTTTAAGGTGCCGTAATTTTTCAAAATTTCTTTAATCTTTCCAAAAACAAAATCTTCTTTTTCCGGATCAAGCAAATCAAAATCTAAATCCACTGAAAAACGAGGAAGGCCATAAAATAAATAAGCCGCGGTGCCGCCCTTGAATCCCAAAATAGGCCCAAGCGACGGCTCGGTATAAATGTCTTTTAAAATTTTAATTAAAATGTTTTTGTGTTTAGTTATATCAAGAGCCATAATTGTCTTTGCTTACTATTATCCAGCTAATTTAGTAACGAATTAATTAATACAATTCCTTCTTCTCATCTAATGAAATTCAAAATCCTAATTTCTAAATCCTAAACAAAATCCTAAATCACAAATCCCAAATTCCAAACTGTTTGGAACATTAGAATTTAGAATTTGAAGTTTTGTTTAGAATTTCGGCTTTCGAATTTAGGATTTGATTTAAGAAAAAAATGAGAAAATCAATAATTAAACCTAACCATCGTCAATCAGCCAGCAATTATAATCTACTTTAAAGAGTGGTATCTCTCTACTCGCTTTTTTAGAACTTTGCTTTCTCCATAAATTGGCAAAATTTTGTAAACTTTTTCCCAATCAAGGGAAGAAAGATTGTCAAAATGATAATCCTTGTAAAGATACAAGATATCCAAAAAAGCCCTTTCTGGAGAAGCGATTGAATAATTTTCTTTGTTTTCAATGCCGCAGGAATTGGTTAAAATATCATCTTTAATTTTTTTGTAGGAATAAACCTGATTATCAATTGTTATTTCCCGACAAAGATAGGAAGCCACAAAAATCTGGCTATAGTATTGAAAAATAATTCCTGCTTTTGAGAGCACAGTTTCAAAACTTATATAAGAGGGAGTGTATATTTTTGTAGCCAGTTCAAATTTGTTGTAATTTTTATCTTTGGCATAAATGCCCCGGCGCAATCGATATAATTTTCCAGCTTTTACATATCGGTAAATCGTGCTTTTTAAATAGTTTTTATTGGTTTCGTTTAAAATCAAAGATAGGTCTTTAAAACTAAAGACAGTTTTATTTGAACGATAAATATCTAAAATATTTCTTTTTTTCATAAACTACAAACTAAAGGTATTAACTAACTGATACCTTTAGTTTACCAGAACAAAAGCTCTTGTCAAGTTTTTTTAAACTAATTCTTTAAGGCATTCTCCGGGGCGTTCTTCTTTTGGGAGGTCACGGAGAGTGAAAGGTCTCATAGGTTTTAGGATTTTTGTTTTTAAGTTAATATTTTTCTTTATTTTATTATCCTTAATTTTTTTAAAAGTTGGTAAACCCCGTTAGAAAACTTTTTTCTCACGGGGTAAAAGTTGATAGACCAGCCCCAGCCGAAAGCTTTGGGAGTAAAAATCCGCTTGTCTTTAGGGTTCCAACAGCGTTCTTTGATTCTTTTCCAAGTTGGCAGGCGGAAATCATAAGGAATTTTTAAAAATTTTCCCGTTCTCCTCATTTCTCTTTATTGGCACTATTATTAACATTATTAATATTCCAACCCAGTACCATTTTTTACTCTGATTAAGTGTGGCAAAAAGATCTAAAAGACTTTTTTATTTCTTTTGTCTAAAGAGTGTTTTGAGCAAAGTGGTGCTGGGTTGGAATGTTAATGTTTGAATACTCAAATGTTCAAATGCTTAAATGTTAGAATGATAGAATGTTAAAATGTTAGAATGATAGAATGTTAAAATGTTAGAATGATAGAATGTTAAAATGACAACAACCCGTTAACCCGTTAACTCGTTAATAGATAATTTTAGTTAAATAAACAATTTTAGTTAGTCCAATAATGCATAAGTATTCCAATATCTTTAACATCAACAATGCCATCTGAGTTTAAATCTTCAATTTCAATATTTTGAGTTTCTTTGAATTTTTGGATGAGAATTTGGAAATCTAAGGAATTAACTTTGTTGTCTTGGTTAAGATCTCCAGGAATTGAAGGAGAGACACATTCTCCAGTGCAACAGAGATTTCCACAATCTGAGGAGGAAATAAAAGTTCCATTTTGGCAGATTTGACCTTCCTGACAACAAACTCCATTCTGGGAAACACAGGTTTGCTGAGTTTCTCCAATACTGTAAGTGATGACTAATTTTGGCCTTTGGTCAGGGTTTGGAGATTCTGTAGAGCTAAAGTATCTATTACTATCTTGAGAGGCTAGAGGGTCTGAATTGACCAACATACCATAGTTAGAGTCAGGATTAGATACCCATTCCTGCACCATATTGGTAACACTCCAGGATTTGTAGCCATAGGTCTTGTCTATGGATTTTGTGTCCTCTGCTTCGGCAATATCTGCCTGGGCAAGAGGGATGTCATTGTAAAGTCCACTGTAAGGAGTCCAGGGATTAATTCCATCATAGGTGTAACCATTACACGCAGAAATTACAGGATTGTAATTGATGATTTTGTGGACAGAGAGGTCATAAAGGTCATCTCCGCCATCGCCATCCATATCACTTAGGTATAGATATAATGTAGCATTATGGATAGTTGCCGAACTGGGTATGTTTGATAAATCCCACTTCATTATAATGGCATTGGCTATAGAATTTTCTGGCCAGGTGTAGGTATTGAGATACTGAGAATTGGAGTTATTTTCTTCATTGATATTGATAAAGGTATCTTCTAAAGTGCCTGGATAATCACTATCAGGGGTATCCCCAAGTATTACTGTGTAGGTGCCTGGTTCTAAAGGATGAGTAGTAAAGGTATAATCGATTGAGATGGCTTCATTGTCATTGGCATCTTGAGACCTAACCCGATAATGATATAAGGTTTCTGGAACTAAACCGGTAATAGTGACCGAATGGCTGGTGACCAAATTGCTATCCAGCTCAGTTAAAGAGCCGTAATCTGTGTTTGTTCCATATTCTACTTGGGAAGTAGCTGGCTCATCTGTTTGCCAAGTGATAGTGACACTTGATTCAGTGATATTGGTAGGAGTAATAGTTGAGATAGTAGGTGGAGTGGTGTCTGGTGCTGGCTCAATAGTAATAGATAACTCTTGAGTTGCTTGATTTGAAGCAGAATCAGTAACTTGAATAGTAAAGTTAAAGACACCTTGGCTAAGAGGAGTTCCAGAAATCTCACCAGTAGAACTATTCAATGACAAGCCATTTGGCAAGTTTCCAGAGATTCTTGACCATGTATATGGTGGTGTGCCTCCAATCGCCTCCAAAGTAGCTGAATATGATTGATTGACTGTTCCCTCAGACAATGAAGTAGTAGTAATAGTTAGGTCTACACTACCTCCTTGATACTGAGATAAGTCAATTAGACCAATGGTTTCGTTGCTAGTGATGTAGGCACCCATATTAATGGGTTCAGTGGTGTTGCCATCGTTGTCATAATCTTGGCGGTCAATGCCGGCATTGAGGCAGGGGGAAGAGGGTTGGAGGTGGAAGTTGTGGGAGGTGGGGTTGAGGAAGAGGGGATCATTTTCTATGGAATGTTGGTCAAAACCTGTTTGGGATTGCCAAGATGGTAGTAGCCCTATATTGTGCCAACTTATAAAAAATCCTGTATAATTAAAAAAGGAATTATAGTCAGAATCTATAATTTCTACATTGTTCTCTCCGATATCGAATGGTTTCTTTACTTTTAAAAATATGTTATTAAAAAAATCTATCTCCTCATAAGGCCTATTATTAAGCATAGCAATTCCTCTGTTACAATCATAAATTACATTGTTAAAGATTTTATAATTTGTGAGATGGCCGTCTGTTAAAGAGAAAGCCGCTTCACTAATATCATCAAAATCGTCATTTCTGCAATTGTAAATAATATTTTGATAAACTTTATCATTTAAATGATAACTTATACGAAAGCCATAATAATCACAGTCATGAATAATGTTATAACGGAAATGATTATTTTGACCATCACCACCTTTAGGATAAATTCCCACCGTGCAGTTATATATTAAATTATGTTCTACAATGGTAGAATCTTCCCAATAAAGTTTTATACCAGCAGAGTTATGGCTATCACCACGAACACCATGAATAATACAATTTCGTACAGTAATATTTTTAGAGTGCTCAATTCTAATCCCATCATGGTTATTAGTGGTTGAAACATATGAGCCTACAATTTCACAGTTCTGGATTACACAATTATTGGAATAAAAGAAAGTTACAGGACCTGTATCATGACGATAACAATTTCCCTCGATAATTTTGAACCCATCCCATACTATATATTTTTTTTGATAGGCTCCAATCAAAGGGCCAATTCCAGATGACATAGAAATAGTTACTTCTTCGCCAGGATATGCTTTAAAGATTATGGGAGCTTCTTGAGTTCCAGAATTTGCTGGATTTAAGGCAGGAATATCCCGTGTGTTGGTTCCTTGAACATTATAAATTCCAGCCTTTACAAAAACCGTATCACCAGCTTGTAAAGTTTGAGCTGCTTTTTGGATTGTTTTCCAAGGCAAATCCTCTATGCCAGGGTTTTCATCACTCGCTTGAGGATGATTCTGATCCACAAAATAGAAATTCCCAGTTGGACAACCATTTGAAAAGATATCTTCATAACTTGGATCAAACCAAATTCCTGAATTTGCATTGGGATGATAACAGCAAAAGCCAGCATTGTAGATTTGATTGCCACATTGGCAAGAAGAAGTGATTCTACCTTGTTGACATTGAGGATAAGAAGATTGGGCTTTGATAGTTGGTTGAGGAATTGAAGAATTTTGGGAGATGAAAAGGAGAATTCCGAGGAAAAGAAAAATTAAAGATATCGAGAGAGATTTATTGAAATTTATAGAAATTTGTTGAAGTTTGTTAGTATTCATATTATTAACGAGTTAACGAGTTAACGGGTTTTAATATTCAATATTTTATTTTTATTAACGGGTTTTTATGAATTCTTTGTTTTTTCTTTTTTTCTCTAAATAGGTAATAAAAGCGCCAATTTGATTTGCTAAATTTTTTAATTTTTCATTTATTTTTTCAAATTCTTTTTTAGTGATATAACCAACTGCTAAAGCAATATAAAGTTGGTTTCTTACCTCCCCTACTGAACCTTTGGCAATTTTTAAAAATCTGATAAATTCATTATTGTTGTTTTTCTCAAAACCTTCAACTATATTTGAACTTACAGAAATAATTGCTTTTCTGATTTGATCTTTTAGATTGAAATCTTTTGAAAAATCTTTTCTGGCAGTTAAATCATAAATCTCTTTAGTAATTTTTAAACTTAATTTCCATATTTCAAGATCTTCAAATTTCTTTATTTTCATAATTAAAAATGAAAAATTTTAACTCGTTAACTCGTGAACTCGTTAACTCGTTAATAAATAATAAAACAATAAGTATTATTGTTGCGTTGAAGAAGAAGAACTGCTATCTAAATTAGTGCCATTATCAGAAAGGTCGTTGCTTTCTTCTTCTAAATGGCAAGAATCATTATACCAATACAAACCAACTGCCTCGCATTTTTCTTGGCTATCGCATAACTCTAAATGGCTAATACCGCAAGTTGCTTGGGGTTCTGAATGGCAAGAATTATCATACCAATAACCATTAACTCCTAAACAATCTGTCTCATTATTGCATAAATCTAAATTATTCTCATCGCAAGTTGGAATTGGTGTTGGAGTTGGAGTTGGTTCTGGACTCGGACTTGGGCTTGGAGTTGGAGTTGGCGTAAGCGTAGGAGTAGGAGTTGGCTCAGGAGTTGGACTTGGTGTAGGTGTAGGTGTAGGGCTTGGCGTAGGTGTCGGTGTTGGTGTTGGTGTTGGGCTCGGCTCAGGCGTAGGAGTTGGCTCAGGAGTCGGTTCTGGCGTAGGCGTTGGAGTTGACAAATCAACTGAACAATCCTCGTCCTGGCTATCTACCTTGCCATCACAATCATTGTCTATTCCATCTTCACAAATCTCTGAAGCACCAGGATGAACATCTTTATTGTTATCATTGCAATCGTCATCGTTATCTGCATAGCCAAGCGGCTTTTCAGTTGCTGTCAAGCAAGGACCGCCAGGATTGCCAAAACCATCTTTGTCAGCATCATAGCAAAACATCTTTGTTTCTGGCACTGGTGTAGAAGAAATTTTGGCTTTTTCTATTAATTGCCTTAATCCTTCTTTATCTAAGCAGATTTTGCCATTTTCATCTTCTAAACAAATTTGCTTGGTGGTAATTTTTTCAGTAATTATTTCTTTAACTTTGGCAATACCATTTTCAATAGTCAAGCCAATATCACTCAAAATTTGCTTGACAATTTCGCTTAAAGATTGCTCTTTGATTTCCAATTCGCCGGCAATAGACAAGTTGCCGTTTTCGTCTAATTCCATTATTTTTTCTCCTTTTTGGTTTTTGAAAATTAAAGATTGAAGAGTGCTGGTTGACTCAGTAATTCTAAATTCATTGCCAAAAAGCAAGTCACCAACACTGGTTGTTGCTGCATAAAGATTTGCCCAGCGATAAGAGGAGGAACCAAGAGAATAAGTATTGTCAGCTGAAGGAATAAAGTCAGAAGAAATATAACCAGTAAAGTTGACTGTGGTTGAAGTTGCTGAGCCAAAGCCAGCTGAACCCCAAACTTGAAGAGTATAAGCCGGCGTTGTTGTCCCGATGCCGACGAGGCCGGAAGAATCTATTACTAGCCGGTCATTAGTACCAAGAACAGTACTATCAGAAATTTTAAATTTATCACCATCATCATCATCTAAACCAATAATGAAATCCTGCGAACCTGTTAATTTAAAGTGAATTCCCACATCTGCTGTTGTAGCTGCGTTTTCTATTCTCAGGTTTTCGCTTCCAGCACCAGCACTATATAAATGTAACTGTGCTGAATCAGCTGGGTTGTTTGTTCCAATACCAACTACCGTCAGGCCATCTGAAAATGCCTCAAAAGTAATAAGATCTTTAGTTGAATCTGCAATCCTTAAACGAGTAGATACACCTACATCACTATCTCCATCACTATAAATCCTCCATTTCTTCACTCCTGCTTCATAAAAAGCTAATTCAGCATCAGAAGTGGTATTATCTGTATCAGTTGTATCAATGGCAAGAACAGAATTCACTCCTGTAGCTGATTTTATGTGAAGTTGATTCTGAGGATTTATTGTCCCAATCCCCACATTACCACTCTCATCTATTGTCACTGCCTCTGTTAAACTTCCACCTCCTCTTGTGTAGAAATGGAGAGATGTATTTGGAGAAGTAGAGGAAGCATTATCAAAAGTAGAGGTAATTTTGGCTAAATCAACTAAAGAACTATCATCTGCTTCGGCTCTAAACATTAAACCTGCTCCTATGCCTGCTCCGGCTGTTCCAGTTGTTGTTTTGTTTAGACCTAATAAAGTAGAAACTGTTGAAGTTGAAGAATCGTCTAAAGTGATAGTTAGTTTTTCTGTGGGGGATGTTGTGCCGATGCCGACGAGGCCGGTATTTTTTATTATAAACTCAGGACTGGCAGTATCTCCAACTATCAAATAATCTCTTCCAGAAACAACACCAATACCTAATAATGCTTCTGGCGTAGAAGTTGCTATACCAACAGCATAATTTTGTATACTGCCGGCGCCGTCTGATTCTGAATAAACAGTCAATATATTGATTCCGTCTATTCTGGCAATATAACTTTCCTGCGTGCCTGCTGAAGCTGAAGAAGTCACTGGCATATCTATCCAAGAAACAACCCCACTATTTTCTGAAAATTCCATAGGACCTAAATATGCAGTTTCCCCAACTTCCAAATCTTTTGAAACAAACAAACTTCCACTAGATTCTGTTATGCTTGCAGGAGAAGATGTGCCAACATGTAATGCAACCTCCGGCGTTGTCGTCCCGATGCCGACTCTATCATTAACACTATCAATAAACAAGGTTCCTGAATCAAAGGTATAATCTCCAGTTGCTGTATCGCCCGTATTTAAAAGAAAATCATCATCTACATTAAGAGTATCTCCTGATAAAGTTAAATGATCTCCAGCGGTTAAATTAGTATCATCTGAAATATCAATTGTAGAAGTTCCCCAAGTCCCTCCAGTTATTTTTACAAATCCTGTCCAACCAGAAGTGTCTTGCCCTGTACCTCCATAAGCAGCTCCTATTATATTTCCTTGCCAAGTCAATCCCGAGGAAGACCAGTTAAGGGTATTAGATGACCAACTTAATCCCGTGCCTGCGGTTATTCTACTTGAAGGAGTTTGATAAAAACTTTCCCAATTAGTAGTGCTAGCTGATAAGGGAATTGTATATCCCGAAGTTAAAGCAATACTGTCTCCCGAAAGTTCAAGCCCTGTAGCGCTCACTGTTAGATTAGTATTGTCTGAAATATCTATCGTAGAAGTAGAAACCTTGCCATTAACGTCAACCTTCAAAAATCCATTTGTTAGATTATTGAAGATAGTTGTCGCTAAAGTAGTTGTCCCGCTAACTCCAAAAGTTCCATTAACGTCCAAAGTATAAGCCGGCGTTGTTGTCCTAATGCCGACGTCGCCATACAATATTTCTATATCATCTTCATTTGAGTCAAATTGTATTCTCTCTGTCGCATCACCGGCTATACCAATGAATCGGTCATCAGTCATATATATATCACCTGCAAAATAACTCGCTCCACCTGCAGGGTCTATGTAATATGTAGTTCCGCTATCGTAAAGTTTGCCACTTATTCTAATATCTCCTGAAACTTCTAATTCCTGACTCGGAATGATCGTTCCGATACCAACATTACCATTAGCACCTAAAACTAATTGGTTTGAATTACCAGTAGTAAATAAAGTAGTAGTAGCAGAACCTTCAAAAGTGTGAGAACCAATAGTTATTGTTGAACCAATAGTGGTAGTACCAACATAAAGATTTGCCCACCTGAAAGAGGAAGAGCCTAAATTATAAGTTAAATCTGAATAAGGAATAATGTCTGATTGAATATACCCTGTAAGAATGGTTGGGGTAGAAGTGGTAGAACCCAGGGTAGAAGTGGCAGAAACATAGAGGTCGCCACTGACGGTGAGTTTGTAGGGCGGCGTGGTAGTACCAATACCGAGACGATTATTGGTATTATCCCAATAGAAATCATTATTCCCTGAAATTGTGTCTGAATCAGTCCAAAAAACTACCTGCCCTGCAGAACCTGAACCAGAAATTCCTCCAGTAGTACTTGTCCAACTCAATGTTCCTGAACCGTCTGTAGTTAAAACTTGACCACTTGTTCCATCTGATGAAGGCCAAGAATATGAAATCCCATTGAAAGTTGTTGTTCCTGTAACATTAATACCCCCTACAATATGCAATTTAGCTGAGGGCGTAGTCGTCCCGATGCCAATTCTATGGGTAGACGAATCAAGGTAAAATGTATTAGTATCAACAGTTAAGTCACCAGAGATATTAGCATTGCCAGAAACATCTAAAGTTGAAGATGGTGAATTTGTGCCAATACCTAAATAATTATTACTATCATCCCAGTAAAGATTGCTGTTGTCTTGACTAAAAAGAAAACTGGAGTTGGCAAAAAGAATAGAACCGGTAGTTAAGCCAACATCGCAGTTAGAATCACCTGGAGAACAATTTGGGTCAAGAGTTTCACCCGGCAGGTATTTTGAATCTGGCGGAGCAGCCAGAACTCGGAAAAATAAAATCGGAACTAAAAGAAGCAAGAGAAGATAAATTGTTTTGGAAAAAATTTTCTTTTTCATAATTTCTACAAAGTTTTTTCATTTATACACTTGCCCTCGCCAATCAACTTGGTCAACGTAAATTCGGAATTCTTCAAACTGAAATTCAGCTATTATCCTTAATTTTCCATCTCGTATTCTATAAAATCCTTTCCATTTTCCACGTAATTTCTTGATGTCTATATTCACTTCTTCTCTTTTGAATTTTCTCAAGGCCAGTTTTATTCTTTCAATAATATAACCCTCACTTAAATTATTCTTAATTAAGAACTTTAAAGAGGACTTTGAAAAGTCAACCTGCCAAGTGGTCATATTTTGACTTTAACACTTTTAGCTACCTTGCGAGATGGCTTGCCATAAAGTTTTTCGATGTCTCTTTGTTCTTTTTGAGAAACAGAAGGCAAGAGAAAGGCCTGTAATTTCATCAATTCTTCAGTCAAAACTTCACGAACACTTTCCTTAACCATCATTTTTAATTCTTTTTTGGGTATAATAATTGTAGCCATATATTTTTAAAATTGTATTATATTTCTCTTTTAAATTTTAGTAAAGAGAAGCTTTTTGTCAAAAGAAAATTGTGGAAAAATCCCTTGCCAATCATCAATTTTCAGCTAACTTTCAATTATCAGTTTTCAATTAATGTCTGATATAAAAGGAAAAAATTAAAAGAGAGAAAAAATTTGTTGCTAAAAAATTCTTTTTGGATTATAATACATTTTACTTCATGCCACTGCGGTATTAAGGTAGATCCCGTTGCCATTGTGCAGTACAGAGCTTACATAAAAAAAATAAAATAAAAAATGACTATTCAATATTGGGGGCATTCCTGTTTTAAAATAACAGAAAAAGAAATAACTATTACCACTGATCCTTTTCCTAAAGAAATTGGTTTGAAGGAACCAAGATTTTCAGCTGACATCTTAACTATTTCTCATCAACATTGGGACCACAATTTTAAAGAGTCAATTAAAAATTCTCCTTTTATCATTGACCAGCCAGGTGAATATGAAATAAAAGGAATTTTTATCAAAGGCATTCCAAGTTTTCACGACGATTGCCAGGGCAAAAAAAGAGGAGTAAATACTATTTTTTCTTTTGAAATAGGCGGAATTAATTTAGTTCACCTTGGCGACTTTGGCCAAAGCGAACTAACCGAAGAGCAATTAAGCGAATTAACCAAAACCGACATTCTTCTTTTGCCAGTTGGCGGCTTTTACACTATTGGACCAAAGGAAGCTCACAAAATTATCCTTAAATTAGAACCGAGAATTGTCATCCCAATGCATTATTTTCTTGAAGGATTGAAAATAAAAGAAATTCTGCCATTAGATAATTTTTTAGCAGAAATGGGAGTTGAAAAAAAGGAAAAAGAAAAATTGGCAATCAAAAAAAATGATTTAAAAGAAGGAGAAGTTGAAATAATCTGCTTGAAACCATTAGCTGCCTAAAAATGAAAGAAAAAAAGAAATTCTTTTTTCTTTTATTTGTTTCGGGAATAGTTATCCTGATTGTTTGGCTTTATTTCTTTTTTCAAGACATCTCTCAAATTAAAGGACCAATAAATAGTAAAGAAGTTAGAGGGTTAAGAAGCCGGTATGGAAATTGGGTTAGGAAGTTAGAAATATGGAACGAAATACAAACAAAAAACCAATAAGAAGCTTTAGAGATTTAGAGGTTTATCAGAATACTTATAAAGCAATGATTTTAGTTATGAGAGAAATTGTTTCTAAATTACCCGATTCGGAGAAATACGATCTTAAAGATCAACTTTCTCGCTCTTCTAAAGCTATTCCTAGATTAATTGCTGAGGGTTATGCTAAACGGCATCAAAAATCAGGTTTTCAGAAGTATTTAGATGACGCTATGGGAGAATGTAATGAGACTATTGTGAGTTTGGAACAATGCCGGGATATTTATCCTAAATACGTAGATAAAGAACTCTGTGATAAATTAGTGAAAATTTATGATGTCAGCGGAAGACAACTTTACAACCTTTCTATAAAGTGGAGGGCGTTTAAGAAAAGAGAAATTAAAAGGTAAAAGATAACACCAACTTCCTAACCTCTTTACCAAACTGGCTTCCTAACCCTTTAACCCTAAACCCTAAACAAAGAGGATTTGAGATTTGAGATTTTCTAAATTAGTATGATTTCTCTTTACCGAAAATATCGGCCTAAAAATTTTTCCGAAATAGAAGGTCAAGAAATCGTAGTCAAGTCATTAACGACTTCTTTGGCCAAGGGCATTGTTTCTCATGGTTATCTTTTTGCCGGCGCCCGAGGGTTAGGCAAAACAACTATTGCCAGAATTTTTGCTAAAGCATTAAATTGCCAACGGGTTAATTATCAACCCCTAAAAGAAGGAGAAAAAATTGATTGGCAAAAGGAAATAAAAAAGGAAAATTATGAGCCCTGCAACCAATGCCAGTTTTGCCAAGAGATAGACAGAGAGCAATCCTTAAATTTAATAGAAATGGACGCTGCTTCAAATAGAGGTATTGAAGAAATAAGAAATCTTAAAGAATCTGTCAATTTCCCGCCAGCCAAAGGAAAATACAAAATCTATCTTTTAGATGAAGCCCATATGTTAACTAAAGAAGCCGCCAACGCTCTTTTAAAAACTCTTGAAGAGCCGCCAAGTTATATTGTTTTTATTTTAGCAACAACCGAGCCAGAAAAACTGCCAGCGACAATTCTTTCCCGAGTGCAAAAGTTTGATTTCAGAAGATTAAGTAATAGCCAAATTGTCTCTCGCTTAAAAAAAATAATTCAAGCAGAAAAAATAAGAATAGAAGAAAGAATTTTGGAAAAAATCGCTTTGTTAGCTGAAGGTTCAATGAGAGATGCTGAATCGCTTTTGGAACAAATTATTTCTCTCGGCCAAAAAGAAATAAAAGAAGAAATTTTAGAAACTTATTGGGGAATCATTCCTTTGAATAAAATTGACAACTTTTTAAATTTTTTAATCGAGAAGAAAACAAAAGAAGCAATAGAATGGCTTGAAGAAAGATACAATCAAGGACAAAATTTAAACTGGTTTTTGACAAGTTTTTTAAATTATCTTCGCTGGCTTTATCTTTATCGACTTAATCCTCAATGGAAAATTTTTGCCAATTTTTCTAATGACGACCTAAGGCTGATTGAAAAAACAGTTAAAAAAATTAGTCAAGAAAAAATAAACAATCTTATTAAAATTTTTTTTGAAGTTCAGCAAAAAATGAAATATAGTCCCCTACCAACTTTACCAATAGAAATAGGTATCATAGAAGCAAGCGACCTTTTTTGTAAGAGAGATTTATAATTTTACCCTGCACTACCCAGCACCACTTTTACCCTGATTAAGTGTGGCAAAAACCCAGCACCACTTTTGCTCCAAAAGTGGTGCTGGGTTTTTGCTTCCCTTGCCCAAAGAACGTTTCGAGCAAGGAGTTATTCTGTTTAATTGTCGTAAAAGTAGTGCTGGGTGGTGTGAGGTTTACAAAAGGTCGGAAAAAATAAAAATAAAAATGATGGTTAAAAATTGTCATCACAATGTTATTCATCAACTTTCTGAAACTTTAGATAGTTTGTGGAGGATAGAAATGTATATTAAGGACGCCCAAAATGAAAATTGTCAAGATGGAGTAATTTTTTGGCAGAATTATAAGAAAACTTTAGAAAATCAAGTTGAAATGTTAAAAAAGCAATTAATAAAAATAGTTAAAGAAGAGGAGTTTTAGATACAATTATTTCGTTTTCTCTTCCCTCTCCTTAAATCAAACAAATTCCAAATCCCAAACTTCAAACAAATTTAAATGACTAAAATTCAAATCTCTAAAATCTCTTGTTTAAGGTTTAAGGTTAAAAGGTTGGGAAGCCAGCTTGGTGAAGAGGTTAGGAAGTTGGTGTTATTATCTATTCTGGTTTTTTGTTTGTATTTTGTTTTATATTTCTAACTTCCTAACCTAACTTCCATACCGGCTTCCTAACCCTCTAACTCCTTTACTACTTACTTGGTTGTTCAGAATTTGTAATTTTGAATTTGGGATTTGTTTGGGATTTGTAATTTGGGATTTGGGATTTTTAATACTAAACCCGTTAACTCGTTAACTCGTTAATAAACAATAAAACAATAAATTTCAATAAATATCAACGAATATCTATAAGTATTCTGTAAGTATCTATGAATATCTATTGCCAATAGCCAATAGCTAATTGCTGACTGCCAAAGATGTACTTATCTCATACTAGAATTTGACTTTCATTTCAAAATAAGTAAAATGAATTTGTTATGCCAATAACTAAATCAGCAAAAAAAGCCTTAAGACAAACCAAAAAAAGAACTCTAAGAAATTTGGCTAAAAAAAGAGAATTAATAAGCTTAAGAAAGAAATTCAAAAAGGCCTTAGAAAGTAAAAACAAAGAGGAAGCTGAGAAACTTCTTTTTCTACTTTACAAGAAAATAGACAAAATGGCTAAAACGAACATTTTTAAGAAAAATACTGCTGCCAGAAGAAAAAGTTATTTTGCTAGATTATTTTTCAAAACCTTTAAATAGTTCTCAAAAAGTCAATTAGGGCTTCTTGATAAGTTAAAAGAGAAGTTTTTAAATAAATATCTTCTTTGCTTAATTGACGATAAATTTTTAAAATATCAGCCAAACTATAAGAGAAAGTTTGGCTTTTTATTTTTCTTAGATAAAAAGGTTTAAAACTTAATTCTCTTTCAGGTAAAAATTTAATTCGAGAAAAGTTCTTTATTTGTTTTAATAAAAGATTAAAAATTTTTGCCGGATCTTCTCCTAAATAAAAAAGTTTAGCCAAAAGAAAAGAGGCCTCCTTTTTATTTCTGCCAATTATTTTCTCGGCTAAAGAAAAAATCTCTTTAGAGAGATAAAAGAAACGGCAGGAATTATAAATCAATTCTTGACTAATTTTCTTTCCTTCAGAAAGAGTAATTAACTTTTCTAATTCATTTTTTATCTGCCAACCGTCATAACCAATTAAATCAACTAACAAGTTGGCTTCTGCCGAACCAATTTCAATCCCCTTCTCTTTGGCTAGCTCACAAATAACTTTTAATAAAAAATTTCTATCTTTCTCAGAAAAAGTTTTGAAAAATTTATTCTTCACGCCTTCTCGCAAGCAAAAATCAATAAATTTATTTTTTTCTGCTAGTTCCAAGAAGACAAGAAAAATATTTTTATCTTCTTTAATTTTAAAGAAATCTTTTTGGAAAAATTTTTTAGCTTCTTTTTCTTGAAAAAATAAAGAAAAATCTTTTGAAAAAATTAATTTTCCTTGGCTAAAAATATCTCTTTCTCGATAAAGAGAAAAAAAATCAGCCAAATCATTTTCTTGGCTATCAAAAGAGAAGATTGAAGAAGAAGGAAATTTTCTCAGAAAATTTTTCTTAATCCTCTGTTTTTCTAAATGAAGAAGGAAATCATTTTTGCCATAAAGAAGTTGAATCATTTTTTAAAAAGATAAACCAGTTAAAAAATGGAAGAAGAAAGAAACTATCGGAAAAATAAATTGGACGCCGAAAAAAAGAAAAAATAAAAGAACTAACCAGCCATAAACTTCTAAAAACTTCAAAAAAGGCAACCAAGAAGAAGGAGCAAAGGAAAAGAGAATTTTTGAACCGTCCAAGGGCGGAATAGGTATTAAATTAAAAACTGCTAAAAGCAAGTTGGTAGCAACAATCCAAGCAAAAAAAACATTTAAAAAAGGATTAAAAAAGGAAGAAAAAAATCTTAAAAGCAAACCAAAAATAATAGCCAAACTTAAATTGGCCGCTGGACCAGCAAAAGCCACTAAGCCAATATCCCTTTTTGGTTTTCTTAAAAGCAAAGGATTAAAAGGTACTGGCTTTGCCCAACCAAAAACAAAGCTGCCTTTACTAACTAAAAAAAGAAAAAGAGGTAAAAGAAAAGAACCAAAAAGGTCTAAATGTTTTAAAGGATTTAAAGATAATCTACCGCTATCTTTGGCTGTTGGATCGCCGAGTTTATAAGCCATTGCTCCATGACTAACTTCGTGAATAGTCACTGAAAAGAGCAAAATAATTAACTGAAAAATTAAAGTAATTCCCTGCATAATTTTATTTATTTTATTTACTTGTAAAATATCCAATCCTCTTTCTCCTTAACAAAGTTAAACAAATTACAAACTCCAAATTCAAGCTCAAAGCGCAAAGCGTAAAACGCAAAGCCACAGCGTAAAGCTTAAAGTTATCTTTTTCCTTTTAAAGTTAATAAACTCGCTCCTAAAATTTTTGCAATTTCCTCTGTTTCTTTTAAAAGTTCATTGATTTCTTTTTTATCTATTTTATCTATGCCAGTAGCATCCCTTAAAAGTCCTAACCAATATTTTGTTTCATTAGCACTTTTGAGGGCAATTTCATAGAATTTGATAAAATCTTTTCTAGAAGATGCTGCTTGGGCTTCAATGATATTTGCTCCAATGCTAGTAGCGGCTCTAACTAATTGGTCCGAAATTATCCAAAATATTCTTCTATTAGGAAATTTGCTCACAAACTTAATAATCTTTATGGAAAATTTATAAGCTCTGTATTTAACTTGCTGATTTTGATTATTTTTCATAAGCTTTGCGCTTTGAGTTGTAGTTTTGAGTTTTGAGCTTTGCGCTTTGCGCTTTAAATTCTTTCGAATTAAGATTTTAGATTTTTTTGATTTGGGATCTATGATTTGTTTGATAAGGGAAAACTGGCAATTACAATTTATTTTATTTAAATTTGAATTATTAATCAAGGAGCCATTTATTGCCTTTCAAAAACTCTTTACTTTCAATCGGTTTCTTGCCTTCAAGTTGAAGTTTTTTAATTAAAAGAGATTTATCTCGGCAAACCAAAGCCAGCCAGCCATTTTCTTCAAAAAACCTCCCTTCCTCAACCGGTTTTTTTTCTAAAATTTCACTCTCTAAAATTTTTAAAATTTTCACTTGGTTATTCTTTTTAACTTTCAAAAAAACTCCTGGCTCAGGATTCAAAGCCCTAACCTTCCTCTCTATTTCTTCGGCTTTTTCTTGGTGGGGAAAAATTTCTCCATCAGTAAAAACAAATTTCTTGGTATAACTGGCTTTGACTTCGTCCTGTTTTTTACCTCTTACCTTTCCTTGAAGAAAATCATCCCAAATAGATAAAAGCAAATCTCCACCCAAATTAGCCAATTTTTCTTCTAATTCAAGGTAAGTTTCTTTGCCATTTAAAATAATTTCTTTTTGAGAAATAATATCTCCTTTATCAACCTCCTCACTTAAAAAATGAATTGAGACACCGGTCTTTCTTTCACCGGCTAAAATAACTGCCTGAATTGGCGAAGGTCCCCGATATTTTGGCAAAAGAGAGGGATGGATGTTTAAAAATCCTTTTTGAGGAATGTCAATTAGTTCTTTGGGAATAATTCTGCCAAAACCAGCTAAAAGAAAAACACCTTCTTTCTCTTTGGTTAATCTTTCAACAACTTTCTCTTCTTTCAATTTTTTTGGCTGAAAAACTTCCAAAGCAAATTCTTCAGCCACTATTTTGACTGGTGAAGGAGAAATCATTCTTTTTCTTCCTCTGATTTTATCAGGGTTAGTAACAACCAAAACTATTTTAATTTTCTCAATTATTTTTCTTAAAAAAATAGCCCCGAAACGATTATTACCAAAAAAAACAACTTTCATAAATTTTTCTCCTTCTCAAAAAATTTTTCTAGCAAACAATATTCTTTTTTCAAAGAAGGGTGGGCAATCTGAGAAAATATCTTACATTGCTCTTTTAATTTAGCAAGTTGTTCTTTTAATAATGAATTAAGATAATTTTTGTCTCGATTCTCTAAAGCGCCAAACCATTTTAAAATTTCTTCCTCATTCTCTTTAAAAGCCAAAATCAAAAGAGGAATACCTTTTAATTCCTTGTATTCTATTTTCAAAGTATTTTTTTCTTTTCTGGCTAAAACCCCGTAATCAATTTTAATCCTCTCAGGATTCTTAATTTTCTTTATTATCTTCTCAGCTTTTTCCTGCCAAGCGCCTTTTAAAGAAGTTGTATCAATCGCTGCTAAAACTTTCGGTTTTTTAGGATTAGCATCTAAAATTATTTGGTCAATACCATTAAAATAATCATCATAAAGAGAAGTTCTTAAAGCAAAAAATTTTCCTTTAAACCAAAAATTGTTAAAAGAAATCGTCTTTAATTTTTCAACAATTCCTCCAATTTTTTTCAAATACCATTCTTTAGTTTTGCCTTTTTTTAAAAGACTTTTCTCTTCTTGACGAAAAATTTCTCTTTTTTTCTCTGCCCTTTTTATATCCCTCTTAACAACCAGAGGAGAATAAATATCCCTTTTAGCCAATTCTTCTAAATTAAGTCGGCAACTTGAATCAACTAAAAACCCCCTTTCTCTTAAAGAATTAGAAATTTCTTTCAAAGTTAAATCAATAAACTTTTCCTTTTCTTTTATTTCTATTGAAAGTTTGCTTTTCTCTTTTTTATAAGGATTTTTTTCAAAGTGAAATTTCATCTTCTTTTTTGGCTTTAATTATTTTTTTGGCTTTATCGGTAATAAGAATGCCGTTCAAGTGATCAATTTCATGTTGGCAAATAATAGCAGGCAAACCAAAAAGCTTCATTTCAATTTCTTGACCGTCAATTTTCTTGGCTTTTAAAATAATATTCTTACTTCTTGGCAGAAAAGCAATTACTCCGGGAATACTCAAACAACCTTCTTGGGAAATAATTTTTTTTCTTGATTCTTTAACAATTTCTGGATTAAAAAAAACATAAAACTTTTTGTTAAAAAAAGCAATAAAAAATGATTTATTAAAACCAACCTGATTAGCCGAAAGGCCAATGCCGTTTTCAGCTTGCATTGTTTCTTTCATCTCTTCAATTATTTTTTTCAATTTAGGCGAGTTAAATTCTTCCTTTTTCAAAGGTGTTGTTTTTTCTCTTAAAATTTTATCGGGCACAGTAACTACTTTTAGCATAATTCTTTATTTTTCATTCTCTTGACATCAGTTTTTGATTTTCTATAATCAAAATAGAATTCCCTTGGATGGGCGCTTGCGTCGGTTCAAGGGATTTTTATTTTCTAAACTTTTTCTCTTTAGTTCTGGCCAATTTACAATTTTTTCTATCAAAATGCTCTCTTTAACAATATCATAAAACTGAAAATTATTTTTATTATACCTCGCTAATACTGATCCCGCTGCGAAATCAGCAAGGTTTACTATGAAGTTTTCTTGACTATTGACATGCTGAATTTCAAAGATTGGGTTTTGCTTAACCTTGCTTTTGAGAAAACTATTAAAATTCCTCTCATCAGTCTTTCTATGGAAATGCCGATCAATAATTATCTTAAACTTTCTTTCTTTTCGCCAAAGATGTATTTCGTTAATCAACTCATTTACTAATAATGCAAAATTACTTGGAGTGTCAGAAATTTTTCTTCCTTTTTTATCTATGGCAACAATAAAAATCTCAAAAATAAAAATCTCAAATCCTGCTGAAACTATCCCTGAAAGAACTTGTCTTTTTGTTCTTTCACCAGCAGAATAAAATTTTAGTTCTCTGACTTTAACTTTTCTTCGCCGTAAAGATTTTAAGGTTCTGCTCACTAAATTTTCTGCTTCTTTTATTCTTTTAACTCCAACTCCGGCGATAACAATAAATTTATCTTTTGGATCTGGTAAAGTTCCAGATTCATCAATAAGAATATAGTATAATTTCCTAATATTGTTTTTCATTCTTTATTTACTTTTACTTTTTAGATTTTAGATTTTTTTAGAATTTGGAATTTATGATTTGTTTGTAATTTGTAATTTGGGATTTGGGATTTCGTTTAGGATTTCGCCACAGCCCTAAATTCTTTAGGGCTGGGTTATCAGATTTCGGATTTAGAATTTATAGTATTCAACCCGTTAACCCGTTAACTCGTTAACTCGTTAATAAACAATAAATTTCAATAAATTTCAATGAATTTCTATAAGTATCTATAAGTTATCTATTTATTCCCTCTTCCGCCAATCAAGAAGATAAAAATCAATTGTTTCTCGACCTCGGTAAGAATTCTTCCTTAAATTAAAAACAATATCTAATTTATCATCTTCTTT
>Ga0190316_1000012_pt1 | contig 43847 bp, 38 predicted proteins | sample 48701112_MG_FD_161663 | JGI IMG/M metagenome (GOLD analysis project Ga0190316, IMG submission 161663) | Hydrothermal vent sediment bacterial communities from Southern Trench, Guaymas Basin, Mexico - 4870-11-1-2_MG | ecosystem: Environmental > Aquatic > Marine > Hydrothermal vents > Sediment ... | reverse complement strand
AATTTTAATGTACAAAATTGTTCCAAAGATTGGCATTAGTGAAAAATATTCATTTTCCTTAGCAAAAGTCAAATACAAAAAAGATAAATTAATTAAGGTTGTTTTTTCAAACAAATTAGAAACTGATGGGAAGTAAAAGTGTACTTTGTAAAGACATAGGTAACATCTCTATAAAAATACTAAAATAAAAAACTTTAAATAATATGGTTTTGTTATCTTATACTTGTTCAAAACTATGTGACTCATTGCTTACAAATTATACTAAGCATATTTCTTTGATCATACTTTTTAAGGTTGAAATAAACTTATAAATTTGAAACATATTTTGTTCCACATAATTTTTTTCTATACATACCCTTATATATATTTCATCTTTGCCAGTATAATATCTCGTCTTAAACAAATATAATTTAGTAATGTGTTTTAAAATTTCTGGAAATTGTTGTTTTATTATTATATTTATATGGCTATCTTCAATTTTTTTAAGTATGAAAGATTTGTCTATTACATCTTCTAAGGGCAATATCTTTTTTTTCTGGATATTGCCGAGATCAAGTAATACATCAAATGCATATACCCCAAGTTTTCCATATAAACTTTCCACTCTTTTAACACCATATGTCCCAGTACCGGCACCTGCTATAAGATTTAAATCTCCACTTACCGCGCCCAGCACTGCTAAATGTTTTGGCTTAAAAAACATTTTCTCCCTCATTGTAACCCACGCACTAAATTTTTTTGTTTTTATAGCTACTGAATCAAAAAATAAGTACAAAGAAGAATCAATCTCCTTAAATTCTTCGCCTAGTTGTTCAAAAATTTTTCTTATTTTGGAAATACATTTTTGGAAATAAAGAAAAAGAAAATAAAACAAAAAACCTAATGAACCTGAAGTTGCAATAAACCCGTTAATTAAACCCATGTTATTAGTAAATTCATAAGGAAAATAAAATAACAAAAACAAACAAAGTAGAGAAAACATTATCCATGGTAGTTTTATTAGAAACTTTATAGGTATATTTGTTTTTCTAACTTGTTTTAAATAAGTTATTATGATGGAAAGATACCAATAGACCATAAAAAATGTACCGGTCCAGCCAAGAACATGCCATACAGATCCAAAAACTTCAAGAGATGGAAACAAGATATTCAAAATTAGAGAAAGTAAAAAACAATACAAGATTATTTTGTTGGTATTTTTCATCCCTTTTACTGTACTTTGTAAAGACATAAGCAATACCTCTATAAAAATACTAAGATAAAAAACTTTAAATAGTTTTAAGTAATCCTATCTAACTATCTTCAAATCTAGAATTAACAAGGTTATAGGAATTTGACACAAACTGTTTTCTGTTATCTGTTAAAAGTGCTTCTGGTTTTCCATATTTCTTTACCGCTACTCATATCTCTTATACTTTCTCTTTTTCTTCTTCTAGTAAATTCATTTCTCTCTAAGATGTTATAAACTGTTTTCTCGCAGAGTTTATCTCTTAACTTCAAGTAAATTTCTTCTATAGAGTATCCCTGTCTGAAGAGAGAACAGACTTCTTCTTCTAATTCTTTTGGCTTCTTATATATTATATCTGAAACCTATTATATTAGTGGGTAACATTTTTTTCGCCCATAAAGATGTTACCCATGTGCTTACAAAATACATAAAGTGTTAGGTAAATTTTGCTGCACAAATTTTGCAAATACCTCTTTTAAAATCATAACATTCTGAGCAAACCAATCTTCCGCAGAGTTTGCATGAATGCATTACTCCTGGTTTTCCACAGATAGAGCAAATACCTTCTCTTTCCATATTAATAACCAAAAAAATATAATTTGACAATAAAAGGAATATTATTTCCCCTCAACCCAGAATAAAAATGCATGCAGTAATCTCTTTTCTCTGGGATTTTTTTATTGAAAATGAAATAATGTTCTCCGGAGGCCCAAATAATTCCTGCTTTTAAAAGCAAATTTAAGTCATCTTTGTTTTTATCATAATCATAAATCCAAAAAACTCTTGGTTCATTTTCATAAGAGTTTGAATAATTTTTTAGCACTCTTGCATTTGCTCCAGAATTTGTTCCTGATGAAAGAATTGTATAATTATTTTTTTCTACTGTTTTTGGAAAATTATCTCTGAATATGTAATTTCTTTTATTTGTGTTATAAGATGCAATTTTTATATCAATCCAGTCCTTAGATAATGGGTCTATCTGATAAAGAGTAATATTGGCAACTCCACTAATTGTACATGTTTCTCCTTCGCTTATTGTCTTAGAACAATTTGTAATATTTACAAAATTTCCAGAAATATTTACATCATAAGTTTTGTTTTTCAAATGAAGTTTTCCTGTTCCGCCAGTTGTGTTAATCCTGATTAAATTATTTATAAATCTTTTTGCAATTCCTGCTGTTCTTTTATTTGATAAATTATTAAAAGTTAAATCTTCCTCTGAAGATAAGCCAGGAGAATAATTAATACCAAACAACTCCTTAGTAAAACTATCTGGTTCGGAAGAGAAATTTCTAATCAAAACAAAACCTTTCCCTTTCTTTAGTAGCGAAGTAATATTTGATTTGTAAAGAGAAAGATTTTCATCACCAAAAATAATAAACAGATCACATGTGGAGGAAAGATTATTTAAACTTACTCTAAGAAGATTAAATTCAATTGTTGGATAACTTGGGGTTAAAATTGAATTGTTTAGCCATGCTATTTGATCAGGGGTGCAGTTGCAACCAATAGAAATATTATAGGGAGCAACATTTTTTATTTCATATTCAAAATCAACAAAAACTGGAAAAACTTTTTCTGTTATATTGTATAGCAAACCAATATCTTTTTCATGTTCTTCCATAAGATGCTCGCCATCAGTAAAAGGGTCTGTTATTAAAACATCATTTAAAGTTCCATTTCTTTCAATTGAATAAAGCAAGTCATTACATAAAAGCAAACTGTTCACTTTACTCCAATCATTTATATCAGAATAATGAAAAAAGGTTGGCATTAATAGGACAAATAAAATAAAAGAGAAAATTATAACCTCTATAACCCTGATAAATCCCTTAGTTAACATAAACAATCACCTCCACAAAATTTTTATTTAAAGTTGCAATTCTCTTTACTTCAACTTCTTTTCCAATTTTTCTTCCTGCAGGCTCGCATTTCATCACATTTGTGTCATTTAAATAATTAATTTCAACAACAAAATTATAATTACCTAATCCAAAAGAATCTCTAAGTTTTTGAATTTTTGTTAAGTTTGTAGAATTACATATTTTTTCAAATTCTATAATTTTTGTTGAGTTTAAAGAGTAAGGTTCAGAAGCGAGTCCAATTCTTTCAAAATTATTTTCATTCCAGTTTTCTGGATAACCTTTATCCTTTATCAATAATTCAGAGATTGAATAAGCTTTGCTATACAAAATATCTGATTTTATATTTTTGCTGTGTGTTGGATAGAAGTCTATAATAAGATAGACCAAATAAATTGACAGAGAAACAAATAACACAGTACTGATTATAAAATGGATGTTTACTTGCCCTTTCATCATTTTAGAATAGACCGACAAAATTCGCCATAATTATAATAAATAATCCTAATAAAACCATAATTAAACCATGTTTTGCTCCTTCTATCCAACTCTTTGCAGAGATTTGTCCGGCAATAATCCCAGTAAAAAATCCTTGAATAAGAATCATTGTAAAAAACAAGGATTTGTAATATACAGAGAGTGAATTTGGCTCTCCAAAACCAAACATATTCCCAATAGTGTTATAATAACCGCAGAGACTATAGCAGAATGGGTCATAACAGGCAAGGCAGGGAGAGTTTGCCTTTAATTGAACACTGCCAATTCCAGTTTCAGTCCCTCCAATATTTGAAATCATTGGAATTAAAAAATTTCCCAAGGCAATTATTAATCCAATAAACATGAAGAAAATACCATACATCATAAATACATGTTGTTGCATTATTGATTTTCTGTATTTTTCACTCTCCATTATTTTGAGCAAAGAATTTATTAAAGTTTCTAAAATATTTTCTATATTTCCTCCAGACCTGTAAGTCTCTAATAAAGTTGAAATTGACCTTGATAAAATTCTACTCTCGCTCAGACTCTTTTGCATGTGTTTTAAAGCAGAATCTATATTAATCCCCCAACTAATATCTTTTTTTAATTTCTCTACATATTTATTTAATTTTCCATAATCTCCCTTACAACTTCTAATTGCTTCTGGAAAAGAAATTCCGCTTTTTTTTGCTTCTTTTAAATCACCTAAAAATATAGGAAGATATTTTTCGCAATCTTTTATTTCTAAAAAATGTATGTATCTATAAAGAAAGAATGGTAAAACAAAGACAAAAATTGCAAAAATAAAAGAGTTTAATAGAATATTAAAGTTTTCAAATAATAGAGAAAGAATTAGTCCAAATAAGATAATAGCAAGAGCTATAATTGCAGAATAAAATAAAATCTCTTGTTCTTTTGTTAGTTTTCCAAAAAGGAATTTTTTTAGGTTCATGGTGAAGCAATACTGATATAGAAAGCAAGAGCTACAGATATTGCAGGCATTAATATGAAAGAAATTAGTACCTGCATTGCAAGTATATTTTCAACTCCGCCCATCATACCCATTACACTTGACAAAATTGTGAAAAATATTGGACCAACAATCATTACTGTAATGTACATTTCTATAATCATAGATAGAAGGTCGGCATAAGATTTAATTTTTCTCTGATAATCATTAAATAAAGAGATTGATTTGTTGTTTAAAAAAAGAGTTAAATCCGCGCCAGAACTTATTGTTGCTTCCATTCCTAAAAGCAAGTCTTTGAATTCTTTGCTTGGAGTTCTCTTTGCTTCTCTTCTCAAAGCACTTAAAATATCCATTCCAAGACCCTCAACATCTCTTATTAAATTCTGCGCTTGTTCCTTTAATTCTGGATATTCATCCAATTTTGTAATTGATTTAAAAACTGAGATAGGTGGAGCATCTGAACTGGCTGCAGCTGTCATATAACTAACAGAAAAAGGCAAACCTTTGTCTATTTTTGAGGCTAAATCACTTACTTGTGCTTTTGGATAAGTTGTAAAGAGAAAAAAAATGAGTGAGGCTCCTATTCCAGAAAAAATAAAGGAAAGCGGGATAGCCAAGACAACATGAATAAAAAAGGATAAAATTAATGTTATAATTGGTATCTCAACAACAAAAACAATTAATGAGATAAATATTGCAAGTGAGAGATATTCTTCTAATGTATATTTCATTCCGCTCTTTTTTAAATCTTCTTCCACATATTTAAAATTTGGAGCAATTTTTGATGCAATTTCACCATAGGACAAATAGGCTCTCTTAATATATTCCTCAAGCATAATAATTTAATTTTCTAAATTATAATTGATATCCTTTTATTTAAAAAAGATTTTATTTATGGGAATTGTAAGTTTTCGGTTTAAAAAAATTAGAGGCGATGTTGGAGAACCAGCAGGAGGAGAATTGAGAATAACTTCTTCACTACCAAAAATAAAGGATATTTTTGAGAAAGAAGTTGGAATAGTTGGAAATAAAACAAAAGTTATTGCAATCAATTTTGAATATAAAACAATTTATGAACCAATAAAAGCAAAAATAGATATTGAAGGAGAGATTTTGTACACGGATGAAAAACAAAAAGAAATTCTTAAAAAATGGGAAAAAGAGAAAAAAATTGATGAAAGGGTTAGTTTGCCTCTTTTGAATTATATTTTCAAAAGATGCGCTATTCAGAGCATTAAAATTGCTGATGATTTGCAGTTACCTCCTCCAGTAAGATTGCCTGAGTTTGTGAAAAAAGAAGGTCAATAAGTTTATTTATTCAAAACTACTAAAGCCTCTGCTATGTGTTTATTTTAATTTAAAATATTGTCTTTATTATGAAACCAGTTCTTTTCTTTTCAGAAATAAGAAATAAAGATGTTAAACTTGTTGGAGGCAAGAATGCAAGTCTTGGTGAGATGTATTCTAAATTAAAAGATAAAGGAATTAAAGTTACAAATGGTTTTGCAATAACAAGCGAATCTTATGATTATTTTATTAGAGAAAATAATCTTGACAAAAAAATCAAGGCAATTTTAAAAGATTTGGATATAAGGAACATTAAGGAGTTGAGGGAAAAAGGAAAAAGAATTAGAAAATTAATTTTAAATTCAAAAATTCCGGAGAAACTTAAGAAAGAGATTTCGGAAAGTTATAAAAAACTTTGCATGGAATATGGGAGGGAAGTGGAGGTTGCTGTTAGAAGTTCTGCAACAGCGGAGGATTTGCCAGAGGCGAGTTTTGCTGGGGCCCAAGAAACTTATCTAAATATAAAAGGGGAAAAAGAATTATTAAAGAGTGTTGTAAGATGTTATTCTTCTTTGTTTACTGACAGGGCAATATCTTACAGAGAAGAAAAAGGTTTTGATCAATTTGCTGTAAAGTTGTCAGTAGGGGTCCAGAAAATGGTCAGGAGTGATTTGGCATGCTCAGGAGTTATGTTTACTTTAGACCCAAATACAGGATTCAGAAATGTTGTTTGCATAGAAGCAAGTTATGGTCTTGGAGAATACATTGTAAAAGGTGTTGTAAATCCCGATTCCTTTTTTGTGTTTAAACCAACAAAAAGAATTATTAAAAAAGAACTTGGAAGCAAGGATGTTAAATTAGTTTTTTCAAAGACAGGAACAAAACAGAAAAAAGTTGCATTAAAAGAGAAAATCAAATTTAGTTTAAGTGACAAAGAAGTTTTAGAACTTGCAGATTATGCAATGAAAATTGAAAATCATTACAAAAGACCAATGGATATTGAATTTGCAAAAGATGGTATTGATAAAAAATTGTATATCTTGCAGGCAAGACCAGAGACTGTTCATGCAAAGAAAAAAGAAATTGAAAAATATATCCTATTAGGAAAAAGCAGCAAATTATTGGAAGGCATTGCTATTGGAAGGAAAATTAGTTCTGGAAGAGTTCACATAATTGATGATATTAAAAAAATTGAAGAATTTAAACCAAAAGAAATTCTAATTGCGAAACAAACAAATCCTGATTGGGAGCCAATAATGAAGATTGCCTCTGGAATAATAACCGAAAGGGGTGGAAGTACGAGCCATGCATCAATTGTATCAAGAGAACTAGGAATCCCATGCATTGTTGGAGCAAAAGATGCAATGAAAAAATTAAGAAACGGGCAGGAGGTTACAATAGATTGTACCAGTTCTAAAGGGATTGTTTGGAAAGGAAAATTAAATTATAAAATAAAGAAAATTAGTATTGAAAAATTGCCAAAAACAAGGACAAAAATAATGTTAATTCTTGGTACACCTGAAGAAGCTTTTGATTTATCATTTCTGCATCCGGATGGAATTGGGTTGGCAAGAATAGAATATATTATAAGTAACTGGATAAAAATTCATCCTCTTTATGCAATAGAAAAAGGAAAACAAGAATTTTATATTCAAAAACTTGCTGAAGGAATTTCAATGCTTGCAGCTTCTGTTTATCCTAATCAAATTATTGTTAGATTTTCTGATTTTAAAACAAATGAATACAGAAATTTGCTTGGTGGAGAAAAATATGAACAAGAAGAAAACAATCCTATGCTTGGTTTTAGAGGAGCATCAAGATATATCGATAAAAAATTCAAACCAGCATTTTTATTGGAATGTGAAGCAGTAAGAAAAGTTATAGAAGAGATGGGTCTAAAAAATGTTGATGTAATGATTCCTTTCTGCAGAACAATTAAGGAGGCAAAAGAAGTTCTGAAAATTCTGAAAGAGATTGATCTTAGAAAAAAGTTGAAGGTTTATGTAATGGCAGAAATTCCTTCAAACATTATCCTGGCAGATGAGTTTGCAAAATTATTTGATGGTTTCTCTATTGGTTCAAATGATTTGACACAACTAACTTTGGGGATTGATAGAGACAACCCAACTCTTAATTTTGATGAAAGAAATGAAGGTGTTAAAAAATTAATTTCAAGATTAATCAAAGTTGCTCATAAGTATAGAAAGCCTGTTGGAATTTGCGGACAGGCTCCATCAAAGTATCCAGAATATGCAAAATTTTTGTTAGAGAATAAAATAGATTCAATTTCTGTAAATCCGGATGTTTTTTTGGAGACAAAAATTAGAGTTGCAAAATTAGAAAGACAATTGTCGAATTAAATATAGCCATTTTAAATTTATTAAATAATTAATTGTTTAATGCCAGAAATTTATTTTGTTGATTTTGATGGAACTTTAGTTTCAAATAGTTTTGATCTTTATTCTGAAGCACTAGGAATTAAAATAGAAAATTCAAGAGAGACTACAAAGAGAGTTCTAAAATTATTGAAAGATAAAAATATATTAGAAGTTTTGAAATTAAAAGAAAAATTAAATTACAGAAGGGAATTAATAAAGGATTTGTATAATGAAAAGAACGAAGGGGTCTTAATATATTTACTTTCAGATAACCCATTTGTAAAACACTTGATAGATAAAAAATTTGATGGGATATATTCAACAATAGTCCCGGAAATAAAAGATGGAATATTGACTGGAAGGATATTGAAAGAATATACAAAAGTGGAGATTGCAGAAGAAATATTGGCTGATATTGATGATATTAGTAAAATTAAAGTTTATACTGATGGAGGAGAAAGTGATGAAGAGTTAATTGAATATTTGCAAAGAAACTATGGAGAAAAAGTGGAGATTTGTAGATATTAACTAAATAATTAGCTGAAAAGTTTTATCAACCAACTTTCACCAATATTAAATATATCAAAAAAACTGCTTATAATTCCATGCTGAATTAATCCAAAAACAACAAGAACAAAGATTATTAAAAAAATAATAATTCCAAAAACAATCTTTAACGGGAGCTCCATAATTATGTTTTTGGTTTATAAGAAATAATTCCCTGAAAAGTTGCAACTACACTGTTACCTTCTTTAAAAAGAATTTTAAATTTGGAATATTGTTCATCAAACTGAGAAGTTGGATTATTTCCATAACATTTTGTATCTACTTCTATATTCCAACTATATCCTTCAATTCCGGTATTTTTTATTTTTTTATCAATTTCGTTTTTTACATTACTTTTAAGTTCATTGCAGTTCAGTTTATTAAATTCATAAACAAATTTTTCATTATTTAATTTATTTATGCAATCTGAAAGAGCAAAGTTGATGTCTATTCCTCCAAGTGCGTATTCATCACTATTAGATTTTGCATAAATTAACAATCTACCATTAGTTCTTGGAATTTTTGTTGTATCGCACAAGTCTAACTCGCAGTTCTCAATTCTAACACCATTAAATTCAAGAAAACAATTAGATTCAGGTATCCCTTCTATTTTCAAGATTCTATGTTTTTTTCCGCAGTTTAGGGTTATTTTTTCTGGTCTCTCAAAACCATCCAAAACCACTCTAATATTATCATAATTTTTCAAACACTTGTACTCTTTTTTTTCGCTTTTAATTCTATAGCATCTGTATCCGAATGTTTCTGGAGAATGAGATGGTGAGCAAGTAGGTCCTGAAGAATAGCAATGACCACAAAAATTAGAAACACAATCAAGAGTTCCACAATCTGCTCCAGTCTTGCAATAATTTTCCAATTCACCGCAAACAAAATTGTTGAATTGAGATGAAAATGCTATTGTTCCGTTTCCTTTCTGACTTAAAATTAAAATTACTGTAACTGGTTGCATTGTATTGCAATCGCAATCAAAACCTCCGCATGAGATTGGTATTTTTAGAGATTTATCAAAAGATTTGCAATTATCTATATTTTCCAGGATTGTGTTTAATTTCTGTATTAATCCGGTTTCAAGTTTATTTGGACTCAGTTTTTTAAATTTGTATTGAGTATTCATTTGATTAAAAAAATCCTTAGCGCAAGAATAAACCTTACTTAAATTCAAAAAATTGAATTCTATTTTTGAATTTCTTGTTGTGTTAATCTCATTTGCTACCTCTGAGCCGAACATTTTTCTCTTTAAATAAATTTTATAGGTATAATTCCAAATTAATTTATTTGGTGGAACATAATGAACTTTGCTCTCAGAGATAGATGAATTTACTTCTGCTCCTTCTAAAACATAAACTGATCCAAAATAACTACTTGCCGCATTTCCTAATTTTTTTCCAAACAAATCCATAAAATCCGAACATGAGGTCCAAGATTTATTCCATTGAATTGGATTCTCTTGAATATTGCTAAAAAACCTATCTGAATCTTTCTCTATTGTTCTTTTCAAATTTGTTTCAGTGTGTGTAAAAGAAGAGAGCAACTCAGAAAACTGAATTTCTGGAAGAGTGTGGTAATAGATTGGTGTTTGTCCAACAGAACCCATCAAAATAACAAAGAGACCTGCTACTATTACTGTTATAATCATCATTATCTGAAGAACAGTTACTCCTTTCATAATTAACTTTTTGTTAAATTGACAATTAGCTCTCCGTCCTCTTTCCTATTTTCATTTCCAGCTTCATCTCTAACAGTGCATACAACATTATATTCTCCATATTTCTTATAAGTGTGATTGAACTTGAATATTGCAGTTGTAGAGTTCCATTTTTCTATCTCTAAATCTGGAGGATTATTTTTAGGATAAAATTTATTTTTTGAATCCCCAAAATCTATAAATATTTCAGATATATTGCTAATCTCAAAATTTTTTTCAACTTCCAATCTGAAATTTACTTTTGTGTTCCCCTCAAATTCTTTTTCAATTTTTTCTTTTATCCATTTTACATCTCCTTCAAATTTTGCGCTAAAATTTATTTTTGGAGGCTCATTTTTTAAACAAATTCTTGCTCCAGGTTTCTCTGTATAGCATTCTTTCAGTTTGCTATTTTCTTTGCAGACAACAAGTTTGCAAGGACCAACATCGCAAGGGTCATTATTGCATTCTTCTCTTCCAGGACCTGTTAAATAATCACCGCATTCTTTAATATCTCCGCAACAATAAACAAATTTAATTCTCATATTTTTTGTTTCTTTTGAAAAGATTGGCATGTCTTTATAAAAACAATTGTAAGGGTACTCTTCTGGAAAAGTTACAAATATTCCTTCTAATTTGTCCTTTGGAAGTCCTAAGGAGATTATAAGACCCTTTCTGTCTTTAATTATATAAGTATGTTTCTCCTTTTTTGTTTCTTCTCCTAAAGCTAAAAGCAATTTATTTAGTTTATCCAAACCATTTATTTCAGAATATTTATTGCGTATTTGTTCCATTGTTAGAGGTTCTGTTTTTTCTTTCTCTATTTTCGCAAGTTCATTCAAAGCTGTCCAACTATCTTCTGGATAAGAAAGATAAAATAAAACAGAAGAAGGAAAATAATTCATCCATCTATATTCTGTATAAGTTTTTATTTCTATTGGTTCTCCAACTAAAGCGCTTCTTATATAAAAACCTATTGTTAGAGTAAGAACAAATACTCCAATAAAAACAAGAGCTATAGATACAACAGGCCATTCAAAAAGTCCCCCTTTCATTTTCTTAATTCTCATGATAGATCTTTCAAACATGCATTTGGTTTATAATAAGTTATTTTACATCTTCCATTACAATAAGATTCGCTGTTGCCATTTTTTATTATAGAGTTAACAAAATTACAATTAGAATTTTTATACTTTACTGCCCACACCTTTGTATAATTCCCAAATCCTTGAACTTTAGCAGCGCACTCTCCATCTTTCAAAATTTTTGTAGTTGAAACATTATTGCATTTTTTTATCTTTCCTATTTCTACTTCAGAACCCATGAGAGAATATTCTATTGTTCTATTTTTTACAGGATATTGAACTACAATAAAAGCTTTATTTGCATTATTGTAAGGATATCCATTTCTGCAAACTTTTTGCGTTATGTTGAAAATATAATTTTCATCATTTAGGACAACAACATTTGAGGAATTTATATTTGGCCAGAGTTTCATTTTTTGGCAAAAACTACTTCTTGTCTCGCACTCAAGTTTTCCTTCGCTGGTTGTTATAAGTTTATCACAACAAAGATCAGTTGCATTTATTGTCCAGGTTATTTCTGCATTGCTATACCCAGATTCCGAGCAATTAATAGAATCTATTTCTCTTCCATTAAAAGTTTTGTTTACAAAAATCATTGGTAGGCATTCATACATAATTCCTTTAGATGGCCAAGAGTGGTTTGTTACACTTTGGCATATGAAGTTCCCTTCATCCATTGAAGGAGGATTTTCCAAATAATTAGGAGAGCACGGTTCATAAATATTATCAAAACTGCAAGAGGAACATTCACCATTAACGCAATAAGTTCCATGACAATCTTTTGCAACTGTGCAATTGAAAACTCCTGGCCAAGTAGAGCAAGCTGATTTAATATCATAATATTTTTTCTCTTTAACAATTTTATCAATATCCTTGAGTTCTGCCAACTTTTCTTTTTCAACAATTATATATTTTATATCAATTGCATCAAAAGGCAATTTTTGATACAAAAGATAGTAATTTCTTGCAATTTTGCAAGTTGTAATATCTCCGCTCCTCTTTGCCTCATAACAATATGTGGGATCATTAAGTTTTGTATTATCATTATAATATTTTGAGCAGAAATCAGAGCATACCTTTTGCATACCAATATATGGGGGTTCTTCCTCGCATTTCCTTTGACATAACTCTAATTGTTTTTCTTTATTCCAGCCATTTTTAGGCTTCAAATTTTCAACAAGTAAGAAAAATTCGTATTTTTTTAGATTTCCTTTTAAGTCAAAAATAGAACTACTTATTTTCCTTGGCTTGCAAATTTTTGCTGATAAATTGCTCTCATTTACAACTGTCTTTGGAATTCTCGTTTTTAAATAACATTTATTTCCATGAGATACAGGTGTGATAGTAAGAACATTTGTTGTATTGTTCCAATCCCAGCTAAATCCGCAATCAGCATGGACCCATTTTTGAGTGACCCATCTTACACCTCCGCTTATTTTCCCTGTTATCCAATCCCAAATTCCTTTTATAAATCCGATAATTTTATCTTTAATTGATGAAACTTCTTTTTTAGTTTCTACTTTTCTTGAAGAATCAAGGACAAGGCAGCCTTCTGGATAAGGACCCAATCTGTAAAAAACATTTTCTTCTCCTTTTACTCCAACTTTGTAAATTCCTTCTCTTAATAAAGTTGCAAGATTTGTTGTTAATCCAGTTACCATTGTTCCAATTTTAATATCCTTATCTTCAGCAATAAAGGTTGTTAAAGGACAAATTGAATATAATCTGTTGTGTGGTATTTCACCTGGTTTTCCTTTAATAATGTCTATATTTCCGCTTTTTGTGATATTCTTTTGTATATTTTCTCCTAATTTTTCATAGTCCTTTTCAGATATTTTTAGATTTCCGCAATCTTCATAAACAGACTTGCTTTCTGGAGGAACATACAAAGAATAAACATCTTCGCCATCAGAAATATAAAGAAAAAAATCTGACCTTGGCAGAAAGAACTCGCTCATATTTTCAAAAATAGAATTTGCTGTTTTGTTTGCTCCTTCTCCACTCCAATTTTTCAGAAAACTTTTATTAAAGATGTTTGGATAAACAGTTGCATCTTTCCAAAGAGAAAGCATGTAACCTAAATCGCATGCTGTTGCTTTTTCTGGAGTTTCTCTTGGGATTGTTTGAATATTAAACCAAAATACTGCAATCATTGCCATTATTCCAATAAATATAGCCAAGACTACTATATATCCAATTATATTCGCTGGAAGGGAGATAAGACCTCTCATTTTTCAACACCAACCACTTTAGTTATATAAATAGAGTTCTTATTTACTTTCTCAAAACAGAGAAAAACAATCTGATTTCCAGAACCGCAAACTGTTGTATATCCATCTGGACCTAAACTCTCAAACTTGCCAGAAGTTTCATTATACTCATATAAATCCATATTTCCGACTAAGGAATCTGAGAGATATGCTCCTTCCTTAAAATATTTGTTTGTAGGGCCCCAAATCCCGATATAAGTTGGATAGATTGTTATTCTGTTGCAGTTTCTCAAACTAACGCAGGTATGGGTGTTGACAGGTGCGGATTGCATTAAAAGTAAAGTGTTTTTTATTTGCATTACAGTGTTTATTTTTAATTCGCTCATTCTTTGAGTTGCAGCTGCCATACCCATCTGCTGCCACAAACCCAAAGTCATAATTGCAAAAATCAACCCAAAAATAAAAAAGAAATACTCTATTTCTAAACCTTTCTCCTTGAACATAATTTTATTATAATTATGTTAATTATGGGAAATTCTGCAATTAGTGTTATCTTTGTTTCACTTTACATGTTTGTGCATGGATAAAAATTATCAAACTTTAAAGAAAGTTGAATAATATGCAAAAGAAATTAAATTAGCCGTATATCCTCTTAACTAAAATTGAACCGCAAGCATTCTTTATTAGATTATACTGCTCAAGTTCATTTTTATTAGCAAAGTAAGAATTTTCTTCTATCCATCTTTTTCTTAATTTGTCTATTCCAGAAGTTTTGCATTCTTTTGCAAGATAATTTACAGTTTCTAAATCTTCTTCCGAAACTTTTAATTTTGTCCATGGATTCTGAGGGGCATTTTCTACATATTTTGTGCAACTTAGATACCATCTTGAACATTCTCTTTCCACTTCATTATAAACAAAAATGGTTTCTACTTCAAGCAACAAATTCTCGCAGGTTTTAATAAATTTTTCTGACCCATATTTTACAACTTCTTTTGCTCCCCATACTAAAGGGTTTGCCATTTTGTCATATAAACTCTCTTTAGCACTAACTGTGCTGAATATAGAAAATATAGAAGTAATAATAAAGAGTAACATAACAACAGAAACAATAGTAACCATAATTGTATTCATATTTCCTTTCATTCTCTGCATCTCAACATATTGGCTCCAATTCCTCTGCATTTCTCCTTGCAATCTTCAATTGTGGAGCAATTCAGTCCGGATGAGATATCAATAGGGATTGGTTCGGCACAATTCCACATTTCGCAGGAACTTACTAATTCAGTTTTGTTTTCAAAAGGAGTTATTAATTTACCTTGACCATTAATAATTAAAATACCAAAAACAACACCAAGCACAATTACTAATATTAGAACCTCAAACAATATTTTCCACTTCATTCCCTTATATACCATAATTTAAGACAGAAGTCCTATAAATGGAGAAAGCACACTTAAAATTGTCTCTCCGAGAATATCAACTTTTAGTATATAAACGGAAATCAAAATCATTAATATAACAAGAATAATTAATAAACCCAATATCTTAAGAAGTAAGATATGCGTGTCTCCTTTCATATTTAAATAAACTTTTTTATTTCCATAATTGCAGAATTTAACTCAAAAGGTTTATTAAACTTTGGGGTGCAAATTTTTTCCCAATTTCCTCCGCAAGGATAACTCCAATCAGCACTAGAAAAATCCCAATTAACAATATAAATTAGATTAGACCAAACTTCATCATAAACATTTTTCCATACATAAGGTTTGTCAACTGAGATTGTGTTTTTTGTTAAATTCACAAATTTGTCATAGCCTGTTTCAAATATTTCATCTACTTTAATTTTTAAAGTTCCTTCATTTTCACCTCCAGTGGCACCTGTTAATCTTTCTTCCTTTGCGCAGCCAGGTTGGCCACCAGACAAATTAATTATACCATTACCTTGTCTATATTCATACATAATTTTAACCCTTCCTCCACTTCCTCCTCCACCACTTCCATCCCACCCAAGGTTATTAATATCATTTCCTCCATTTCCACCTTTTGCTTCAATTTTTCCGTTGAATAAAAACAATTTTACATCTATATTTACTGTTCCGCCGCTTCCTCCACCTCCGCCACCAGTTCCATCAGAGTTCGGAACACCGGTTCTCCAAGAACATGCAGAACTATGACAACTCGAAGATTGATTACAGTAACTTTTTCCTTTGTAAATTATCCCACCTCCACAATTAGTATTACCACCATCACATCCATCATGACCATTAGCTAAAATTTCCCCATTTAAGACAAGTTTTTTTGCTTTTATAATTACTGCTCCTCCACCTAAACCGCCATATCCTCCTCCGCTACTTGCACCTCCACCATCTCCACCAGGAGAACCTAAATCCTGTGGGTCTTCCTCAGAACCGTGAGAATTTCCTCCTAAAGGACCATTATATACATCATCTCCTCCTTTTCCACCAGTAGAGCCATAACCACCACCACTCCCACCAGAAGCATATTTACCCATATCTCCAATTCCACTACTCTGTCCATCCTCCCCTTTTCCAGCAGAATTATCTCCTTTTCCACTTACATCAATTTTTCCTCCTGGATCAATAATAATTGCTTTGGCCTTTAATATTAATTTTTTACCAATACTTGTCGTTATTACTCCTCCACTATGTATATGAACATTGTCATATTCGTGTACACCATCTAAGATAATCTTGTCATAAACTTCTAAATTATTAGTCCCTTCATAATAACTTGTATCTATTTCTTCACCACTGCCAACATAATATTCTTCTTTACCTTTTACTCTTGCACCCCAATCACAACCTTCCTGACATTTCATAATTTTTGTGTTATTTCCATAATAACCATCCCTTGAAGAGCAGAAAATTTTGCATAGAACAAAAGGATTTTCTGTTTCTGTTCTGGTTGTTGTGGAGCAGTTACATCTTTTTTCACATTTTGGTAAGGTAACAGTAACAGGAGTTAAACCAGGTATATGTATAGTCTTTTTTTTATCTTTGCATTTAGTATTAAAGTCCCCGCAGCATATATCCGCATATTCACATACTTCATCACAACACTGAGAATAGCAATCATAATTATTTGGATTATAACAGCTTGTTCCTGGATGAGGTTCTTTTGTTGTAATATTTGCAACAGCCCATGCAAGACCTCTATATCTTGGATTTGTAAGACTTAAATCACCAATTTTAAAGATTGTGTATTCTCCAGATTTTATCTTGAAACTTGAGTTTTCTATTTCAAGGAATTTTTCACATCCATGCTTTTTATCCTTATTATTTGAGAACTTTTCATCGCAAAAAAAGTAATTTATTAGGTCTGATTTATCAATATTTTCGCAATAATAACAACTGCATTCTCCGCTGCATTCCGCTGCATTCCCTGTTTTAATAAAGCAATCCCTATAACAATTCATTTTTTCTCCTTCTTCGCAACCGATTTTGCAATCTCCAGAATTTCCATTAAAGTCTTTACTATTACAATAATTTTTGCAGATATCTAAAGAATTTTCATCATAATATCTCTGGTTTGTGTAGCAATCGCATTTCACTCTGCAATAATCTTTAGAATTACTACTTCTGCAACTATGATAGCAATTCCAATTATTTCCAATATAACAACTTCTTTCTTCTCCTGCAATTGTTGAAATTCTATTTGATTCATTCACAGTTCCATTATACAGAGTTGCAGTAACTTTTTCAACACTTTTTTGACCTGTCAAAAAAATTCCTCCATAAATTGAAAGTTTCGCCTCTTCTCCTTTTTTAACAACAAAAACAGAAGGTTGCCCTCTTATTTCAGCAAAACTCTGCTTTTTAAAACCTTTTCCTATTTGTCCTGATATATACGATGTTCCAAAGTCTAAACTTCTTCTTTCGGTATTTATTCCTTCAAAACCCGGCACATCTTCATTTAAACATAAACATCCTTTACGGCTGCAATCATAGCAATAACCATTTAATTTAATTCCATAAGGAAGAGAATTTGCAATATCCTCCCATTTTACACTTGATTTTTTAAAACTAAAACAATAATCAAACAGAGTTTTATTCTCACTTTTCAATTTATTTTTTATATAATTGAATTCACTTTCATTAATATCGGGAGGGATAAAACAACCTAAAGAAACCCTGTCAGAAACAATAATGTCTGTTCTTTCTCTTATATCTTCTAAAAGAGAAACTTCAGACCTCTCTCTGAGTTCATACCATAGAAACACTCCTATAGTTATGACTATAAAAGCGCAAAGTATTGAAAACAAAATCAAAAGAGTTGTCCTGTTCATATGATTCTTGGTATAATATTTTTAATAGACATGTAAACAACAGAAAAAATGCAGTTTAATTCATCTGTTTTTGTTACAATCATAATTGCTAAAACACCAAGTAAAACAGCAAAGATAATTCCAATAATCATTTTAGTAGTAATTCCTTTCATTTGTCTCATTATTTAGTTTTGTATTAATTGATAAGTTTATATATTTTCTTCAATATTTTCTATAATATTGTCAATTGGATGTAATATGATATATATCTCCTTCGGAGTTCTCCAATTTAGAATCTTTTTTGGTTTGTTGTTGTAATTATACACAAATTTACTAACCTCTTTGATATTTTCTATTATATCTGAAACCATTATCTTAAATTTCTTCTAATCCCTCAAAATTTAGGTTATATTTTTCATTTAGGTTTTTTAAATCTATTAATTCTTTTCTTATAGTGTCTGGAACATGCCCATAACATCTCATAATAGGTATAATGTCTTCCCTATCGCAATATACAATAAGTGGCTTATCTAATAGATCATTAAGAACCAATTTTTTTGTATTTGTATCGATAATCTCTACAGAATCCGGAGGTGGCCATGAGTTTCCATTCTTGAGTGTTATTTTTTCCTTTTTACCATTATCAAAAAAATAGGTTCCTTTATCTTCTATATTATACACAGGTATTCCTAATTTTTTACTTTCTTTTTTATCTAATTCAATATAATCTCTTTTTAATTCTTTAGTAATCTCATTTCCAATAGCTTTATTTCTAAGCTCTATCATTACTGGATTTGTAAATATATCTTGCGTGTCTTTCCTACCAAAAGTTTCTATTAAATGGAGAATTTTATATATACTGCTGCTCTGTTCTTCTTTCATCTTTGGTTTTAATTTTAAAACTTCCTCTGAATAACCTTCATCAATCGGGAAATCTTCAATTATACATTTATTAGATACTAAATAATTTTCTACATTATTCAAAATTTCAAAGCTTTGTTGATAATTATCACTAAACCTTCTTGTAAGAAATCCATATTTTCCTTTTAAAACTTCTTTTAGATTTTTTACTTCTTTAATATCTTGTTCCGATTTTTCAACATATTTTTTATGTCCTTCATAAATTTTACTTTTTAGGAATTCTATATAATTAGTAAACTCTTCTGGAGTAATTTTTATTCTATTTCTCATTGCATATGGAACAACAATAGTGTTACCATCTTTAAAAGCAACCTGACTATACCACTCACAAGCTCTGATTACATCATCTTTATATTTCCGATACTCTGGCAAAACTCTTTTGCTTCCATATTCTTTTGTATATTCAGTATTAATATGTCTATATTGATATTGCAATTCTCTAGCTAAATCTTTTGTAGCTTTTATATTCTGTTTTTGGGTAGGAGTAACAGAAATATCAACAAAATCTAAATAAGGTGGTAAAGTATAACCATAAGTATCTAAATAAGCATTAAAAACACAATCTAATGGGTAACTACTACAAGGTCCATATTCTCCTTTAGGAGTATAGACATAATAAGAAGTGGATTCTAAATCTTCTACTTTACATTTTTCTTTAAATGATTTTATAATATTTTCTTTTTTTGGTTTGTCTGGTGGCTTTACACCATACTTTTCAGCATATAATATTTCATATGTCCAGTAATCAAAGATAGCGTCATATATTTTTTTATTAAAACTAGATTCTATATTTTGTGAAATTTCGGTTTTCTTTTTTTCTGGTAAATTTCTGATATCCTCAAGCATTTTTGATGAAGTTCTAGATATGTTTTGTAAGTACCAACCCATTTGTGCAATTGTGTTTATTTGTGAAACTTTGCCATAGGCCCCATGAGAAATAGTATCAAGAAATTTTCCTTCCGGGGTTGGAATAAGACTTTTTACACCGGTTTCCCCTGCTCTCTGTGCATCAGACAATATACTATCTAAGTATTTGTTAAATTTATATTCTTCTTCAAAGACTGGTACAGAATTAGTTTTTACTTTTTTTGGAGATGATTCATCTAACAATGTAATTAAAACTTCATAGTGATTTAGAGGAATATTTCCAGCGGTTACACCTCCTCTTTTGTTTCTCCCAGACACATGCATTTTAATAGGAGAACCTTGACTAAAAACATCTGAATATAAAGGCAAATCATGCAAATCAATCATAGGATATTGGCTGGAATTATCTTTTTGAGCACTGGCAACATTAGCACTCCCAACAATACCAACAGGTATTGCTGCAACTAAGCAGGCAGCAGCAACTGGAGCAGCTTTCCTTACAAATTTATTAATTTTTTTTAAAATTCCGTTCTTTTCTTTTTCTTTTACCAAAGGTAAATCAAAAAAATAGCCTATGTTAGGATTTAAATAAGGATCATCTTTTATTTCTCCGTTATTCTCAACAAAATTAAAAAAGTCCCCGGCTTCTTTTAAACCAACATAATCATTTCTTTCAAGGGTTTTTCTCAAATTTTTTATTTGTTCATCAATATCTTTTTTTGTTCCTTCTTCATAAAGTTTTCTTAATTTTCTTTCTGAAATGCCAGAAGCAAGACTTTTTGTATATGATTCTACATACCCTTTAGGATCAAAATCACTGTATTTTTTGTAATTCTTTAATTTTCTTGCAGATTCTATTGCTCTCGGGTCCGGAACAGGTTCTATTCCTCGTTCAATTAGATATCTGTTATTTTCCGCTATATTTGTATCAACATAATACACTAAGGAATCTAAATTATTAGTCATAATATTTACTAAATAAAATTTAAAATAAAAAATTTACTCAAAACTATAAGAAATCTCTATTGTACCAATTCTTACATTCTCTGGAAAGTCTATGTTTCCTCCGTTAATTAATGTATTGGTAGTACTTAAAATCATGAACTTTGCCCATTGCCACGCAGACTCCTTATAAATTTTGTAGGTTATGTCTGGCATTATCCAAGGACCACATTTCATTAAAAGGTCTTTGCTTGGAATGATTCCCTCTAAATAACTTGGTTTTGGAATCTTTGGCAATTCTTCCCCATCAAGTTTGCAGAAAGCATAGGGATTATAGAGATAATATTCATTTGTAATGCTATTCTTTTTGCAAAACCATGTAGAATTTTTCTCTAAATCAGCATATTTTAATTGAGTAAAATTATTGGTTGCAGAATCACATTGGTACCAGTCAATAATTTTCCCATCAAAACTCTTGACTCTTGAATATAATGAAGAAATTTCATTTAATGGTGTCTTTGCTCTGCAAGGATAAATCAAAATGTCTTTAACAGGACTTATCTCTACTTCATCCTTAAATAAATTCTGAATTTCTGAAAAACTATCAAAAGTAAAATTTCTGTCTTTAAGAACATCCAAATAATAGATAATCTGGAAATATATTGGGTCTGTGTTTTCTGTTTTCCATCTTGGTATTTTTTCCTTTGTTAAATTCACTCTGAAAATTGGTTTTATGCTTACAAAATTCGGGCAACATCTTTTTGTAACATTAAAAACAAAAGAACAATTGTATTTGCCAGAATTCTTTTTACATTCTCTTATTAAATTTTTTAAACTTCTTGCCGCACCTATCTGAATTTTTATGTTAAACGGCTCTATTTTCTCTGTATAAATATCTATCCCTGCTATTGTCACAATCTCATTTTTAATAAGGGTCCCTGTTTCTGTTTTTCCATCATAAGTAATTTTTACCTTTGCAGGAGAACAACAACTTAATAATTCAATCTCGCAATTTTTTCCATCAAATTCTATTGTTCTTTTTCCAAGCCTTTCAAGAGTAACTTTAGTCGCTTTATAAAATTCTTTAGAATCTCTATCTGTAAAATAACTAACAGATAATTTTATATTGTCTTCAACTTTGTTTCTACCAAAATCATAACCTCTTTTTTTATAATATTTATAGACTTCATTTGGATTAATTGAAAAAGTTAAATTTATTCTTCCGAAAGATTTTTTTGGGTTTAAATAGCAAATATCAAGGGTGTTATCAAATTCTCCAGGTGGTTTTGGGGTTCCAAAATGATCTGTTACTAAAGGATAGAAAGCTATTAAAGGATGGATTGGTTTTATTGTTTTAAATTTGTAATTTATATTTCCTGTTGTTTTTAATAAACTAGATATTAAAGCTGCACTTGGCTGGGAGAAAAAAACTAAATTTAAGGCTCTAAGAGCATCATCAGCAGAAGGTTCTTCAATATAAACATTGTTTGTAGGGAAAATAAAATCTGTTGATTTTGTATTGTCTTCATTAAACACTTTTTCAAAGTTTACTGTTCCTTTTAAATTAAGAGTTTTTCCAAACCAGACAACAGGAGGGAGAACAAAAATTTTTTCATCTGCAGAACTTAAAGAAATATCTATTCCTCCAGGCATCATATAACCTTCTTTCTGCCCGGAAAAAACAGTTAATAAAAGAGAAAGAGCAATAACTAAGAAAACTATTGCAAAAATAAATAATATCAGAAAGTTTGTATGCGCTCCTTTCATATTGGGGGTTGTATTACATTGCTGATTGCTATAAAGATTATAGTAATTATTACAGCTACAGCAAATATTATAATAATGTTTACAATCATATCCATAGTTAATCCTTTCATATTGGCAAAAATTTTGAACTAACTGAAATTACAATTAAGACAAATATCAAGGCTAAAATAATATATATTATCATTAGAACAATGCTTCCTTTCATATTAAGGGATAAGACTTAATAAAGAATTCAAAACATTCAAACCATATCCTTTGCTCCACAAGGCAACTCCAACAAAAATAATAATGACTATGAAAAAAATTAGCACCCAGAAAAGAACATCTGTTGTTATACCTTTTCTCATAAATATATTAGATTTATTATGGAAATATCAGAAAGAAAAAAAGAACATTTAGAGATTTGTTTAAATAATGAAGTTGAAGGAAATAATTTTTTTGATGATGTTATTCTTGTGTATAATGCTTTGCCTGATTTTGATTTTGAGGATATAAACACAAAAACAGAATTTTTAGGAAAGGAACTTAATATTCCTTTAATAATTTCATCCATAACAGGAGGAACAGAGGAAGCAAAGAAAATAAATAAAACTCTTGCTAAAGTTGCAGAAAAGAAAAAAATTGGTTTTGCTTTAGGGTCTCAAAGAGCGATGATTGAAAACAAAAGATTAAGTGAAACATATTTTGTAAGAGATGTGGCTCCTTCAATATTACTTTTTGGAAATATTGGTATTTCTAATTTGCATGAAATAAAAATTAAAGAAATAGAGAAAGCAATGGAAGAAGTCAAAGCAGATGCCTTATTTGTTCATTTAAATTCTGCGCAGGAAATTACACAAAGAGAAGGAAACACAAATTTTAAAAATTCGGTTCAAAATTTAAAAAAATTGGTTAAAAACTTGAACTATCCTGTTGTTGCAAAAGAAGTTGGACAAGGAATTTGCAGAGAAACCGGCGAAATTCTAAAGAAATGCGGGATTAGAGCAATAGATGTTGCTGGAGTAGGAGGAACGAACTGGATGAAAGTTGAAAAATTAAGAGGTGGGAAAATTTCAGATCATCTCCTGAACTTTGGTATTCCAACAACATGCTCTCTTTTAGAACTAAAAGATCTCGGAATTGATTTAATTTCAAGCGGTGGGATAAGGACTGGTTTGGACATAGCGAAATCTATTGCTTTAGGAGCAAAAATTTGCGGAATTGCTTTACCATTTTTAAAAATTTACAAGAAAGAAGGAGAAGAAGGAATTTTAAAATATGTAGAGGAATTAGAAAATGAATTGAAAAAGGTAATGTTTTTAGTCGGAGCTAGAAATTTAAGAGAATTGAAAAATTGCAGATATATTTTAAGAGGAGTTACAAAAAATTGGGCTGAACAAATTTAAAATTTTTATAATCGGTGTAAGGGATAAGAGAATTTATCTGCTGCTTAGGAGTTGGGAAGAATGGGCTGAATACCTCGCCGAAGCTTGGTAATTACACCCTTCTCCCATCAAGCTCATCTTCTATGAGCACCTGTTATAATCTATTTTTCAGAGCGGCTTCGAGCTTAGATGCTTTCAGCTCTTATCCGCGATGGCGTAGCTACCCGGCAGCGCAATCACGACCGGTACACCAGAGGCCACGGGAGTCTGTTCCTTTCGTACTGAGACTCCCTTCCTGTCAGATTATAAACACTCCCAGCAGATATAGACTGAACTGGCTCACGCCGTTCTTAACTCAGCTAACGTGCCTCTTTAAGCAGTAAACCCCTGCACCCTTGGGTGCTTATGCACACCCAGGAGGAGGCGAGCCAACAACGGAGTAGCAACGCGCCCCGTCGATATGTACTCTCGGGGGCCACAGCTCCATTATCCCTGGGGTAGCTTTTCTGATGTTACAGCCAGCCATTAATGCTAGACTGCATATCGCTAACCCATACTTTCGTACTTGGATTCTTTGCTTTGCAGAATCCAATCAGGCCAGCTTTTGCGTTTACACTCTTCGGAAGATTTCTGACCTTCCTGAGCTGACCTTTGGGCGCCTCTGATGCCTTGTTAGAGGCGTGGCGCCCCACCCAAACTGCCCACCAACTGCTGTCCCTCCAAAGAGGTAAGCGACAAACTTTGAAAAGGATAGTGTTACACTTTCGCCGAAGCTCCTATCTACTCTTTACAATTCAAAGCTTGTCACAACAGCAGGCTGCAGTAAAGCTCCGCAGGGACTACTCTTCCCGCTGGGAGTCTCTGGCCTATTCACCAGAAGGAGAGTTCGCTAGGTTCCAGTCTGGGACAGTGAAAGCCTCGTTGGACCTTCATGCGGGCCGACGTTTAATCGGCAAGGGATTACGCTACCTAAGCCCAGAGACGGCCATAAAGTCATTTCTATATCATATGACCGCTCCCTAAGACGGTCAGAGTTTGCGGCAGGAAAGGTGGTTAATGTTTAAATGGTTGGAAAATCTCAAAAAATTTTTCTTGAAATCGTTTAGGAATGTACAATCTATGAACAGGTTTATTAGTCCCCTTTTGTGGTTTAGTAAACCAACATTCAATTCCAAATTTCCATAACATTTCTTTTAAGTCTTTTAATGGTGGACATTCTTCAAAAGAAGGCCATGCTTGGAAAATCTCATTTTTCAATATACTTCCCACCTTTCCTGATACCGCCGCCGTTTACCGGTCCTTCGTCTGGTTTAGCCAGATTTGAGATACCGGCACTGGGCAGGCTTCACTGACTATACAAACCCTTTCGGGCTAGCAGTCAGCTATGTTTTTATTAAACAGTCGGGCTTTCCTTGTCACTGCGACCTGTTCTTCCAAAAGGAGAACAGGCATGGTTTCTACCAAGGATACACCACTAACTTGCCGAATTCCCTAGACTGGATTATCCTATCACACCTTCGCCTTCTCAGCGTAGGCACCTGTGTCGGTTCTGGGTACCGTCATTAAGCCATAGATCTATCTACTTTTCATTGGGTCTGAGACTTGACTAAACCTCCATACGGAGGCCCATCGCATATTCGCTTCCTTCTCCTCATTACGAGACTCCGGAAGCTTCTATGCTTGGTTTGCATTAGTCTATCTCAAACCAAGTAGATAGATAAAAGGCTTAATGGTACTGGAATATTAACCAGTTTTCCTTCGTAGAGCTATGTTAATGCTCTACTTAGGATACGGACTAACCCCTACCTGAACGTCATTGGTAGGGAACCCTTGCCCACTAAAGGCGATGGTGATTCTCACACCACTTTGCTGCTACTTTCGGTAAGATTCTCATTCTTGATAGGTCCACTCTTCCTCAAAGAAGAGCTTCTGCCCTATCAAGACGCCTTCCTACCACTCCAATTAGAGTCTAGCATATCGGTAGATAACTTAGCCCCGTCCATCTTCGAAACATATTTCCTAGGCAGGTGAGCTGTTACGCACTCTTTAAAGGATGGCTGCTTCTAAGCCTACCTCCCTGCTGTTTTAGGAAATATATTTCTTCAGGGCACTTAGTTATCATTTTAGGACCTTAATGCTAGTTAGGGTTGTTTCCCTCTTGGGCACCGAGCTTTCCCCGGCAACCCTCACTCCGTTCCAGTTATGGTTAACGCTTCTGAGTTTGACTGGATAGCGAACCCTTTCGGGCCCTACTACCCAATCAGTATCTTTACACGTTAACCTATACAGAACGGGCTGAACTGTGGTTCATTTTCCGGACCCCTTCTGCAAATAAACAAAAAGGTCATTCGGAAGGAACCAGCTATCGCCAGACTCGATTGGCACTGAATGGTATATCTCTTCTTATATTATCTTTAAAAGATTGGAAGATATATACCATTTTTCACCCCTATCCCCAGATCATCCGAGCAGATAGCACGCTAGCATCGGTTCAGGCTTCCATGTAGCTTTCGCTACACTTCGCCTTGTCCAGGGATAGATCGTCTGGCTTCTGGTCTTAGGCCTATGACTAACGCGCTTTCGCACTTGCTTTCGCTTCGGCTTCCCTCTTTCAGAGGTTTACCTTGCCATAGACCTAAACTCCTTACCCCGTTTTTCAAAACGGATACTGAACTGCTTAGTTTCAGGCTCTTTTCACCCCCTTTTAAGGGTTCTTTTCAGCTTTCCCTCACGGTACTAGTTCGCTATCGGTCTTGACATATATTTAGGGTTGGAAGTTAATGTCTCCCACCTTCTCACTGGATATCCAACCAATGATACTCTGGAGTCCTCAAAATCTTCCTCATAAGTTTGGTCTACGGGACTATCACCCTCTATGGTGTCTCTTTCCAGAGAACTTCGACCTCACTTATTTGGAAGTAAAGAGGTCCAAACCCCACATCTTCTTTATCTTGCGATAAAGAATTCGGTTTGCCCTAGGGCCGTTTTCCCTCGCCGGTACTCACGGCATCTCTTTTGATTTCTTTTCCTGCGGGTACTAAGATGTTTCAATTCCCCGCGTTCCCGCTCCTAAAAAGGAGCAATTCGGATATCCTTGGTTCTAAGGCTGCATGCGCCTCGCCAAGGCTTATCGCAGCTTACCACGTCCTTCATCGGTAGTCAAGCCAAGCCATCCACTAAGCAGTTTAGCAGCAGATAAATATTTCTCTCCCTTACACCTATTTTTTCATTGAGTAACTAAATACTCTTCAATATAGTTCTCTAAATTAATTAGAGAACCATAATTAAAAAAATTTAAATAATATTTGAATCATTTGTTTTGAGAGTGAATTCAAAAGTGTCAAAACTTGAGATTATGAGTATTTGTTAAGTGAATAAATTTATAATTATCTAACAAATAAAAATACAAAATTGATGGACCTGGTGGGATTTGAATTTGTGGAGCAAAAGAAAAAATTGTTCACCCACAGCCTCTGCCTTTCTTGGTCAACATAAAATTCTCCTTTTGATAGATAAAAGAGGTGAATGCAAGGGCAGCGTTCTTTAATTCAAACCGTCTTTTCTGACGGTTTCACTTGAACCATTGAACTACAGGCCCATAATTTATTAAAAATATAAAAATTTGATTCTTCATAGAATAGGAATTTGAGCTATTTTGTAATTAAAGGTGATCCAGCCGCACGTTCCCGTACGGCTACCTTGTTACGACTTAGCCCTCCTCGCGAAGTCCAAGGTTGATTCTCTGATACCAGAGAAGCTCCCTCAAGACCCCACTTGGATGGCTTGACGGGCAGTGTGTGCAAGGAGCAGGGATATATTCATCGAACGATGATGACGTTCGATTACTAGGGATTCCGGCGTCACGAGGTTGAGTTTCAAACCTCGATCTGAACTAGGGTTGAGTTTAGGGATTAGCTTCCTCTTTCGAGGTTGCAACCCTCTGTCTCAACCATTGTCGCGCGCGTGTAGCCCAAGGAATTCGGGCCATACCGACCTGCCGTCGCCCGCACCTTCCTCCGGCTTAGCGCCGGCGGTCCCCTCAGTGTCCCCGGCATCACAAAGTGATCCGCTGGCAACTGAGGGCGCGGGTCTCGCTCGTTGCCAGACTTAACTGGACAGTTCACACCACGAGCTGACGACGGCCATGCAACTCCTCTCAGCTAGTCTGGTAAGTTCTTTAAACTGACCTTCATTCAGCTGTCTTCCTTGGTAAGATTCTCGGTGTTGAGTCCGATTAAACCGCACACTCCACCCCTTATGTACTCCCCCGCCAATTCAGGGAGGCTAAGAACCATCCAATGCCTGTCTTAGTAAATGTAATTTTTTTATTTTATCTGGGTGTGAAGAACCAATTTCTTCAACAAAATTAATGATGTCTATTTTTCGTGTTAATCTAAATTGCCATACTTCTGAAGTCCAAGTTAAGTTTGTTGGCTTGAATTTCAACTTAATCAATATCTTTCTTATAAATTCCAACGGTTCTCTAGCTTTTTGATCAAATGATATGTATTTCCATTTTTTCGGATTTCTTGGAAGTCCTGCTTCAGCGTCAAAGAATCCTTTTATATACTCTTTTTGGATATCTAATGGTTGGCTCCTAATAATTGTTGGTGTATTCCATAAAATTTGAGGCATTTTTATTTCAGCTAGTTGTATTATTTTTTTAACTACTTTTTTCTGAGTTATTCGTAGGATGTAGTAGTTCTTTCTATGTTTTGTAATTTTCCATTTATACCCAAATTTTTGCTTAATTATTGACTGTAACTTCTGGAGCCACTTCTTATTTTTTTGGGCTATTTTAATCTCGTAATTTTTTCCTTCTCTGATATCTACTGAAGCATCTCTTAACGCACCTAGAAGATATGCCAAGTTCTTATCAATTTTCTCCATATACTATTTTTTTAAATATTTTAAAGGTAGCATCGGGGTTCTTAGTCTCTTTCCTTTAAGTTTCAGGCTTGCGCCCGTACTCCCCAGGTGGCCCGCTTAATGGTTTCCCTTCGACACTGGCTGATTCCTACAAACCAGCCAACATCAAGCGGGCATCGTTTACAGCTAGGACTACTGGGGTATCTAATCCCAATCGCTCCCCTAGCTTTCATCCCTCACCGTCAGAGGTGTTCTTGTTAGATGCCTTCGCCATCGGTGGTCCTCTTAGGATCAACGGATTTCACCCCTACCCTAAGAGTACCTCTAACTTCTCCCACTCTCTAGTCCAGCAGTATTTCTGGCAGTTTCTTGGTTAACAAGAAATTTAACCAGAAACTTGCTGGACCGGCTACGGATGCTTTAAACCCAATAAACGTGGTCATCACTTGTGGCTCGGGTATTACCGCGGCGGCTGCCACCCGTTTGGTAAACTGTGAGCCAAACTATATACTATAAAAATTCTTTGACTCACAATTTATTACCCACCACTTATTCGCTAAGCTCTTTGAACTTAGCAAAAGTTCTCCTTATGCAGGAGAACACTTAGAGTTCCCCTGTCGTGCTTTCGCACATTGCAAAGGTTTCGCGCCTGCTGCACCCCGTAGGGCCTGGATTCGTGTCTCAGAATCCATCTCCGGGCTATTGCTCTCACAACCCGTACTGATTATAGGCTTGTTGGGCCTTTACCCCAACAACAACCTAATCAGATATAACCCCATCCTTAGATTCGGATAAGCTCTTTCCAGAACACTTATCCTATCTCCCTTTATCCTCAGTTTCGGGGTTGAGTAAATAAGATACTCAAACTTTCCCGAGATTATGGGAGGCCTAAGGGCAGGTTAGTTATATATTACTGAGCCGTTCGCACTTCACCTCCGAAGAGGCAAAGCACTCGCATGGCTTAGTCGAACTCTAATAGCAATGACCTCCGGCAGGATCAACCGGAATTGTGCAGGGGACTGCTCCTATATGCTCTTCCTATTCTATGAAGTTTCTTGTCTAATAAATCTACCTATTATACCTTTCTATAATCTATTTTACTAGATTACTTCATTGCCTTTAAAGACTCTTTCATAATAATACCAAAAAATTTAAATTATTTAAGCCTTTTCTTTTAAAAAAGCTTGAGCCAAAAGAAAACAAAAAATAAACGATTAACATTGTCCTCCTGAAGAACTTCCAACACCTCCGCCAAATCCCGGAGAGGTTGGGCTTTCTGAAAGTTTTTGATTGCATTCTTCTGGAGGATTAGTAAATGCTGAGCAAATTGCTTCTTTATATGCTTCTGGTGAACGATTAATAGATACAACTTTATCATTAATTACTAAAGTTGGACTTCCTCTAACACCATATTTTTCATTTAAATCTGCTTCAACATTAAACAAAGGGAATCTTCCACTTACCCATGTGCTTCTATCATTATACATCTCTGTAATATTGTATTCTTTATCAACTCTTTCTGTACAGGAATTTAATTTAGTTTTGTCAATTTTTGCTTCTTCAAGGCATTTTGTATAATTTCCGGTAACAACAAAACAGCTCAAATATTCGTAAAATTTATCCTCTTGCTCTAATTGAATACAGTACTGCCTTAAATTCTCATCCAGTTCTTTTTTTCCATGCATTGCATAACTAACAAAATTTATTGTCATATCTGCTTTATCCTTTAACAATTTATAAACTGGCAAAAATGCTTTCTCTGCTTGCAGACCAAAAGGACAATAACTCATCACAAATAACTTTATATCTGGTGTATCAGATTTCGGAATTTCCAATTTCTGCTCCTGTTCTTTATTCTGTTGTTCTATCTCTTTTTTCAATTCTGCAAATTCACCGGTTGGAATTCCTTGAGGGAATAAATATTTGGCATCTTTTGTTATATAAGATTGAACAACTTGAGAAATATTGCCCATAGATAAATTTATAGATAATCTGTAGATTCCTTCTCCATCCACTTCGCTAACATTTATCAATTTAACTTCTGTACCAGGACGAACAGCATAATTTGATATCCAATCAACAGCTTTCTGTCCAGCTTCTTCTGCACTAATTGTTGAGTTATTTCCTACATAAACAGAACTTAAGAATGCCACTCCAATAATTATTCCAATAATAAGACCACTAACAAAAACTCCAATATATTTCCTTATTCCTTTATCTTCTCCTGAATTTCCTTCCTTTACTGAAACTTTCTCTTCATTTTTTTTCTCTGTTTTACTTCTCTTCTTAGCCATAAATAGTATAAGAAAAATACTTAAATGTTATCCCCTATTAAAATTCTTTTTTGGATATTTATGGAAGAAAGAATTGAAGTTGAAAAAATTGCAAAACTGGCAAGATTAAAACTTAATGAAGAAGAGATTAAGAAATTTAAACTTGATTTAAAAGAAGTAAAAGAGATGTTTGACGAAATTGATAAAATTGAAGTCAAGGAGAATCCATGCTTTCATCCTGTTGAAGTAAAAAATGTGATGAGAAAAGATAAAGTGAGAAAAGGATTTTCTCTAAAAGAAGTGTTTTCAAATACAGAACAGAAAGAGAAAAATTTTTTAAAAGGTCCGAGTGTTTAGATTATGTAAATTTTATTTCTCTTTTATCAAAACTTCCCCATGAGTTAAAGCTCCAAGTTTGTCATAGACATCATTTTTTTGTCCAGCTGGGATTTCCAGAATGCAGGAAAAAGAACCATCACTGTTCCAGTTTTCCATTAGAATTTTTCCAAGAGATTTAATTTTTCCATAAACAGGTCCGGAATATTTTGCAGGAATTTTTATCTCCATTTTTAAATTTTCAATTGATAGAGGAATTTCAGTTCTTATTTTCTCTATTACCTCCTGAACTTGGTCTTCAGCGCTTTTATAAAAATTTATATTAACACCTTTTTTCTCCATAACACCTAAAATTCTTTCAATTGGGTGCGGAGCTTTTGTTTGCGGATTTACTGTTGTCTTTGAAATAATCGCTGCAATTTGTTTCTTCTTTTTATTTAGCATCTCATCTCTCAGTTCTTTTGGAATTTGTATCTCGCCTTCAATTATAATTTTTTTTGCAACTTCAATTTTATTTTCAGTTCCAAAGTTTTTGTTTAAGTTCTGTGAAGATACTTTTTCACCTTTATCAACATCTAAAAATATTTCATCAGAAACAATAACTTCCTCAATATTTCCTTTTCCTTGTTTAAACTCAAGAGCTTCTCTTGGGTAAACCAAAATTTCAAAGATTTCTCCTCCTCTTTTTAGTCTTGCAATTACAGGTTCCATTATAAATATTAAAAATTCAAAAAATCAAAAATAAAATTATTTTTTCTTCTTAGCAAATGATTTCTCTATACTGCCTACATATTTCTCTGCTTCCTTTGCAACAATATCTTTTAATCCGAGACCCATCGCAATTGCAAATCCAAGACCAACACTACCAATTATAACTAACAATATGTTGTTTACCAAACTTGGGTTTATTCCAATAAATGGCAAAGCTAATGCAATTGCTACATAAACTGTAAAGAAGTTCACTATTCTTCCAATTAAACTGCTATATTTTCCTTCGCTTACTTTTATTTGTTCCTCAAAGAAATTTCCCAAAACATAGCCTACTATTATTATTATTGCTGCACCAACAGCCATTGGTATGAAGTTTACAATTTTATCCACAAAAGTTGCTAAGGCCATTATTCCCAAATATTGAAATGCTGCTTGAATTGCTAATAAATAAATTATCCAAGCTCCGGCAACTTTGAACAGGTAGCTTAATTTGAATCCCTTGCTCTTTATGTATTTGTCCACTTTCGCACTTATGCATATTTTCTCAATCACTATTCCAACAACTTTTCCAACTACATAACCAAGCAGTAGAAGGATTAATGCTCCTATTAGGTTTGGTAGAAAGTCTATTGTACTTTGCCCAAGATTTGTCAACAACACAGACAGCGCTTCCATTCCTGCCATAAATAATAATGTTTAATATATATAAATAAAAAATTATACTTTGATAGCGTATTTTCCTGGTAATTTGAAATTCAATTCCTTTGCAATCTCGCTTTCTTCTGGTTTAAAAATAATTGCTATTCCCTGCCAATTTTCGGTCAACTCTTTTGTTTTACATACCGGGCATTCTTTCTCCTCAGTTAATCTATGACATATTTTGCAGGCTTTCTCTACCATAAATATTAAACAAATTAAATATATCTTCTTCTCTTCAGCATTTTCTTAAAAACATGCAAAACTGGTTCTGTTTCTTTTCTTTTGTAACCAAGCAAAAAATATCTCCAGCAATTAAATTCCGGATGAACAGATTTGAAATTCTGATACAAAGTAAGCAAATCGGATGCTTTTTGTTCCAAACTTTTTGTCTCAACTCCGAGACCAAAATCTATAAAGTAGATTTCTCCGTCTTTGACAATTATATTTGAAGTTGTCAAGTCTCCATGAATTATATTTGAAAGATGCATCTTCAAAACATATTCTCCTATTTTTTTGCTAAATTTTTTATAATTGTTTTTATTCAAAAAGTTTTTCAATTTCTCTCCATAAATGTATTCCATTTCTATTGAAAAATTTTTTACTTCAAACAGACGAGGAACTTTGACATGAATTCTCTTAACATCAGAAAGCAATTTTGCTTCTTTTTTTGTTCTTGTCTTTCTCAGGAAAACATCAAGTTCTTTTTCCCTGTATTTCTTGCAGATTCTTTCTTTTAATATTTTGTTTCCCTTCAAATAAATCTTCGCCTCTGCTCCTTCAGCAATTAGTTTCATTAGATAATTTTGTTTAAAAAGAGATATTTTAGGGAATAAGAGTTTATGTGGTAAATAGAGATAAAAATTAAAAAAAACAAAAAATAAAATTATTTATTTGCTATTGCCAGTGAACTCCACCAGGGTTTTATGATTTTTACCACTTCTCCATCTTCTCCGCTAATCTCCACAGTCGTATTTATTTTTGTTGGAATAAATCCAAATAGTTTTGCTTCTTGTTCCCCTTCAACTATATAAACAGGTCTTTTGTCAACTACTACCAACTCAATGTCTTTTATTTTGTGCATCTTAACTGCTTCTCTTGCTCTTTCTGAAGCTGTTGCTGGTAAAACCTTTACCTGTTTTTTTGTCTCATTAGTCTTTGTGTAAAGTTTCCCTTCTTCTATCTCAATTTCTTCGCTTGTAGTTGCTTCTACTTTTCCAGATTCTAAAATGGATTTACCAATTTCCTTTGCTGGCCTTATTGAAATTTTTCTAATTTCCGTAGTAGGTATAACTTCTACTTCTATATCTTTAACTTCTGGAACAACTTCAACCAATTTTCCTGTTTTTACAGTAATTGGTTTTATTTCTCTCTTCTCTGGAATTTTTATAATCTTGCCTTTTGATAAAGGAGCATATAAGTTGTATTCTTTACCAGCTTCTATTTTTATTCTGTAATTTGTGTGAAGTGTGTAGTTTATTGCATAGGTAATTAGTTCATAAGTCCCTGGTTCTATCTCAATTGAGTCAATTGAATCTGCCTTTAAAGTTCTAACAACTATTTTTGGCCCTGATATGTATATTTTTTTCTCTTTCCATTCTTCTCTTGCTTTTCTTTCTTTCTCTTTCCATTCTTCTTCTGCTCTAACTTCTTTTTCTATAGCAGGTTCTGCTACTCCTCCTCCTGAATTTGGTTCTTTTCTTCCTATTGGCACTTCTACTGGTTCTGTCATCAATTTTCTCACAGGTTCGCTTAAATATTTTAAAACTATAGTTGTTGCATCCTTAACAACATCTCCTGTTTCAACATCATATGCTTTTACTCTTAAAGTTGCTTTTTCTTTTGGTTCGGTTTCCTCTGCCACATAAACACTCACGGAATCACTGGCTCTATTTCCTTCCACATCAGTTATACTTGCTGTTAAAGTAACTTTTTCTCCTACATAGTCGGAGGTGTCCCAGTCGTACCAACAGGTTTTTGTATAACTCTCATGAGTAACACCACCTATTGGCTTACTCACAGATTCAATACAATCAGTCAATAGAAAATACTTGGCTCTATGCTCTCCTGTAATGGTAAGAGACATCTTTTCTAATTTGTTTGGGCCATTGGCAGTTGCTTTTATTTTAACAATTCCAGAAACAGTTTCTCCATCTTCTGGATTTGTGATTTCTACACTAAGTTCTTTTGTTACGTTCTTGTTGATATAAACTCCAATAGAATCCTCTGCATAGTTGTTATTTACGTCCCACACCATTGCTACTATTGAAATATAGGATATATTTATTTCACTGCTATCCAATTTCCCTTTACAATACATATGCTTTCTGTCAGATGTTGTAAATTCACAACGAGGTTTAATTTCTTTCAGTATCCATGGTCCCTTACCTTTAATTATCACAAATTTCATCTCTTTTAATTCATTCTCACCACTTGCTTCTGCTTTTATTTTAACAATTCCAGAAACAGTTTCTCCATCTTCTGGATTTGTGATTTCTACACTAAGTTCTTTTGTTACGTTCTCTATATTTCCACTAGAACTGCCACCGCTATAACTTTGCGCATATATTGGCATCACTCCTAAAACTAAAGTTAACACTAAGGTCGTCACTAGCAATTTGCCAATCCAAGTTTTTTCTTTTGCTTCCATAGATTAAATTAGGTGGAACAGTATATATAGAGTAACTGGAACAGGTGGAACAGGGTATATTATTTTAATGGAACAGATTATTTTTCTAAAAACCATTTTGTAAGCGAAATTAAGTTCGTCCCTCCCAAATTTCTTATTTCTATAAAATTTTTTGCTTCTAATTTTCTTAAAGTTCTTGAAAGGGTTGCTTTTGGAATCCCTGTAATCAACCTTAATTTTTTCTGGGTTAATCCCTTTTCTGATTTAAATAATTCTACAACTATTCTTCGTTCGTCTTCTGTTAAAGTCTTAATCAAATCTTCTTGTCTTTTAGAAAAACTCTTTTTTAATTTGAATTTTGGTTTAAATTTGAAAAATATAAGAAATCCAATAACAATTACCGGTAAACTTAGCACATAAATAAACAAGTTGGTTGATTTAGGTTTACTTGTTGGTTTGTGCATCTCAAAAGTATATTCAATCTCTATTCTTTCTGATAAAGATTCTTTTGGTATATTCCAATCAATTTTTATTTTAGAATCATCTAAGTAGATAATACCACCTGTTGAAAAAGACAATAATTTTGTGTTTTGAGGTAAAATTAAAGTGATATCTGATTTATCAAAATTCCTAAGTTTGTAAAAATCATAAGAGAATTTCCAAATACTTGCATTTTTTGATGTAAAAACATTTGAAAGGTATTCTACAGTAAAACTGTATGTTCCTTTTTTCCTTAGATTTATAAAAATACCTTCATTAGAAAGAGAATAATTAAGTTTTCCGAACTTATCAAATGCATTAATGTTTCTTGGAGAAAATGCAGGTAAAAAGAAACTATTATTAACAGAATCTATAAAGAACATATTTCTAACAACAGCGTCTCCAGTTTCATATAATTCTATTTCTACTTTATGAAATTCAAAAGCATTTACTAATCCTAATTGGAATACTAAAATAACAAAACATAAACAAAAAAGAATTTTTGAGTTCATAATTGTTAATATTGAAGAGATTAATTATTACGCAGATATAATTTTAAGCAATTTTGTTGCCGAAGTTAAAATCAAGAAAACCTAAAAACTCTTCTCCCAAAATCCACAATTTTTCCATTCTCAACTTTAATCCCCTCTTTCTCCAATCTCTTAATTTTCTCTTTAATTCCTAGTTTATACCCTCCAACTTTCCCATCACTTTTAACAACTTTGTAACATTTTATATTCTCTAAATCCTCATTTTCTGAAAGAATTCTTCCAACTTTTCTTGGATTTAAATTCAATTTTAAACCAATCTCTTTGTATGTTGTAATTTTGCCTTCTGGAATTTTTTTTAGTAGTTTGAAAACTTTATTATTTTCCATCATCTTTTGCTTCTCTGTTTGTGCCTTCTTGGACCTTTTTTGCTTCTTGAAGGTTTATGCGGCTCTGTTCTCCTAACATCTGGAATCAATAAATTTCTGTCATAATCTAAAAATTTCTTTTTTAGTTCTTCTCCTTTAAAGGAAACTAATCCTTTTGCAATTCCTTGAGCAATTGCCTCTGCTTGACCCATTATGCCTCCTCCCCTTACTTTCGCACTTATCATAAAGTTTTCATCTTCTGCAATTAAAAGAGGTTCAAGAATTTTTAATTGCGCAATCTTTGGAAAATCTTCTAGTGGTCTGTTATTAATCACTATTTTTTTATCTCCCTTTTTTATTCTCACCCTCGCAACAGCTCTTTTCCTCTTTCCAACAAATATTTCACTCATTTTTTACCCTTTAAAAATTTACTTAACTCATGAATAAAAACAAAATTACATTTTAATTCGTCAATCTGTTTTCCAATTTTTTTAGATTCTAAATTTTTATATTTTTCTGGAATCCCGACAAAGGTTTTTATTCTTTTAAAAGCTTCCTTTCCTTTTTTTGTTTTGTATGGTAGCATCCCTCTGATTGCTCTTCTAACAATTTGGTCAGGGTTTGAAGGAAAAAATGGTCCATGCTGAGGAGTTCCCCTTTTCCTTCTCTCTAAATATTTTTTAAATATTGCCTCTTTTTTCCCAGAAATTGCTGCTTGCTCAGCATTTATAATTATAATTTCCTCTCCATTTAAGGCTTTTTTTGCAACTTCTGTTGCCAGTCTCCCAAGAATACAGTTTTTCGCATCTATAACTTCCATTTTTAAATATCATCTAAATTTTTATATATGTAATCTTTTAAGTTTCGCAACTAAAAATTAAATAATTCCCTTATTTTTCAAATAAACCGAATAATCAGAAATAATTAAATTTTCTTTATCTTCTTCTCCCAACCAGCTTTTGACGCTTCTTTCAATTCTCTTTCTTTTATTTTCAATTTCTGGAGTAGTAATAAAAGAGATTGCATCACTTCCAGCTCCAGAACCGTAGGATACCAACAAAATTCTCTGATAAGGTGCTGCAATATCTAGAATCTTTGCAAGCCCCAATAATGAATTTGCAGAATATGTATTTCCAATAAAATCAAAGACAATTCCAGGTTCAATCTGCTCTGGAGTGAAACCCAATTTCTTTCCAACAACTCTTGGAAACTTAGAATTTGGTTGATGGAAAACAACATAGTCAAAATCAATTGGTTTTAGATTTAATTTTTCCATTAAATTCTTTGCGGCATTCATAATATGTTTATAAAAGGCAGGGTCTCCGGAATATCTTCCAGCATGTTTTGGGAATTTTTCTCCTTCATTTCTCCAAAAGTCTGAAGTATCTGTTGTATAAGAGGCGGTTCCCTCAATAACGGCAATTGGTTCTTTTGAACCAATTATAAAAGCAGCTCCACCATCTCCAGCTGTGAGTTCAAGTTCATCTCCAGGTGCTCCCTGAGCAGAGTCCGCTCCAATACCAAGTCCGTATCCGCCATTTGATTTAACAAAGTTGTAAGCATTAATTATTGCCTGCGTTCCAGCTTTGCAAGCGAATTCTATATCAGCGGCAAAACAATTCTCTGTTTTTAAAAGTCCTGCAACAATACTTGCTGTAGGTTTTACTGCATAAACTTTACTCTCACTTCCAACCTGAATAAATTTAATTTCTTTTCCCTCTATTCCAGCGTGTTTCAAAGCATTTAAACTTGAATTGCAAGCATAGGTTGCTTGATCATCATATTTTCCGGGAAAACTTTTTACTCCCTTAACTTCTTTTCCCCATACTTTATTTAAAGTTGATAAATCAAGTCTGTATTTTGGTATATAAACCCCATAACCTGAAATTCCGACTTTTTCTTCTGGCAATTTTCTTTTTATTTTTGACTCCTTTACTTCCGGTTTTGCAAAAGTTTTATCTAATTCCCAAACAACGCCATAAACATGCAAACCTGATTTTGTAATCCCCAATTTTCCAATTCTCGCAGTAACTTTATCTCCTATTTCTACATCATTCTCATCAACTAAACCAAAAACAAGCTTATCCTCTGTCTTAATCAATGAAGTAATATAAGGAACTTTTCTATTATATTGAAATAGAGTTGAAGCAACAGAAATTTTTGTTTTTGAATATATCTCTCCTTTTTTCCCGACATTTTCAAAATTGTTTAACCTGAAAATTTTTGGTGCGATTGTCATATTTCATTCTTTTAAATTTGCTAAAAAAGCCTCAATTTGAATTAAAGGATTAGAGCCTTCAACAATTCTAAATTCATAATCTGCAAGCAGTTTTATGATTCTCAATTTTTCATTATCATCTATTTCTAATTCAAAGATTTGTGAATAAATTTGCTTAAGCAAATCATCCGGACTTACACCTTGATCAATCATTAGGTTATAAAGTTTTTTTCTTGATTCCAAGAATTTTCCACCTATTGCAAGGTTAAGCAGTTTTTCAATATCTTTTCTTTTTGCTTTTCCTATAACTTCAAGGACTGTGTCTTCTGATATCTCTTTATCTATTGAAGCGCATGCTTGCAAGATATTTGTCGCTTTTCTCAAATCACCACCGCACTCTTTATAAATTGCTGAAATTGCATCCTCTTTTATTTTTATGTTTTCTCCCTTCTCTATTCTCTCAAAATACTTTTTTATGTCTTCTAGTGTGATAGGTTTAAACCTAAAAACAACACACCTTGACTGAATTGGTTCAATTAGTTTTGATGAATAGTTGCAATCTAAAATAAATCTGCATGTTTCAGAGTAATTTTCCATTGTTCTTCTCAAAGCCTGCTGAGCATCCTTTGTCAAAGCATCTGCTTCATCTAAAAGAATAATTTTGAAATTTGCTTTTCCAATAGGCTTAGTTCTTGCAAAATCTTTTATTTCACCTCTTACGGTATCTATTCCCCTGCTGTCCGAAGCATTTAATTCAATAAAATTATCTCTATTTCCAAAAAGTTCATTGGCTAAAGCTATAGCAACACTTGTCTTACCTGTTCCTTGAATTCCAGCAAACAATAAATTTGGTATAGAACCTTTTTTGACAAATGCTTTTATTCTTTTAATTATATTATCTTGCCCAACAATTTCATCTAATTTCTTTGGCCTATATTTTTCTGTCCAGAGTTCAAACATAATATCTATTAAAAAGAAAAGTAAAGAGAAAATTTAAAATTTATTATGCCGAGATGGCGGAGTGGTCTAACGCGCCTGGCTTGAGACCAGGTTCCCTTTTTGGGAGCGCAGGTTCGAATCCTGCTCTCGGCGAATTTTTTTGTATAATTTAAGTCATGGAAATGAGAAAGAATTAAAGTTATAAGTTTCTATTATAATAATATTTGTTTTTCTATTTTATATATTCTGGATGAAAACCCGCAGTAAGAAAAACAAAACCACTGTACTTTTTTAACAATAGACATTTCTCAAAAATCTTTTGGGTTGGCATACCTTGTAATCACTGCTTTAAGTTCTTTCTTGCAGTTTGAAATTATCTCATCCCTGTCCTTGTCATAATCTTTTTGCTCCAGATGGCAGTGGACATCATTATTAATGAACTATTCTAAATTTCTTCATTAGTTTTTCTGTATATGTTTGTTTCTCCATCATCAGTTATACAAACATATATATTCTCCTCTCCACTTACCCGTCTAAACCTGTAACAAGTTTTTTCCTTTTTGTCTTTCATATTTATAACTTATTCAATTAATATAAACTTATCGTCACTTAATAAATTTATGAGATGTAAGTATTGTGGAGGTAAGAATGTAATAAAGAAAGGTTTTAGAAAAAATTTAAGTGGCAAAGTACAAAAATGGTTTTGTAAAGATTGTAGGAGATACTTTACAAATAGAAAACTGCCAGGATTTAGACACAAAATCTCTGAAATCTCTTTAGCTTTAGAGCTTTATACGAGATTTGGTATATCCTTCCAGAATCTAAGCTATTTGCTAAAAAAGTTTAGAATCTCAATATCCCCATCTGGTTTGTGGAAATGGGTAAAAAAGTTTGGTAAAAAAGCACTGGATTTCTTGGCAAAATTTGGGATTAAAGTAGCTAACATAGATGAAACTTGTATAAAGAACATAGATAAGAGAAAATCTTGGCTATCTGTAGCAGTAGATAAAAGAAGCAGATTCATTTTTGATTTTCTTTTAATCTTCAGGAGAAAGCCTTCTAAAGACTATATAAAGCAATTCGATAAGATAAAAACAGATGGCTTTAGGGCATACCCTAAGTTAGCCAAGAAACTTGGTATAAAATGGGTTAAACTTAAATTTGGTCAGAATCAAGTAGTAGAAAGACTGTTCAGAACTGTTAAGCAGAGAATTCATTGGCTTACAAAGTTTAGAGATATAGTGAATGCAAGAAACTTCTTTGCTCTGTGGATTAGTTTCTACAACTTTGTTAGAGAACATTTAGGAATAAAGAAAGTTCCTTGTGAAGTTTTGGGAATGAAAAGATTAAGTTTCAGAGAATTAGTAGTTAAGATTTTTTTGTTCTTGGTTTCATTAAGATGGTTCTATGACTTGAAAGATGACGATAAGTAAATATTAATTGCAAAACAACTTGATATAGAAATTGGCAGATTACCAACATTAAAAGAATGGGTAGAGTATTGTGAAAGATGGCCACGACCTTCTGATGAAGATGAGCCAAAATATTTTCGCGGTTTTGTTACGACACTGAAGAAGATTCTTGAAATTTTGGGTGCTGGAGAGATAGAAGAATATCGTTGGCATGAACATATTTTTCCTGTAAGATTTAAACCAGTTTATAGTCCTTACTTTAGGTTAGGTAAATTTGGAATTTTAAATAACGTACCTGTTACCAAAAATTTAGAAGGTATTATAGCTATTGGTTTTGACGAAGAGTTGGATTATCCAGATGGACACAAACCAGAACTTGTTGTGTTTTACAAAAACGAAGATAATGACTTCTACACAGATATTGATTTATATAAGCCAGAAAATTGGAGAGATGCTGTAAATGAATTCTTTGAAGTTGAGCGAGCCCACCAATTGCAATTAACGGATTTCTGATAAAAGAAGTTGAAGGCTTTTCGGAGAAATGAAATGGAAGATAGTTAAAATCATCATTTCCCCGTTAGATATAAGCTACTGCCAAATTAAATTGATATTATTTATATTGAAAAAAAGGGAAATATGGAAGTGCAAAAAACTAAGGAGGGGATTAGGTTTAAGGTGAAAGTGCAGCCTAAGTCTTCAAGTAATGAATTTGCTGGTCTGTACCATGATGCATTAAAGATAAAACTAACCGCTCAGCCATCAGAGGGAAAGGCAAATAAAGCCTTGATAGATTTCTTAGCTGATTGGTTTGGAGTAAAAAAATCTCAGGTAGAAATCGTCAGTGGACAGCTAAGCAATATCAAAATTATTAAAGTAATAGGGGAAGGGAGTAATTTAATGAAGAGGATAAGAGAATTGACCTCTTCTTAATTTTTGCCTTTTGTAAATCTTTACAACTATAATCAAACAGCTCAAATAAGATTCATTAGTTCACTTCTACTCAATTATTATAATCTACCTAGATTCAAAGAATTAGTTTTCTTTGTTTCTTCAACAAAAACTAATCCACCTTTATTTCTTCTATCTTTATATCCATTGGTTCAAGAGGTTTATCAACATTAATTCCTTTTTTAATTGCCCATTTTCTTATACTTCGCACAACCAATCTTGAACCTAATTTTGCAAGAGGTGCAAAAATCAAAAAGTTTGGCTTCTCTCTGGTTACTCTTTTTAAACCATGATCTACTTCCCAGGCAAGATGCTTCCAAGCATGATAAATATGCAGAATCCTTCCTTTTGTAAGATTCTCTTCAATATTAAAGAACTCGTTCTTTTTCAAACTACCCATTGGAACAAAACTTAATGGAGTAACAGAGAAATGCGCTTTCTCACCAAGTTTTTCATGTAATTTTTTTTCCATCGTGATTATCAATCTTGCAGTATCAATTTCATCCTCATCAGTTTCTTGAGGCAGGCCAACTATGGTTGTATATGCAGGAAACCAGTAAAATTTGTTGAATGCATAGGTTCCGTTCAACAAAACCCAAGGCCATTCTTCAGCGCTGAATGGTTTCATCTTGTTGTTCGCAATCTTTTTTATTAATTCTGGAGAAGCTGTTTCAAATCCAACCTGGATGCCTATCCATTTATTCAAGTTTGCATGATTTAATTCGGCAACTCTTTTTAATATTCTTGGCGCAGCAAGAGCTCCAGCTGCAGTTCCATGAGTCGGATTTGCAAAATCAACTTTACTTAAAACATGTTCAAATAAATCAATTACTGCATCTTCATTTGGATAAAAATTTCTTCTGTCTTTTACCATGTAATTAAAGATATCCTCGCTGTGCAACCATGCTTTTCTTTGCCCAACACTTAGATTTACATCAACTTCTTTCAGTATTTTTTCTATTGGATTAAATCTCGCCATTCTCAAATTTGGAGAACAAAATCTGCATCCTCTTCCGCAACCTCTCATAACTTCCACCATTCCTTTGTAAGAGGGATTTACAATTGTTGGTATTTCTTCGATCTTCGGCCAGGCATTGATCTTTATAAACTTGTCCTCCCCACTTGTTTCTATATTTCTGAAAATATTTCCTATGACATGATCCGCTTCTCCAGATATCACATGGTCTATTTCCAATTCTTCTGTTAAATCTTGTTTCAATTCTAATTGCCACGCTCCCTGGCTCCCGACAACAATCTTGAATTTGTATCCTTTTCTCTTTCTAAAATCTCTCAGCCTTTTTATGAGAGAAGTAAAGAGATATTTTGAGTAAGAGGTTTTCTTTCCTCCTTCTGTGAACATTAAAGTTACTGGCCCTAAACCATAAGGATCCATTGTATTTACTCCAACTATTGTTGTTTTCTCGTCTATGAATTTGTCAATCTTTTTTGGATGGGCGACAACAACCTCTTCTCTTTTAAAACCATCTTTAAGAAGCGCGGCTTCTATTTTTCTTATTGCATAGGGAGCCTGGATTAGTTTTCCATTTTCTTCCGGAAGCTGGGTGTCCAAAATTCTGTAAATA
>Ga0190316_1000011_pt1 | contig 44993 bp, 41 predicted proteins | sample 48701112_MG_FD_161663 | JGI IMG/M metagenome (GOLD analysis project Ga0190316, IMG submission 161663) | Hydrothermal vent sediment bacterial communities from Southern Trench, Guaymas Basin, Mexico - 4870-11-1-2_MG | ecosystem: Environmental > Aquatic > Marine > Hydrothermal vents > Sediment ... | reverse complement strand
TCTAAACCCTAAAACAGAGAAATTTCCCGAAATTTCGCTGTGCCGATGGGAGGAATCGAACCTCCGTCCAGGGGTTATGATTCCCTTGCTTTACCACTAAGCTACATCGGCAAATAGCAATTATATTTTACTAAAAAAGGAAAAAGGGTCAACTCTACAATTGGCAATTGGCATTTGGCTATTGGCTGTTGGCAGTTAACAATTAGCAATTGGCAGTTAGCAATTAGCGGTCATCAACTAAAAATAAATTCTAAATCCGAAATCCTAAATCCTAAACGAAATTACAAATCCCAAATTCTAAATCCCAAACGTTTAGAATTCTTGCCCCGTACCCCACGTGGTATGGGGTGGAATATTAGAATTTAGAATTTTGTTTAGAATTTCGAATTTAGAATTTAGGATTTTAAAGTTTAGATTTAACTTTTTAGATGTAGTTTTTAGATTTCAGATTTAAGATTTTAGATTGAAAATTTTGAGTTTTAAGCTAAAACGAAATTATTACGTAATTAATTACGTAACGAATTACGTAACTTGTTACGTAACAAATTACGTAATAAATTTTTATGACAAAAAGAAAAACACCAAAAAGAAACATTCTGAATGAAAAATGCCAGATTTAATAGTTTTAGATGGAAGAAAGGGCCAACTTAAAGCGACAAAAAATATCAATTTTCCAAGTATTGCTTTTTTTCTAAGAGATGAGGCACGTCGCTTTGCTATCTTTTATCATCGATTGAAAAGAAAAAAAGAAATTAAATAGAGAATAAAAAACCACCCTCATAGAGAGTGGTAAAAAAAGCAAATCAGAAATTAAATTTTTTCATATTTTAACTCTATACCTCTTTCTTCAAACCACTCTTTTATCTCTTCCATTTTTTTCTCGTCTGCTCTTAAAATTTGAAACTGGTCTGCCTCCTCAACGCCAACGTTTATTATCACTCCCACCACGCCAAAATGATAACTTAAAAACACTACAAATCTATGAGGATCTTTGATCCTTCCATTTTCTAAAATTACTTTAAATTTTTCCATTTTTCTTCCCTCCTTTGAAGTTTTCAAAGAACTTACATTTAACAATAGCGATAATTTCTTCTTTTCATAATCTTTCTCCTTTCTTTTTATTTTTTGTACACCAAAAAACCAGTCAAAATTATAAATATTTTTTTTCAAATCGTCAATAATAGAGCATTGTGCTTTAAATGGACTTTCATCTAATGAATCCCCTAGATTATCTAAAGTGCAAAATGTGTGTGGTCAAAACATAGATTTTTTCTAGCTATAATAACTAATAGCCCCAAACAACTTATAATCTCAAATAAAATATTCCAACCCAGCACCACTTTTACTCTGATTAACTGTGGCAAAAAAATCTAAAAGACCTTTTTGTTTCTCTTGTCTAAAGAATGTTTTGAGCAAGGTGGTGCTGGGTTGAGATCTGAGCTTGAACAAGTTTTACGCTTTACGCTTAAATTCTTATCAAAAATAAATTGACTTTGTCTCTTTTTTGTTTAAAATTTTTTTAAAATTTAAAAAAGCCGCGTTCGTCTAATGGTTTAGGACGCTAGGTTCTCAGCCTAGTAATAGGAGTTCGACTCTCCTACGCGGCGCTTCTGAAATGAAAATCCCCATTATTTTTGAAGACGAAAACTTCTTGGCTTTAAATAAACCGGCAAATCTTTTAGTTGAACCAACTAAAAATTCTCAAAAAAAAACTTTAATTGACTTTCTTAAAGAAAAACTTCCTCAAAATAAAAACTTTGACAGCCAAAGATTCGGTTTAGTTCACCGTCTTGACAAAGAAACCTCGGGCGTTTTATTGGTAGCTAAAAACAAAAGTTTTTTTAATTATTTAAAAAAACTTTTTAAAGAAAGAAAAATCAAAAAAGAATATCTAGCTTTAGTCTATGGCTGGCCTAATAAAAAAAGAGGAGAAATTAATCTGCCAATTGGCTGGGGAGGCAAACTGAAAACAACTGACAAAAAAGCTAGAAAAAGAAAACCGGCTTTAACTTTCTTTGAACTTATTAAAAAAATAAAAGGGCAAGAAAAATATAGTTTGTTAAAAGTTTTTCCTAAAACCGGCCGAACTAACCAAATAAGAATCCATTTAGCCAAAATTGGTCTGCCAATTGTCGGTGATAAAGTTTATGGCAGAAAAAAATCTTTACCAGAAGAAACTAGAAAACTAAAAAGGCAATTTCTCCATTGTTTGGCCTTGGAATTTCTCTTGCCAAATAAAAAGACAAAAATAAGAATTGAGAGCGACTTAGCTAAAGATTTAAAGGAATTTCTAAAAATGATTAATCCTGAAACTTAGAATCTAGAATAATCAGGGCAATTAAAATTACAAAAATTTTTAATCTAAAATCTTGAATCTAACCCCGAACCATGTGAGGTTCAGGGTTATCCCGTACCCTCAGTGGTACGGGGTAAAATCTTAAAACTACATCTAAAAAGTTAAATCTAAACTTTAAAATCCTAAATTCTAAATTCGAAATTCTAAACAAAATTCTAAATTCTAATGTTTCAAATTCTAAACGTTTAGGGCTTGGAATTTGTGATTTGGGATTTCGTTTAGGATTTAGGATTTCGGATTTAGAATTTATAGTATTCAACTCGTTAACTCGTGAACTCGTGAACTCGTTAATAAAGTAATAAGTATCTATAAATATCCTTTTTATTGCCAACAGCTAACTGCTAATTGCCAACTGCCAACTGCTAATAGCCAACTGAAACCTTGATTGATTTGAGAAAATAATCTAAAATTTTAAAAAATGAGTCAAAAAATTTTATCAGAAAAATTAGCTGAATACCAGAAAGAAGCCGAAGAAAGAGATGCTCGTTTCCGGGCTTTAAAATTGAACAAAGAGTACATTGAGCTTTTAACTTATCCAATTGAATTTTCGGCTCTAAAAACCTTGCCAGAAGAAAAAGCCAGAAAAGGACTTTTAGTCCCTTTAAGAAAAGAAGGTAAAAACTTAATTCTTGCCTGTTTCGACTCTTCTCTACCAGAAACCAAAAAAATTCTCTCTGAATTAGAAAAAAAATATCAGTTGAGCATTTACATCGTTTCTAAAAGAAGTTTAAATCACGGCTGGAAATTTTATAATCTCCTTCCGGGCAAAAAAAAGAAAATTACCGGCATTTTGGAAATTGGCGCCAAAGAAAAAAGAAAACTTCCCTCTCCGGCCTCTTTAAAAGAAAAAATAGAGCATTTTAAAGGAGAAAAAATTGGCGAATTATTGGAAATAATTCTAACTGCTGGCATTGAAATGAATGCTTCTGATGTCCATTTAGAACCGAAAGAAAAAAGGGCAATCTGTCGTTTTCGCCTTGACGGCCTCCTTCACGAAATAGCCAAAATTGACTTGCCAACTTACCGAAAACTTTTAACCAGAATAAAACTTCTATCCAAAATGAAATTAAACATTACTACTTCGCCTCAGGACGGCCGATTCACTATCAAATGGCAAAAAAGAATTATTGAAATTAGAGCCTCTGATGTTCCTTCAGAATACGGCGAAATGATTGTCTTAAGAATTCTTGACCCAGAGTCAATTTCTTTTGGCTTAGAAGAATTAGGTTTAAGAGACGATGATTTAAAAATTATTTCTCAAGAAATAAAAAGACCAAACGGTTTAATTCTTAATACCGGACCAACCGGTTCTGGTAAGACAACCACTCTTTACGCTATTTTACGCTCGCTCCAAAGTCCAAGTAAAAAGATTATTACCATTGAAGACCCCATCGAATATCGTTTAGCCGGGATTGATCAAACTCAAGTTAACAGAAAAGCCGGTTATACTTTTGCCAATGGTCTTCGCTCTCTTCTAAGGCACGACCCAGATATTATTCTAGTCGGTGAAATTAGAGACAGCGAAACTGCCAAAATAGCCATTAATGCCTCTTTAACCGGCCACTTGGTTCTTTCCACCCTTCATACTAACGACGCTGTCGGCGCTATTCCCAGATTAATTGACTTAGGAGTTGAACCACCCATTCTTGCTTCTTCTTTAAATATAGTTATTGCTCAACGATTAGTCAGAAAACTTTGTCCTCACTGCGCTATTTTTAAAAAACCATCAAGAGATCTTCTAAAAAAGATTACTTTACTCTATCAAAAAATAAAAAGAAGAACTAGTTTGCCAAAAATAGAGGAAATTAAAATTGGCTATCCTAACAAAAAGGGCTGTCCTTATTGCTTTAACGGTTACAAAGGAAGAATAGGTATTTTTGAAATTTTTTTGGCTAAAGGAATGGAAAATTTAGTTTCTAGAAAAGCCACTCGCTATGAACTATTAGAAGAAGCAAAGAAAAAAGGGATGATAACCCTTCAAGAAGATGCTTTGATAAAAATCATTCAGGGAATAACCAGTCAGGAAGAAGCCGAAAGAATTGTCGGAGAAATTTAAAAAATTAAAAATAGGCATTCTCTGCAAATGCTAAAAAGCAAATTCAGGAGAAGATTTAGGAAATGAGGAGCCGAAACCACTCAAACCTAAATACATCCCCCTAAAGAGAATGCCTATTTTTGAGGATAATTATACATATCTATTGAATTATGTCAAGCTTTGAGGAAAAATCAATTTTTCAAAAAAATTTTGAAGACGATTCAATTTTTGACTTAGCCCTCAGGCCTCAAAAGTGGGAAGATTTCATTGGTCAGGAAAAAATCAAAGAAAACCTCAAAATTCTTTTAGAGGCAGCTAAAAAAAGAAAAGAGGTCCCGGAGCATATTCTTTTCTATGGCCCGGCTGGCTTAGGTAAAACCACACTCTCTTATCTTATTGCTAAAGAACTTTCTCAACCAATCAGAATTACCTCTGGACCAACTATTGAAAAAATGGCTGACTTGGCTTCTATTCTTTCAAGTTTAAATCCAGGAGAGATTCTTTTTATTGACGAGATTCACAGATTAAACAAAAACATTGAAGAAGTCCTCTATCCGGCCATGGAAAACCGAGTTCTTAATTTAGTAGTCGGCAAAGGAGTAACTGCTAAAGTTATTCAAATCAAACTATCTCCTTTCACTTTAGTAGGAGCAACTACTCGTTTTGCCCTCCTCTCCTCGCCTTTAAGAAGTAGATTTGGAGCAATTTTTCGTTTAGATTTTTATGAGAATGAAGAAATTGAGAAAATTATTGAAAGGTCCTCCCTGCTCCTAAAAATTGAAATAGAAGAAGAAGGCAAGAAATTTTTAGCCAGAGTTTCCCGAGGAATCCCCCGAATAGCCAATCGTCTTTTGAAAAGAGTCAGAGATTATGCTCAAGTAAATAATTCAGAAAAAATAACCAAAGAAATAATTAGAAAAACCTTGGAATTAATTGAAATTGATGAAGTAGGCCTAGAAGCAGCTGACCGAAAAATTTTAGAAGTTTTAATTAAAAAATTTAATGGCGGGCCAGTCGGTATTAAAACTATTGCCGCTGCCGTTAATGAAGAAAAAGAAACGATTGAAGAAATTTATGAACCATTTTTAATGCGGCTTGGCTTCTTAGAAAGGACACCAAAAGGAAGAATGGTTACTCCAGCCGCTTATAAACATTTAGGTATCAAAGAGAAAAATTTAAAAATTTTCTAATGAAGAAAATATCTTGGTTTCTTTTCATTCCTCTTTTCCTCTCGCCAATTCTAATTTCAGCCGAAGAAAAAATCGTTATCAGCGAAGTAATGCCGAATCCTTCTGGTTCGGATAAAAATAAAGAATGGATAGAACTTTACAATTTAGGAGAAAAAGAAAGAAACCTTTTTAATTGGCAAATAAAAAATTCTTCTCAAAAAAGATATTTAATAAAAGAGAAAATAAAAATTCCTCCTCAAGATTATTTAGTTATTTCTTTGCCAGGATATTTTATCAAAAACAAAAATGAAGATCTGCTGCTCTTAAATAACAAAGGAGAAAAAATTGACTATTGCTCCTTTAAAGAAGCTTTAAGTGGTTTTTCTTTAATTAGAAAAGAAGATGATTCCTGGCAATGGACACACAAACCGACGCCTGGAGAAAAGAATTTTTTTCTTTCAATAGAAAATAATCCTTGGCAAAATTTTGAAAACAACGAAGACAAAAAACTAAAGAGAGTTTCTTTTTTATCCTTAATGATTTCTCTTTTCCTCTCTCTACTTTCAGTAAAATTATTAAGACGCTATCAAACTTAATTTCACCCTGCACCACCCAACACTAATTTTACGACAATTAAGCAGAATAACTCCCTGTTCAAAATATTCTTTAGATAAGGGAGGCAAAAAAGTGGTGTTGGGTTGGTGCTGGGTTTTTGCCACACTTAATCAGGGTAAAAGTGGTGCTGGGTGCTAGGTGGTACAGGGTTCACCTTAACTGCTGGCCCAAAAGTAAGGACATTCTCTTCAAAAGAATAATCACTTCTTTTTGGAGAAGAACTATCACCTGCTTGTAAAGCTCTATTAATTGTTTCTTTATCAATTCTTTCTGCGTTGAAGAAACTCTTTGAGGCACTTCTCCTTTTTCTTGGCTAACTCCTTCTGATAAAGTTCTAAAGGTTTTATCAGTATAAACACTTTCATTACCTCTTTCATCTTTGGCTTTTATTTGAAAATGATAAAGCGTCTCTGGAGAAAGATTTTCTAAAACAATTGAATGGGACTCTTTCAATCCCTCCAAAGAAAGAGAGTTGGCATAATCAGTTGTTGTCCCATAAAGAATTTCTGAAACAGCCGGTTCGTTTGTTTGCCAGCTAATAATTGCTTTTCTGGCTTCCACTTCAACTGAAATAGCAGAAATAGCTGGCGGGGCATTATCAGTAGGCACATAAGCGCCACCGCCACCGTCACTCTCAGAAGATGCTTGAGGAGTAGCTGAAACAGCCTCAGTAGCCGCTGATTCTTGTCCATCTTCATTAACAGCAGAAACTTTATAATAATAAGTGGTACCATTAGTTAAGCCAGTATCAGTATAACTGGTATTTGTTGTTTGACCCAAATAAGGATATTGAGAACCACTTTGACGATAAATATAATATCTGGCTGCTCCTGAAACACTATTCCAACTTAAAGTCACCTGGCTATCACCAGCAACAGCTGTCAAACCAGTTGGCACTGAAGGAGCCCCTTCAACTGAAACAGTTGGAGCAAAAGTAGAAAAGTGGCTTGTTCCTCCTTTCAAAGTAATCGATTCTAATGTTGACCAACTAGCATCACTTGGTGTTAAAGTAACGGCTGTAGGAATCTCCACCCAATTGCCAACTGTTGAATCGTAATAACTAATTTTTATATTCTGAGCTTGAGACAAACTGCTAATCCCTCCTTCAACCAATTCAGCTTTGGTCATTTTTATTTCGATATTAGCCGAATCGTTCAAAATAGTAATTGAACGACCTTCATTATCACCGCTTGAATAATAAGCGCTAATTTCCTTGGCTTTTGAAGAAATAACTTTTACCCCATTACCTTGAGGAGCTTTCATTGTTTTCTGAACTCTAACCGCTACATCTGTTGAGCCACTCCCTAAAGCACCAGAAGGAACTTCAATTTTAGTATCAGAAGTTTGAATTACTCCTCCTTCAGTCGGTTTTAATGACTGTTCTTTTCTTTCCGGATCAAAATCAACTTGCTCTAAATTAATCGTCAAACCAGACAAACCGCTGGCTGGAACAGTTACTCTTAAAGGCGAACTTAATTGATAACCTTCGGCAACAGCATCAACCTTCCAATCGCCGGGGCTAACATTTAAAACAAAAGAACCATCGGCTTCAGAAACAGTACCGCTCCAGCCACCCTGACCATTTTCGGCCCAAATCATCACATTCTGCAAAGCCGTTGAATTATATTGAACCGTCCCGCTAATAGTGGCTGAAGTCATAGTTAGAGTCAAAGACAAATTACTAATATCACTACTAACATTAACATCTCTTCTTAAAGAACCACTATAACCGGCTTTGCCCACGCCAATATCGTAAATTCCTTCTCTTAAAGTAAAGCTAAAAGTGCCATCACTATTAACTCTGGTACCACCGCCGCCATTCTCACCACCAGCCCAAACAAAAGCATCTTCCACACTGCCACTATCAGCTGTCACCGTTCCAGAAATAGTATAGAAGGAAATTGAATTTAGATTGATTTCAGTTGTTAAATTACCGTTAACTGTTATCGTCTTGCTTGGCAAAGGACCAAAAGTCGGGATACCGCCATCAATTATATATTGGGTGCCGCCAGCCTGATAAGGCACTTCTATTTGATAAAGGTCATAACTGGTTGAAGTAGAAACTCGAGTATCAGTAAAGCCATGACCAATCTCGGAATGAGCACCAATAAAAACTTCAGAAAAAGTATTGCCAGGAATTAAATGAATGCTAATAATTGCACTATTAACAGAAATATTTTTGCTGACATCGGAATTCAAAGCCGAAGAAGATAACAAAACCCGGTAAATCTCCCCTTTGCCAGGAACAGCCGCATGGATGTAAAGATTACTCAAACCTTTTCTTACTTTGAAACTATAAGCGCCATTAGTATCTGTCCTCGAGCCAGCCAAACCAGGACCAAATTCTCCTTGAGTTAACCAAACTTCAGCATTTGTTAAAGCCGAGCTATTTTTTTCAACAGTTCCAGAAACAGTAACGAAATTCTCACTGTCCAAAGTGAAATTAACAGTTGGATTAGAAGTAGGAGTTACTGCCACACCTGTCTGCTCTGGCAATTCACCATAATCCTTGGCAAAACCTTTAATATGATAATTTGAACAAGGAGAAACATACATTTTGTAATAACCTTGGGAATCAGTAAAGGCATGACCGCCACCCGGACCGCCATCGCACCAACAGAAAACATCAACGTCAGAAATACCATTACCAGCCCCGTCTTTGACATAACCCTCAATATAAGTAGTTGGCGGAGAAAGTTTAATTGTTATATCCAAATTACTATCCGTCAAAGCAAAATCATCACTTGAATCAATTGAAACATCTTTGCTGACTGGGAAAGGCATCATTGGTCCACTAATCTCAATTCGGTAAGTGCCTTCTGTTAAATAAAGGTCAAAATAGCCATTTGAATCTGCTTGGGCCGCGCTTGACTTGCCATCATTCTTTGGTTGAAAAGCTATTATCCAAAGTTCTTGATATTTTTGGCTATTCAAAGGATTGCCATCTTCACCAACAATCCTTCCTCTCAACCTTCTATCAGCTTGGCTAAAAGTAAAATTAGCCGTGGCCGTTGGTGAAGAATCAGAAACAGTAATTTCCTGACCGGCTGGATCTAAAAGCTGACTACCATACCAAGGAGGCAAATGGCTTTCAATTCTATAAGTGCCGGCTTGAGGCAGAGCTAAAGTATAGGTAGTTTGACAGCTTGAATTTGTTTGGAAAAATGACGGTTGAACTCCAGCTGGACCCATTTCCATCTCTGCTCCTTCAGGCATTGCCATTACTGCCACCCATTTATTCTGACCTTGAGAAGAACAGGTAGTGCCTAAAGTAATTGTTCCTGAAACTTTATAACTGGTTGTTCCTTGAAAAGTTAAAATCTGCGGGCTGCTAGTTGAAGTGTTCGACTGAAGTTCATTGCCCGGAGCCGGCAAATAATTACCTGAAGAATCATAAGCCCAAACAAAACCCATTGTTGAAACATCAGGAATAGTGTAAACATAAGTTGAAGTATCAAAGGAAGTATTGTGCGAATCACCAACATAATAGATATTTTCTCCCTTGGGCCCGCCAATAAAAATTTTTATATTGTCAGAACTGGTTATCGGCTGAGTCGTAGTTGTATTAACTACCTTCAAATAAATATTGCCTAAAACATCAAAAAAAGTTTCCTTTTCAACGTCAGACATTACTCCTTCTGAAGTAATAACTTGGACTGGACCACTTTGGGCTCCATTAGGAACTGTCGCGACAATTTGAGTACTTGACCAAGAACTAATAGTAGCTTCAACTGGTGGTAAGGGACCAGTTGAAGGATTAAAACCGCCGGAGAATAAAACCTTGCCAGAAGTACTCCCGAAATTAGTTCCAGTAATTGTTACTGAATCTCCGGACTTACCATAACTAGGAGAAATAGAGGAAATTTGAGGAAGATTTACTTCTTGAACCGTCAAACTGCTTGACGAATAACTCAAAGGAAAACTATCATCAATGTCCTGGATACCGGAAACAGAAAAACTAATTGTTGAACCTTGAGTTAGATTCAAACCGCGAATAATTACCCGGTTACCAAAAAAGTCAACAAAAGGATAGCCAGGACCTGCACAATTAAGCGAAGAGCCATTAAGTTGATAATGAGAGCATTCCATTGCCTGATCGCCTCTTAAATTTTTATTAGTTTGAAAAATTATTCTATCAGTAAAAACATTAATTGAACTAATCTGAGGCAAATCAGGCAAATTAAATTGAACTCTTGAACTTTCAATATTGCCAAGAGAATCAGTTACTGAAAGCCAGACAGTTGAATAATACTGCTTACCCAAAATCAAACTAAATTCTCCTTGCTGATTTAAATTTGACGAACCCAAAAGAGTACCACCACTCTGGGCTGAATAGGCCTTAATTGTTCCCTCTTCACCAACCCCGCCTTGATGGTTGCTATCAAAAAGAGAATAATTCAAAGTATTACTATCATAAAAAACGCTTATTTTAGAAGTATCAGGCGCTTGAGAATGAGTATCAGCGATAATAATGTCAGTATCTAAAGGATTAACATTAGTGGGCATTGGTGAAGTTAAGATCCCATCGCTAGCAATGCTCAAATATATTTTCTGAGGACCAGGGTCTGATGTTTCAGGATAATCATTATCAGTCCACTGATTAGATGTTTCTAAAACTACAAAAAGAAATTTATCTTCATTAGGATGAATAACCGTAGTTGTTGCTGGTTCAATAGTTGAAAGAGAACCAATATTAACTGTTGAAGTACCAACAAGGATGTCACCAGCATCAAATTGGTGGTCTCCATCATCAGCATATAACTGCAAACTATCAAAACTATCAGCAGTTGTTGTGGCTGTACCAGTGGCATTAACTGTCACTCTAACACTATTTAAAGTTAAATCAGTGCTAGTAGTATTTAAAATCTCAATTAATAAAAGAGCGGCTTGGCTACTGGCTTTCATTTTAGTAACATTCATTGAGGTTGAAGTTGCCGAAACCGCTCCCTGACAGTTACTAAAAAAGAAAAAAGAGAGAAAAGCAATTGCTAAAAAAATTCCGACTTTTTTAGAAAAAATTTTTCTTTTAGCCATATTTAATTTTGTTTTATTTTGCTTTTGCCGACTTCAATTTTTAAAAAAATCTTTAAAAAATTATAACAAAATAAAAAAGTTTATTCCAAAAAAAATTGTGGAAAAACTACGAACGAAAAAAGCAGCTGACTTGCTCCTTAACCCTTGACAAAAAGTCAATTTTGTGATACATTATTAGCAGTAAATAGAAAAAATAATAAGGAAAGGAGGTATATAAGATGATGAAAAAAATTTTAGTTTATTCAGTAATAGTAGCGTTTCTTACAGTAATGGTCGGTGGTTGTGCGACTGGCAATTACGGACGGGGGTATCGGTATTATCACGTTAGGAGTAGAAGCGGAAAAATCAAAATCCACGAGAAACACGAGACTGAAATTGGATCTAACCTCGCCGGTGTCCAAAAATTAGCAATCTACACTGCTGGCGGTGCCCTAGTTGGAATTGGATTGTTATATCTTCTCACTCGGCGCAAACCGAAACCAGAACCAAAGCCAGAACCGAAGCCAGAAGAGAAGAGAATAATGGTCTGCCAAGGAGGAAGAAGGTTCCTCCTTAAAGGAGAGCAAGCTTACGAGATCAAAAACGGACAGTTATCTCAGCAAGGAAAAAAGTATGAGATAGTCAGCGACTACCTTATACTGGAAGGAAAGGAAGCCATCAACTGCAATTAAAAATTAAAGAGGGCAACGAAAGCCCTCTTTTTTAGTATTTTAAGCCAACTTTTTGGCGAATTTCTTCAATATTTTTTTGAGCAATTTTCTCAGCTTTTCTTCTACCTTCTTTTAAAATTTCCCTAATTTCCTCTTTTTTATCTTTCATTGCCAAAAATTTCTCTCGGCTTTGAGAAAAATAATCAATAATCTTTTCAGCCAAAATTTTCTTAAATTCAGCATAACCTTTGCCTTGAAATTCTTTTTCTATCTCTTTTATTTCTTTTCCTTCAACTAAACTATAAATTCTTAAAAGATTGGCGATGCCCGGCTTTTTTTCCTGATCGTATTTTATTTCTTTACCAGAATCGGTTACCGCTTTGGCAATTTTTTCTCTGATTTTTTCTGGTTCCTCAAAAATTCCTAAATAATGTTCTTCGCCTAAAGATTTAGACATTTTCTTTTTAGGTTCAGCCAAAGACATAATTTTTGCTCCTCGTTCTTCCAAAACTGCCTTTGGTAAAGGAAAGGTTTGACCAAATCTCCTATTAAACCTTCTGGCAATTTCCCGAGTTAATTCAAGATGTTGAAGTTGATCTTTGCCAACTGGAATATATTCTGCTTTGTAAAGAAGAATATCGCTAGCCATTAAAATTGGATAGTTCAAAAGGCCAGCGTTGACTGTTTCTTTAAATTGATTGGCTTTATCTTTAAATTGAGTCATTCTTAATAAATCACCAACTGGAGTAACAACTGAAAGAAGCCAAGTTAACTCAGTATGATAAGGAATATCTGACTGAACAAAAAGAATAACTTTTTTAGGATCTAAGCCTAAAGAAAGAAGATAAGTTGTTGTTTTTAAAGTATTTTCCTCAAGAGAAGAAGGAGAAATCGGCTCAGTCAAAGCATGAAGGTTAACTACTGAAAAAAAACAAAAATACTTGTTCTGTAAATCAAGCCATTGTTTTAGCGAGCCAAAATAGTTGCCAAGATGAATTTCACCAGTCGGCTGAATGCCAGAGAAAACTATTTTTTTTTCCATAAGTAAAATTCCTTGGCAAATTTTCGCTTCGCGAAAATTTGCTAGCGGGGGTGGCAGGACTTGAACCTACAACCTACGGTTTTGGAGACCGTTGCTCTGCCAAATTGAGCTACACCCCCAATTTCAATATCTTTATTTAACTTCTTTGTGAAGAGTATGTTTTTTGCACCAACGACAATACTTTTTTAAAGAAATTTTGCCCTCCATTTTTTTGGATTTGTAAAAATAATAGTTAATCCTCTGACACTCTTCACATTTTAATTTTGATAATTTTTTCTTTTTTTTAGTCGCCATTTTTAATTTAATTAAACTCGTGACACTAACCATTTTTTCGCCTTTCCTTCATCTTACTTAGATAAACTCGAATCTCAAAATTCGAAACGATTAAAAATCTCAAATGTCAAAACTTAATTCAAGATAAATCCCAATTGAATCATGAATCATGAATCATGGAAGTTTAGAAGTTCAAAATCAAAACCTTAATTCCAGATTCATTCATAATTCATAATTCATAATTCATAATTCAAACAACTCGTTAACTCGTTAATAGACAATAAAACAATAAATATCAATAAGTATCTATGAATATCTATGAATTTATAATACTTATTTTTCAAATTTTGGCAAATAAAATTATTTGCCAAAAGAAAATTTCCTAAGTATAATCAAATTAAAAATGATTTTGGTCTTAAATTGCGGTTCACAATCAGTCAAATGGAAAATTTTTAAAAGAAATTTAGAGCCGGTTCTCTCTGGAAAAAGAGAATATTTTAAAAAAGAAAAAGTTAAGAAAATTCTTGAAGAAGAATTAAAAAAAATAAAAAATTACCATTTCGAAATTAACTTTGTTGCTCACCGAGTAGTTCATGGCGGAAAATACTTTCAACCAACAATCACCAACAGTCAGGTTATTAGAGAGATAGAAAAATTCTCTGAAGTCGCTCCTCTTCATAATCCTTTTGAAATTTTAGGCATTAAGGTATCGCAAAAAATTTTTCAAAAAGCCAAACAAATTGCCGTTTTTGACACAGAATTTTTTAAAAACTTGCCAGAAGTCTCTAAAATTTATCCTTTACCAAAAAAAATTAAAGAAAAGTATCTTTTAAGAAAATTCGGCTTTCATGGCTTATCTCATAAATACCTAACTTATAAGGCCTCAGAAATTCTAAAAAAACCTTTAAAAAAAATAAATTTAATTACTCTTCACCTTGGCGGTGGCGCTTCAATAACAGCCATTAAAAATGGCCAGCCAATTGAAACTTCGATGGGCTTTACCCCTTTAGCCGGCCTCTTAATGACTACTCGCTCAGGCGATATCGATCCTGGCTTAGTTTTATTTTTAGTTAAAAAAATTGGTTTAGAAAAAACTGAAAAAATTTTGAATTTTGAAAGTGGCTTGAAAGCAATCAGCGGCTACGCTGATTTCCGAAAGATCTTAGTCAGCCAAAAAGAAAAATCTAAATTGGCTTTGGAGATTTTTGTTTGGCAAATAAAAAAATATCTTGGTGCTTATTATGAAATTCTTAATGGCAAAGTCGACGGAATAGTTTTCTCCGGCGCTATTGGCGCTGGCTTGCCAAAAACAAGAAAATTAATTTTAAAAAATTTAACTTTCCTTAAAAAAACAAAAATTTTAGCCATCAAAACAAACGAGGCTTATCAAATCGCTAAAGAAATAAAAGAAAACTTTGATATTTAAGAAAACTTTCTCTTTACTTTTATTACTTTCTGACTTACAATTTAGTTGATTATGAAGAAAGTTTTTAAAAAAGGGGAGGTTTTGCCTTTAATCGGCAACGAAGGTATAGTCGTTGGCGCTTTAGAAGCCGGCGTCCAAAGCGTCTTCACTTATCCGGGCACACCGGCCTCGGAAATCGGCAATCTTTTTTACAAAATAAAGGAAAACTATGGAATTTATATGGAATATTCTACTAACGAAATAGTTGCTTTAGAGAGCGGCGCTGGTGCTGCTTTTAGCGGTTTAAAAACTTTAGTAGCAATGAAGCACTTTGGCGCTAATGTTGCCCTTGACGCTCTAATCCCTTTAGCCCATACCAAGCCAAGAGGAGGAATGGTTATTGTCATTGCCGATGATCCAGGTTGTCATTCTTCAGCCCAATCAGAACAGGATTCACGGATCCTCTGGCAAAATCTCTATTTGCCAATTCTAGAACCATCCACACCAAGCGAAGCCAAGGAATTTACTAAAATCGCTTTTACTCTTTCAGAAACTTTTCAAAAACCAGTTATTATCAGAACAACGACTAGGGTCTCTCATCAAGGCGGACCAGTTAAAATAGGCCAAATAAAAATTCAAAAGAAAAAAGGAGTTTTTAAAAAAGAAAAAGAGAGATTTGACACTATGCCGCCTTTTGTTTTAAAGCAGAAGGCAGATCTAATCTCTCTTAAAGAAAAAACAGAAAAATATCTTGAAAAAATAGGCCTTAATAAAATTTCTCCTGGCAAAATAAAAGAAATCGGGGCTATTACCAGCGGCGTCAGTCATTTATATCTTTTAGAGTCCTTGAAAAAATTTAACATCTCCTTGCCAATTTTAAAAATTGATTCTTTCTATCCCCTGCCTTCAAAAAAAATAATCAACTTTTTAAGAAAGAAAAAGAAAATTATTGTCGCCGAAGAAATAATTGATTTGATTGAAAGAGAAGTAAAAATCTTATCTAAAGAAGTTAATCCTCAAGTAAAAATTCTTGGCAAAGATATTGTTGGTCTGGTCGGCGAAATGAATACTGAAAAAACTTCTCTACTTTTAACTGAGGCCTTGAAGTTAAAATATCAAAAAACTCCGGAGAAGAAAATTAAGCTACCAGTCAAAAGGACACCTCGCTTTTGTCCCGGCTGTCCCTATTGGTCAATTTTCAATGCTTTAGCCAAAGAAATAAAAAAAGAAAAGGTTGTTTTTACTGGCGACATTGGCTGTTATATGATTGGCTACTTTCCCCCTTTTGAGATGCAAGACACTTTACTTTGTATGGGCTCTTCACTTGGTTTAGCCCACGGGATTGATAAATCTACCAAACAAAAAGTTATTGCTTTTATTGGCGACTCAACTTTCTTCCATGCTAGCTTGCCAAATATTATCAATATTGTTAACAACCAAAGCAATCCGCTAATTATTATTTTTGACAACCAAATTACAGCAATGACTGGCCGTCAACCTCACCCAGGCACCCCTTTAAAATACAAAACTCACGATGGCAAAAAGGAAATAAAAATTGAAAAAATTTTAACTGCTTTAGGAATAGAAAATCTAATTATTTTAGACCCAATTAAAGAAAATCAACTTTTAAGAGAAAAAATCAGAGAGTTTTTAAAAGAAGACAAATTAAAAGTTATCATTTGCCGTCACCCTTGTCGGTATGTTAATGCTTTAGAAAAAGCAAAATTAAGATATTAAAATGAATATTCTTTTAACCGGTATTGGCGGGCAAGGTATAATTACTTTAAAAAAAGTTCTCTCTTATGCAGTTTTAAAAGAGGGAAAGTTTTTTCGCTCCTCAGAATTGCATGGTCTTTCCCAAAAAGGAGGCGAAGTTTTAGTTCACTTTAGAATTGCCGACCAAGAAATTTTCTCTCCTTTGATTGAAAAAGGCGGAGCAGATTTAATTATTTCTTTAGACCTTTACCAAGCAAGCCGAGTAGTTGATTTTGCTTCTAAAAAAACAATTTTTATAGTTGATAATTCCTTTTTGCCTTTCTTCCAGCTTAAAAAATTTAGTCAAAGTGACTTCTTAAAAATCGCCTCTCCTTTCAGTAAGAAAATTTTTATTCTCGAAGCTAGTAAAATCTGCCAAGAAAAATTAGACAGCGATGTTTATAAAGGAATTGCCTTATTGGGCTTTACTTGTTTTCAAAAAATTATTCCTTTAAAAGAAAAATCGATGACTTGGGCTTTAAAAAAAGTTTTCCCAGCTGATTTATTCCAAAAGAATAAAAAAGCTTTCCTTTTAGGTAAAACTCTTTAGGAAATATGAAAAAAAATAAAATTATTTTATTAGTCATAATCGTTCTTATTCTTTTTTCTTCTCTCTTCTTTCTTTCTGTCCAGAAGAAAAAAATTAGAATTGTTCCAGAAAAAAAAGAAAATAAAGAAGAAACAGAAAAAGAAAAAGAAAAAGTAATTTCTCGAATTGAAAGAATTTTTCAACCAATAGATAAAATAGAAGATGAACAATCAAGCGAAGGAGAAAATTTTTATCAGAAAATTTTTCTTTCAGAAGGAGAAAAAAAACCAGAAGATTTTAATAATAACTATACCCAATATTTAGGTTATCAGATTTTTCAAAATCTAAAAAAATCTGCCAGCCCTCAAGAATTTCTTTCCCAAGAAAAAATTTCTGAGAACGTCCAAAAAGAAATTTCCCGAATAGAAGAAGAATTTGATTTAAATAAAAAGAAATTTAAATTAGAAGATTTAAAAATTGTTCTCAAGAAATCAACTTCAACTGTCAAAAAATTCGACCAAGATTTTGTTAAAATTGCTCAAGAAAGCGGTTTAACTAAAAATCCACCTTCTTTGGCTTTAGAAAAATTTGCTCAAGATAAAGACGCTTCAGCTTTAGAAAAAACTATCAACTCAATTGATAAATTTTTAGAAAAAGCCACCACTATAGATGTACCTTTAGGTTATCAAGAGATTTATCTTGAATATCTTAACACCCTTTCTCTTTCTAATGAAATCTACCGAGCAATAGTTAACTATAAAAAGGATCCACTAAAAGCCATTGTCGCTCTTAATTCTCTTGAGAAAATCGGCAAGAAAATTGAAGCCATCGCTCTTCTTTTTAAAGAAAAATTTTCCGAAGATTTAGGAGAAAATTTCTAAAGACATTAAAAAATAAATAAGGAGGTGAAATTAAATGATAGGAATAGAAAAAATAATAGAAAAAGCCAAAAGAGATAAAAAAGTAATGGAGGGTTTGATTGATTCTTGTCAAGAAAAAATTAGAAAATTCTCTTTGCCCTATCTGAATCGTTGTCTTGATAAATATGAAAGAGAAGATCTCGTTTCGGCAGCGAATTTGGGATTTCTTAAAGCAGTGAAAAAATACAATGCCAGGAAAGGAAATTTTTTCTCTTATGCTAAATTGTGGATTAAAGCGGAAATAATAAAAGCAATCAGGGACAACCTGCCTCTCTGTATTTCTCGTAATTATTATTCTAAACTTAAAAAAGAAAAAAGTGAAGAAAAATTGTTCTCGGTAATTTCATCAGACAAATTCCTCTTAGAAAAGAAAGCGGACAAAGAGCTGGCGCTTACTGGGACAAAAATTGAAACTTCGTTATTGGTCAAGCAAATCCAAGAAATTGCCCAAGAAATCCTTACTCCGAGACAAAAAGAAGCTTTCTTTCTCTATTTAAAAGGCAACTCTTCTATTGAAATTGCTCGAGGAGTAGGACTGAGCCGGCAAAGAACCAATCAGTTAATAAATGCTTCGGTAAAAAAAATAAAAAAGAAAATAAAAACCCCTTAAAAAGGGGTTTTTTGTTGAAATCTCTTGAAAAAATATCTTATTCGGTTATTATTATTTTTAAATAAAGAAAATATGACCAATATCTTTCAAACTTTTTTAAATTATCAATTTTTAGGTAATAGTGGAAAAAGCTATTTAACCTCTCTGTTAATTTTTTTAATTCTTTTGGTTGTCTTAAGAATTTTTCGGCAAAAAATCTTCTTTCATCTTAAAGAAAGAGCCAAAAAAACTAAAACCGAAATAGATGATATTTTAATAGAAATTATTGAAGGAGTAAAACCGCCTTTTTATTTTTTCATCTCTCTTTATTTTGCTTTATATTCTTTAAAAATTCCAGAGAAATTTCAAAAAATAATTAATAGTTTATTCATTTTAATAATTGTCTATCAGATTATTAAATCATTTCACATCTCCCTAAATAGAATAAGCGAAAAAATTGCTCAAAAAGAAGAAGGTAAGGAAAAACTCAAAAAAGAGGCCTCTCTAAAAGGACTATTCTTCTTAATAAAAATCGTTATTTGGACAATAGCTGCTTTAATTATTCTTTCAAGTTGGGGAATAAACGTTAACTCTCTAATTGCTGGTTTAGGCATTGGCGGTATCGCTGTCGCTTTAGCCATTCAAAATATTTTAGGCGATATTTTTAGTTCTTTTTCTTTAATTTTTGACAAACCATTTGAAATCGGTGACTTCATCGTTGTTGGTTCAAATAATGGTATTGTCAAAAAAATAGGCATCAAAACAACCAGAATTCAAACCCTTCAAGGAGAAGAACTGATAATTTCTAACAAAGAACTTACTGAAAGCCGCATCCAAAATTTTGGCAGAATGAGAGAAAGAAGAATCCAATTCAATTTTGGCGTTTGCTATGAGACACCTTTGGAAAAATTAAAGAAAATACCGGAAATAGTTAAAGAAATCATTACCAATATTGAAAAAACTCGTTTGGATAGAGTTCATTTTAAAGAATTTGGCGATTCGGCTTTAATTTTTGAGGTTGTTTATTATGTCCTTAGTCCGGATTATTCAGAATATATGAACATCCAACAAAAAATCAATTTTGCCTTAAAAGAATCTTTTGAAAAAGAAAAAATAGAATTTGCCTATCCAACTCAAACTATTTATCTGGCTAAAACTAACCAATGAAAAAGAAACTCTTGGTCATCTTTGGACCAACTGGCTCAGGAAAATCTGACTTGGCAGTAATTTTATCTAAAAAATTTAAAGGCGAAGTTATCTCAGCCGACTCAAGACAAGTTTATCGACATCTAGATATTGGTACCGGCAAAATCACCAAAAAAGAGATGAAAGGAATTCCCCATCATCTCTTAAGTTTTGTTTCTCCTAAAAGAATCTTCACAGTTAAAGAATTTAGAGAAAAGGCCTTAAAAATTATTGAAAAAATTCATCAAAAAAACAAACTGCCAATTCTTTGCGGCGGCAGCAATTTTTGGATCCAAGTTGTAGCCGATGGCTTGAAATTTCCGGAAGTCAAGCCGGATTATAAATTAAGAGAAAAATTAGCCAAACTTTCATCTCAAGAGCTTTATTTAATACTTCAAAAATTAGACAAGAAAAGAGCCAAAACTATCGAACCAAAGAATAAAAGAAGACTAATTAGAGCCATTGAAATTATTAAAAAAACTAAAAAAAGCATTCCCAAAATAGGATTTACAAAAAACTTTGATACTTTGAAAATCGCTCTCTTTTTGGAAAAAGAGGAATTAGAAAAAAGGATTGAAAAAAGATTGAACGAATGGCTTAAAAAAGGACTTCTAGAGGAAGTCAAAAAACTTAGAAAAATGAAGGTTAGCTGGCGAAGGATAGAAGATTTTGGTTTAGAATACAAATGGCTATCTCTTTATTTGCGAGGAAAAATAAACTATCAGGAAATGAAAGAAAAATCTTTACGCTCTATTATTAAATATTCAAAAAAACAACTTTCCTGGTTAAGGAACAAAGAAAAAGATGTTGTTTGGCTTGATGTTTCTAAGAAAAACTGGCAGAAAAAGGTTGAAAAAATGGTCGCTCTATGGCTATCAAAAAAAGAAGAAAAAAGGAAAAAAGAAGAGCTTTCAATTCTGGAGGGAAGGAGAAAAAGGAAAGAGTTAAAGATATCTCTAAAAGGAAAAAGCTCAAAAAAAATCTCTTGAAAAAATTTTCTTTGGGTAGCAAAAAATAGAGAAAAAAGAAAAGAAAAAACAAGAAAGAAAGAAAATTCAGCCACCAATGGTGAATTTTAAAGGAAAAGAAAAAAAGAGAAGACAGAAAAAAGAAAGAAAGAAGAAAAAACTTCTTAAAATTTTCTCTTAAAATAAAATCTCCTTCTTCTTTGAATAAATAAAGTAAAATTGAATAAAGCAAACTAAAAAAGAGAAAAAGAAAAGAAAGGAGGAAGGAAGAAGAATAAAGATGACTTAAAGCAAAGAACCAAAATAAAAGAAGGAGGGCCAAAAAAATTTTTTTAAAACTTTTAGTAATTCTTAAAAAATTAGCAAAAGAAAAAAGAAACCAAAGCAACCAAGCCCACCAAGCAAAATGAGAAGATAAAACAACTTCCAATAAAATGAAAAAGAAAAGAAAAGACATTAACAAAAAACAATTCTTCCTTTAGAAAATTTAACTTTCACTTTTTGACCTCTTCTTATTTGACCAGTCAAAATTTTATCAGCAAAAGGATTAAGAATTACCTTTTCAATAAATCTCTTTAACGGCCTAGCACCAAACTCCTTAGAAAAACCTTTTTCTAACAAAAACTTCTTAGCTTCGGAACTAAGCTCCATTTTAATCCCTCTTTCTGCCAACCTCCTTTTGGCTTCTTCTAATTGAATTTCTAAAATCTTTGTCATATCTTCTTTAGATAATGGATTAAAAACAACTATTTCATCAATCCTATTAAGAAGTTCTGGCCTAAATTTTTCTTTCAAAGCCAAAACAATCCTCTTTCGGTATTCTTCTTTCTCTTCTTCTTCTAATCTCTCCTTGTCTTCTATGGCAAAACCAAAAGAAGAACGCTTGCTCCAAAAATGAGAACCAATATTTGAAGTCATAATAATAATTGTATTTTTAAAATTAACAGTTCTTCCTTTGCCATCGGTCAATCGGCCCTCGTCTAAAATTTGGAGCAAAAGGTTAAAAACTTCTGGATGGGCTTTCTCTATTTCGTCAAGTAAAATCAAACTATAAGGTCTATGCCTAACAATATTTGTTAATTGGCCACCTTCTTCATAGCCCACATAACCAGGCGGTGAACCAATTAAACGAGCCACTGAATGCTTTTCCATATACTCGCTCATATCTATTCGGACCAAGGCTTTTTGACTATCAAAAACTGACTCGGCTAAAACCTTAGCCAATTCGGTTTTACCAACACCAGTCGGACCAAGAAAAAGAAAAGAACCAATTGGTCGACTTGGCTCAGAAAGACCAACCCGAGAACGAACTAAAGAATCAACAACTAAATTAATTGCCTCTTTTTGGCCAATAATTTTCTTAGATAATTCATCTCTCAAAAAAGAAAGTTTCTTTGATTCATCTTCCATAATTTTAGCAACAGGGATACCTGACCAACGAGAAATAACATTAGCAATATCCTCTTCATCTACTTCTTCTTTCAAAAATTTCTTTTTTCTTTTAAGTGCCTTCTCTTCAAATTCCTTTAATTCTTTTTCTTTTTGAGGAATTGAACCATAAATCAAGCGAGCTACTTTTTCCCAATCTTCATCTTTTTCAGCAAATTCGGCTTCTTTTCTTAAATCTTCTAACTCTTTTCTTAAGTTATGAATTTTTTCATAAACCTCCTTTTCTTTTCGCCACTTCTCCTCTTCTCTCTTTAATTTTCTCTCAGCGCTTTTAATTTTTAGAGAAAGAGATTTAATCTTTGCCTGACAACCCTTTTTTTCTTCTTTTTTCAAGGCCTCTTTTTCCAAATTCAAGCGGAAAATTTCTTTTCGTAAATCCTCAATTGAAGCTGGTACACTCTCTGATTCTAATTTAGCCATAGAAGCTGCTTCATCAATCAAGTCAATAGCTTTGTCTGGTAAAAATCTGTCAGTAATATATCGACTAGAAAGCTTAACGGCTGCCACAATTGCCTGGTCAGTAATCTTTACATTATGATGATTCTCGTATTTATGTTTTATGCCTCTTAAAATATCAATAGCATCCTGAAAGTTTGGTTCTTCAACTACCACCGGCTGAAATCTTCTTTCTAAAGCCGGATCTCTTTCTATATATCTTTGAAAATCTCGAGAAGTAGTAGCGCCAATACAATGAAGCTCACCTCTGGCTAAAGAAGGCTTCAAAAGATTGCTAGCATCAACTGCTCCTTCAGCCGCGCCAGCGCCAACTATAGTATGAATCTCGTCTATAAAAAGAATTTTCTCTCCTTGACTTTTCTGAATTTCCCTAATCAAGCTTTTTAATCTTTCTTCAAACTCTCCTCGAAAACGGGTGCCAGCAATTATTGCTCCTAAATCAAGCATTAAAATTTCTTTACCTCTTAAAACATCTGGCACTTCATTATTGACAATCCTTTGAGCCAAACCTTCAACAATGGCTGTCTTGCCTACGCCGGGCTCGCCAACCAAAACTGGATTATTCTTTGTCCGGCGAGAAAGAATCTGAATAATTCTCTTTATCTCCTTTTCCCGGCCAACTACTGGATCTAATTTGCCTTCTTTGGCCAAAGCTGTCAAATTAACAGTATATTTTTTGAGAACCTGAAATTTACTTTCTGGCAATTCATCAACCACCCTTTCCTCTCCTCTTAAATCTTTCAAAATTCTTAAAACTTCTTCTCGGGAAATATTAAAAGAAGAAAGAATTCTTTTAGCCGAAGAAGGAATTTCGGTCAAAGCCAAAAAAAGATGCTCGCAAGAAATATATTCGTCGCCTAACTCGCGAGAAAACCTGCCGGCAGAATCTAAAACTTCCATCAACTCTCGAGAAAGATAAAGTTGGCCAACCGAAGAAGAAGAAAGAATTTTTGGTAAAAGATTTAATTCTTTATTAATTAACGACTCCATCTCTTGTAAATCTACTTTCAGCTCTTCCAAAATCGGCAAAACCAATGAATCTTGCTGTCTAATTAAGGCAGCCAAAAGATGAACGGCTCTTAAATCGCCATGGGATTTCATAGCCGCCATATCTTGAGCCATCTGCAAACTATCTTGAGCCTTGATTGTAAATCTATTAAATGAAGGCATAGTAGTTAATAATGGTTATTTTAGTAATTCTATCTTTCACCTAAAACAATCTTTAGATGAAGTATAGATTTTCCTCTCATCACTGTCAATTCTACTCTTTCTCCTGGTTTGTATTTTCTAATTAAGATATTTAAAGGATGATCTTGGTCAATTTTATCATTGTTTATCTTCAAAACTATATCTCCCTCTTTTAAACCTGCTTTTTGGGCTGGTGAATAAGGAAAAACGCCGGGCAAATTATTTCCACTAACAATCAAAGCGCCATAATCAACTGGCAAATTATACCTCTCCTTAATATTTTCGTTTACTAAAATATATCTTATCCCCAAATATGGAATGACAACCTTTCCTTGATTTATAACTGAATTAATATCATCTCTGACTTGATTAATAGGAATGGCAAAGCCAATATTTTCTGCGCCAGCAGCCATAGCCGTATTAATTCCTATCACTTTACCAGAAAGATCCAAAAGAGGCCCTCCAGAGTTCCCTTTATTAATAGCCGCATCTGTCTGAATAACACCCTGAATCCTCTCCTGAAAACCATCGCCTGAAGCAATAATCGTTCGCGAAAGACCAGAAACCACTCCAACTGAAACAGTATTGCCAAATTCACCTAAAGCATTACCAATGGCAATAACTGTCTGGCCAACAACCAATTTTGAAGAATCACCTAGCTCCAAAACTGGTAAATTATTGGCTTTTATCTTTAAAATAGCCACATCATAAGTCGGGTCTCTAAACAAAACCTCAGCTTCATATTTTTTACCATCATTAGTAAGAACAGTATAAGAAGCATCCTCTAAAGCAACCACATGTTTGTTAGTAACAATTAAACCATCTTTAGAAACAATAAAACCACTACCACCACCTATTTTTTCTTTTCTCTTGCCTTTTTCTTTGTATTGAGGAATTTGAATATTGAAAAATGGCTTAAGTTCTTCAGGAATCATTCCTTCAAAAGGATTAACATATTCCTTTTCTAAAATAGCCACATCTTTACTAATAATAATACTCACTACTGAAGGAGAGGCCTTTTTAACAACTTCAATAATGGCCCTCTCATAAGGAATGTAATTAATTTTTTCTTGATATTCTTCTTTAGGTTCAGGGGTCTTTTTTTTCTCTGGCTTCAAAATTTCTTCAGTTGTCTTTTTCTCCGGTTGATTAAGTTTATTAGGAATTTCTTTATGGAAAAAATCATTTATCTTTTCTAAAAGATTCTCTAAACCGGAACTAAGGCTACCTAATTCCTCTTTGATTTTTAGCTGGCTAAAAGAAGGATGACTTAAATCTGCCTTGCTTGAAACAGGCAAAGATAAAATCACCCCCAAAAAAACCCCCAAAAGAAAAATACCTATTATTTGGTAAGAAGAAAAAGTATGATTCTTCTTCATTTTTTAACAATAAGGTAAAAGGCCTAAAAATCTAGCTCTTTTTATTGCTTGGGCTAAACGGCGCTGATGAAAAGCACAAACACCAGTTTTTTTTGGTGGATAAATTTTTTGATTTGAAGAAATAAACCTTTTTAAAAGGTCAACATCTTTATAATCAATCTCTTTTAAATTTTTTGAGCAAAACAAACACTGACGCATTTTTTTAAATCTAAAATGGCATTTCTTTATCTTCTTCCTCTAAATTTATATCTTCTATTTTAGCAATCTCTTCAGGAATCTCCTCTGTTGGTGAATTTTTGTCTGGCAAACTGCTTCCTGGTTCAACTTCGCTTTCTAAAGAAGAATATTTTGGTCCCATCTGGAAACTCTGAGCAATAATTTCAGTTCTTGTTCTTTTTTGACCATTTTGGTCATCCCAAGAACGAGTTTGAATCCTACCTTCAATTAAAACTAATTTGCCTTTAACTAAATACTGACCAGCTATCTGGGCTAACTTCCCAAAAGTGACAATATTATGAAACTCAGTCGAACGCTGTTTCTGACCATTCTTATCCAACCAAATTCTGTTGGTAGCCACCCCAAAAGTAGCCACCGTTATACCAGAAGGAGTTGTCCTCACTTCCGGATCTCTAGTTAAATTACCTAAAATGAAAACTTTATTTAAATTCATAATTATTTTAAAACTTCTTCTAATTTTTTCTCTAATTCTTCCTCATTAATTTCAGCCGCTTCCTTTTTTCCTCGCCTCTTCAGCCAGTTTTCTTTACTTTCTTTATCTCTCTGCCAATATTTTTTGTTTCGAGAAATCAACAAATAACGCAAAATGTTAGAATTTTTTTTAATTTCCTGAGAAAATTTTTCTATCTCTTTCCTGGGATAATCAAAGAGAAGATAGCCAAAATAAGCAAAATTATTTTTTTTAATCGGGTAAGCAAGCTTAATCTTTTTGGGCCAACTATCTTCTATAACTATACCACCGGCTGAATTAATTAAATCCTTTAAATTGCTAATTGTTTCAGCAATCAAAGAGTCGTTTAAATCATTAGCCAACAAAAAAGAAAGTTCGTAGAAACCAACTTCCCCTTCATTCTTTTCTTCTCTAAGGATTTCTTTCTCGCCTATTTTCTTTTGGCTCTCGTCTTTTTTCGCTTGAAGAATGGTTGTCTCCATAATCTTAAATAAATTTTAATTCTTTTTTTCTTCTTGTCAAATTAGTCAATAAAAAAGCACCACTTCTGTGAAGAGTTGGTCTTAAAAATTAAACCCTCCACAAAGAAATGGTGCTAGGAACAAATAACAAAACTATTCCTCTTTTATATCTTGGCGAATGCCCTCTATAATCTCCTTAACATAATCCTTACCAGCCAAACCAAAAGCCAAGCCACCAGCCAAAGCAATCATCACTACTACTCCGCCAATTATAATATTAATCAAATTTGAAGCAATTTTTAATTGATAGAGAGCAGAAAGACAACCAAAAATAACAACAATCCACCAAGTAATATTGCCAACCAAACCAGCTTCCTTCAAATTGGCTGCCCAACTTGAATGCCTAACCAATTCCTTCATAAACCTAGCAAAGAGGAAAGTAATAACTAAAATTATTACTGCTACCAACAAATTCGGTAAGTAAAGCAAAACCTCATTCAAGAAATCGGAAACAGCATCAAGATGAAGAATGTTAGCGGCCGCTAAGAGAAAAGCAATAATCAAAATCCAATAAACAATCTCGCCAAGCAGCTTACCTGTCTTCAAAGAAAGCTTAGCTCGAGAGAGAACCTTAGAAAAGCCGACGCTTTCTAAAAGAGTATCCACTCTCAAAGCATCAACGATTTTTTCAACCAAAAGCTTCAAGCCGCGAGCAACAATAAAACCAATAATGATAACTATTAAAGCAGCAATAATTTCTGGCAAAAAACCAATTGTCTTGTCCCAAACAAGCTGCAAAGAAGAAGACAACGCTGTTGTCCAATCTTGTACTCCGTTCATAATTTTTTGTTATTTTTTAATTATTTTAGTTTCAGTTCGACCTTGAAAATAAATTTTAAAAAATAAATTCAATCTACTTAGCTATAATTTTAACTAAAAAAAAGAAAAAAACAAGAAAAAATGTGGAAAACTTTTCTTTTTTGGCTTTGAAAAATAATTTTTTTTCAATATAATTAAAATCAAAGAACTAGTGAAAGTAATCATCTTAAAGCCGGTAAAATTTGTTATCTAACATTATGAATCAGAAAAAAAAGTTTACCCCACACCACTTTTGGAGCAAAAGTGATGCGGGATTTACTCTTCTTGAATTACTTATTGTCATTGCCATTTTAGCCATCCTTTCAGCCACTCTTCTTTTTTTAGTAAACCCTGTTGAGATTTTTAAAAAAACTAGGGACACTAAAAGAGTCTCTGATTTAAAAGAAATGAGCAAAACAATCAGTTATCTCATCGAACAAACAGGCGGAACTCTCGATATGGATGGCCCTTTTCAATCTAACACTTGCTATGGCGAAACAGATCAAACTATTTATCTTTCTTTAGTTGATTCAACTTCTACTTGTCAAACTTTAAGAACCAGCGGCGATTTGCCTGACCCGCCAGCTGGCTGGAAATATCATTGCGTCACTTCCCAAAGTGACCTTGCTAAAGTAGATGGAAGTGGTTGGCTGCCAATAAATTTCTCACAAACAACCTATCTTACTTCAAAAATAGCCGTTGATCCTTTAAATCAAGCCAACGGCGCCAGCCAAGAATTGTTTTTCAGTTATGTTTGTAACAACAGTTCAAAAACTTTTGAAATTAATTGCATGTTAGAATCAAACAAATATTCCTCTCTAATGTCTAATGATGGCGGCAATGAAAATACTAAATATGAGATAGGTAATGATCTAAGTTTAACACCATCTTTTTAAGAACAAAGTTTAGTTATTCTTTCCAGACCTCCTTCTAAAACATCCTCTAAATTATACCAACTTTTGTGATAACGATGATCGGTCACTCTATTTTGAGGAAAATTATAAGTCCTTATTTTCTCTGCCCTCATCGCTCTTTTTATCTGTTCTTTTCTTGTTTGGGAAACCTTTGCCTCAAATTCTTCTCTCTCTTTCTCTGCCAATTTAGCGCTAAGAATTTTCAAGGCCTTCTCTCTATTTTTTTGCTGAGAACGCTCACTCTGACAACTAACCACTATCTGGCTTGGCAAGTGAATAATTCTCACAGCTGTCTCTACCTTATTAACATTCTGCCCGCCAGGACCAGAGGAACGGAAAAATTCAATTTTTAACTCGTTTGGATTAATTTGCTTCGGCCTTTCTTGAAAAAGAGGCAAAGTAGCCACTGTCGCTGTTGAAGTATGTAAACGACCTGACTTTTCTGTCTTAGGAATTCTCTGAACACGATGAACACCACTCTCGCATTTCAATTTTTTATAAGCATCCTGACCTTCTATTTCAAAAACAACCTCTCTTAACCCTCCCAAATCAGTCCTTTTCTCATCAATGACCTTTAACTGCCAATTATTTTTCTGGCTATACTTTTGATACATCCTAAAAAGATCACTAACAAAAAGAGCCGCTTCTTCTCCACCAGCGCCGGCTCTAATTTCCATTAAGATATAATTATTAATTTTCTCCTCCATTGTTTTTTATTGCTTTTTTTCTTCTTCTTTCAAATTTTTCCACTCTACCAGCTGTGTCAATAATTTTTTCCTGACCAGTATAAAAAGGATGGCAAAAACTACAGACATCTACATTAATTTCTGGTTTAGTTGCCCCTAAAAAGAAAACTTTACCACAATGGCATTTAACTTTTGCCCGAGGATAATATTTTGGCTGAATCTCTTTCTTCATACTGTCTATTTTAGCCAACTATCTTAAATTGTCAAATTTGCCTAAAATAATCTTTTCTGCTAAAATAAAAAAAATCGGAGTGTGGCCTAGCGGCTTAAGGCACCTGTCTAAATTTCGGGGCATGGCGCAATTGGTTAGCGCGCCGGCTTTGGGAGCCGGAGGTTCCGAGTTCAAGTCTCGGTGCCCCGACAAGACGATATTTTCAGATCCGACTAAAAATTAGATAATTTTTCCTCTGAGCCAATTTTTTTGGAGCTCTTCTTCTATTTTTCTTTGAGGAAAAATTTTTTCAAAAATTCTATTCCAGAGAGCTTCATGAAAATGATAGGAATAGAATTCTTTTCTTTTATTAGCCAAAGAAAGAGAAATATCTAAAAAATTAAAACTAACTAATTCTTCTTTTTTGCCTCTAAAAAAGAAGTCTCCAAGCCAATTTGTTCCTTGCCAAAATTTTAAGTCCTCGTCTTTCAAGCCAATTTTTTTACCTAATTTAACTAAATCAGTTGTTGCCCGATACCAATGACAACTTTCTGAATTAAGATGAGGCAAAGCAAGCCGCCAGTCATTTTTATTAATTTTGGCTAAATATTGGCTAAAAATTAACCAATTATTTGCCCTCGTTTTATTTTTCTCTTCTGGTTTAATACCTTCCAAAGATTTAATAAGATTCCTCTGCCAATCCCTTTTCTTTCTAAAAGAACGAAAAAGTTGGTCAAAAAATTCTATTTCTCTTAAATAATGGAAAATCAAAGCAAAGTCGCAGAAAAATTTTTCCTGACTGCTCTCTTTTAGAGGAATAATAAAAATCAAGCCAAATTCTTTTAAATGGCTAATATTGTGAAATTTTTTCTTAATAAATTTCTCTGCCAAAGGAGACCATTTTTTAGAAAGTTCAATAATTTTGATTTGTCTCTTCTCAAAATCGCTTGTTTTCAAAGAAAGATAATGAGGCAAAAATTTTTTATTTAACCAATCAATTCCTTCAACAAATCTCAAAGAAGCTAAAATTTCCCAAATGTCAATCTTTTCAAAAAGTTCTTCTACTTTTCTAAAAGAAAAATAAGCCATCACCTTTCTTGGCTTTTCCAAAGAAAGAATTTCTTTAACTTTTTCAATTTTTAAGAATTCGCCTTGAGGGCAATTTCTTTCCTTTAAAATAAAATCTGCTAAAGGTAATTTTCTCTCCTTTCTTCGTTTTTTTAAAAGAGAAAGGAAAGAATTAATAATCTTTTGGTGTCTTCTTCTAAGAAAAAAACAAACCTCTTGCCAATTTCTTTCTCTTAAAGAAGCATCATTTAGAAGAGAATTTATCTTGCGATTATTCTCTCTAATAATTATTTTGGCTAAATTCTTCTTTTCGCCAAAAAGACGAACTAAAATTCTTTCTTCAGCCGCCAAAAGTTTGCTCAATTTTCTTATTTCTTCCATAATCTAAAATTTATTTTAACAATTAAAAAATTTAATAATAATTTTTACAAAAGTCAAACAATATCACTTTTTCAAAATTTCAATTGGATCAAAATAACCATATTCTCTTGGATCTTTGGGTGTATAACCATAACAGAAAATTCTCTGGTTAAATTTATTTAAACAAACTTTGCCGCCTCTTGGATTTTCCAGAACTGGCTTTTCTTTTATCTCAAAATGCAAATGAATATCTAAAGGATTTTTACTCTGGCAACCATCCTCGCCAACCCGCCAATAATATTGACAACCATAACCACTATCACCCATTAAACCAATAATCTCTCCTTTTTCAACTAAATCGCCAACTTTCAAATCTTCTCTAATTGAACTAAGATGAGCGTAAAGAGAATAAAATTTCTTTTGCTGAAAATTATGTTCCAAAATAATTGTCTTTCCCATTCCGTGATCATTGCCTAATTCTTGAATTTTGACTACTTTAGCCGGGCCAATAGCCACAACTGGCACCTCTTCTGAACAAGCAAAATCAAGACCAGTATGCTGATAATACTTGTCTTCAGTATCCCAAACATCAGTAGGTCCATAATAACCTCTGATATTAAAAGGACTATTAAAATCTTTTTTTAGCCAAAAGTTGCTGGTTTTAATTGGCAAAACAAAATTTTTGCCTAAAGAAATTAAATTTTTATCTTCATAAAGAATAACTGGCATCCCTATCCTGGCAAAATCATAAAAATATTTGGCTTGACTATCCTTCAACCTCAAACAACCGCCGCTAAAAGAAGAAGAAACTTTCTGATAATTAGAATAGTAAGGAATACCATGAATGAAAAAGTCCTGATAAAACTGAATACTCCAAGGCATATAAACATCAACTTTAGAAGAATGAACTATATTCTTCTTAGCCATAACCTCAAAATAACCGAGTGGCGTCTGAAACCATTTACCTCTTTCACCACGAGAAACAAGAAATAAAGTTTTGATTTTTTTCCTGTTTTGATAAAGATTAACTTCCATCTTGGTTAAATTAATTGTCGCTCCTCTTCCTGAAACAGGCAAAAGAGAAGAAACTATCATTTCTTCGTCAGTCCTTTCTGAAAAAAATTCTTTCTTCTTGGCTTTTTTAAAAAATTTTAAAGAGATTTCCTCAAATTTCTTTGGCTTAGGATAGTAGACTTCAAAAGTATCTCTTTCGTTAGCAAAAAGATAATCCTTTGGCAAATTTATCTGCCAGAGAAGAGAATTGTCCGAAGAGCTTTGCTTTTGATATAAAAGAGAAATTTTGTTTCTCTCAGCTAAAGATAGTTTGAAAGGTAATTGGTACTCAATAGTCAACTGACAAGAACCTCCTCTGCCTACTTCTAACCAAGTAGCCAGAACAGTTTTGCCCGACTCCTGAAAAAATTCTATCCTTTGACTTTTATCTTTAAGAAGGTCTTTCTCTATTTCGTTCAATTCATTGTCTATTAGAAATTCTGGTTGAGAAAAATCAGTTAAAGGTTTAATTATTCTCTTTCTCCCTCCTTGAAAAGAAATCAATTGACTACCAAGAGGTAAATAAATTCTTAAATAAATTCTATTTATTGAAAAATTTCTGCCTTTAGTCAAAAAGCTTCTTTTAATTTTTAATTTGTTAATAATTGAACCATCTTCTTTAATAGTAGAAAGAAGTTCACTTTCTTCTTCAACAAAAGAATCTCCACCGCCTTCAACATTAGTAGAAACAATGGCTAAATAATCTTGATTTTCTTTATTTTTCAGAACTTCGCCTGAAAAATTTCTCTCCTTAAGCCAATTTTCTAAATTTTCTTCCTGAAAATAAATTTGGATATCCTTATTTAAAAGAAGAAATTTAACTTTCTCTAAAAATTCTTTTTTCTTTTCTCTTTCTGAAAAAGCAATTTTTTTAAACAAAGAAAAGAAAAAATTTTTAAAGAAAGTATCTGATTGATTTTCAGAAAAGGACTCTTCGATTTTTTCAAAAAAATCGCTTGCCCGAAATTCTTCATAAGTTCCCTCATTTAAAGGTCCGAGAATATCTAAAATCTCCAAAAAACTCATTTTATTTAAAGCAATTAAGCCATCTACCTTCTTATTTTCAGCTTCTTCAAAAAAAGAAATTATTTTTCCGGCCGAAAGAGGAAAATCAAAAAAATAATTCATATCTCTAAGTTGCCATTTCTCTTCAGAGAGCCAAAAAGGATGAGGAGGAATAATTTTTTTATTTAAAGAAATGTCTTCGGCTTGATAACTTTTAATTTCTTTTAGGGAATAATCTTCTAAAGAGAGAAAAACAAGATATTTTATTAAGCCACCATTAGCCCGAGAAGTATCTTCATCTTGAATTAAAAGGAGATATCTTTTCTCGTCATCACCAGCCAAAATTCTTTCTATTTTTGTCAAAAGCGACTTCTTCTCAGCTAAAATACCTTGCCAAAGAAGATAATTTTTTTGAAAGTCTTTTAGGGTTTTCTGCCAATCAGAAGGCAAAGAAAGCAAATCAACTTTTTTTAAAATTTCTTTTATTTCTTTCAAAGACAACGAGAGATTGTCAATTTTCTTTTCAATTTCTCTTAAATCTTTCTCTGCCCCTCTTTGATAATTTTCCTCGTCAAGAAGAGAAAGAACTAACTCCTTATTAGTTAAATTGTCTAGATCGTTAAGGATAATTTTAATTTCTCCCATTACCTCGTCAATTTCTTTGAGTAGAGAAAAAAGATCGTTAGCAGTTAAAGAAGCCAAAAAAATCTTTTTGCTTGCCAAAACTTCTTGAGAAAACTCCTGCCAAATTAAATATGATTTATCAAAGTTTATTTTAGCCGCCAAAATATCAAAATTATCAAGGTCCTTTTTGGCTTCTTTTAAACAAAAGAGATAATTCTCTAGATTAAAATTCTCTAATTTGAAAAAATGATGATAGCCAATTTTAATTATTTTTTTATCAATAAATAAAAAAAATCCTAAAAGAAAAATGAAAAGAATTAAAAAAAGAATTAAAAATTTGATTTTTCTTTTAAGAAAAGATGGTTTTTGAAAAGTAAATTGATTGCTCTTAATAATCTCTTTAGAAAAGAGTTCTCTTGAAAAATTTCTTTTTTTCTCTTGAGAAAAATTATTATCTGAAGTCAAAAATGAATATTTTAAATCTAAAGGACTTTCAATCCTTTCAATTTTCTCCTTATCAAGAGAATCTTTTTTGGCCGGCAAAATATCAAAAATTTGCCGAAAAAAACCTTTTCTAAAAAAAGTCATATTACTCCCGATAGAAATGATCTTCAATGGTTAAAGTAATATCACCTTTTATCCGGTGACCCTGCCAAGTAACAATGCTTTGAACAACCATCTCATCATTGTTCTCATAAAAAATATGAATTTTTCTTTTAAATTTTGTTGGTTGGCCAGAATCATAACTATAAAGAGAACCATCAAATTTTAAAGGCGTATCAGTAAAATTCTGAAGGTTATTGTCATTGTAATCTATCTGATAATCACCAGCTGAAAGTCCGTGATTCCAAATCTCGCCAGCCAAAATATTATTGTCAATCAAATTGCGAACCAACTCAATTCCTTCTTGAGCAAGATGGGAAGCAATTAATCGGTCAGAAATAACAGTATTCAAAGAACTAGTTTTGGTCAATAAAGAAACCGAAGCCAAAAGACCCATTATCAAAACTGAAAGAGCCACTAAAACTTCCAAAAGGGTAAACCCAGCACCATTTTTATTCCAAAAATGGTGCTGGGTAAACGATTTATTTTTTTGAAAGACTTTCTTCATTTTATTCAAAGCTTAACTGGCCAAGTTTGTTAATTTTAATTGTTTTTTGATAATTGCCAGTAGAAATAATGATTGTCCCTTGACCAACACTGGGATTAAAATAAACAGTTGGTTCAGGCGGCCAAAAGAGAATATCATTAAAATTGATGGAAGTTATCTCTATTCCTTGATCCAAAAGAATGACTTCTTTAGTTTCACTATCATCTGTCCATTTTTTATCAGAATTATCACAATTATTGGCTTTATCAAAAAAGAGATAATATTCAGAAGCTGGTGGATTAGGAAAATGAAGACCCCAAGCACAAATGGTAGTCGCTCCTGATTCTTTTTTCAATAAAGCTAAAGAAAGATTCTTTGCTTGGGTCAATTTAGCACTCAAGCGAATAACATCTCTATTAAGAAGAATGATTTTGCTTGACTGTTTTGAGTAACTAATTGTTACTGAAAGTAAAACTAAAGCAATAAAAACAACGGCAATAATCTCAACAATTGAAGTGGCCGATAGTTTTTCTTTTTTCAAAAAATTTTTCATTGATTCATTATTTCTTCTTCTTTAATTTTCTTTCTTTCTTCTATTTCTTGAGAAAATTTATCTATTATTTTCTGCAATTTCTCTTTAAAAGCAAAATTCTCATCTTCACTAATTTTTCCTTCTCTAGCCAACTCCTCTGCTTTCTTTTTTATTTCTTTTCTCAAATTCCTTAAAACAATCTTTGCTTCCTCTTCCATCCTTTCCAAGATCTTCCTCAATTCTTCTCTTCTCTCTTTGCTTAAAGGAGGAAAAACTAAACGAATTAAATTCTCTTCTTTCTGAGGATTAAGATTTAAAGACGATTTCTTAATGGCTTCTTCGATTGCTGGAAGAATATTTCTATCCCAAACCTGAATAATTAACTGATTGGGCATTTTGATATTTATTGAAGACAACTCTCTTAAAGGAATCTTTTGACCATAGCACTCCACCAAAAGAAATTCAACCAACCTTGGCTCAGGTCTATTTGTTCTTAAACCAATTATCTTTTCTTGAAAATCTCTAACGACTTTTTCTCCTTCCTGATCGACTTCTTTTTTTATTTCTTCAAGTAAAGGATTCATTTTTATTTTATTATTTGGTGCGCGTTGAGGGAGTTGAACCCCCGACCTACTCGGTGTAAACGAGTCGCTCTACCGCTGAGCTAAACGCGCTTAGTAGGATTTGAAATATAATCCTTTTGATATGACTCAAGATGTTTTCCTCGAATCAACTTGCCTATAGTTCTCTTGATATTCCCAAGGAAATATTTTTTCTTGAATAACTAATTCAAGGATATTTTTTCTTTTATATTTTTTTAAACGATACTCTGCTTGCCTTGCCTCCTTAAGCGTACTACAAGGAAGGAATACTTTTAATTTTAATGGCGTTATAAAGCGAGTTGCTTTTACCTCACCGGCATTATGCTCTTTTAATCTTCTGTCAATTTTATTAGTACTCCCAATGTAATATCTACCATTTTTCAGACTTTGCAATATGTATACTCCAGGTTGCTGTTTCATATTTCAGTGTAAGCCAACGACCTCTCCGATATACATCGGAGCGCTCTACCGCTGAGCTAAACGCGCCTGCTTAATTTACCTATCAAATTATAATTACTTTGACTAAATTTGACAAATAAATAAAATCATATAAAGCCCCTATAGTTCAATGGAAAGAACAAGGGCGTCCTAAGCCTTAGATCCAGGTTCGAGTCCTGGTAGGGGCACAAGACAGCAATTGGCGATTGGCAATTAGCAATTAGCTGTTGGCCATCTATTGGCTATTGGCTATTGGCGGTTGGCAGTTGGCAATTGGCGGTTATCAAACGAAAGTGAAAAGTTCAAAATTAAATAAATATCAAAAGTTAAAAGGATATTCATAGATATTCATTGCTTTAGCGCAAAACGCAAAGCGCAAAACTAAACAAATCTAAAATCTTAGATAAATTCGAATTTCGAAATTCGAAACAAATTCGAATTTTCGAATGACCAAATGTTCGAAACGAATACCCCTCCCCCACCTATTTCCTCCCCCTCCCTCTGGGAGGGGGAGGATTAAGGTGGGGGTGGTCATTTGAACATTTGAATTTTGGTCATTGTTTCGGATTTCGGATTTCGAATTTCGAATTTTAAAATTTAGATTTAACTTTTTAGATGTGGTTTTTAGATTTAAGATTTTAGATTGAAAATTTAAGATTTAAAAAATTTTTGAGATTTGACATTTAAGATTTTCACGGAGTGTGGCCTAGTGGTCTAGGGCGTACCCATGGGGCGGGTAAGATCGCGGGTTCAAATCCCGCCACTCCGACCAGATGATATTTTGTGAGTTTTTTGACGAGAAGGAAGGCTCGCTCCGCGCCTTGTAATCAGCTTTGCTGTATTACTAGAGTTAGGACATCCCGACATTGTGTCAGGATCGCTCAAAGAAAGTTCGAGCGACGTTCAGTAATTGCGACTTAAGTTGCTCATTAGTTGATTAGTTGATTAGGATCGCGGGTTCATCCAGAACCAGAACAGAGTTCGGTTCTGGATGTCCAGTATCGAATTTATTCTGGTACTGGACAAATCCCGCCACTCCGACTAAAAGAATAAATGGCTATAAAAACTCAAGAAACGAGAAGAGAGAGAAAAAAACAACAAACTGGCTAAAAAAATAAAAGGCAAAAAAGGGACTTTTGATTTTCTGGTTTTTTTTAAAAAAAGTAAAGCAAAAAAAGCATAAATTCCTCCTAAAATAAAGGAAAGGACGAAAATAAAAAATATCTCTGGCCAAGGAAAAAGAAAACTTAAAGCAAAAAAGACTTTGACATCGCCAAAACCCAAAGCTTTTTCTTGGCTAATTTTTGCTAAAAGATAACAAAAACCAGCCACAACCAAAGCACCAAGCAAAGCATCCAAAAAAGGAATGTCAAATCTAAAAAAAAGATAATTAAAATAACCTAAAAAGTCAGGTCTTAGAGAAATTAACTTAAAAGTATAAAAAAGGTTAAAAAAGACTCCCCAAAGCAGTAAAAAATCAACTATTTGTTTAGGAATTAAATAAGTTTTCAAATCTAAAAGAGACAATAAAAAAAGAATAAAAAAGAAAAAAAGAAAAATTAGAAAAAGAGAGAGAATTTGCCAGAAAGGAAGATGGGGAAAAAAATAAAAAACTCGCAAAAAGACCACCAAAGAAAGAATGCCGGAAAATAATTCAACTAAAGGATATTGATAAGAAATTGGTTTTCGGCAATAACGACATCTACCTTTAAGAAAAAAGAAACTTAACAAAGGAATTAATTCAAACCACTTAAGTTGATGGTGGCAATAAGGACATTTTGATCTTCCTTGAATGCTTTGCCAAAAAGAAAAATTTTCCTTTTTATTAAATCTAAAAACTAAAACATTTAAAAAACTGCCAATAATCAAACCAAAAAGAAAAGCAAAAAAAGAAGAAAAAATCAACATCTCAAATTTAGAAATGAACACAATACCAACGGTCGTCGTTGTCACTTGACCCACAATCTAAGCTAGGCGAATTCTGAGAACAATAAGTATCTCCGTTATCAATATCGTTACTTAAAACAAAAGAATACTTTTCTAATCTTGCCCGAAGCATATATTCCTGGTTGTTGTTTATCCCGCAACTGACATAAACATATTTATAATCTCCCTCATTAATCGGATCATCAGGAATATGAGAAGTAATCCCCTCTCTATCAAGTTCATCTTTAAGTGCGTCCCAAGTTGAAGAAAAATCAATACCATGAATCTCCGGATACTTTTCTTCTCTATCATAATAAAGTTCCAAAGCATTTTGGACCTCTCTTAAATCGGAAATCCTTCTGGCATCTCTGGCTTTGGCTCGACTACCTCCCAAACTAACCAAAAGAGCACTGGCTAAAATACCGACCACAGCTACCACCACCAACATTTCTACCAAAGTAAAAGAAGAAAAATTTTTTTTATTATCTTTTCTCATTTTTATTATTTAACTTCAACCGACCCTTTTTATATTGACTGTATTAAATTATATATCGGAAAAAGAATTGAGGCAACTAAGAGACCAATACTAACTGCCAAAATAACGATAACTACTGGTTGAATTAACTCTGAAATGATTCCTAAATTCATTTCAGTTTCTTCTTTGTAAAAATCAGCGACTTTCCTCAAAAGAGAATCAAGACTACCACTGGCTTCGCCAACAGCCACCATTTCAGCCACTAAAGGAGGAAAATAATCTGGATACTTGCCAAGATTAGTAGAAATATTTGAACCTCTTCTTACTCCTTCAGCAATCTCAAAAGCAATGTTACGGTAAACATAATTTGCCGTTACCTTGCCAGCCATCTCTAAAGCAGTTGGCGTAGCAATTCCTCCTTTAATTAAAACCGAAGAAGCCTCAGCAAAACGGGTAACATAAATTTTTTTAAGCAAGCGACTAATAATGGGAATCTTTAATTTTAACTCATCTAAAACAGTTTTGCCTTCTTCTGTCTGAAAATACCGCCAAAGCAAAAAAGCCAAAATCATTAAAAGGATAAGAATACTCCAGCCCCAATGAATAATCAAATTTCCTAGACCAAGAAATATTCTGGTCATCAAAGGCAAAGGAACTTTAGTTTCTTCAAAAATCTGATTTAACTGAGGCATAATAACAACTGTCGCAATAATAACAACAATAAAAAAGAGAATGATAACGAAAATTGGATAAATCAAGGAAGATAAAATTCTTTTTTTCAAAGATTGCTGTCTCTCTAAATAATCAGCCAAATACTCGGTTGCTTCCTCTATCCTTCCAGAGATCTCGGCCGAACGAATCATATTAACATAAAAATCGTCAAAAATATCTGGATGATGACTTAAAGCTTGGGAAAAAGAAAAACCCTCTCTAATTTCTGAAGAAATCTCCTTTAGAGCGTTTCTTAAAATAGGATTTTCTGTCTGATTAGCCAAAGAATTAATGGCTCTATCAATAGCAATATGAGCACTAAGAAGAGTAAATAATTGGCGAGTGAAAATAACTTTGTCTTTTTCTTTGACTCGATTAAAAAAGAGAACTAAAGAATGATACCATGGCTTTTTGCCGGCTTCTTCCAAACTTAAAACATAAAGACCAAGCGTCTGCAAGCGAGAAATAGCCGCCTCTTTATTAGCCGACTCAATATATCCTACTTCCAACTTTCCTTCTGGATTTTTAGCCGAATATTTAAAAAGCATTAATCTACCTCTAAAAGCAATCTTAATTCAGCCGGATTTAAAGAATAAAATTCTGCCTGTTCTAAAGAAATTTTTTTGGCTTTAACTAAATTTGCTAAGGATCTATTTAAAGAAATCATTCCCTGCTCTCGACTGGTCTCAATAACTAAATCAATCTGATAAGTCTTCCTCTCTCTAATTAAATTCCGGGTAGCCGAAGTATTAAACATCACTTCGCAAGCTGGAATTCTCCCTCCTTCAATTTGAGGAACCAATCTTTGAGAAATTATACCAACCAAAGTATTAGCCAACTGTTCTCTAATTTGACCTTGTTGAGCCGAAGGAAAACTATCAATAATCCTATCAATCGTTTGAGCAGCTGAATTAGTATGCAAAGTAGAAAAAACTAAATGACCAGTCTCAGCAGCAGTAACTGCTGCTGACATTGTTTCTAAATCTCTCATTTCACCAACCATTATTACATCAGGATCTTGTCGCAAAACTGAACGAAGAGCCCGATGAAAACTTAAAGTGTCTGTCTGAACTTCTCTTTGATCAATGACGGCTCTATCCTGTGAAAAAAGATACTCAATTGGATCTTCAATAGTAATAATATGAACTAATCTATCATGATTAATTTCATCTAAAATAGCCGCTAAAGTAGTTGATTTTCCATGACCAGCCGGACCGACAACCAAAACAAAACCTTGAGAATATTTAGCAAAATTATGAATAACTGACGGCAAATTTAATTCCTCAATCGTCCTGATTTTTCTGGGAATCAACCTTAAAGAAGCCGCCCAATATTGCCGTTGGAAATAAACTGCCACTCGAAAACGGGCTAGATCTCCTAAACTATAAGAAAAATCAATATCTTTATACCTCAAAACATCTTCTTTCTGCTGATCAGTCAAAATTGTCTTAATCAAATTTTCTGTCATCTCTGGAGTCAAAACTGGCTCCTTAACTAAAGGGATTAAACTGCCATTAATCCTCAAAACTGGATGCCGACCAACAGCAATATGAAGATCAGAAGCACCCTGTTTAAGGGCTGTCTCCATTAAATCTATCATTTTTTGCTTGTAATCAATCATATTTTTTTATTTATTATTTTGTTTGTAATTTTTAATTGTTAATTTTCTCCTTGTATTTAAAATTCGAATCTCAAAAAATTAAAATCTCAAAACTCAAATCTAAATTTTAAAATTCTAAATCCGAAATCCTAAATCCTAAACGAAATCCCAAATCTCAAATTCTAAATCCCAAACGTTTAGAATTTAGAACATTGCCCAGAACCATCTTGGGTTCTGGGCAACCCCGTACCTCATATGGTTCGGGGTTGAATTTTGCCCAGTACCACTGAAGGGCACTGGGTAACCCTGAACCCTTTAGTGGTTCAGGGTTGAATTTTTAATATTCAACCCGTTAACTCGTGAACTCGTTAATAATAATAAATTAGATATTTCTTACTCTTCTGCTGTTTCTCTAATGACTGATTCTAAAGAAACTGTCCCTTCTAAAACTCTTAAAATTCCATCCTGGCGCATTGTCAAATTTCCTTGCCTCTTAAACTCTTCTCTTATCTCTTCCTCATTTATTCCTGAAGAAATAACTTTAGCCAACTGAGGAGTCATCTCAAAAACCTCAAACAAAGCAATTCTTCCTTTTATTCCTTTAAAATTACATTTTTGACAACCGGGAGAATGATAAATTTCGTAAGGCGGTTTAAAAGAAATTTTTTCTCTTATTTTAGGCGGCAAAGAATCTATTTCCTTTTTAATAACTTCTTCCATTTCCTTACTGGCTTTCACCTTCTCTCGGCAAAAAGGGCAAAGCCGAGGCACTAATCTTTGAGCAACCATTAGAGAAATAGCCGAAGGTAAAAGATAAGCCGGCACCCTCATATCAACCAATCTCGGAATAACTCCTAAAGCATTATTGGTGTGTAAAGTGGAAAAAACTAAATGGCCAGTCAAAGCCGCGTGAGTAGCTAAAGCAGCTGTTTCTTCATCTCTAATTTCACCAACCATTATTACATCAGGGTCCTGTCGCAAAATCTGACGTAAACCAGAAGCAAAAGTATAACCAATTTCTGGTTTAATCTGTGACTGATTAATTCCTTCTATAAAATATTCTATTGGATCTTCTAAAGTAATAATATTAATTTTTTCTCTATCTAACTCTTGCAATAGAGCATAAAGAGTAGTTGTTTTACCACAACCAGTTGGTCCAGTAATCAAAATCATTCCATAAGGACTTTTAATTGCCTTTTGAATAACCTTTTCACTCCTTCCTCTTAATCCTAAATCCTCTACCTTCTTTAAACCAATTGTTGGATCCAAGATTCTAATAGCTACCTTCTCGCCAACCGCTGTTGGCAAAGTGGAAACTCGATAGTCGATTTCCTTATTATCAACAATAGTACTAAATCTACCATCTTGAGGTTTCCTAGTAATATCTATTTTCAAGTTTGAAAGAATTTTAACCCTTAAAACAATCGGCAAAATCAACTCCAAAGGAAGATAAAGAGAAGTATGCAAAACACCATCAATTCGATAGCGAACCCTCATTTTTGTTTTTAAAGGTTCAATATGAATATCCGAAGCCCCTATCCTCACTCCATGCCTCAAAAGAATAGAAACGATCTTAATAATCGGCGCTTCTTCACCAGCCACCCCCATAGCCTCTTCTAAATTAATAAATCTTGGTGGTTTCTGGAATTTTCTCCTCTCAGTTCTTATCTCAGCTAAACACTTTTCTATTTCTGAACCAAACTCTTCATAACCAGTCCACATCCTTTGTAAGTCAGAAAACGAAGTTAGATAAATAACTATATCAAGGTTTAACTTCTGGGACAAAAATCTTAAAGCTTCCTGAACCGAAGGTCTTTCTGGATGTAAAAGAGCAACGAACAATTTACCTTCTTTCTTGTCAAAAGCCACTAACTGATAATTTTTAGCTACATTCTCTGGAATTAATTTCAAAACTTCCTTAGGAATTTTCTCGTCTTTCTTAAAAATCTTAGCCGGCAAAGAAAAAATTTTGCTTTTTATTTCTAAAAGTTTCTTCTCGTTAACAATCCTTCTTTCCAAAACTAAATCCTCTACTTCTCTTTCTAAAACCTCTGATTCTTTTTGAATCTTTTCAGCCAAATTTTGAGTTAAAAGGTTTTCTTTTATCAATATCTCTAAAATTGGATGGAATTTCATAAATTAATCAGCAAAAGGATTTTTTTTACCAGTTGGACCAATGTTAACTATTGGGCTAAATTTCTTTAAATTCTGATAAAGCGGATTGCTAATCAATTTCTCCATTTCTTGATTAATTTTTATATCGGCTAAACCACCGGTGACATCAAATTTTTTCTCAATGGAAATTTTCTCTAAAGATTCTTTCAAACTCGAAATATGAAGATAAACAAAACCTAAAACAAGAAAAAGAAAAAGCAAAAGAATAAAGTAAAAAAAATAAGGTTTTTTCTTTTTTTCTTTTTCAACAATAATAGCCATAATTTTATTTCAATTCTTGTTTATAAGTAGAAATAGTGGCTGAAAAACTAATCAAGGGATTGCTTGTCTTAACCCTCTTGTTCGGCAAACCAAGAATCCTTTTAGTCAAATCAATCCTTTCAATATCCATTAAGCGAATATCGCTTTCAATATCTTTAAGAAAACTCTTTATTTCAGAATAATAACCTTTTCCCTTTAAAGAAATAACTATTGTTGAGCAAGGAATAAAAAGAGAATTTTCTTCTACTTCTTCGTTTTTTACTATCCCCTTTTGAAAAGAAAGGTCTTCGATTGTTAAATTGTTTTTCTGAGCAAGAAATTGAATTTCTGATAAAATTTGACCATAATCTTCCTTAATTGGTAGAGCCAAAGAAATGTCTTCAACTTCTGAAAGTCGACTATGAAACTTCTTGAAAATTTCTTGGGTTTTGAGCAATCTCTCTTTCTGAAACTCATATTCCTTTTTTAACTGATAAATTTCTTCTCGCATTTTCAGAAAATCTCTAAAAAGAGGCCAGTCTTTAGAAAAAAGAAACCAGAGACCAACTAAAATAATAACCACCGAAGAAACAATAATTAAACTCCTCTGACCATATTTTGTCTCAGTTTTGATTGCCATAAATATTTTACTTTTTGTTGTATCTCATTATTTCTGGCTTAAAATAAACCTTCAAAGAAAAATTAATAACGTTTTTGCCATAAGAAAGATTACCTATCTCAACTTTAGAAAAATCTTCATCCCTCTCAAAAACGAGTATCTGTTTTAAAAGCGTTTCTTTACTATCGGCCTCCCCTTGAAGAGAAAAAAAATGTTTAGGAGCTTCAATAGAAATCCGCCTTAAACTAACTTGGGGCAAAAGGTTCTTTTCTATCTTTTCAGCAAGCAAAGAAGAAGGATAGATATGGGAAGAAAGTAAGGTTTCCAAATTCCTTACCTGTGAATAAAAAACTAAAACCTGCTGTCTATCTTTCTGGCTTATCTCTTTGCCGAGCTGGCTAGTTTTCTCTTTAATTTCTTCTTGAGCTTTCCTCGAAGATGGCAAAAGATAATCTGAAAAAAGAAAATAAAGAACAAAGCAAGTCAAAGTAAAAAAGAGAGAGAAAACAAAAAACCTCCAAGGAAGAATAGCTCTTACTTCTGGTCGGTATCCAAATTCCTTGTCTTTATAATAAAGAGGCATAAAAATTTTCTTTAAATTTTATCAAGTTAAACGAATTTAAGCAAATTTTTTTCCACAAATATCAATTTTACTCTAAAAGAATCTTTGAAGCAATACCATTAACCGGACCAAAAGAAGATTGAATTCCTTTAATAATCGGCAGCCAATCATCTGGATAATTTATTCTAGCAAAAGCGTTGGCTTGAGAAACAACTACTTCTGGCATTTCCTTGGAAAGATATTCTAAAAGGCCAGGCATTCTTGAAGAAGAACCGGCTAAAATAACTTTCTCAATTTTTCTCCCGGTCCTCTCTTGATAAAGAGAAATTAACTTCCTAGCTTCATTGATAATAGCATCTAAAATTGGATAGATTAAATTCGGAATTTCTATTTCTCCTCCTTCTGATTTCAAGCCATTTCTTTTCTTTATTTCCTCAGCTTTCCAAACGCTAACTCTTAAACCATTAGCAATAGCTTGAGTGATTTCTCCAGAAGCCAAATCAAAAAATTTATTCATCCTCAAAAAACCATTGTCAAAAATAGAAAAATTAGTCACTCGCGAGCCAAGATCTAAAATAAAAGTCGGCACCTTATCGTTGCCAAGAACAGCCCGACCTTGAGACAAAGTTTCCAATTCCAAACTAACTAAATTAAGAGAAGCATCTTGAGCAATTCTTCGATACCGAGCAATAACATCTTTAGAAACAGCAATAAGAAAAATAAGAGAATTATTTAACTTTCGATAAAGAATTTCTTCATGAGAAGGTTCTATCTTTATCCAATCTATAACTACTTCTGAAAATGGCGAAGGCACTACTTGCCGGGCTTGAAAAGGAACAGCTTTTTTCAACTCCTTATCCGGCATTGGTGGCATTTCAAAAACAGTAACAAAAGTTGAATAAACAGGCAAGGTCATACCAACATCCCTCGTCTTAAATCTTGCTCTTTCAACTAATTTTCGAATATAATGAGAAACATCCTCTTCCATTAATCTCAAACTACTTGTCTGAAAAGCATCATTAATCCTTTCTAAATGTCCGTAATTATTTAAAAAGCCATAATTCTCCAAAGAAATTCTATTTGCCTTATCTTTAACTA
>Ga0190316_1000008_pt1 | contig 50394 bp, 48 predicted proteins | sample 48701112_MG_FD_161663 | JGI IMG/M metagenome (GOLD analysis project Ga0190316, IMG submission 161663) | Hydrothermal vent sediment bacterial communities from Southern Trench, Guaymas Basin, Mexico - 4870-11-1-2_MG | ecosystem: Environmental > Aquatic > Marine > Hydrothermal vents > Sediment ... | reverse complement strand
CATTCTGAACCAGTCAGACTTCAATATAATTGAGATAGTGAGTAAGTTGAATAAGTTATGCATCTCAAAGGTAGGAGAAGTTCCCATGAGAATTCATCGTCCTGTTGAAGGAAAAAATAAAGCAAGTTTTGTGGAGAAACGAATGAAGCCCTCGTTTCCATTTGCTTGACCATTAGACCGATTTCGTGTGCGCCGGGGTTGGCGGAGGAGGCGAAGAGGGCGGAAAAGAAAAATATTTAAGGGCTGGTGAAAGAGGGAAGGAGGGGGTGTTGCGGAAATGTTGAGCGTGAATGAGTATGGGGTTGAAGTATTTGAGGAGATGTTAGACCTTGCGGAGGAACTGAATGTGGAAGCAATTGAGCTTGACAACGGAACAACGGTCATAGATGCGGGCGTTTCTGCGAAAGGAGGTTTTGAAGCGGGTCTTTTTATTGCGAGAATTTGCATGGCAGACCTCGCAGACATCAGATTCACAACATATAACATTGATGAATTGAGTCTTCCTGCGGTAGAAGTGACGACAGACCATCCTGTTATTGCATGTATGGCATCGCAATATGCTGGTTGGAGGGTGAAAGTCGGGAAGTTTTTCGGAATGGGTTCTGGACCTGCCCGCGCACTCTCAAGGAAGCCCGCAGAACTCTACGAGAAAATCGGATATTTTGACGATGCTGACGAGGCTGTTCTCGTGCTTGAAGCCTCAAAGCTACCTGACGAGGCGGTCACTGCGAAGATTGCGGAAGAGTGCATGGTTGACACTGAAAGTTTGAGAATTGTCGTCGCTCCGACCGCATCCGTCGCAGGACTTGTGCAAATAGCAGCTCGTGGCGTTGAAACGGGCATTCATAAGTTCGAATCCATCGGCTTTGACATAAACAAAATAAAGCATGGTCATGGAATTGTCCCAATTTCACCTGTGGTTGGCGACGATGTCAAGTGCATGGGAGCATCAAACGACTGCATTATTTACGGAGGTCGCATGTTTTATGCTGTTGAATATGAGAATTTGGATGAATTGAAGGAATATGTGCGAAAAGTTCCTTCGCTTAACTCCAGAGACTACGGCAGACCCTTCTACATCACATTCAAGGAAGCAGGATTCGACTTCTTCAAGGTGGATGCTGCGATGTTCGCTCCCGCTGAAATCACAGTGAACGAGCTTAAAAGCGGAAAGGTGTTCAAGAGCGGTAAAGTGAACAAAGAGGTGCTTCTTCAGTCAATAGGCGTTGAAAACTTGTGAGCAGTGGGCAGGAAAAGAGCAAACAACCGCTTTTGCTTCTCCTCCTTTCTTTTTAATCTCTGTTTTCTTATTTCTTCCTCTTTTCTACGAAGTAGGTGCCGTAGCCGATGTGGAGGATTTTGTCAGGTGCGAGAGCATCCTTCACTTCAGGTCTGTGCGTCGCAACAACGAGAGTGGTGCCCGCATTCCTGCACATCTCTCCGACCTTCCTCGCAATCCGTCTCGCCAAGAGAGGGTCAAGATGCGCAGCAAACTCGTCAACAATAATTAAATTCGGCTTCTCCGCAAACAGAGATGCGATTTTCGCCCTTTCTTTTTGACCTGTTGAGAGCTCTTTAAACTTCGCACGGTAAAGCACAGCATCCGAAAGACCGCAAGTGTTAAGCACCTCAACCGCCATGTTCAAGTCCTTACACTTACCGAAAACATGCTCAATTACGCTTTCCTCACCAAATTCAGGCTCAAATTCCCCCGGAATCAGCACGGAAGCACGCACATTCCCAGGCATTTTAACCTCTCCCGCATCTGGAGCAAACTTTGCATCATCCAATTTCAGCGCTGCACCCGCAAGAATACGCAAGAATGTCGTTTTTCCAGCGCCACTCGCACCTACAACGCAAACAATCTCGCCGGGATTTATGCGAATGCTGAGATTGCGAAGCACTTCACGCTGAATAAGGCGATGCTTCACTTGAAATGCCTGCAAAACAGCAAGAACTTCAGGCGAAATGCCCTCTAAATCCATCTCGTTGCTGTAAATTTTCGTGACATTCTCAAAAATAATGGGCGAGGAAAGCCTCTCAACCCTGCCGTAAGAGGGTTTGCAGAGCCTTCCTTTGTGCTTCTTCGCAAATCTGTCTTTTCTGAGGAATTCCTGAATTTTCCGCTCCGCATCTGCGGTGAGCGGGAAGTAAAGCACGGGCTTTCCGCCACTCGTGTCCCAGAGGTATTTGAAGCCCGCCTTCTCAAAGAAGGGGTTGAAGCGAGCCATTTGGGCAATTACCTCAACGAGATGCTTCTTACGACGCATTTCAGGAACGCATCGCTCCTTCACCCACTCAACAGCGAGGCGAACTGCGAGCTGACCCAAGCCGTCAGAGCGGTAGTCGGGATGAATGACGACACGAGCAATTCTTGAAACAGCGGTGTTGCTCGTTTCTAAAGCACGCCACTTCTCTTCCTCCCAGAGCATCCGCCTCGCTATTTTCTTGCTTCGCCTCTCTTTTCGGAGCTCTGCGAAGATTTCCTTCAGTTCCCGCTCTGGGCTGAATGAAGGCTCAAACCACGAAGGCTCAAAAACGCTCTCTCTTATGTTTCGGACTATTTCACCCGTCGGCAGACGGCGGTGCATCTGCGGGACAGGCGGGTCTATTCGCACATATCCGAGAACTCTCGGCTCGTAACCGCTCCTTCTCTTCAGTTCAAGCAGCAGGAAGCGAGATGCCGGCGTTGAACCCTTTATTTCAAGAATGTGGACATGCTCATCCGTTCCGCACCTCTCGCACAGCGGTTTTGTGTTCGCTTCAATAAGTTCGTGGCACTTCTCGCATCTCCACACCGCAACATATTCCTTCTGCGACGCATAGTGATACTGCTCAAGTTCCGCAATTTCCTCGTAGTCCGACTCGTAAATTGCTTCCCTCGCTCTCAAATCATACTCGTAAAGCGTGTTTAAGTCCAAAGCGTCCCTCCTCTCAAATCTCACCACCTTCTCCCAAACAGGCCAAACCTTTAACTTCCTCTCTCCCCGCTCTCGCTTTTCGCTTTGTTCGCTTTGCTCCTCTCCTTTCCTTTCGCCTTTTTCTTCACCTTTTTCTTCACCTCGTCGCCTCTCATTTTCACTGCTTTCACGCTCTTCGCAAAACTTGAAAAGCTCGTATTCGTCAAAAAGCAGAATTTCTTGCCCTCCTTCTCGCTCTTCTCGCTCTTTCCCCTCCTCACGCTCTTTCAGCATCTTAACCTCAACACGCTCACCATTCTTCAGCCACTGTGCGATGCTTCCAGACATGTAAAGCGAGAGTATTTGCCCCTCTTCAGTCTCTACCTGAAGAATTCCGAACCAACGATGCTTGAACCTCGCAGATTTATCGCCAACTACTCGCCCTAACATCACAAATCCTTCATCCTCATCCATCATTCTCATCCTTTCTACTGCTCCCAACATAACGCTTTATTGCCTCCAAAATGCTTTCAATAGTGCTTTTTTCCGGTATAATGCTCACTTCAAGCCCCGCATCTCTGACTGCGGATGCGGTAGGCTCGCCAATCGCAACAATTTTAGCAGCGTTCAGCATGCTCAAAACATTGCTCTCAACGCCGAACGCACGGGAAAGCTTCAAAAATGATTTGAATGTGAGGCTTGATGTGAAAACTGCGAATTCAGGCTCAAATTCAATGAGGCGTTCAAAGTCCCGTTTTGCGTCAGCGTCCTCCCTCAAAACAGGCTCGTAAACGGCAATGTCTTCGACAGAAGCGCCGAGCTCCTCAATTTGCATCCGTAGCGAAGAAGAGCCTGCGGAACTTCGCAAAAGAAGCACTTTTTTCCCTTTGACGCCGACGCTTGCGAGCAAACGCACAAGACCTCTTGAGCTGAACTCTTGAGGCACGAAGTCCGCACTTAAGCCCCTTTTCTTTAACTCTTGCACCGTCGCAGGTCCAATTGCAACGATATGTGCAGAAGAAAGCAAATCTCGGAGGTCAAGCCCCTCCTCGCTATCGCAAATTTCAAAGGCGAATCTGACGCCATTCGCACTCGTGAAAACGACAAAATCCACCGCCTTCGCCACTGGCGACGGAGACGCAGAAAAAATATTTTTAATTTCTGGCAGTGCCTCCTTCCTCGCTACGAGCTTGAAAACGGGGAAGCCAAAGAATGCGAAGCCCGCCTGCTCTACCGCCTTTCGTGTCCGCTCAATTGCACCTTCAGGTCGGAAAATCGCCACCCTCTTCCGCTCGTTCGCTTCTTGCGACATTTCTCGCTTCCTCCCTCAAGATTACAGGCGTGTGTGCTTCTCCCTGCGGTAAAATTATATAGCATTCAGAAAACTTTCGCTTCACCTTGCTTCCATCCGCAAGGACGAATGTATGCTCCCTCTTCGTTTTCAGATTTCCTGCCACCCTAGGTAGGTAGAAGCGTGTAAGTTGCACCGCCATCTATGAGAAAACGCACTTCTTTCTCCTTTCCTGCCTCTAACTCCTCCTTCCACATATGTGATGCCCCCCATGCTCACATTCGCCACGCTCATTTCGACAACTGAAAGCAAAAGAGAAGTAAAAGAAGCGAAACGAGAAGCAGTTTGAGAGGACAGGAAACCCACCGTTAATTTTATATACTTTTGTATTTATTCAGAATTAATGGCTGAGAGTGCGGAGGAGAGTGTCAGAAAAGCCGGAAAAGCCCCCTCTCCCGACGCTGCAGTGCAGGAAGCAAGAGAGAATGCAGAGGGAAAAGCGGAGAAAAAGCGGAAGAAGCGGAAGAAGGGGAAGAAAGTTCGGCTCGGTAGGGCGTTGCATGTGCTTGGTAGTGTTCTTGTAGTGAGAAGTGAGCGTCCTTTGAATGTTCGCAGGGTTCAAAATGCAATAGTTGTTGCGAAGGGAAAGAAAAAAGTGGGCAAAGTTCATGATATTTTTGGTCCTGTTTCAAGTCCTTATGTGAGTGTTAAGATTTTTCAGGGCGTAAGTGAGCGTCGTTTGCTTAAATTGCTCGGTCGTAATGTGTTTATTTTGCAGAGATGAGGAGTGGTGAGAGGCGTAGTGGGTAGAGAAGTGGGAGAGAGAAGTGAGAGAGAAAGAGCGGGAAGGGAGGAGAGAAAAGGCGTGATGAAAAAAAGTGAGCATTTGAGCAGGAAGGAGGAAGAGGAGCGTGAGCGCCTGCAAAGAATCAGTGAGAGGCTTCGGAAAAGGAGGGTGAGCAATCTGCGTAGGCATCGTTTGACGGCGAGTGCGGAAATTGAGCGGATTTCAGCGATGCTTTCAATTCCTGAAAGGATAAAGGAGGAGAGTTTGAGCATATACCAGCAGGCGTGGGAGCGGGACTTGATTCACGGTCGTTCTGTGGAGAAAATGGTCGCCGCTTCTGTCTATGCTGCTTGCCGTCGTAACCGAATTCCGATGACGCTTGATGAGCTTGAGAAGGCGACGAATGTCGCAAGGAAAGACATCGTGAGGGCGTGCAAGGTGCTTGCAGGTCGCCTCTCGCTGAGTTTGCCGCCTGTCTCTCCGATTGAGTATGTGCATCGCTTCTGCGAGAAGTTGAACTTGAAGGGTAGAGTGCGTGAGAAGGCAGAGGAGATTGTGCGTAAAGCACTCGAAAAGAACATTACAAGCGGCAGAGGACCGCCGAGCATCGCAGCATCCGCAGTCTACATCGCTGCAATCCTCTGCGGAAACCGACAGACGCAGAAAGCTGTTGCGGAGGTCGCAGGTGTCACAGAAGTCACGCTACGCGTGAGATACAAGGAACTCGCAAGAAAACTTCAAATTGAACTGCATTAAGCATCACGAGGCGAGGTGTGCGAGACGGCGTGAGGTATGTTTGAGGTCATTCCTGCGATTGATTTGAAAGGCGGTAAGTGCGTTCAACTACGGCAGGGCAGAGCCTCAGATGTCATTTTCTCAACGAATGAGCCTCCTGAGGAAATAGCGAAGTGTTGGGTCGCTCTCGGTGCGAGGACGCTCCACATCGTTGATTTGGACGGGGCTTTTCGTGGCACTCTCGTGCATTTTCAGCAAATCAAGCGAATTTTGGAGGCTGTGCATGATGCTTGCTCCTCAAAATGCAAAATTCAAGTCGGAGGAGGCATTCGTGATTACGAGAGTGCGGAGAAACTGCTGAGCGCAGGCGTTGAAAGGGTAATCTTCGGGACGGTTGCGTTTCGTCGTCCAGAGGTTGTGCGAGCGGTTGCGGAGGATTTCTCAAAGCATCGTGTAATGGTTGCTTTGGATGCTCGTGGCGGCAAAGTTGCAGTGGAAGGCTGGCAACACACCACAGAAATCGGCGTGAGAGAAGCGGCGAAGCACGCAGAAAGCATAGGAGCGGGAAGCATTCTATTCACAAACATAGATGTGGAAGGCTTAATGCGAGGCGTGAATGTCTCGGCAATTAGAGAGGTTGTTCGTGCGGTGAGCGTGCCTGTCGTTGCCTCTGGCGGTGTCTCCTCCGTTGAGGATGTGCTTGCGGTTTGCGGTGCTGGCGCTGCAGGCGTTGTCGTCGGAAGCGCTCTCTACACAGGCAAAATTGACTTCCGCTCTGCGGTTGATGCTGTCGTCGCTCGCTGCTCACAAGTCGTTGCAACGACGCCTGCTCAACAAGCAAGTGTGAGTGAAAGAAAGGAGGTGGAAGTGAGGACGGAAAGGAAGCGCCGCCGACAGGACTCGAACCTGTGACTATCCGGTTAACAGCCGGACACTCTACCAACTGAGTTACGGCGGCTCAAGTATTTCTACCACAGACCTATATTTAAATTTTGCCTTCTCCTTTTACCTGCTTCGCCTGCTCCCCGCACTCGCCGAGCGTGCAACGGGCATGTCCAACTCAGCCAGCCAAATTCAGAACCATTCAGAGAGCGTTGCTTGACCCTTCGCAAGCATCTCCTTCTTCCTTTTTCTGCTGCTGCTCCTTCCCCTCTCCCCGCTTCTGCTTTCCTCGTCAGCATCCCCGCTGCTTGCTCCTTTGTCTGCTTCCACCATGCCTTTGCGGATGCGTTTGAGAGCCTTCGCCACTCGCTCTTCGGAGAAGTCATGCTCCTCGCAAAGAAATTCAAGCACTTTCTCCTCGTCAGGTGGATGCCACTTCAATTCGTAAGCGGATGTGACCTTCGGAGCGAGGAAAATCTCCCTCACCTCATTGTAGTTTTCAATTCCCGCAGTTTGAATTTTTCCGGAGGCGAGCAGTTTTTCAATACCACCGAACTTCCTCACGAGTTTCAGAGCGGTTTTGGGACCGATGCCTTTGACGCCCTCGTTGTAGTCCGTGCCTGTGAGAATTGCGATGTCAACGAGCTGTTCTCTTGAGATTTTGAGGGATTTGAGCGTTTCATCAAGCGAAATGAGAGGCAAAGAGCTGTCCTTCTGCAAAGCACTCACGCTCAAATTCCGCAGCAACGAGGGAGAACCGAAGAGAAGAGCGTCGTAGTCCTGCGAAGCAACAAAATGAGCGTCGCCACGAGCAACGATGAACGCCGCTTGAGCCTCGCCCTCCGAAGGTGCCTGCACAACTGGGATGCCGAGAAAAGAGAGCAGACGCTTCGCACCGTTCACGACATCCTCGTCAACACGAGCAGACGCCTTCGCATGTTTCAACGCTTCAGCAGGCGAAATCTCCCTCAACGCCTCCCATTTCAAGCGTTCAGCATCACGACGCTCCTTCCTACGCTGCAAAACCTCCGCCTTAAGCGCAGGAGGCGTGCCGTCAAAAACGAAAACTGGAAGAATGCCTCGCTCTAACAGTTTCGTTACTCGGTAAATTATGCCGGAGAGGTGCGAGGTTATTCTGCCCTGCGAGTCTTTCAGCGGCGTCCCGTCAGGCTGACGAATCGTGCTTAAAAACTGGTAAAGCATATTGTATGCGTCAACTGCAACGATTTTGCGAGAAATTTCTTCAATACGCACCTCCCGCTTCGGCAGGATTTCGCCGATGTCCGCACCCATTTCTCCTTTCTTTCTCTTTTGTTCCTCATGCTTAAATCGCAAGTGCGGTGGAGATGTGGTCGAAGGGAGGAGAGAAGATTTAAGTGAGAGCGGAGATAAGGAAAGAGGAGCGGTAGAGATGAAGGAAGTGGAGGTGCTTGTTGAAGGAGGGAAGGCGACGCCCGGACCGCCTCTTGGTCCCGCACTTGGACCGCTCGGCGTGAATGTGAAGGCGGTCGTTGAAGAGATAAACAGGCTAACGAAGGACTACGAGGGCATGCAAGTGCCTGTTAAAGTTAAAGTCACAGCAGAGGGGAAGTTTGAGATTTCAGTCGGGACGCCGCCGACATCAGTGCTGCTCAAAAAGGAGTTGGGGGTTGAGAAAGTGACGCCTGAAAACGCCCCTAATCTCTCAATCTCGCTTGAGAGCGTTGTGAAAGTTGCGAGGATGAAAAGGAGGCAGATGCTCGCAAGCTCGCTGAAGAAGGCGGTGAAGGAAGTGCTCGGCACATGCAAGTCAATGGGCATTCGTGTGGACGGAAAAGACCCAAGAGAAGTGCAAAGGGAAATTGACGATGGTAAATACGACAATATGCTGAGAGAGGAGGAGAGTTGAAAACATGGAAAGACCGATAGAATTTTTGAAATTTAACTTAAGAGGCATTGGGTTGAAATTAGATTAATTAAATGTGGAACGATGAGAGGTGGGGTGTATGCCGTTAGAGGTTGAGGAAATAGAGGAAGCGGTCAGGAAGGCTTTGGAAGTGCGGAAGAAGCGGAATTTTGTAGAGAGTGTAGATATTGTGATAAATTTAAAGGATATTGACTTGAGGCAGCCGAAGAACAGGCTGAATTTGCGAGTTTTGCTTCCGAATCCGCCGAAAGAGCCGAAGATTGCTGCGTTTGCATCGGGAGAACTCGCATTGAAGGCGAAATCTGCAGGTGCGGATGTGATAGATGCGGAGGAATTGAAGCATATTGATAAGAAAAAGGCTCGTGAGATAGCATCAAAATATGATTTTCTCATTGCATCTGCTGAATTAATGCCTTTAATAGGAAGAACGCTTGGCGTAATCTTCGGTCCGAGGGATAAGATGCCTGAACCTGTTCCGCCGAGTGCTGACCCTGCGAAGATTCTGGAGCGTTTGAAGCGGACGGTGAAAGTGCGCTCAAAATCCACAACGCTCTGGGTGAAAGTCGGAAACGAGAGAATGCCTCCGAGGGAAATTGCGGAGAACGCATACACCGTCATAAGAGCGGTTGAGCGCTCACTTGAGCGTGGCTGGCAAAACATCGCTTCAATTTATGTGAAGACGACGATGGGTCCTGCTGTGAGAGTTGCCTGAAGGCGAAGAGTGAAAGGCAGTAAAGGCTTAGGTCAAAAGGGGCAAAAGGGGGCGGGGGAGGGGAAAGAGAGGGGTTTGACGAGGTGTTTGCGATGAAAATGCGAAAGCGTGCGAAGGAGCGGAAGAGGGAGGAAGTTGAGCGACTGAAGAGTATGCTCAGCGCTTACAAAACCGTTGCAATCGTCAATTTCAGGGGACTGCGAGCGAAACAGTTTCAGGAAATAAGGCGAGATTTCAGGGGAAAATGCATAATTCGTGTTTCAAAGAACAGTTTAATAAGGTTTTCGCTGAAGGATAGCGGAGTTGAGGATATGATTCCATATGTAAATGACCAGACGGCATTAGTTTTTTCAAATCTTGACCCATTTGAGCTCTTCAAACTGATTGAAAGTAGCAAGAAGCCCGCACCGATAAGGGCGGGAGCGGTCGCACCGAAAGATATTGTGGTTGAAGCGGGAGAAACTTCACTGCGACCCGGACCTGTCGTTGGAGAGTTGCAGCGAGTAGGCATACCCGCAGGGATTGAGCGAGGGAAGGTCGTCGTGAAGAAGCGGACGGTCGTCGTGAAAGCGGGCGAGAGAGTGTCGCCTGAAGTCGCAGATGTCCTCGCAAAACTTGAGATTTACCCCGTTGAGGAGGGTTTGACGCTCCAAGCGATATATGATAGAGAGGCTGGAATCCTATTCTTGCCCGATGTATTGCGAATAGAGCCAGAAGATGTGCTTAAGCAAGTGGAAGAGTGTGCGAAGCACGCATTCAATCTCGCTTTCAACATAAAATATGCATATCCAACACCCCTAACTGTCGGAAGTATGCTCGCAGAAGCATCATATTACGCAAATTCTCTCGCTTTAAGCATCAATTACCCGACAAAAACGACAATAAGAGCGCTGCTCCAGAAGGCTCTCGCACAAGCATTCAACCTCTCTCTGAACGCATGCATTTACACGAGCGAGAACATCGCTTTCTTCATCGCAAAAGCGGAAGCAGAGGCGAAAGCACTTGCAGAACGCTTGAATATGTGAGTGTCTTAAGAATCCTTCGCCCTTGTAGGCTGAACTCTAAGATTCTTGAAGCTCGGAAAATTCATCGTTGAGAGATTTCCTTAGCGTCATTACAGTTAATACGCTTCTTTTTGGAACAGAGAAATCGCAAAAAAAATGGAAAGGGGATAAAAAAAATTCCCCCTTACATTTTCAACTTTTCAACTTTCGCTCTACTTCTTCCTACGCAGCACGAAGTATGTGACTGCGAGCAACCCTGCAACAGCGAAAATCGCCTCAAAGCCCGGCGTCGGTGAGGGTGAAGGCGATGGTGTCGGCGTAGGTGTTGTCGGCGCAACAGGAGAGACTGTCGGTGAGGGCGTTGGTGTCGGCGTCGGCGTAGGCGTCGGTGTTGGCGAAGCTGTCGGTGAAGGTGTAGGCGTTGGCGATGGGACTGCTGCCGATATTTCAACTGTGATTGTGTCTGTGTTACCATCTCCATCATCTGCTTCGAGCGTGTATGTGCCTGGGATTGCATCTGTCGTATCAATGGTCGCTTCAAATACACCCTGATCCTTTGATGGCCACTCCACATCTGCCACCACTGATGGCAGATCCATCGGTCCCGAAATCGTTGATATTGTTATTCTTGTCCCTGGCTCTCTGTTCGTTATGCCTGTCACATTCAAAGGTTCTCCAACTGGCACGCTCTCAACAGGATTGAACCTCACATACGGCGATTCCACTTTGAAGTATAGCACACACATGAGGTCATCGCTCCCTGATTTCTCCACGGTTGCACCCTTCACCAAACTCAAGATCTGATCCGGGTCTTTGCCATTTATCCATCTTAGAAAGTCACTCATTGAGGTGTATCCGTATTCCCACATCAAAGCGCCCTTTATGTCCCCTTCTCCGCAGTCAGAAGAGCCATAGTGTCCATCTCTGCCCGGTGTTGTGACAATGCACACATATCTGCCTGTATCCGCTCCGTCTGGTATCGTTATATCTTCTTCAAATGTGTTGTCCTCAGCTACCGAGCCTGTTGTTATATAAAGTCCTTTTTCAATGCTTAATACGCCACTTTCGCCATCTTCGTATCCGTCAGGACCAACAATTATGATGTCAACCTCGTCAACACCTGTCGCATTTCCTATCACCGTGTAATCATCATCCTCAGCAGCTACAACATTTGTCACTTGATCGCAGCTCAATCCGGGAGCAATCAACATGAGCGTGGCGCTTCCGTCCTCATCCGCAAACTCCGGTATATTATTTAAGTCATCCTCATCATCGATTTTGTATGGACAGTCAACATATACTCTCACATCTTTCGAGCCTGCTGTTTGTCCCTCTGTGTCCCATGTTTCTTCAAATTCGTTGTCTGTGATTGCAACATCGTTGAACTCCAAGTGCCCATCTATGTATATATCAACTATGCTTCCAGATGGAACATATCCATGTATCGTGACATCTTCTCCTACTTCCGCAGGATTCGGCGTCAGATCTATTGTCACCTCAAGTTCATGGACATCAACATCTATCCAATCCCTCGCTCTCTCCTCCGCATCCCAATATGTGCCTCTCGGAAGACTCGTGGGATCAGTATAGTTGAACCATACTCTGACCGTATATGTCCTGTCATCCGTGAAACGAATGACAATTTCGCACTTACCATCTTCATCTGTCTTCGCTGTGAACTTCCCTTTTTCATATATCGCAGGAATCCCAGTAACATTTGAAAGATTTGTCTCGTATATACTAGATGGAGGAGCGGAATAGTTAGCATTGCCAGAGTGTCCTGTGAGGTTGAGAGGGTCATCTCCCCCATCGGTAACGACGACATTCTCAGGATGATTCACTGAGAAATTGAATACCGTGTATGGAGGAGCCGTTACTGTGAAAGTCACATCCTCCTGCTCCGATGGCTCCCTCTTCTCCACTTCTATGCTTATCTCTTTCTCATAAACGGTAAGCTTCTCCACATTTGATTTCAGATTCAAACCCCTCGCTTTATCTCCATCGTCTGCCGTCACAACCCATATCTCGTATTCTCCCGTGTATTTCCATTTAGATGTATCTATGACATAGCTGAAAGCGTCAGATAAGTCACCGCAGAACTCCTTATATTTCTTTCCTTTTGGGTCTTTATACCATATCACAACCATGTCGTCTCCCATTAGAGTCCTATTTGTCACATCATCTATCGCTATAAGATTCGTATTGAAGTCTATCCTTATTTTGCTTCCGAGCGTTGTTGATTCAATAGACTTTCCCTTCATATCTTCAACATCTATCTCAAATATCGGCTCCGTCACTGATAGGTTCACATTTGTTCCTTCAACATGATATATGCCCTCTACTGTGAAGTAAGATTCTGTGTCATAGTTATGCGAAGTTGTTCCGTATGTCCTACCCTCTATATCATCTGGCGTCACTCCTATTATCGTATGACCTGTTTCGCTGAAATTAAGTGTCTGACCTATCAGCACTGTGTATGTGCCCGCCTCACTAAGATTTATGAATGCCTTATCTCCTTCATTCGCAGTCCACGGCGGTATTGTTTTTACCGGCACAGATACCTTCTTACCGAGAGCAGCAGGCATCATCACAGCGAAGACTGAAGACACTAAGACCGCTGCAATCAACGCTCCTGCAATCTTCCACTTCCCTTCCATTTCTCCTTTCATCACCTCCCTTCCGCTTTTCACCTTCTTCTCCCCTTATATATTTTTATGCTTTTCGGTTCTCGGCGGTATTTATAAGGCGCCCCACCGATAAGCGCCCCCATCCCTGAGCGGATGAGCGTGATGCCTCTCACATCCAAGCACAAAGCAAGAGGAGACAAAACGCCAAGCATCTCCTTTCTCCTCCACCATCCTCTTCTCATTTGAGTTTGAAATGTCCGAAGGAGGTTTAAAAAAACTTTCCCCCACCTTCCCCTTCTCCTCAAATACTTCCCTCCTTTTTAAAGCTTTCCTTCTCCCTCGCTCACCTTTAAATCTCCTTCACTGCCTCCACCGACACCCGCCTCTACCACCACCGCTGGCGACGCCGCCGACGCTTCTGCCGACGCTCTCCGCTCAAGCACCGCCTTTATTTTCTTCAAGCGAGTGAAGTTCTCTCGCTCCATCTCCTCAAGGCGCATCTCTATGTATTTTCTTGTTGCCTTCAAGCGAGGAATCATAATGTATTTGAGGGCATTCACACGCCTCTTCGTCTTCTCAACCTCAGATGCGAGATGTCTCACCGCTTCTTCAACCTCAGCAAGCCTCAAAATCTTCTCAAGCGCCTCTTCAAAGCAGCGAGCGGCATCGTCAAGCGCCGCCGAGCTGTCGTGAATGCTATATCCTCGCTCCGTCGCCCTTCTTACGAGAGGCGAAAATTCAATCATCGGGACACTCACGCCCATCACGCTCCTTGATGCGAACTCCATTTGAAGCTCACGAGGCTTCGCTGCGAGAGCGAGCTGCCTTACCGCATCTTCACCCATGAGCGCTTTTGCGATTGCAAGGTGGAGGAAAGCCTCTCTCAACTTCGCCTCTACCTCTTTACGAGCGCTCCTGACCTCGCCAACAACATCCAATAACTCCGCAATTAACGCATCCCTCTTTTCACGCAACAACTCCTCTCCCTTCTCCGCAAGCTTCTCTCGCCTGCTCAGACGGAGCAACTCCATCCTCGTGGGACTCACGCCCTCCAACCTTCCAACCGTCATTATGCACAGCCCCCTTCTTCCCAGCTCTCCAGCGTTCTTCTCTCTCCGCCTTTTCAGCTGCTCGCTCTCCTCGCCCCTCGCTCTCCCTTACGCTCTTACGCCTCTTCGGCTTCGCCGCTTCCCGTCCCTTTTTCAACGATGTAAATGCCGTCTTGGAAGACTCGTGGGTCTCTTCGCTTTATGCGAGTGCATCGCTCAATATTTGCTGCTGTCTGCCCGACTGCTTCCTTATTTATGCCTCTCACGATGATTTCTTTGCCTTTGACCTCAACGGAGACGCCCTCAAGAATCTTCGCAACCCTGCTCTTCTTCTCGCCCAAGAAGTTGGAAATGAGGACGCTGTCCCTTGAGACGCTCACTTGAATCGGGAAATGAGAATGCAATATGCGGAGTTTGTAGTAGAAGCCTTCCGTGACGCCAAGAATCATATTGCGGATGTGAGCGGCGAAAGTGCCGACAATCGCCTTCTTCTTCCTGCGAGCGGAATCGCTCTCAACAACGATTTCAACACCGCCCCCTTCCGTCGAAGCAGAACCGCTTTCCACCGCCCTCCTCTCTATTTTCACGCCAGGAAAGCAAAGCGAACGCTCAAGCACGCCTTTCGGTCCCGAAACCCAGACTTTTCCATCCTCTATTTCAACGCTGACGCCCGCAGGCACGGGAATGCTGACGCTAACTCCCTCTTTCTTGCCTCTCCTTCTCTTTTCCGTTCCTTCCGTTCCTGCTGTTCCCGCCCCTTCTGATGCGACAGCCTCAACGCCTTCCATGCTCGCCCGCATCCCTCTTCTACCTCGCTTGCTTTCCGCTTGTTTTTTAAATTTTATTTTTGTTGCAAGACGCTTGACCTTACGGTTGTGCTGATGCGTGTCATCCTTATTCCTTTTTCGCTCTCAGTGGGAAAAGAGGATGGATGCGTGTGCGTAGAGCGAGGATAAAGGATTTAAGTGATGCGGAAAAGGCGGAGATGCGAGGCTTGTCTGAAATAGAGTCGGTCTTCCCTGCGGTGCGTGAGATTGTGGAAGCGGTGAAGGAGCGAGGAGATGCTGCGTTAGTTGAGCTCACAGAGCGATTTGACGGTGTGAAATTGCAACCCAGCGAATTAGAGGTGAGTGAGGCGGAATTGGAGGAGGCGGAGGCGAGCCTTGACCCCGCTCTGAAGAAAAGCATAGAATTCGCAGCGGAAGCCATTCGTAAGTTCCACTTCAGACAGAAAAGCAAGTCCTGGTTTGAAGATTTCGGCGTTGGCGGCGTTGAAAGCGGGAGAGGCGTCGTGAGAAGTGGCAGTAAAGGAAACATCTTTCTCGGCGAGGTTTTCGTCCCGCTTGAGCGAGTGGGCGTTTATGTGCCTTCGGGATACTTCAGCACCGCTTTAATGTGCGTGATTCCTGCGAGTGTTGCGGGTGTGCGTGAAATCGCAGTTTGCACGCCTCCGCAGCGGAAGGACGGGAAAATCAGCGCATCGGTGCTCTTCGCCGCTCGCCTCGCAGGTGCATCTCGCATATTCAAGGTGGGGGGCGCTCAAGCGATTGCAGCCCTCGCATTCGGCACTGAAACGATTCCGAAGGTGCAGAAGATTGTCGGTCCCGGTAATGTCTTTGTGACTGCTGCGAAGATGCTCTTGCGTAGTGTGCGTCGCACAGAGATTGAGTTCCCTGCGGGTCCCTCTGAAGTTCTAATTATCGCAGATGCCTCCGCAAATCCCGAATTTATCGCTGCGGACATGCTCGCACAGGCGGAACACGGCACTCATTCAAAGGCAATACTGCTCACTGACGACGAGAGGCTTGCAAACGCAGTGCAAAAAGAATTAGAGCTTGCAGAAGAGCAGGTAGAGCGGGCAGAGCGGGCAGAGAAGGAGGGGGCGAGGGAGAGTGCAGGAGCGGGGCAATTCTGGATTCTGCTCGGAAGCATGGAGGAGTGCGTGGAGTTTGCGAATGAATATGCACCTGAGCACCTTGAAATCGTTGTTCGTGAGCCTTTTGAAATTTTGCGAGGTGTGAAAAACGCAGGCTCCGTCTTCTTGGGTGCGTTCTCGCCTGTCGCAGCGGGAGACTACGCAACGGGTGCGAACCATGTCTTGCCGACTGCGGGCTTCGCCTCACTCTTTTCAGGATTGAGCGTCCATGACTTCATGCGTAGAATGACCGTTCAGATGCTTGACGCCGAAGGTCTGCGTAAAATTAAGGATGCGGTCGTCCAGCTTGCTCGTGCAGAAGGCATGGAAATGCACGCTCGCTCAGTTGAAGTGCGATTTAAGTGATTTCAGCCCGCTCTAAAACTCGCAGACACGCACACGCTTCCACTCGCTTTATTGCAGCATGCTTCGCATCATTTCTTTCCATTCTTTTCAGAGCGCCTCAGCACTTTTTTACCTCGCTCACTCGGCACGATTTCAAGTAGAGCGTCCTCAAAACGAGTTCTCAAAGCGTCCTCACCGAGAAGAAGCACGAGGAAGACTGCGAGTGCAGCGACCTCTGAATGTGGCTGGTGACCCACTGCAACATTCCAGTCTGCGATTTCAAACACTTCACGAGGCACTTTCTCCGCACCGACGACGACCATTAATCTCTGAACTTGACGAATTTCATGCAGAACATCAAGAATATGAAGACCATACATCGTGAGATGACACACTTTTCCGCCATTTTGCTTCCATTTTTGGAGTGCTTGACGCCAATTTTCCGTTTTAACGAAGAAATCGCCACCCCAGCGTGCGGAAACATCTGAAATGCTGCGCTTTACGCTTTCGTCCTCTGTTGAGAGAATCATGCCTTTCGCCCCGAAGGCTCTTCCCGTGAGTGCGACATGCGTCGTCACTCGCTTGTCTCTCTCAGGACGGTGTCCGAGCCGAAGAATCACAATTTCCATGCCGCTTTTCGCCTTTTTTCTTGGTTTTCGCTTTCTTCTGCTTTCCGCTGTGTTTTCTGTTTTCCGTTGCGACTGCTGAATGGGCGAAAGGAAGAGGGGAAAGCGTCGTGATAGCGGGGGGTGGATTCGAACCACCGATCTCCGGGTTATGAGCCCGACGGGATGTCCTGACTACCCCACCCCGCTATTAAAGAATAAGCGAGAATCCTTTAAAAACTTTACCGTCTGAAAGCGAGAAAAAGCAGAAAACCCCTGCCTCACTTTCCCTCACATGGGGAACACGCCGTAAGCGAGGAATAGCGATGAGAATAGAATGGCGACCATGTTCATCGCCTTTATAAGCGGGTTGATAGCGGGTCCTGCGGTGTCTTTGAAGGGGTCTCCCACGGTGTCTCCGACGACAGCGGCTTTGTGAGCATCGCTGCCTTTACCGCCGAGATAACCGTCTTCAATCATTTTCTTTGCGTTGTCCCATGCGGCGCCGCCGTTAGCCATCATAAGAGCAAGCACCAAGCCAGAGACAATCACACCTATGAGGAGACCGCCGAGTGCGACAGAGCCGAGAATGAAGCCGACTGCGAGTGGCACAACGACCGCAATCAACCCGGGAATAACCATCTCTCGCAGAGCTGCAGCGGTAACGATGTCAACGCACTTGCCGTATTCTGGCTTAGCATTCCCTTCCCAGAGACCCTTAATCTCTCTGAACTGACGCCTCACTTCTTCAACGACCTTGAACGCTCCTGAACCGACCGCTCGCATCGTCACCGCACTGAAAATGAAAGGGAGCAATCCGCCGAGAAGGAGACCGACAAGCACGAAAGGATTAAAAAGGCTGAATTTATCTGCGGCGAGTCCCACCTTATGTAAATAATCTGAGAAAAGAGCGAGTGCTGCGAGTGCTGCGGATGCGATTGCGTAGCCTTTCGTGACCGCTTTCGTCGTGTTTCCGACTGCGTCCAATTTATCTGTCGTTGCACGCACCTCTTCGGGAAGCGATGCCATCTCCGCAATTCCGCCTGCGTTATCCGTGATTGGACCGTAAGCGTCAAGTGTGATAATCATGCCTGTCGTTGAAAGCATCGCAACCGCAGCGATGGCAATGCCGTAGAGTCCCAGCAGGAATGCTTCATCGCTTGCACCCACCGCTCTTGCGAAAGCGAAAGGAACAAGGAACGCTGCGAGTATTCCAGCACAAATAATCACGACGGGAAGTCCTGTGGAGAGCATGCCCACAGAAAGCCCCATTATCAGATTCGTTCCCGCACCTGTCTTGCTTGCGTCCGCAATTGCCCTCACTGGAGCGTGCATCTGCGTGAAATATTCAGTCACTACTATCATTAACGCCATTATCACGATGCCCACAACCGCAGAAATGAATATAGAAAGCGGAATAACACCTGCTCCAAACATCTTAACTGTCACAATATAGAACAAAATAATGCTTAAAACGGCTGAAGTTGCGACACCACGATACATCGCACCCATAATATTCTCTTTCTTGCCCATGCGAACTGTGAAAACAGCAACAATGGATGCGAAAATCGCCATAGCGCAAAGAATGAGCGGATATTCAACCGCTTTAAGACCACCAAAAATTTCATTTAAAACCTCCTTTTTTAAGATTAAACCCCCAATAAGCATCGCAGCAATCGCAGTAACGACATAAGTCTCAAATAAATCCGCTGCCATTCCAGCGCAGTCGCCGACATTATCGCCGACATTGTCAGCAATCACGCCTGCGTTTCTCGGGTCGTCCTCAGGAATGCCCGCCTCCACCTTACCGACGAGGTCTGCACCGACATCCGCAGATTTTGTGTATATTCCGCCGCCTATTCTTGCGAACAGCGAGATTAGCGATGCGCCGAAGCCGAAGCCGACAACGAGATCAACAGCGTGAACCGCCCTCTCTGCGTCCAAACCGCCGTAGGCGATGTAGAAGAGAGAAATGCCGAGCAAAGCGAGACCTACAACGGAGAATCCCGTGACCGCTCCGCCCCTGAACGCAACTTCAAATGCTCTCCGCAGTCCCGCCGTCTTTGCTGCTTGCGCAACTCTGACATTTGAGCGAGTTGAGACGGTCATTCCGACATAGCCTGCGAGAGCGGAGAAGAAAGAGCCTGCGAGGAAGCCGAGAGCAACCCTTGAAGAATCAAGAAATCCGTGAAATCCCTTCGCTTTTGCGAGTGCAATCGCAAGAATCGCAGCAATCAAAACCGCAACGACGGCAATTGTTTTAAACTGGCGACGCATGTATGCTGAAGCGCCCTCTTGAATCGCCTCAGAAACCGCATTCATCCTTTCGTCTCCTTTCGGCTGCTTCAGCGTCCAGAAGGCGAAAAACCCTGCGAACACGAGGGCGAGAATGCCCGCAAGCGGAGCAAGGAAAAGCAAACCCGCCATCGCAACCACCTTAACCCCTCATATGCCCTAACTTTTGGGAAAGAGAAAGAAAAGTCTAAAAATAGAGGGGGGTAAATCACAGCTGTTCAAGTCGTTGGAATAGCATTAAGTCTTCGGTGCTCAGTTTTTTGCCCTCTTTGAAGCGTTCAAGCAAGTCCTTGAGCTTCTTCCTCGCCTCCATTCGCTCCCTGAATGTCCAGTCCGCTCGCATCTTTCGGCGAAGTCCGTCAATTAGTTTGTCAAAGTCCCGCAAATCTCGCTTGTATTTCAGGTAGAGAGCATGTGCCTCGTCAGCAGCACGCTGGGCGTCAAGAAACATCCTGTGGGCTTCGTCAGCCTTCTCTCGCAGCCTGTCCGCCTCCTTGTAGCACTCTGAAATCTTGTCCCTGCACTCATGCGAGAGTTTCACATACTTAAGCACTTCTTCGTGGTATTTGTCCGCCTCTTTTTTGATGCTTTGAGCCTTCTTAAGCAGTTCCTTCAGCTGCTTGTCCTGCTCAAGCACCTTTTGCATCCGCTCAAATTCCCTTCGCAGCGCCGAAATCTTCGCAACTAACTTCCGCTCTTGCTCAACACTCATCACTTCCGTCTGCTGTCGCATCTCTAACTGCTCTATTTTCTGTCGCAATTCTTCAAATGCACGCACACTCGTGTCCATTATCTTCTGCTCTCTCCTTATTTTCTCAACAAGTGCGTAGCATTCTGACGCTTCCTTATTCAGTTTGTTCCGCTTTTCCTTAAACTCCTCAATTAAACGCTCGTATTCGTCCCTCTGCTCTCTCAGTTTTTTTGCCCGCTCAAGCACTTCTCTCACTTGCTTGTTCAACTCATCCCGCAGTTTCGACCACTTTGACGCTTCTGCGTTAAGCTCCCCCCTTCGCTTCTTAAACTCCTCAACTTTCTTCGCAATTTCCGCTCTCCGCTCCTCAAATTCCTCTAACATTCCCCGTTCTCACTCGCTCCCCTTTTTTCCTCGCTTGCCCCCTCTCTATTTAAATATTTTCGTTTTCTGCCCCCTCTCCACTCTCCCACTCCCTTCGCTTCACTCCCCGCTTTTCAACTCGCCAACTCGTCAGCTCGCCAACTCGTTAGCTCGTCAGCCCGCCAGCCCGTCAACCTTTCAGTTCGTCGAAGAATGCGTAAGCATCCCCGTCGTCAAATGAGAAATGCACATTTTGGAAATCTCTGCGGAATTCAATCACATCCCGCTTGACATTTTCAGGCGGTTCGCAGTCAATCGCAACCCTGCGCATGAAAACAGCGATTTCAGCCATTTCCCGCTCCTTCATTCCGATGCGAGTGAGCTCTTGGACGCCGATGCGTATTCCTGAGGGATTTTCAGGCGATTTGTCCCAAGGAAGCATGTTCTTATTCACGATAATGTGAGCGGATTCAAGCAGAGATGCGATTTTAGAGCCGCCGCCGAGCGAAGAGACATCCACAGCAACTTGATGCGATGCGGTGAAGCCCTTATGTTTGCAAAGCACATCAAATCCTTCCTCGTGCAGTTTCCTCGCCAATGCCTTCGCATTTTTCACGGTTTGAGATGCATACGCCTCACCGAAAGCGAGCATTTCTGCGAGAGCGACTGCGAGACCTGCGACATGATGTAAATGGTGGTTGCTCACAGTGCCGGGAAACACCGCATTCTCCAATCTCTCGCTCAATTCATCGTTGTTCCACAGGAGTATTGCTCCTTGCGGACCCGGGAATGTCTTGTGTGTGCTGCTGACGAGGACGTCTGCACCCTCTCGCAGCGGGTCCTGAAACTGCTTTCCCGCAATTAAACCGAGAACATGCGAGCCGTCGTAGAGGACGCTTGCGTTTGCATCCGTTTCAGAAATCGCTTCAACAGCTTCCCTGACAGGATGCGGGAATAGGAAAAGGGATGCTCCCAAAATAATCATGCGAGGCTTCTTCTCCTCTATCTCTTGACGCATTCTCTCAACATCTATATTCATCTCTTCAGCATTAAAAGGCAAATAATCAACTTTTAAACCCCTAATACTCGGTGCAGAGAACTTTGAATGGCTTATATGACCTCCATCAGGAACGGAAAGAGCCATTATTCTGTCTCCTACATTCGTCAATGCGAATATTGCTGCGATGTTTGCGTTCACGCCAGAAGTGGGCTTCACATTCACATGCTCGGCGCCGAAAAGACGCTTCGCAAGTTCCAAAGCGAGAGATTCAACCTCGTCAATGAACTCACAGCCCTGGTAAAAACGCTTTCCTACATCTCCCTCTGCGTAGCGGTGCGAGAAATCTGATGCGAGAAGCTTCCGAACTGAGAGGCTTGTGACATTCTCACTCGCAATCATCGGCAATACGAACCTGTAAAATTCGTGATGCCTGCGCACCGCCTCAAAGACACTCTCAACCGCCTTACGCATCTCCTCCTCAAGTGAAAAATCCGACGACGACGGCAACCCTCACCACCACCTCTACCGCTCCGCAACGCAACGAGCAAAATTTCGCCTCCCCTTACTTAAATGTAGTAACTCAAACTCGCAACACACTCAAACTCGCAATCGTGAGATTTCCTCCTCACTCGCAAGAGGAGACACCCTCACCTCGCTTTCACCGTCTCTACGCACTGACACCAAAACTTCAGCCCTGTCTTTCGCATCCGAATACCTTGCAGTGAGGCGAGCAGCAACCTCAACCGCCTCCTCAATTTCTTCTTTCGTTTCCCCTACTTCCACTTCCGCTGGGACTTCCAAAATCGTCACGGGACTGCCAAAACCCCTCACTTCAAGGACAAAATCGGATGCTTTCCTTAACGAAAGGAGTCGCTTGTTCTCCTCTTCGTTCCTTCCGACGATGATTTTGAAGCGTTTGAAGCGGAAATGCCTGCCTACTTTCAGCCTTTCAACATCTCGCAGCGTCACTTCTGCATTATGCTCAAACAAATCTCTCAATTTTGCTGCGAATTCTTTGTAAGTGAGGAGGCAACCGCCAGCAGGCGAGGCAACATTTTCAAGGGAAATGCCGAACTTTCGTGCGAGAGCGAGCTGAATTTTGCGACTGCGACCACGAATCGCAAGCATTTTCCTGCGTTCAACCCAGCCTTCCCGCTCTGGAATCGTAGCAGGTAGCAACTTCGCAGAAAGCGGTCTCAAAACGAGATTTTCCAAGCCAGATTCTCGCTCAACAAGCCTCAAAGCGGTGCGGTGCTGGCTCATCGGTCGCTCGTTGAGAACCTCGCCTGTCACGACGAAAGATGCATTTATCCGCTCCGCAAGCTCTTTAGCCTTGCGCAGCATGAAAATGCGGCAGTCTATGCATGGATTCAGAGCGGAGCCGTAGCCGAACCTTGGGTTGCGAACAATACGCAGGAATTCTTCCCCTGCATGAACTGTGAGCAGTGGAATTCCGATTTGAGATGCGGAGAGGCGAGCATATTCCTTCTTTTCGGCGACAAACGGAATCTTCACATGCAATCCTACGACGAATATGCCCTGCTCCTTCACAATTTTAGCCGCAAGAACGGAGTCTAAACCGCCTGAAATCAATGCAACAGCCTTCATTTTCAGCGAATAACTGCGAAAAATGTCCTTTCTCCATGCTTACGCATTATTAGTTTTCCCTCACTCTCAAGTATTCGCAGGTATTTCACAACCTCACTCGCATTCAGCCCCAGAGAAGTGGAAATCTCCTCAACCGTGCAAGGTCGCCTGCTCAACAACGCCTGAACCTCCGATTTCTTCCGCTCCCACTCCACACCACGCACACCACGCACCTGCTCCTTCGCCGTGAAAGTATCGGTCGTAGAAGAGGCGGATGCGTTCGGAATGGTCGGAATGCTCGGAACATTCGGAATGATTTCGGCATGCACGCCCTCCTCAAGAAACAATTTCAATGCACGCTCCAACCCTGACTCGCTCAGTGCAGCACATCTCTCAGGAGAAGGACGAACGGGCGTGTTCAACTGCACCTTCTCCGCATTCACTTCACGCAAGAGCCTTGCGAGTGCGAGCAAATGCTCCTCTCCGTCATTCACACCGCTTAAAAGCATGACTTCCACCCAGATTTCTCCTTTGAAGCGTTTCCTGAATTTCTTCAGACCCTCAACGAGCTTCTGGAGCGAAATGCTCTCGTGAGGTCTGTTCACTCGCCTGAAAATTTCCTCAAATGCGGCATCGAGTGAAGGCAAAACGACATCCGCTCCGCTCAAATCTTCCGCAACTCGCTCATCAAACAGCAGAGAGCCGTTCGTAAGCACTGCAATCTGCGCTTCTGTAATCTCTCTAACCGCAGAAATCATTTTTCCCAGCGCTTTGTTGAGTGTGGGCTCGCCTGAGCCTGAAAATGTGACGAAGTCAAACGGTGGAGCGTTTGAAAGGTAATCTCGCAACTCCTTCACAACGACTTCGCAAGGCACATATTCCTTCCGCTCCACAGTTTTTTGCGTTGTCCTGCCGAGCTGGCAGTAAATGCAGTCAAATGTGCATGTCTTGAACGGCACAGGGTCTATCCCTAAAGAGCGGGAGAGCCTCCTTGAAGGCACAGGTCCGAAAACATGCCTCACGAGGCTCGCATGTTTGCTCGCCCTCTCACCTCTGCCTCTACTGAGGCTTCCTCTTCGCTCCATTCAGAGCACCATAATCAGAGAGCTTCGTATTCAATTTCTCTGCCGACGCAATTTTCAACGAAATCCTCTCCAAATGCTCGTTTCAGCAGAGCGGTTGCGACTTCACCTGTGCAGTGGCAGGGAGCGACCTTCCGAACGCCGAGCCTGCGGAAAGCGTGTGTGACATCCTTTGAGCCGAGGTGGAATCCGCCGAGAGCAAGCAATATCTCGTCGTTGAACGCTTCTTTCGCATAACGCAAGATATTCACGATGCCCGGGTGTGCGCATCCCGTCACAACGACCAAGCCTTTCCTCGCCCTCAAAACGAGTGCTTGCTCCTTCGTCCAAGTGCCGAGCTCGCCTGTTGAGAACGCATTACCGAGAATTTTCTCAGGGGAGTGCGGCTGAACCTCAACAACCTCAGAGACAGCATCAGACGCCGAAAGCTTCTGCTTGAAACCCGAAGAGAAAGAGCAGGGAACAAATACACGCACTTCTTTCCCCGCTTCACGCACCGCTTCCAAAAATGCAGAGACACCGCCGGTGTGGTCCCAGTGCTCGTGAGAGAGGACGAGTGCCTCAATTTTGCTCAAATCAACGCCCAACGCTCGCATGTTTGAGAGCAGTGTAGAGCCTTCTCCTCCCGTGTCAAATAGAATTCTGCGGTCAACGACGCAGGCGAAGCCCCATGCCGACTTCAAGCCATGCTTGCAGGATTTGTTGTCGTAAACGGTTAAAATACTCATTCCCGCCTCCTTCTCTCAATTCTCAAACATTTGCTCACGCACTTAAATGTAAGCACGCTTTAGCATGCTCTCAGACTTCTCCTCAAATTCCTCAAGCGTTTTAGGCGATGCACTCGGCTTCACTTTCTTGAAAGCCTCCTCAAAATGCTTCTTCCGCAAGACGATGTTCTTTGAGGCTTCCCGCATGTGTTCTGTGTCCGTGCCTGGCGGGAAAGAAGCCAAGAATTCACGAATCGCAGCCATCACCGCCTCACGAACAATCGCAGCGATGTCCGCACCGACATATCCCTCCGTTCGCTCCGCAAGTTCATCCAAGCTCACATCTTTCGCAAGCGGCTTGCCTCGCAAATGCACCTCAAATATCTTCTTACGAGCTTCTTTGTCAGGCGGTTTCACATAAATCAGCCTGTCAAAGCGACCCGGACGGAGCAAAGCGGGGTCAACCATGTCAGGACGATTCGTCGCTGCAATCACAACAACATCCTTTAACTCCTCAATACCATCAAGTTCGGTGAGCAGTTGCGAGACCACTCGCTCCGTCACATGCGAATCGTAGCCCATTCCCCGCACAGGTGCGATTGAATCTATCTCGTCAAGGAAAATCACGCAAGGCGCTGCCTGCCGAGCCTTTCGGAAAACCTCACGAACGGCACGCTCCGACTCGCCCACCCATTTGGAATTGTGAAGAATCATGGGTAATTCTCCGCCGACGAATGAACCCGCTTCAGTCTCAACATCAAACATGATTTGAGGTTCCGCCCTCTCCTTCGCTGACACACGCACCCAACTCAAATCGCCATTCGCCCTCTTTTCGCCCTCTCCACTGGCTCTACTACCGTAGCCGAGCAAAGAAGAAGCACCGCCTTTCCTGCTGCTGTTGCGGTCAATTTCCTCATTATAGATTATGCGTTTGAACCGCAGTATTTCATCCTTTCCAGAGATTGTTACGATGTGTATTCCGCCTTTCCGCTCACTATATTTGCTCCTTATCCCTAACTGCGTGAGCAAATAGACTATTCCCGATGCTAATTCTTTGCTTTTCGTCCAATATTCAATTCTTCTGTCGCCAATATATCCATCTCCCCGCCAGAGACCTCGCAAGAAACTCGCAATAACCTCCGCTGATGAACTGAAAATTGAAGATGGAACGGCAATTTTATCGCCCTTCTTGCCTCCCAGACCTTCGGATGAGCGGAAACGCATGCTTTCGCACTCTCGCCTCACAGGATTGAAGTTTTCGGCAGCACGAATTGAGAAGCTTCCCTCGCTGACGAGGGAGCCGAGGAATTCCGCCTCTTCCCTGCTCTTTACGCTTGCTGCATGCTCCGCTTCTCCGTCAGCAGCGAAAATGCCCAATTTCGCAGGTGTCGCCACCAAATCCCCACACTCCAAATCTTCAGCACGCTTCCACACGATTTTATTTTTTGAGAGTGAGAGGAATGGCTGATTCTTTGACACAACAATCTCGCTGTTGTTCGTGAATGAAAGCTTGTAACACTCGGAAACGAACAATTTGTATATTCTTTTTATCGCAGTCTTCACAATTTTCCCATTCTTAACGCCGAAAGAGAATACAGGCTCCTTAAGTTTGAGGACTTCAAGTCCTACTTCTTCCGCACTCACTTCCACTTCCGCATGCTCCTTCATCGCATTGTAGAAATCCTCAATGCGTGCCAGTCCTTTGTCTGTGAATATCGGTGTGTCCGCAGAAACACAGAGCAGTTCAGGACCCTTTATTGAGATGAAATTCGCCTCGCTTTCATTCGCAACCGCTTTAGCGAGCATTGTTTTGCCTGTTCCGGGCGGTCCAAAGAGGAGAATTCCCTTCGGTGGCTTCGTCTTCATTCTCTCAAACACATCAGGAAACTTGAGAGGCCACTCAACAATCTCCCGCAATTCCTTCTTCACATCCTCTAAATCGCCTATGTCGTCCCAGCGCACATTCGGCACTTCAACGAAAACCTCCCGCAGCGCAGAAGGCTCTATGTTCTTCAGTGCCTCCATGAAATCCTCCCTGCGAACTTCAAGCCTCTCCATCACCTCAGGCGGAATCTCCTCCGCTTCAATGTCTATTTCTGGCAGTATTCTGCGAAGGGCGTGCATCGCAGCCTCCTTGCAGAGCGCAGCAAGGTCCGCACCAACAAAACCATGCGTCAGATTCGCAATCTCTTTCAAATCAACATCTGAGGCGAGAGGCATTCCCCTCGTATGCACCTGCAGAATCTCCTCACGACCATCCCTGTCCGGAATTCCTATCTCAATCTCTCTGTCAAAGCGACCCGGACGGCGAAGAGCGGGGTCAAGTGCATTTACTCTGTTCGTTGCTCCTATGACGACGACTTGACCACGAGCCTCCAAGCCATCCATCAAAGCCAAGAGCTGAGCAACGACCCTACGCTCCACTTCGCCATGCGTCTCTTCCCGCTTCGGCGCAATCGAATCTATCTCATCTATGAAAATGATTGAAGGAGCGTTCTTACGAGCCTCCTCAAATATCTCACGCAATTGACGCTCACTCTCTCCGTAATACTTGCTCATTATTTCAGGACCTGAAATTGAGTAAAATGATGCTGCGGTTTCATTCGCAACCGCCTTCGCAATAAGCGTTTTTCCCGTTCCAGGAGGTCCATATAGCAGAACACCCTTCGGCGGCTCTATACCTAAACGCTCAAACAGTTCAGGATGCCTGAGAGGAAGCTCAATCATCTCCCTAATCAGCTGAATTTCCTTCTTAAGACCGCCGATGTCCTCGTAAGTCACACGAGGAATCTCAGCTCCCTCACGAGCCTCACGCAACACAATCTCCGTCTCCAAATTCGGTATGACCGTTCCTGAAGGGACAGTGTTCACGACCTCAAACGCAATCGGAGAGCCGAGCAAATCTACTCGCACTATTTGACCCTTCGTCAGCGGACGACCTCGCAAAATCCTCGCCAAGTATCTTTCGCCTCCTGCAATCCTCACCGGTTGCGTTGGCTGTAATACGACCCTTCGTGCTTCTTTCGCTGTTGTCTTGCGCACTTTCACCTTGTCATCTATTGCGACACCCGCATTTCTTCGTATATTGCCGTCTATGCGAATGACTGAAGGGTCTCCCCCGAGCGGATCAGGCCATACGATTGCGGTTGCGACCTTTTTACCCTCTATTTCAATGACATCTCCGCTCTCCACGCCCAACTCTCGCATCGTCTCCCTGTTCAGAATCGCAATTCCTGCGTTCGCATACTTGCGAGGCGCATCCGCAACACGCAAAACTAACTCCTTCTTACCTCCTCTCTCACTGCCACTCCCTTCTATTCTCACCATGTCCTCTCACTCCTCTTTTTCTCCCCCCGCTCCGCTTATCGCTCCTCATCCCATTTCACTAAAATTTTCCTATGTCTTATATCCTACTTTCTCACATTCACTAATCCTCCTTCAATTTTCTCCAACTTCTCATCTACTTTCCTGCCCTTTCAATTTCACTCTTCAATTCATATAACTTGTTCAACGCTTCTCTCGGCGAAATCTCGTCCAAATGAAGCGATTTTAACTCCTCAAGCACACGCATCGCCGCCTCCCGCTCCTCTCCCGCTTCTTTATATCTTGCATCTTTCCTTATGCTTTCACTCGCTTTCTTCTCTCCTTCCTCCGCCACGCTTCGCCTTCTCGCCTGCCGAGCCTCAAGCATTTTCAGGACTGCTTTCGCATGCTCAATGACTTCTTCAGGCAGACCTGCGAGTTCAGCGACTTGAATGCCGTAGCTTCTGCTCCCTTTTCCCTCTTTCACCTTCCTCACGAAGAAAATTTGGTTGTTGCGTTCCTCCACAGAGACGAAAAAGCATTTCGCATGTTCAAGCGAGGAGGCGAGTTCTGTGAGTTCGTGGAAGTGAGTTGCGAAAAGCGTCTTCGCCTTCACCTTTTCGTGCAGGTAAGAAGCAACCGCCCAAGCAATACTGAGACCGTCAAGCGTGCTTGTTCCTCTACCTATCTCGTCAAGAATCACTAAACTGCGAGCAGTCGCATTATTTAATATGTTTGCGGTCTCACTCATCTCAACCATGAACGAACTTTGACCCATTGAAAGGTCATCATAGGCGCCGACACGGGTGAAAATGCGGTCAACGATGCCAATTTTCGCATAATCAGCGGGAACAAAAGAGCCTATTTGAGCGAGAAGCACGATTAGAGCGATTTGCCTCAAGAAAGTAGATTTTCCGCTCATGTTCGGTCCTGTTAAGATTATAAGTCTGTTCTCTTCGTTCAGAACGACATCATTAGGCACGAAATCCTCAACCTGATGCTCAACAACGGGATGGCGACCTCCCCTGATGACAATTTCATCGCCATCGTCAACTTGCGGACGGCAGTATCTGTTCGCAGATGCAACCTCTGCAAATGAAAGAAGCATGTCTAACTCCGCAATCTTCGCCGCTACTGACTGAATTTCACGGGCATACCTCGCAACTTCCCTCCGAATTCGCTCAAAAATCTCGTATTCAAGCGCCTTTATTCGCTCTTCCGCACTCAAAAATTTCGCCTCAAACGCCTTCAATTCTTCAGTGACGAAGCGTTCAGCCTCAGTCAGCGTCTGCTTTCTGATGTATTCACGGGGAACTTTCGCCGCAAACGCCTTCTTAACCTCTATGTAGAATCCAAAGACCTTATTGTAGCCGACTTTAAGTTTTATGCCCGTTCTCGCTCGCTCCCTGCGTTCAAAATTTGCGAGCCACTGCCTACCTTCATGCTTAATCCTCCGCAATTCATCCAATTCAGCATCAAAATTCTGCTTAATGATGCCTCCTTCTTTCACAGTTGCGGGAGGTTCTTCAACTATTGCACGCTCAATCAGTTCAACAACCGCCGAAAAATCTCGCAGAGAGCGCAAAATCTCCCTTAATTTTTGAGACTTGCACTTCTTCAAAGCCTCTCGCAACTCGCTCAACTGCTTTAAAGATTTCTTCAACGCAACTAAGTCACGAGCGTTCGCACTGCCGAGAGAAATTCTTGCGGTTATTCGCTCCAAGTCGCTGATTTCACGCAGAATCTCTCTCAACTCCGCTCTCGTGAGGATGTCCTCGTGAAGTTCGCTCACCGCCTCAAGCCTTCTGTTTATTTCAGCGACATCCTTCAAAGGAAAACGCAAATTCCGCTTCAAAAGGCGAGAACCCATGCCTGTGAGCGTTTTGTCAATCACGGAGAGTAGCGTGCCTCTTTGAGAGCCATCCCTTATGTTCTTGAAAATCTCAAGGTTGCGAAGCGTGATACTGTCAACGACCATGAAATCGCTGATGAAGAATGTTTTTGGCTTTTTTATATGCGTTAAAACTCTTTTTTGCGTGTCTATTAAGTAAGAAATCAGGGCGCCAGCGGCGGAAATCGCAGCTTTCATGCCCTCACAACCGAAACCTTCAAGCGAAATCACGCCGTAAAATTTGAGAATGCGTGAATACGCCTCTTCATAATCAAAATAGAAATCGTCGTAGCGGGTTATTGCGACATTCTTTGCCACATCCTCAATAAATGCATGCTCAAGCGACTGTGGGACGAGGATTTCAGCGGGCTTCAGACGCTCAATCTCGCCTCGCAGCGTCGCATGCTGCTCGTCATCGTTGAACTCCGTGAGGAAGAACTCGCCTGTTGAGACATCCACGAATGCGATTCCAGCCTTTGAAGCGAGGATGTTCAGGGAAAGCAGGTAGTTACTGCTACGCTCCTCAAGCAAAGCATCTTCAATGACGGTTCCGGGCGTGATTAAGCGGACGACCTCACGATGCTCTATGCCTCCTTTCACTTTCGTTGAAGCAGATGACGCATCAATCTGCTCGCATATTGCGACCTTGTAGCCTCGCTCAATCAACTGACGGATGTAAGGCTCCGCTGCATGATGAGGGACGCCAGCCATCGGAATTCTCGCCTCTCCTCTACCTCTTGAGCCTCGTGAGCGTGAGGTGAGTGCGATTCCAAGCTCTTTTGATGCGATTCTCGCATCTTCACCGAAGGTCTCGTAGAAGTCGCCGACCCTGAAGAAAAGGATTGCATCCTTGTATTTCTCCTTTATGCGAAAATATTGACGGAGCATGGGCGTCAGTTCCACGACAAATCACCCCTGATGCTTTTATATGCAGAAAAGAAAAATAGGATGGCTGAAGTAAGGGCCCGTGGCTCAGCATGGAAAGAGCACCGGCCTTCTAAGCCGGGGATCGCGGGTTCAAGTCCCGCCGGGTCCGCTCGCTCCTTTTTCTTTGAAATCTGTTTGGTTCGTAGTTTATGATTTTGATGCAATGCAACGCCATTAAGCGAAGAATCATGGTTATATAACTGGTTATATAACCTATCATCAACGCTATCATCAACAAAAATAAGGAACTTATTTCTGTCTAATTCATAAATTGAAGCCCTTTTACCAATTAAATGCTTGTATTCTTTGGGTAATCTGATCAGTGGATACTCTATGTTTTTCTTTGGTCTCATTCTCAGAATAGAACACTCTCCTATAGGTCTCATTTCCCTCCCCATAAGTCTTTTAAATTTAAAAACTTGAGGGCGGGAGGGTGGGACGCATGCTCAGCATACGGCGGGAGAATAGAGAATAAGAGAGAATGAAGAGGGAGAAAGAAAAGAGGGAAAAGAATGAAAGAGAATATGAGAGAATGTGTAAATGGTTTTATATTTTTGGATATTTTTTTAATTTATGCCTACGGGCATGAGGGGTTCTGCTCCTGAGGGGGCGCAGGGACTCAAAACGAGGGTAGAAGAGATTTCAGGCGTTTTCAGAAAGAAGATTCCGAAGCTTCTGAAGAGGGAGCAGGTGATAGAGAGCTGGAATACATTGATTAAGGACGGCGATGGGAATGCTGAAAGAGTTTTTGGAGAGATTCAGAAGTATCTTGAGGAGAGCAAAGCACCGATAAAGTTTGAGAGGAGGGGAATTATTCCCGGAATTCTTAAGGGACTAATCGGAGAGTCAAGGGATTTCATCATTGTCAGGAGCATGGGATACAGACTGAAGCCATATCAGGTCTTCATCAATGCAAGAGATTACGGAAAGAACCTTCAAGTATCATGGTATCTCACATACAGACTTCCAACCCTCAGGGCTTTGATATACTCGCTCCCTTTCATGAGGATAGGAGCATCCTTCCTTGAAGACCTTGATGTGTTCAACCTCATGGATTTGAGGGCTTTCGCATTGCTCTGCCACCTTTCAGCCATCAATGCAGTTGAGAACCTGATGATAAGTTTGGGTCAAGACACATCAAAGCTGAACAGGAGGACAAAAGGATTCTTGGGAATAGCGTGAGAACAGGGTGAGAGCATATGGGCTTCCTTGATATTTTCAGAAGGAGAGGACATCATCAACAGCAAAGAAGAAAGGAAATTGGAGAGGTTGTGGTGGAGAACGGGAAAGATGAGGAGGATGAAGGGATATACGAAGAGACGCTGGATTTGGGCTGGTATTATTCAGAGGAGAAAGGAGAATTTCAGTTGGCGAAGATAAAGGAGTCAGATAGGAGCGTTCATATATACATAGTTGGAGCATCGGGAACAGGTAAATCAAAGTTTCTTGAGTTTTTAATCAGGCAGGACATACACAAAGGGAACGGATTTGGAGTAATTGACCCTCATGGCGATTTAGTTGAAGATGTGAAAGCATATCTTGCATTCCACTTGCCGAAAGAGGAGCTGGAAGAGAGAGTTGTTCTTTTTGATCCTACAGATGATGAATACACAGTCGCTTTTAATCCTCTTGAGAAAATAGAAGGACTGCAACCCGCTGAGATTTCCGCCGAGCTTGTTGAAGCATTCAAGAAGATATGGTGGGATTCATGGGGAGCGAGGATGGAAGACCTGCTTAGGAACACACTTATTGCTCTAATAGAAGCGGAGCTTACTTTAGTTGACCTTCCACGATTTTTAATAGATGAAGATTTCAGGCTGAATGTGCTTGAGAAGGTGAAGCATCCGATTGCGAGGCAGTATTTCAAGCACTTCAACAACCTCTCACAAAAGACAAGGGATGAATGGATGGAATCAACTTTGAACAAAGTGAATGCATTCCTCTCAGATGACAGGATAAGGGAGATATTCTCTTTCAAGAAATCCTCATTTTCATTCAGGGAAATAATGGACAACAGGAAAATCCTGCTTCTGAAGCTTGACAGGGGAAGACTCAAAGAGAATGCAGACCTCATAGGTTCTCTTTTCATGACAAAGATAAAGCTCTCTGCGTTCTCTCGTTCAGACACTCCGAGAGAGAAAAGAGTCCCATTCTACCTTTACATAGATGAATTCCAGAACTTTGCAACGCAGACATTCATTGAGACGCTTGCAGAGGCGAGGAAATATGGGTTGTCGTTGATCATGGCACATCAGAATTTGTCTCAACTTCCTGAGGATTTGCAGGATTCCATCCTTACGAACTGCGGAATCCAGATATGCTTCAGGGTTTCAAGGAACGATGCTGAGCGGATAGGGAAGGAATTCTTTGAGACGACAGGAACAGAAGTGAAGGCTTACAGGTCTTCACCTTACGGCATTGATTTTATTTTCTATTCTTATCCTGAGGAGTGGGAGATTTACATTCAGCAACTCCAGTCTTTGCCGAACAGATGCTTCTTTGCAAAGCACAAGATAGAGGGAGGCGTCATTCCATTATACTCGCCTGAGATAGAACCTGTTTACGAGGAATATGGGATGAGTAGGGATGAATATGAGGAGTTTGTTAAAGGAATCAGGTTTGGATTGAAGTATTTGAGGAAGAGAAGGAAGAGAAAAGAAGAAGATGAGAGCGAGAGAGTAAAAGCAGAGAAAAAGAAGGTTTCAAAAGAGGATGAAAGACCGAGGACACTTGAGGAGATAATTGCGTCAATGCCACCGATAGAGAAGGCGATTCTATGGGCTGTCGGGACAGGAAATTACAATGCATCAGACATTTATGAGGCGGGTAATAAAAAGCTGAAAGCGATGGGATATTCAACTGCTCACTATTCTGAATTCAAGAAGAAGTTCTATGAGATGGCGAAGCTTCCTCCAGAAGGGAAGGGACTGCTTGAATTCACAAAAAGAGGGAGGTCATTCTACTATTGGCTTTCTGAGTGGGGAGAGATCGCATTTGCCGAGAAATTTGGAATGCCATCGGATAGAGCGATGAACGAGCTTGGGGGAGGAGGAAAGCAGTCAAAAGCGGTATGCCTTGAAGTGATAAAAGAGTGGCTGGAGCCTGCTGGATACGATTTCAGAAAGGAAGATTTAATTGAGACAGACCTTACGGAGAGCGGTAGAGGTTACACAGACATTGTTGCGGAGAAGGACGGGAAGGCTTTGAGGATAGAGATTGAGCATCGTTCATCAAAAAAGCAGATTGAGAAAAATATCAGGAAGAATCTTGAGATTTCAGACGAGCTTTACATCATTGCAAGCGATGAAATCGCAAAAAGGAAGGCTATACAGGTCGCTTTGAAAGTGATGTTCAGATTGAAAGAAGAGAAGCCAAATAGAGATTTGAGAGTCAGAATCGGAACGATAGATGAATTGAAAAAGTGTGGATTTAAAGAATGGTTTGAAGTGAGGAATGAATGAATGGAAAACGAAATCAATTGTTTGTTTTTGATTATTTTGTTTGTTTTATCTGCCAAAAGTTTTAATTTAAGAGAATTTTGAGTGAGAATGTTTTGGAAGAATCTATCCAATAATCCTCCATTCAAATAGTCTTGCTTTTTATAAATTGAATCTTTATCATCAACTCTATTTAACCAAATCCTGTTATTATCTTTTCATCTATTTCCTTTATTATCTTGTCATGTGACTTTGATTTTTGTAGGTTTGATTTTTGTAGGGAATGTAAGAAAGTTTTTATGGATTCTCTCAAATATTCTTCTACCTGCATGGAGAGTTCTGGAAGATTTAGGTTTAACTTGTTTAAAAGTTTTTTGAAAGATTTAGATTCTATTGGTTTTCCATGAACAATTTTACTTCTGGCATCATAGGCACTCTTAAGAATTTCAAAAATTTTCTTTCTTTCTTCTCCATCCTTTCCAAGGAAGCATGCACATCTAAGAGCAAGTCTATAACCTAATTCTTTTTCTACCCCCTTGAGATACAATGCTTCAAATGCTGTAATGTAATCTATTAGTTTATCCTCAGATAACTTCCTCTCATAAGAAAAGTTAAATCTTCTAATAGCCACATCTAAAAATTGGTAATTTTGTATGTTTAAACTTTTAAACTTGCTCCAAAATGTTTTGAGGTTTTCTACATCTTCATCAGTGAGTTCATAATATTGACCATACGCTTTTCCTCTTTCATGGCTTGAAATGATCCAAATATCCCTCCATATTTTCGGATAACTAAGTATTGCCGAATAATATATTGAACCTTTTTTGAAAAGTCTAAGTGCAGTCATAATTCTTTCGATGTAGGGTGTTAAATCTTCTCGCCTCATTTTGCTTGGAAACTTTACTTTTAATTCGATACACCATATAGTTTTTAAAAAACCTCCATATGGGTAAAAATGGTGTTCATTAAGAGCACCTTTGCCCAAGAGGATTTTAAGCTCCTCCTCGTTAATCTTTCTAATTATAAAGTCTCCTAAATCTATTCTTTCAACCCCTTTTAACTCAAAATTTAGTAGGGGAGCAACAACTATAATTTCCCTTCCTTCCGTGTAGATATATTCCTCCAACTCCCTATATAGATTATTAAAAGTGTTTTCATCGTAGTTAAATCCACCGATAGTCTCCACATATCTTTTTAGAAACCCTCCTAAGATATTATCGCCCAGAAACTTTTTAATAGTTTCAACAGCTTTTACTATTTTTCCGTTTTTATCGGTTATTTCCATTTCAATCATCTTGTGAAATTCATTCTTCACCATAAAATCTATACAAGAGGCGACTTCTGCCAACTTTAATATCTCTTCAAGATTTTTCTCAACAAACAATGCCAGAGGATAGCGTGATTTCGGAACAGTTTTCCACGATCTTTTATTTACATCTATTTCAAAATCATACTCCAGAAATGGAATAATTTGTTCTCTTTCTGATTTCCTCTTAAGATAGGACAATGAGGATTTTATTGCCTCCTTCATACACTCACGAAATTCCTTTTTTCCTTCATATTCTTTATCTTCACGCTTGCTATTTTTCATTCTCGTATTCCACGATATTTTTTATCATTAAAAATATTTTCGCTTTTACGCTTAAGGGAAATCTTGACGATTTTCTTCCATTATTTTATCATCTTTATACGATGTTAGGAGAAAAATTAAGAAAACTAAGGGAAAAAGCGGGCTTGACGCAAAAAGAGCTTGCGGAGATGCTCGGACATTCATCAAACAGCTACATTTCAGACATTGAAAAAGGTGTGTTTTTGCCCTCAAAAGAGAAATTGAGAAAGATTGCGAAGGCTTTGGGAGTTCCATTTAAAGAGCTTGAAGATATGCTTTTTGAGGAGAAACTTAAGGAACTTGGTATAGAAGAGAAAGAACTTCTTGAGCTTTTCAAGGAGATTCCGAGAATGCCAAAAGAGGACAAAGAGGCGATTGTCAAAGCATATCTCAAGATAAAAAGAAGAAAGCAAAAATGGAGTGGATAATCAAAAAAGCGAATGAAATCAGAGAGAAGTATGGCACAGATAATATTGAAGAACTTGCTCAAAAGCTTGGAGCTGAAGTAGTGGAAGAGAAGCTCGGAAGGATAATCAAGGAAGCCTACTTCAAAGATTTGAAAGTAATCGTTATTGATCCAGATTTGCATCCATACAAGAAAAGGCATCTCATTGCTCATGCATTGGCACATCACCTTTTCCATCAGAAAATAAAGGCAAACTACTTCCTTGATGATAAGGAGGACTTTGCAAACAGGATGAGAGTAAGGAGAAAGGAAAGAGAAGCGGAGGTTTTTGCGGCCTATCTTTTGATTCCAGAAGACAAACTGAAAGAAGTTCTGAATCAAGAATGGGTAAAAGAGCATCCAAATCCGATCCCTGAGCTTGCAGAAGAATTTCAGGTTTCAGAGAACTTCATGAGAAAAAGAATGAAGTTTTTGAAAATTTATGGGAGATAACACAGCGATAATTTTAAATAAGAAAAAAACCTTAAAATATCTCGGAGGTAGGAACATACATGCCCTACCTATTTCAGGCTTCAGCAGGGTATAAAAACGGAAAATACATCCTATCTGACTTTTCTGATTTGACCTCTAAGTTTCCTTTTCTGGAAGAAAAAGAAATAGCAGGAAAATTACTTTCTATCTACATAGAGGGGAAAACAAGTAAAGTTGATGAGGAAATTAAATTTAAGCTCACTCAAGAAAGAGATAGAATTGTTGGAGAGATTTTAGAGCCAAATCCAATAAAAACTAAAGGATATCCATTACCTTTGTATGTTCTCATAGTTGCATATTCCTATAAAGATAATTCTGATCTCCTTCCGATAGCTGAGAATATGCTCCTTAAGGGTTATACATCGTATTTTGAGGATGATGTAAAAAGGGTTTTGAAGGAACAGGAAGCCAGAATTATTTTAGAGGGAATATTCTTCCACAACCGATTAGAAAAACAGTCATCAACATTAAAAGAAGCTTTTATTTCCTTTGAACAAGAAAACTTTGCACACACAAAAACTCTGTGTAGGAGGGTTCTTGAGGGAATTAAGCAAATTGTCAGTAAATGGAAAAGAATAGATAACAGTGAAAGCTTATGTGATAAATTTAAGTCAATTGTTAACTCATTATACTCCTTTGCTTCTATTGGCGGTCCACATGAAGGTATTACTACAAAAGAGGAGACTGAATTAATTCTTAAAAACACTACTTCCTTACTTTTCTATGTTAACTCCCTTCTAAAAAACCAAAGAGTAGAAGTTGATGACGCTCTTGACAATCGTATTTAACCGATTAAAATCGTATGAAAACGATGGGATTCACAAAAGTAGATAACAGAATTCTTGAAAAATTGATCACATCAGATTTAACAAAAAGGCAAATAAAGATAATTCTGCTGATTTTGAGGCTTTCTTCAGGATGCCAGAAAAGCTATGCCCTGCTTGAAAGGAAGGATTTCAAGGTTGCAGGAATTGACAGGAGGCATGTGAAGCGAGAGATAGAGAAGATTTGCTCTTTAAAAATCTTAAATTTTGACAGCGAAAAGAAAATCTACTGGATAAACGATGCGAATGAGTGGAATGTTGAGGCGAAAGACATGTCAAAAGTCGTGAGAAAGAACCTGAATTTCTCACATTTGGGGCGAATTCTAAGCGAAAAATGCGAAAGAGGATTCACAAGAAATGTGACAAATGATTACTTGAAGGTCTTTTCAGAGAAAGAAAGGAGAAAATCTAAAGAAAACAACGAAAAAAAGAAAGAGAAAGAAAAAATTATTTCTTTCTTTATCGGTGAGTATTTCAGGAGAATTTCTCCTTTAAGCGAGAAGGAGATTGAGATATTTTCAGAGCTTCTCAAAAGGTATGGCGAAAGGGTTGTGATGAGGGCGATTTCAATTGTTGAGAGAGGTAAAGAGAGGTCTTTTTCGTATTTTCAGAAGGTTTTAGCGGGCTTTGATAATAAAAGAATGCCGGGAATTGAGGGATTAAAAGACATTTTGGAAAGGTATGAATTACAGGAAAGGCTACATCAAGGAAATTAAAGCGGTTCACGAGCTTAAAAGGAGGGGTTATATTGCGTTCAGGTCAGCAGGTTCAAGGTCTCCATTTGATGTTGTTGGCATTTCAAGTTCAGAAATCCTTCTTTTGCAGGTTAAAAGCGGGAGAAAGCATCTGAAAGATGAGATAAGGAAGCTGAAGGAAATAAGAGTTCCGAAGTGTGTGAGGAAGCAGATATGGCTCTTTGGCAGGAGATTGGAGATTATTGAGTGCTGATTCCTTCTTGAAGCGAGCTTATCGGCTGGCTTCAGGGAGGAATCGGAGGTGAGCAAAAAAGATGGATATAGAGAGGCTATTTGAGGAGCTTAAGAGGGAGAAAGAGAGGAGACTTGACTTGATCGTTGATTTCAGCAGGGTGAGAGCGGTATTGAAGAGGAGCGAAGTGAAGCTGAGAATTCCACTTTTCGGCGAGTATTCTTTGACTGAGTGGGCGCACCAGCAACTTTCAGAGAAGCTCGGAATTCCAAAGAGATACTACGACAGAATGAGAGGAGAGAAGCCAGAGCTACTTTTGCAGAACATAAACGCATGGATTGAAGAAGATGAGAGGAGGTTCATAAGAATCCTTGACGGCAAAATCAGAGCAATCCTTTCTGACAGGTATAGGGTCATAGACAACTACGATGTTCTGCTTGTCGCTTTGCAGGAGTTCAGGAAGATAGGGAGCGTTGAAATCTACAGAATAGACCTGACAGAGAAAATGATGTATCTGAAGGCTCTTGATAGGACGCTGATAGCAGAGATAAGGCGTGATGACATCATCTGCGGAGGTATAATCATAAGAAATTCAGAGGTTGGAGCAGGAGCGTTCAGGGTAGAGCCGTTCATTTTGAGGCTTGCATGCCAGAACGGGCTTATAGTGAGGCAAGTGCTGAAGAGAATCCATTTAGGAAGAACGATGAATGAGGGACTTTGGAGCAGGGAGACGATGGAGCTTGAAAACAGAATTCTTTTCTCAAAGGTCAGAGATGTCATAAGGACAACATTTGACAGAGAGGTCTTTAAAAAATGGGTTTTGAAGCTGAAAGAAAGCACAGAGATAGAGATTGAAGAGCCTGTTGAGGAAGCGAGGAATGTTGCGAAGCTTGCAGGGCTGACAGAGGAGCAGGAAAGAGAACTTCTTGCATATTTCACAGAGCATACGAAGTATGGCTTGATAAACGCTCTGACAACGCTTGCCAGAGATACGAGGAATGTTGATGAGAGGATCAGACTTGAGGAGCTTGGAGGTAAAATCTTGGAAGAGTTTTGAATACTGCTGGAGGGTTTCTTTCTGGCAAATGCCAGAAGTGCATTGCTGGTAAGTTCAGCAGTGCCGTTCCTGCTCCTCTCTAACTTACAGGGAAGGCAGGAATAGAAACCCTCCAGCTTTCCTTTTTTTATTTTTCCTCCCTTCCTTTTTTTCTCCTTTTTCCTTTTTTCATTTTTTTCATTTTTCATGAAGGTAACATACTTTGCGAAAACGAATACGAGAGGGGAGGAAAAAATTTTCGGCATAAAGAAAGAAGACAGGAGGTATCACATGTATATTGTTGGAAAAACAGGGATGGGTAAATCAACTTTGCTTTTGAACATGATATTGTCGGATATTTATGCTGATGAAGGTTTATGTGTTTTAGATCCTCATGGTGATTTGGCTGAGAAAATCCTTGATTACATCCTAAAAAGGAGGATAAACGACACAATCTATTTCAATCCCGCAGATATAGACTATCCGATTTCCCTGAATGTGATGGAGAAGGGAAAGAAACATTTGGTTTGTTCCCAACTTATCAGCATTTTCAAGAGGTTTTTCAAGGAATTCTGGGGATTCAGGCTTGAGCATATCTTGAGGAACACGATTCTTTCATTGCTTGAATATAAAGGGGCGACAACGCTCCTTTCTGTTCAGAGGATGCTTTTGGATAGAGAATACAGGAGAAGGATTGTTGAAAGGATTGAAGACCCGATTTTAATCAATTTTTGGAGGAATGAGTTTCCGAAGTATTGCGTGAGGTTTTCGGAGACGATGACACCTATTTTGAACAAGCTCGGTCAGTTTTTAACGAATCCATTGATCAGGAACATTGTTGGGCAGACAAAGAACAGAATAGATTTCAGAGAATTGATGGATGATGGCAAGATTTTGATTGCGAATCTTTCAAAGGGAATGATCGGAGAGGATTGTTCATCTCTCTTGGGTTCTCTCATTCTGATGAAAATTCAGCTTGCAGGATTATCAAGGCAGGAACTGAAGGAAGAGGAAAGAAGAGACTTTTATCTTTACATTGATGAGTGCCATTCATTCATCACAGATTCATTTGTTTCAATGTTATCTGAAGCGAGGAAGTATGGAATCTGCCTGATTCTCGCAAATCAGTTCATATCTCAGATTGATGATGAGATGAGGAATTCAATTTTAGGGAATGTTGGAACGCTTATTGCTTTCAAGGTGGGGGTTGAAGATGCTGAATGTTTGCGCAAAGAACTTTACGAATTCAGAGAGAAGGACTTAACAAATCAGCCAAAATATCACATCTATTTGAAGTTAGCGGTCAATGGGAAGACAACAAGCCCTTTCTCCGCTTACACTCTGCCTCCGTTTTACGGATTCAAGTTTCAAGGAAACAGAGAAAAGATAATCAAGGTTTCAAGGCAGAGGTATGCGGTTGAGAGGGAAGTGGTTGAGAGAAAATTTAAAATTTTCTACAATTATTGATGAATATAAATTCTGCTTACGCAATGCACGAGCATAAGAATATATTCAGTTGGTGGTTTAATATCAAAACTCCTTGGGCAATTATCAAAATTCCCATCGCCATTCTTTTAATATTTAATACTCTCGCCAGCTTCTGGGGAAATTTAGTTACCGTAATTAATGCTTTCTTACTTAGACCAGTCTTCACTGGGGCAATCTTTTTGGTTTTCTTTTATTTTCTATTGCCAATCGCTTTTTGTGGAGCGATTTTCTGGGGAGGATTATTTTATCTTCCTTATCAAATCTTCGAAGAAGAGAAGAAGGGTTTGAAAGCATTTATGATACATCTTGTTATCTATATTGTTGCAATGATCATTTTACTTGTTTTTCATAACCTTTTCTTTGGCTGGGTTTATGATATATATCCTCCTTCTTTATGGCCTCGTTTTGAAATTTTAAAAAAGGAACAATTATGGAAAGAGAAAAACAAATGAAATGTCCATATTGTTTAAAAGAAGTCCCTGAGAATGCTGTGAAATGTGCATATTGTGGTGAGTGGTTAATACCCGAAGCTAAATACATATCCCAATTTACTCCTCGCTCTGCCACCAGAATTATTTTATTATGGATATTATCTTGCGGTTTTTATCTTTTTTATTGGTTTTATTGGAATTGGAAGTGGATTAACTTCTATAAAAAGACAAATTTAAACGCTTTATTTCGCACTTTGGGGCTTCTTATTCCCATCCTAAATATATGTTTAATGGCTGGTCAATTAGGTAGAATTCGTAAATTTGCCAGAGATGCTGGGATTGAACCTACTTTTACTGTTGGATGGGCAGTATTGGGCATTATTGTTTTCAGTAACTTGTGTTATTATTTTCTTCCTATTCATCCCGCTATTTCTGGAGTATGGGCGTTTTTAGCTTTATATCCTCTTTTAGATGTTCAAAGCACGCTTAATCTGCTTTGGGAAAGGGACAAAAGACTTAGGAAGGAGCTGTCCAGACCTTTTATAACAGCAGGAGAAATTGTATTAATAATAATTGGCTTTTGTTGTTGGATGAGTAGCATTGGGTATTTTGTCCTTATTCACGCTCTGGAGTAGGTGCGTTTTTACTTTTTAGATGTTCAGATGCTTAACCTGCTTTGGGAAAGGGACAAAAGATTTGGAAAAGCGTTGTTCTTTTATAACAATAGGACTTTATAATTGGAATTTCCTCAGTGTTCGTTTCCTTTCTATAAATCAGAGCTGGGCTTTTGGCGTATGATAATATCTGTTGCTGACTAAATAAAGTTAAGTGTGAGGAAGTTCAGAAAATTCCGAAAAGAAACGGTTTATGAAAACTTTTGCACTATTTGTTTCATTTTGCTAAATGATGAGAGTCTGTGAATCGTGAAGGAGTTGTTTTAAAATGGAATTAAGTGAAATTTTTTAATAATATCAAAGAGAAGGCATAAACATGTGGTTTGGCAAGCTTGACATTTCAACGCTGGAGAAATGGCTTTGGGAGGCGGCCTGTAGTATTAGAGGAGCGATAGATGCGCCGAAGTATAAGGATTACATAATTCCGCTGATATTTTATAAGAGGCTGTGCGATGTCTATGAAGACGAGATAAAAAAGCTTTCTGAGATATTTGGAAGCGAGGAGGAAGCGAGGAAGCAAGTGGCAGAGGACAGAGAATTGATAAGGTTTTACATTCCAGAGGAATGCCTGTGGAGGAACATCAGAAAAATTACAGAAGGTTTGGGCGAGAAATTGACAGAAGCGTTGAGGAAAATAGCGAGGGAGAATCCAAAATTGCAAGGAGTTATTGATATAAAGGATTTCAATGAGACGCAGGCAGGACAAAGAATAATAAGCGATGAACATATCCAGAGGTTAATGCAGATTTTGAGCAGATACAGGCTTGGCTTAAATGATGTTGAGCCTGATATTTTGGGAAGAGCATACGAATATCTTTTGAGGAAATTTGCGGAGGGTTCTGGACAATCTGCTGGCGAGTTTTACACACCAAGAGAAGTTGGGTTGTTAATGGCTTACCTACTTGATCCTGAGGAAGGAGAGGAGGTTTATGACCCTGCTTGCGGTTCTGGAGGCTTGCTTATTAAATCTCAACTTGTCCTGAAGGAGAAAAAGAAAGGAGATGTGAAGAGACCTCTCAAATTGTATGGTCAAGAGATAAATTTATTTACATATGCGATGGCGAAGATGAACGCTTTTATTCACGATATGGATGCTGATATAGAGGTTGGAGACACAATAAGAAATCCGAAGTTTGTTGAAGACAGTAAGGTCAAACAGTTTGACAAGGTCATTGCGAATCCGATGTGGAATCAGAAATTTCCGCAGGATGTTTTTGAAAACGACCCTTACAACAGATTCAGTTTTGGAATTCCACCCTCAAACCAAAGCTCTGATTGGGGTTGGATTCAGCACATGTTCGCTTCTCTGAAAGAAAAAGGGAAGATTGTTGTCGTCATAGATACTGGAGTTGTAACAAGAGGTTCGGGAAGTCAGGGAACTGACAGGGAGAAGGAGATAAGGAAAAAATTCGTGGAAAATGATCTGATTGAGGCGGTTATTTTGCTCACTGATAATTTATTCTACAATACAACCGCACCGGGCAACATAATCGTGATAAACAAAGCCAAAAAGCACAAGGGCGAAATTCTGCTCATAAACGCATCAAAAGAATTCGCAAAGGGAAGACCGAAAAATTATCTTACAGATGATAACATAAAGAAAATTCTGGATGCATATTTTGGGTGGAAGGAAATAGAAGGATTTTCAAAGATTATAACGATAGAAGAAGCGAGAAAGAACGATTACAATTTAAGCCCTTCCCGCTATGTCTCTGTTGATGAAAAGGAGGAAATTCAGCCAATTGAGGATATACTTGTTGAGCTTGGAAAGGTTGAAGAGGAGAGGAATAAGGTTGATAGGGAGCTAAAAGAAATAATGCAAAAGATAGGATTTAAGTGGTGAAATATGGCAGAGCAAGCAAAAAACATAGAAATGGCAGAAAGCTTTCTTAAGAGAGCATGGAATAAATTAGATGAAGCAAAGAAACGTTTGGAAAGTAGGCATTATCCTGAAAGCATTTCTGCATCACAAGAATGCATAGAGCTTTCAATAAAAGCAATTTTTATGCTTCTTCAAGAAAAATATCCCAAGAAACATGAATTTAGTGAGGAAGAATTTGAGGCAATTTTGAAGAAGATTCCTGAGAGACTCGAGTATTTAGACTTTCACAAGCTTTACCTTTACTCAAAATTCTGGCTCAGTTTTTATACGGTGGCAAAATACGGTTTAGAGAAAATTGGAGTCGGACCTGAGAAGTTATTTGAAAAGGAGGAGGCAGAGCTTGCTTTAAAACATGCTGATAAATGTTATTATGGAGCGAGGCAACTGGAAAATTATATTAAACATCCATGGTGAGAAAAATGGCACAGAAGACCTTTGAAAAATTCTTTGAAAAACTTGAAGGGGAAAACAAAGAAAACAACTTCAAACAAACAGAAATCGGCTTGATTCCAGAAGATTGGGAAGTGGTGAGACTGGGGGAAGTAGCATATTTTGAAACAGGAAAAAGAATGAAAGGAGGAGCGCTAAAGAGCGGGGAAGTCTTTAGTATCGGTGGAGAACACATTACAGACGAGGGAAACATTAAGTTTGAACCCTTAAAGTTTGTTAGTAAGGATTTTTATCTAAGAATGAAAAAAGGCAAGATAAAAATTGGAGATATTTTGATATGTAAAGACGGAGCAAAAACTGGAAAAACAGCCCTCGTAAAATATTTACCCTATCAATATTGTGCAGTAAATGAGCATGTTTTTATAGTTAGAAGTAAAAACACAAATCAGTTAATTAATCAGTTCTTATTTTTCTTTATATACTCCCGATATGGACAAACACAAATAAGAGATGCATTTCATGGACTAATTGGTGGTATCACTCAAAGAGAGTTATTCAATCTTTTAATCCCTCTCCCTCCTCTTCCCGAACAACGCAAAATCGTCAGCGTTCTTGACAAAATCCAGCAGGCTATTGAGCTTCAGGACAGAATCATAGAGCAGGCTAAAAGGCTCAAAAAATCGCTCATGCAAAAACTTTTTACAGAAGGGCTTTACGGTGAGGAGCAAAAGGAGACAGAAATAGGATTGATTCCGAAGAGCTGGGAAGTGGTAAGGTTGGAAGAGATTGGGAAAATAATAACTGGCAATACGCCTTCCAAAAGGAAAAAGGAATACTGGGAAAATGGTGAAATTGATTTCATAAAACCCCCAGATTTAAAAAACAGTTATATAACTACATTTTCGGAAAAAATATCACTTAAGGCTAAGGATAAAGCTCGAATTGTGCCTGAAAAATCAATTTTGGTATCATGTATAGGAATTATTGGAAGAGTAGGTTATACATTAAAGCCTGTAGCATTTAATCAACAAATAAATGCAATAATACCGTTTAGTGATAAAATAGATAGTTTATTTTTATTTTTTGCTTTACAGACTCAAGTAAAGCAAATTGAAAGTATGAAATCAGCAACTACTGTTCCTATAGTCAATAAAGCAAAGTTTTCACATGTCAAAATCCCCCTTCCCTCTCTCGAAGAGCAAAAGCAAATCGCCCACATATTAAGCACTATTGACAGAAAAATAGAGGTTGAGCAGAAGAGAAAGCAAGTCTTAAAAGAACTTTTTAAAACAATGCTTCACAAATTAATGAGTGGGGAAATAAGGCTTAAAGTGGTGGAAATATGAACAAAGAAGAAATCTTAAAAAAGATAAGGGAAAACAGAGAAAAGATAAGAAGTTTCGGAGTCAAAAGAATAGGTATTTTTGGTTCGTTTGTAAGAGGTGAGGAAAAGGAAGAAAGCGATATTGACATCATCGTTGAGTTTGAGGAGGGAAAGAAAAACTTTGACAACTTCATAAATCTCGCTTTTTTCCTTGAAGAGCTTTTAGGTAGAAAGGTTGACTTGCTTACTCCAGAAAGCATAAGCCCATATATAAAGCCATACATAGAGAAGGAGGTTGTCTATGAAAGCGTTTAAACCATATTTGATGCATATTCTTGAAGAATGCGAGTATCTTGAAAGCAGTTCAAAAGACTTGAAATTTGAGGATTTCTTAAAGGATGAAAATCTGAAAAGGGCATTTGTAAGGAGTTTGGAGATAATTGGCGAGGCTGTGAAGAACATACCGGAAGAAGTAAGAGAAAAGTATCCAGAGGTTGAATGGAAAAAGATTGCTGGAATGAGAGATAAACTCATCCACGAGTATTTTGGCGTTGATTATAAAATCGTATGGGATGTTGTTTCAAATGAGATTCCCAAACTGAAAGAAAAGATAAAGAGGATAGTGGTGGAAATATGAGAAAAGAAGAAATCTTAAAAAAGATAAAGGAGAACAGGGAAAAGATAAGAAGTTTCGGAGTCAAGAGGATAGGGATTTTTGGCTCTGCGGTAAGGGAAGAGATGACCGAAAAAAGCGATATTGATGTTGTTGTGGAATTTGAAAAGGGAAAGGCGACATTTAAGAATGTTTGCGGTCTTGTTGATTTTCTTGAAGAGCTTTTTGGCAGAGAAGTTGATATTTTGACTCCTGATGGAATTGATTCCATAAGAATAAAGCATGTTAGGGAGAAGATAAAGAGGGAGATTGAATATGTCTAAGCGAGGCGATAGAGAGTTTTTAATGGATATGCTCATTGCTTGCGAGAAGATAATAAAATACACAAAAGATTTATCTTATGAAGATTTCCGCAGGAATGATATTGTTATTGATGCTGTTGTAAGGAACATTGAAATCTTAGGAGAAGCATCCAAAAACATCTCTGAAGGACTAAAGAAAAAGTATCCAGAAGTTGAATGGCGGGAAATTTTAAAAACAAGAGACAAAATAATTCATTTTTACTTTGGTGTGGATTTAAGCATAGTTTGGGATATAATAACGGTGGATATTCCTGCTTTGAAAGAAAAACTTAAGAGGATAATAGAAAAAGAGGGATGGGAAAAATGAAGCTCATAACAGAGAAAAAGGATGTTCAAGATAGGGTAATAGAGTATTTGCAGGCGATAGGCTGGGAGTATATCCCGCCTGCTGATCTTCAGGAGAAAAGAGGATATGATATTAAAGAGCCTTTCATCCTTGAAATTCTTGAGAGGAAACTAAAAGAGCTTAATCCTGAAATAATAACCAATGAAAATGCCCAAGATGTTATAAGAAGGCTGAGGCTCATACCCTCTACGCTCACAGGAAATCAGGAGTTTCTGGAATATCTGAGAGGTAAGAGGACTGTTTATGTTAAAGAAGAGAGGAGGGAGAGGAATTTTAAACTGATAGATTTTGAAAATCCTGAAAACAATCATTTTGCCTTTACAAAGGAGTTTTGGTTTGAGGATAGAGAGAAAAGAAGATTGGATATTGTGCTTTTCATAAATGGCATACCCATCTGTGATTTTGAGCTTAAAAGACCGACTGTTTGGGAACCTGAGGAAGAGGCTTTTGAGCAAGTCAGAATATACAACAATGATTTGCCTGAGCTTTTCAAATATCTTCAGTTTTATGCTGTCTCAGAAGGAATAAGACTTTTCTACGGTCCCACATGGAGATATGAATCAAAGACATTTTACAGATGGAAAATTGAGAACGGATTTAATTTTGAAAAGTTAGTGAAAACCTTCTTTAACAAAGAAGAAGTGATTGAGACTCTCCGCTCGTATATAGTTTTCATGACAGTTGATGAAGAACTCCAGAAATATGTGCTGAAACAGCATCAAAGGAGAGCAATAGCAAAGATAATAAGGAGGGTTTTGGAGAGAAAGAAAAAGAAGGGCTTGATATGGCATACTCAAGGAGCTTATAAAACCCTTACAATGATCGTTTCTGCTGATGAACTGCGGAAATCACCTGAACTTGAGAATCCAACCATAATTGTTGTCGTTGACAGAATTGAATTAGAGCATCAAATTTATCAGAATTTTCAGGCTTATGGCTTCCCAAACATTGTTAAAGCTAAAAGCAAGAATCACCTGAGAGAACTGCTTGAAAGCGATTACAGAGGTCTTATTATCACAACTATTCACAAATTTGAAGGGATGCCAAAGGACATAAACATGAGAGATAACATTATTGTGCTTGTGGATGAGGCGCACAGGAGTCAAGAGGGTGATTTAGGAAATTACATGCATGGAGCTTTACCAAATGCATATTACTTCGGATTCACAGGCACGCCGATAGACAGAACAAAGGTTGGAAAAGGAACATTCAAAGCGTTTGGCTATCCACCAGACGAGCCTTATCTTGACAAATACACCATAGATGAATCAATAGAAGAAGGAACTACTGTTCCCCTATACTACACGCTTGCGAAGACAGAGCTTCATGTTGATAAGAAAACTTTAGAGAATGAATTTTTCAGGGTCGTTGAAGAGGAAGGAATTGCGAGCATTGAAGGGATAAATAGGGTCATAGAAAGAGCAGATAAGCTGAAGGCGGTGCTAAAGGCAAGGGATAGAATTGATAAGATAGCAAAGCATATAGCTGAGCATTACAAAAAATTTGTTGAACCTCTCGGGTTTAAGGCTTTCATCGTTGCGGTTGATAGAGAGGCATGCGCACTTTACAAGGAGGCGATTGATAAGTATTTACCGAAAGAATATACAAGGGTTGTATATACATCGGATTACAGAGATAGCGAGTTTCTCAGAAAATATCATATTTCTGATGAGGAGGAGAAGAGAATCAGGAAAGACTTCAAGTCACCAGAGAAGCTTCCGAAAATTTTAATTGTTACTGAGAAACTTCTCACGGGCTATGATGCTCCCGTCTTATATGTGATGTATCTTGACAAGCCTTTGAAAGACCATGCTCTGCTTCAGGCGATAGCAAGGGTGAACAGACCATATGAGGGAAAAACATGCGGGCTGATTGTGGATTACATAGGGATCTTTGATAATCTACAAAGGGCTTTGGCATTTTACTCAAAAGATGTGAGAGCTGGTCTCCTTGATTACGAGAAGCTCAAGGAGAGGTTCAGAGAGTTGATGCGGGAATCTGATGAAATCTTAAAGGTTGATTTAAGTGATGAAAGAAAGAGAGTTCAAAACATAATAGACTATTTCTTTGATGAGGATAAAAGGAAAGAGTTCATAAAAATCTTCAAGCAAATTCAGGAGTTATATGAAATTTTGTCTCCTGATGCGTTCTTGAGGGATTATATTGAGAAGTATAAACTGCTTGTGCAAATTTATGAGGTGATTTATCAGACTTATGATCCTGATGCAGGAAGAAGAAAGATAATGAGAGGTATTCTCAAGAAGACGGAGAACCTGATAAAAGAAAATGTTGAACTCCTTATAGTGGAGGATAATCTTCCGGTTTATAGGATAAATAAGGACATAGCGAACACGATAAAAGCGGATAATCTCTCTGAGAGGGTGAAAATTGCAAGTCTTTACAGGAGTATAAAAACTCATATTGAGAACAAAAGGAGGCAGAGTCCTTATTTAGTTTCGATAGGGGAGAAGGTTGAGGAGATCATTTTGCAACTGAGGGAGAGGCAAAGGAGCGTGGAATCGGCATTAAAGGAATTGACGAAAACAGCGGAGGACATAGCAAGAGCAGAAGAGGAGCAAAATAAGTCAGGACTGAGCAAGGAGGAGTTCAGTTATTTCTGGATACTGAGAATGCATGGAATAGAAGATGAGGGCGTTTCCAGAAAGATTCATGAGATAATTTCAGAAAGGGAACACTGGATTTTCAATGAGAATGTGAGAAGGGAACTGCGCAGGGAAATTTACAGGGTTTTGTATGAAAATGGTTATCGTGGCAGTAAGAAATTGGTTGATGATTTACTTAAAGTTAACAAAACGAAATATGAATGAGGTCACAAGAGAGGACATATTAAAGCTTTGTGAGAAGTGGAGGAAGGAGTTGAAAGTGAGGGTGAAGAGGGTTCAGATAAGGGAGATGAGGAAAAAGTGGGGTTCTTACTCAAGTAAAGGAATTCTCACGATCAACAAAGAGTTATTGAAATTTCCGCTCAAGTGTGTTGAGTATGTTGTGCTTCATGAACTTTTACATGGAATAGTTCCGAATCATGGACGGACATTCAAAACTTTACTTTACACGTACATGCCAGAATGGGAGGAGATACATGAATATTTGGAGAATAGAAAGAGTTAAGTGAAATTCAGTTCATGTGTTGAAGAAATTTAAATAGGTGATATAGTATGCTTGTAAAATTTGAGATATATAATGATGGTGAATACTGGTGTGCAAGAGGTATAGGGGTGGATATATTCACACAAGGGAAAACACTTGATGAGTTGATGGAGAATATAAAGGAGGCTGTTGAAGCACATTATGGAGAATTATTGGAAAAAGGTGAAGATATAAGGATATTATCAATATCAGAAATAGAGGTGCATTCAACTGCAAAGGTTGCCAGTCGTTAGTGGTGATAAACTAATAAAACTATTGACCAAATTGGGATACGAGATAGTAAGACAGAAAGGGAGCCATGTGCGTTTAAGGAAGAAAACAGAAATAGGTGAGCATAATATA
>Ga0190316_1000007_pt1 | contig 53703 bp, 45 predicted proteins | sample 48701112_MG_FD_161663 | JGI IMG/M metagenome (GOLD analysis project Ga0190316, IMG submission 161663) | Hydrothermal vent sediment bacterial communities from Southern Trench, Guaymas Basin, Mexico - 4870-11-1-2_MG | ecosystem: Environmental > Aquatic > Marine > Hydrothermal vents > Sediment ... | reverse complement strand
AGACAAATTGCAGAAAAATTTCTTAAAATAAAGAGGGAAGAACAAGGATTTCCTCTTTTAAGTTTTAGAGAACTTTATAAAATTTTTAACAAAAAAGAAGAAATAACTTTGTTTAAGAAAATTCTAAAAATTAATCCAAGGAATTATGGAGTAAAAACTCCTTTTTACGGAATTTCGCCAGTTCCTAAAGATATAGTTTCAATAAAAAATCAAACCTATAAAAAGGGAAGAGCAATTAAAAAAGTTGATACTCAATATCTGCCCCAAAGAACCTATTTGGCATTTAAGAAAATGAATAAGATTATGCAGGAAGAAATTGGTCGTTCATTAAACATTGTTTCTGGTTATCGTTCTCCGGCTTATCAGTTATTACTTTTTCTCTATTTTTTAGAAGAAAACAAATGGAATTTAAGGAAAACTTTAAAAAAAGTTGCTTTGCCTGGTTGGAGCGAGCATGGATATTCTAAAAGACAGGGTATAGATTTTGCTCCTAAAACTTATTGTAAAATGGAAGATTTTTGTAAAAGAAAAGAATATAAATGGCTTTTAAAAAATGCTTCTCGCTTTGGATTTTATCTTTCTTTTCCAAAGAATAATAAATTAGGAATAATGTTTGAACCTTGGCATTGGCATTATTCCAATACAGCTAAAAATTGTTAAGAGGACTTAATAAATTCTCTACCCTTGACGAATTTTTATTTTTTGTTATAATTGGGGGTAGAATAGAAAGTTAAAAAATAAATAAGGAAAGGGGAGGTGTATTATGAAAAAAGAAATTCTTGGAAAAATTTTTGTTGCCTCTGGGTTTGGTGCGTGGATTGGGACGCTCGTAGCGCTTTCAACGAATCAGATGTGGTGGATTGGGACGATCATCGGTGCAGTGATAGGGTATTTGACTTATGAATTTAAAGAAGTTCTTCGAGCCATTAAGATAGTCTGGAAAACGACAATTAGAATTAGACCGGATTGGAAGAGTTGGAAATTATTAATCAAACATTTTTTTTGGCTTTATATCTTCACCCTAAATCTTGTTCCTATAGGTCTAGCTATTGCAGTGCTTTCAGAGGAGAAATTCAATAAAGTACCAGCCATTTTGAGTCTCATGTGTCAAGCGTGTCTAGGAGTGACTGTATTTGTGTTCTTTCTCTCTGTTTCAGAGATGAAAACCAGGAGTAAAGACATTGTTATAGAAAATATAAAGATGTTTCGATCACTTACACCATTCCATGTGTATTTGATTTATATTCCTAAGATTTTTTACTTCCTTTATCGAAAAGGTATTCCTGCAAGTGTTGCATTCATCAAGAAAGTAATCGTTTTGATTCACTCTGATATTCGGCTTCTTTGTGGCTTTAATGCAGCAATTGGAACTGGTATCGGATACTTTGCTGGAAGCGCGATAATTGGAATGCTGTTCGGTGGTTTCATTGGGATATTGAACTACGAATTGATTTCGAAGAAGGTTCTCCATTTGAGTCCAAAAAAATAAAATCTAAAATATAAATTATCTCCAGCCCTCGCCGGTGCGAGGGCTTTTTTATTGCCAAAAATTTGGATTTTGGTAGGATAAAAGTAGATGTGCTAAAGCAAAATCTATTTTTGAAGTGCATCCGCTCCATTTTTGTCCATATGGACAAAAATGGAGCGGTGGAAGTAAATTTTTGAAATGCATTAAGAAGCCAAAATAAAGTTCTTCCTAAAGATTTTGCTAAAAGAATAGCTCCGATTGTTGATTTAAGGAACCGGTTAGTCCACCGATACGAGAAAATTGATAAAAATTTATTTCTTAAAATGCTTTATAAAGAAAAAGATAAAATTCATTGAGAAGTTTTTAGAGAAATAAATTTAGAAGAATTTAATTTGGGGCTTTTTAAAAAATTAATTTTTGTTATAATTTAAATTATGGAAAATAAAATACATTATCCACTTGTGAGAACTATTTATCTTTATTTGTTTGCTTTGCTTGGTCTAATACTTCTGGTGATTGGAGGTGTAAGATTTGTTGATATGGGGTTGAAGGCCTTTGTATTTACTAAAGCCGAAGAGGAACAAAGATTGCTCTATAAAATGCCGCCAATGATACCTATTGAAATTAGAAAATTAGAACAAATTGAAGAATCTAAAAAAGAATTTTGTTTGCCAGAAAAAGATAGAGCAGCAATTGAATTGTGGCTAGCAGAGTATAAAGAATGGAAAGAAAGAAGAACAAAAATTGATCCCATTACTGCTCGCCGGCATCGAGACGCTTCTTTAAACTTGGCGATGATTTTAGTTGGTTTGCCTTTGTATCTTTATCATTGGCGAATTATCAAGAAGGAAACTAAAAAATGAAAAAAGCTAAGAAGATTAATAAAGTAAATTGAAAGAATCTTAATAAACGTTTGACATCAAAGCGTTATTTATTAATATAAAAATTAACTAGTAATGAGTTTTGATTTAGCCCAGATGGCGGAATTGGCAGACGCGTGGCCTTGAGGGGGCCATGGAGATTTTCTCCATCCGGGTTCAAATCCCGGTCTGGGCACAGCATCCAGCACCACTCTGGGTGGTAGCCCAGAGTGGTGCTGGATGGACAATTAGCAATTAGCAATTAGCAATTGGCATTTTATACATTTGGCTTGACAAATGAATGAAAATTTGCTATTCTTAGGCAAAATGAGAAAATTTTTAGATAAAATTATAAAAATTTTTAAAAAAAGGAAATAAGCACTCCGAGAGGAGTGTTATTTTTTAAAGAAGCAGATTAAAAAATAAAAGGAGGAGAAGATGATGATAAAAGAAGTTTTGGAGGATTTGAGAAAAGTTATTTTTCAAGTTTCTCAGGAAAAGACAAGAAAGTGTCCTTTCCGGATTATTAATGAAATAGAAGAGATTAAAAAAAGAGGGATAAAAGTTTGCCCTGCTGCTGGTTCAGGTTGTACTTTGGAAGCATCAAGAAATTGTCAATTCTTTTTGGAAAACAAAGAGAAAGTTTGGGAAATGCTGGCAAAAAATTATCCTTTTCCCAAAAGTTTCTGTCCTTGTCTTCTCTTTGAGGGGATGCAGGGAAGTTGTGATATTTCTAATCGAGATGAAATTATAGAGAAACTTAATGAAAGACTTAGCTTGGATTCTTGTTGGTTAAGAGTTTATTGGGAAGGTGAAGAAATGGTTGTCTGTCTTTTGCGCGAGTTGAGTCGGTTTTATGGAATTGAAATTAAAATTAAAAAGAGTTATTTGCCTGTGGACTGAGAAATAAAGTTCAACCCTGCTTCAAAAGCAGGGTTTTCTTGCTTTTAAGGCAATAATTTGCTAAAATTCTTGAAATTAACTTGCCCGGGTGGCGGAATTGGCAGACGCGCGGGACTCAAAATCCCGTCCTGGCAACAGGGTGAGGGTTCAACTCCCTCTCCGGGCACTTTAAAAAATTTTATGGCCGAGATAATTTTAAATGAAAAAAATTTTTCTGAAGAAGTTTTTCAAAATGATAAGCCAGTATTGGTTGATTTTTGGAGTGAGTATTGTCCGCCTTGTCAATTGATTAGCCCAATCATTGAAAAAATTGCTGAAGATTTTCAAGAAAAAATCAAAGTCGGTAAACTTAATGTTGACCAGAATCCTTTGATAGCCAGCAGTTTTATGATTGAAGCCATTCCGACTTTGCTCTTTTTTAAAAATAGAAAAGTTGTGGAGAAGATTGTTGGTTTGGTTTCTTATGAAGTAATTAAAGAGAAAATTGAGAAGATTTTGGAAATGGAAGGGGAGGAATAATTTTGTTTTTATTCTTGTTCTTCTCTTCTAATTTTTCATTAAAAAATTGTCCAATGCTATTAGAAATAAGAGAAGAAGAAATAAGGGAGTTGGAAAAGGAATTAAGAGAGTATGCTCAAGAAAATGGTTTTGTTCTAAATCCAGACAGACAAGCTAGAGAAGCGATAATTAAGGGCTTGTTGGCTAATCAAAAAAAATACGGAAAGAGATACTGCCCTTGCCGTCGAGTGAGTGGTAATTTAGAGGAGGATAAAAAGAAAATTTGTCCTTGCTGGTGGCATAAAGAAGAAATTGAAAAGGAAGGCCATTGTTATTGTCGCTTGTTTTGGAAAAAAGGATAATTTTTAATGAAAATGAAAATAATTCCAGCGATTTTAGAAAAGGATTTTAAGAAGGTGAAAGAAAAAATTGTTGCTATTGATGATATTTTTGATTTAATTCAAATTGATATTTGTGATGGTAAATTTGTTAAAAATAAAACCTGGCAGGAAAGCCGGCAATTAAAAAATCTGAAAACTAAAGCAAGGTTTGAAATTCATTTGATGACTGAAAATCCAGAAAAGGAAATAAAGAAATGGCAATTTGATAAAGTTAAAAGGATTGTTTTTCATTATGAATCGTTAAAGGATTTAAAAAATTTTTCTTGGTTGAAAAGTGTTCCTAAAAAAATTTCTTTAGGGATTGCTTTAAATCCAAAAACTAAAATAGAAGTTCTTCAAAAAATTCCTTTAAGATATTTTTCTTATATTTTGTTTTTGGGAGTTGAGCCAGGTCGGCAGGGTCAAAAGTTTCAGGAAGGAGTTTTGGAAAAAATTAAAAGAATAAAGAGAGCTAATTGGCTAAAAAAGAAAATAAAAATTGGTCTTGATGGTGGAGTAAACGAAAAAAACATCCGCAAAATAAAAAAAGTAGATTTAGATTACTTAATAATCGGTTCTTATTTTTGGAAAAAATGGAGAAAATTAATGAAAAAATCAATAAAGAAGAAATGAAAAAGGAAAATAAAAATACCGAGAGAGTTGATCAGGAGATTTTAAAAAAAATCCCCAAAGAGGTAAGAGAAGTTTCTCAAAAAATTATTTCTCAAGGTTTTCAGGCCTATTTGGTTGGCGGTTGCTTAAGGGATCTTTTATTAAAAAAAAAGCCAAAAGATTGGGATATTACTACCAACGCTAAACCAAAGGAGGTTCAGAAAATTTTTCCCAAATCTTTTTATCACAACAAATTTGGCACTGTTGTTGTTCCTCTTAAAAGCAAGGAAATAAAAAACGTTGAAATAACGACTTTTCGTTCAGAGGAAAATTATCAAGACAAAAGACATCCAGAAATTGTTAAATTCTCTCAAAAAATTGAAGAAGATTTAAAAAGAAGAGATTTTACTATTAATGCTTTGGCTTTTAACTTAGAAAAAGAAAAAACTTCAGAGATAATAGATCTTTTTGGTGGTTTAAGCGATTTAAAAAAGGGGATTATTAGGGCAGTTGGCCAGCCGGCCGAGAGATTTAAAGAAGATGCTTTGCGTCTTTTGCGGGCGATAAGATTTTCTGCTCAACTCGGTTTTAAAATTGAAAGGGAAACTTTTTCAGCCATTAAGGAAAACGCTTCTTTAATAGAATATATTAGTCAAGAAAGAATAAGAGATGAATTAATAAGAATAATTTTAAGTAATAATCCCCAAAAAGCATTTTTAGAAATGGAAGAGACTGGTCTTTTGAGATTTATTTTGCCAGAATTAGAGGAAGGGATAGGAGTTAAGCAAGGTGGTCATCATCAAGATGATGTTTTTACTCACTCTCTTCTTTCTCTACAAGCAGCAGCTGAAAGGAATTTTAATTTGGAAGTAAGATTAGCGGCTTTGTTTCATGATATTGGCAAGCCAAGAACTAAGGATTATAACAATCAGGGGGATATTACTTTTTATAACCATCAGTTAGTCAGTGAAAAAATGACTAGGACCATTTTAAGAAGATTGAGATTTAAGAATGAGATAATTAATAAAGTTTGTCTTTTGGTAAGAGAGCATATGTTTGTTTATGATATTGGTAAAGTTAAGGAGGGGGCAGTTAGGCGACTTTTGAGAAAGGTTGGTCAAGAGAATATTCAAGATTTAATTGATCTGCGGGTGGCTGATCGTTTAGGCTCAAGAGTAGCCAAGGCGATGCCTTATCGTTTGAGACATCTTTGTTATTTATTAGAAAAAGTTTCTCATGACCCAATTTCTTTAAAAATGTTAAAAATAAATGGTCATCAAGTGATGGAGATATTAAAAATTTCTCCTTCACCAAGAGTTGGCTTGCTCTTAAATGCTCTTTTGGTTAAAGTTTTAGATAAGCCAGAACTAAATGAATTTTCTCTTTTAAAAGAAGAGTTGCTGAAACTTAATAAACTTTCTGATGAGGAATTGAGGAAATTTAAAAAGAAACTTGACTATAAAAAAGAAGAGGAAGATAGGAAAATAAGAGAAAAGTACTACCTGAAATCTGAAAATTAGAGATGGAACGGATAAATCAAAGCGCAAAACGAATAAAAAATTCAAAATGCAAATCTCAAAATCCAAAATGACAATGTAAAATTCAAAATGAAATTATAAATAAATTCTAAATCCGAAATCCTAAATCCTAAACGAAATCCCAAATCTCAAATTCTAAATCCCAAACGTTTAGAATTTGGAACATTAGAATTTAGAATTTTGTTTAGAATTTCGAATTTAGAATTTAGGATTTTCTTTAGTTAGCTTTAAGCTTTACGCTGTAGCTTTGCGCTTTGCGCTTTGAGCTTTGAGTTTAAATTTGTTTTGACATTTGACATTTGAGATTTTTAAAAGAATTGAACAATGAAAATAGCCAAGAAATTTTTAAAGCCATATAACTATCAAAAGACCGAAAAGAAAATTTATCGTCTTTGGCAAAAGTCGTCTTATTTTAGTCCTGACAAGTTGAGAACTAGAAAGAAACCTTTTTCAATAGTTTTGCCTCCGCCAAATATTACTGGCTCTTTGCATATGGGTCATGCCTTAAATGCGGCTATTCAGGATGTTTTGATTAGAAAAAGAAGGATGGAGGGGTATCAGACAGTTTGGGTTCCAGGTACAGACCATGCTGGTATTGCTACTCAGAATGTAGTTGAGAAAAAATTGAAAAAAGAAGGATTAACTCGTTTTGATTTGGGTAGAGAAAAGTTTATTAAAGAGGTTTGGCAATGGAAGAAAAAATATGGCAATATTATTTTGGAGCAATTGAAAAAAATTGGCGCTAGTTGCGATTGGTCAAGAAAGAAATTTACTATGGATAAAGATTATGCTTTGGCCGTTCTTAAATCTTTTGAAATTTATTGGCGAAATAATTTGATTTATTTAGGAGAAAGAACGGTTAATTGGTGCCCAAGATGCGAGACGAGTTTGTCTGATTTAGAATTAGAATATAAAGAAGAGGAAGGAGGTTTGTATTTTATTAAATATCCTTTAGCAGGTTCAAAGTTCAAAACCCGGGATTTTCTTGTAGTTGCTACTACCCGGCCAGAGACGATGTTTGGCGATACGGCTGTGGCTGTTAATCCAACTGACAAGAGATATCAAAAATTAATCGGCAAAAAAGTTGTTTTACCTTTAGTTGGTAGGGAAATTCCGATTATTGCTGATGAGATTGTTGATAAGGAATTTGGCACTGGCGCTCTCAAAATAACTCCGGCTCATGACCATAATGACTTTGAAGTTTCCCAGAGGCATTGTTTAGAAAGAATAAAAGTAATTGATGAAAAAGGGAGAATTTGTTCGCCAGCGCCAGAGAAATATCAGGGCTTAAAAACAAAGGAAGCTAGAGAGAAGATAGTTGAGGATTTAAGGAAACTCGGATTTTTAGAGAAGATTGAACCATATTTTCATTCTCTTCCTATTTGCTCACGATGCCATACTGAGATTGAACCATTAATTTCTAGGCAATGGTTTGTTAGAATGAAAGATTTAGCTGATTTGGCTATCCGAGCTGTTGAGCAGGGCAAAATAAAATTTTATCCAAAGAAATGGGAGAAGATTTATTTTGATTGGTTAAAAAATGTTAAAGATTGGTGCATTTCTAGACAAATCTGGTGGGGGCACCGATTGCCTCTTTGGCGTTGCCAAAGCAAAGAAGAAATGGAAGAAGAGAAGAGATATTTCCTTTCTTTAAAGAAACCAAAGAAATGCCCTATTTGTCAGAAATGCCAACCAAAGCAGGTAGATGATGTTTTAGATACTTGGTTTTCTTCGGCTCTTTGGCCGTTCGCTGTTTTTGGTTGGCCCAAGAAAACTAAGGATTTGAAGAAGTTTTATCCGACTAATGTTCTTTCTACGGCTAGAGATATTATTAATCTTTGGGTAGCCAGAATGATTTTTTCAGGAATTTATTTCCTAAAAAAGATTCCTTTTAGCCAGGTGATTATTCATCCGACTATTCTAACTAAAGAAGGTAAAAGAATGTCGAAGTCGCTTGGTACCGGTATTGATCCTCTTGATTTGATAGAGAAATACGGCGCTGATGCTACTAGGTTTGGTTTGCTTTGGCAAATGAAAGGCAGCCAAGATATCCATTTTTCTGAAGAACACCTTTTAATGGCGAAGAAATTTAGCAATAAGATTTGGAATGCTAGCAGGTTTGTTTTAACTCAAGTTGCCAGTTTAAATTTAATTTTTAGCAGTTCAAAAATAAAAATTAAAGAGGAGGGAAATTTATCTAGGGCTGATAATTTGATTTTGAGAAAATTAAAAAGGACACTTAAAGAAGTGAATGACGATTTAGAGAAATTTCGATTTGCTTCAGCCGAAGAAAATTTGTATAATTTCTTTTGGCATGATTTTTGCGATATTTATTTAGAGAAAGCCAAGAAGGAAATTTCTCAGGCAAAAAGCAGAAAAGAAAAAGAAAAAATTGTTAAGGTTTTGTTTTACATTCTCTTAACTTCTTTGAAAATTCTTCATCCCTTTTTGCCTTTTTTGACCGAAGAAATTTATCAGGAGTTACCTGTAAAAAGAAAAGAAAAGTTTTTAATGATTGAAAAATGGCCTATTTAGGAGAAAATTTAATTTGGTTTATTATCTTCTCTCTTTTACCTTCTTTAGCTTGGCTGGTATTTTTTTTAAAAAAAGATCCTCGGCCAGAGCCAAAAAAGGCAATTTTGATTACTTTTTTCTTGGGTATTTTTTTTAGTTTGCCAACCTTAGCTTTGGAGCTTTTTTTAAAGAGAGCAAGCAATTTTATTTTCTCTATTTTCCTTAAAGAAGCAGCCGTCGGTTTAATTGTTTTTGCTTTTATAGAAGAAGTAGCCAAGTTTGCTGGGGTAAGAATTTGGGCTTCAAGAAAGAAATATTTTGATGAAAAATCAGACCCCTTTCTTTATATGATAACTTCAGCTTTAGGTTTTGCCTGCGCTGAAAACTTTTTAATTCTTTTAGGTGGCTTTAATTATAATTTTACTCCTTTCTCTTCTTTATTTTTTCAATCGCTTTTTTTAACAAGTTTTCTTAGATTTTTGGGACCAACTCTTCTTCATTGTTTTTCCTCTGGTTTGCTTGGTTGTTTTTGGTCTTATAGTATTCTTTTAAGAAAGAAAGCAATTTTTCTTCTTGGTTTGTTAGGATCTACCAGTTTGCATTCTTTATTTAATTTTTGTATAATTCTTTCACCAAAAAGTTCCATTGTTTTTATTCTTTTTTTCTTCTTTCTGGCTTTATTTTTTCTTAAATTTATTTATAATTTAGTTTTGAGGAAAAATTACTAATAAAATGAGCGAAGAAAAAAAAGAAGAAAAAAAATTAGAGAAGAAAGATAACGAGCAAGACAGGGAAGAGATTTTGAAAGTTAATTCTCTGGATGCTGAAGAGGATTATTCTTTTAAGCCAGTTGGGGCAAAGGTAGAAATAAAAAGAGACGAGAAGAAAAACGAAGAAGATGAAGAGAAGGATTCTTTTTTAGAGTGGGAGGAGGAGAGTGAAGAAGAAGGAATTTTACCAGTTGATGTTTTCCAAACACCGACCAGTGTTTTTATTGTTGCTCCAATTGCTGGAGTGGAAGCCGATGATATAGATGTTACTCTCAATGATGATATGATAATTATTAAAGGAGAGAGAAAGATGAAGCAGAAAGAGAGAGAAGTAGAATATTTACGCCGGGAATGTCTTTGGGGAAAATTTTCTCGAAAAATAATTCTTCCTTGCGAAGTTCAGGCAGACAAAATAAAGGCATCTTATAAAAAAGGAATTCTCACTATTAAATTACCAAAAATAGAGAAAGCCAAAACAAAAAAAATAAAAATTTCTGAAGAGGAATAGCTGGTACGTTTTTTATCAAATTTAATTACGATCGCAATTAAATTTGAAATTTAGAAATTTCAAAAATAAAAGCGATCGCTTTTATTTGTAAATTTTTGTAAATTCAGAGAAACAGCAAGAGCAGGCCTTGCAAAAAAACTCAAGCCTCAAAATTCAAATCTCAAACGAATGCAAACGCAAAGCTCAAAGCGCAAAGCGCAAAGCCACAGCGTAAAACTTAAAACTACAATTTCAAAATCCCAAATCCCAAATTACAAATCACAAACAAATCCCAAATTCAAAATTACAAATTCTAAACAAATCTGAAGTCTAAAAAGTAAAAAGTAAAATCTACAACTTAAATCTTAAATCTTAAATCTTTAATCTTTTAAATTATATTTTTAAAAGATTTAACTTTTTAGATGTGGTTTTTAGATTTTAGATTTAAGATTTTAGATTGAAAATTTTGAGATTTATTTAATTTTGGGCTTTTCGCTTTTGTTTGATAGCCAATTGCTAATTGCCAACTGCTAACTGCTAATTGCTAATTGCCAACTGCCAAAGAATGTACTCGTCTTATAAATTTTCTTGACAAAAAAATTTTTATTTCTTATAATTTTTTTGGAATGAAAATGGAGAAAAAAGGAGATATTTTTTGAAGGAAAAGCGGCTTTTAACTTTGGAGAAACCAAAGCCGCTTTAAAGCGGTTTTTTGGTTGGCAAAATTTGATAAAGAAAATGAGTGAAAGGGAAGAGGATTGTCGGGAATGACTGTTCTTTGACAATTAAATAAGTATTAGAGAATTAGATAAAGGCAGGTAATCTTTCTAAAAAGAGAAAAGAAGGGTCTAAGGTGGATGCCTCGGGAGGTTGAGGCGATGAAGGACGTGGGGTGACTGCGATAAGCCCCGGGGAGGTGTCACTCAACCTTTGATCCGGGGATTTCCGAATGGGGAAACCCAGCACTGTGAAACAGTGCTACCACACCGTTTCACAGTGAACTCAAAAGTCAAAAGTCAAATCTCAAAACTGTTTAAAAGATAAAAGCATTCAGAAAGATTTAAGATTTTACTTGAAGATTTGACTTTTGAGATTTGAGATTTGAGTTCACCGCGAAGCGGTGTGGGGCGTACCCGGGGAAGTGAAACATCTCAGTACCCGGAGGAAAAGAAAACAAAACCTTGTGCTTCGCACAAGGTGATTCCCTTAGTAGTGGCGAGCGAAAAGGGAAGAGCCCAAACTCACCTCGTCCTCCGGACGAGGTTGGGGGTTGAAGGACAAAAACGTTCTTCGAGTAAATTAGCAGGTTGGCAATTAGTTCATTAGCTTTTGCTAATAGCTAATTGCCAATTGCTACTAAGCTCGAAGAGGAAGGTCTATAAACCATAGTTTTTTAGCCGAATAGCCTGGAAAGGCTAGCCAAAGAAGGTGATAGCCCTGTAGGCGAAAAAAAACTATGTACCTTCTGTTTTTGATCCTGAGTACCTCGAGGCCAGAAAACCTTGAGGGAAGCAGGGAGTACTACTCTCCCAAGGCTAAATACTCAACCTCACCGATAGTGAACCAGTACCGTGAGGGAAAGGTGAAAAGCAGGCCGGTGAGGCCGGTGAAATAGAACCTGAAACCTTAGACCTACAAGAACCCGGAACCCAGCCGTAATTTTGCTTCACAAAGTCAGGGTTATTCTAATTATTAAGAATAAATCCTGATTTCTTTCGCAAAGCCCAGCATCACTTTAGGCTATATAGCCCAGAGTAGTGCTGGGTACTTTGCCTTTATTTGTGTGGCAAAATTACGGCTGGGCGACGGGGTGCCTATTGAAGAATGAGCCAGCGAGTTTCAATTCTCTCTTTGTCTAAACCCGTAAAGGGTGAAGGCGTAGGGAAACCGAGTGCTAACAGTGCGTTTTGAAGAGAGAGTTGAAGACCCGAAGCCAGACGAGCTACCCATGGCCAGGGTGAAGTCCGATGAAAATCGGACGGAGGCCCGAACCGGTGGGTGGTGCAAAACCCTCGGATGAGCTGTGGGTAGGAGTGAAAAGCTAATCGAGTCTGGTAATAGCTGGTTCTCTCCGAAATAGCTTTAGGGCTAGCGTCTGTTTATTGTCCTTCTGGGGTAGAGCACTGGTTGAGAAAAATAGGGGGCAACCTCGTTTTCTCAGTCAAACTCCGAATACGGAAGGACTTAGACAGGCAGTCAGACCATGGGGGCTAAGCTCCTTGGTCGAGAGGGGAAGAGCCCAGACCGTCGTCTAAGGTCCCTAAATGTCAACTAAGTGCTTTGGAAGGTTGTCTTCAGCCGAAGACAGAAAGGAGGTTGGCTTAGAGGCAGCCATCCTTTAAAGAGTGCGTAACAGCTCACTTTTCTATCTTGGCTTGAAGGCGCCGAAAATTTAGCGGGGCTTAAGTTGGCTACCGAAGACACGGCCCAGCACCACTTTTGTTAAACAAAAGTGGTGCTGGGAGTAGGAGAGCATTCCAAAAGCGTTGAAGTTCTACTGTGAGGTAGAGTGGAGCTTTTGGAAGAGAGAATGCTGGCATGAGTAACCACAAATCCGATGAGATATCGGATCGCCGAAAGTCCAAGGTTTCCTCCGCAATGGAAATCAGCGGAGGGTTAGGCGGGCCTAAGGCAATCCTATGCTTCGGTGTAGGGCAGCCGATGGACAGCCGGTTAATATTCCGGCCCCCCAGCCGTATTTTCCTTAGAGTGACGAAGAGTAGTAGCTTGAGCGAGTTATTGGATTCTCGTTCATAATCTAAGGAGTAATCCAAGGATTGTGAAAATCGTTTTCTTCGGAAAACGAAATTCAAGTGAGCACTCTTCCAAGAAAAGCTCTATTGGAGTTAAATACGGCTGGGACCGTACCGCAAACCAACACAGGTGGACTGGTGTTAGAGTACCAAGGCGAACGGGTGAATCCTCCTTAAGGAACTCGGCAAAACAGCGGCCGTAACTTCGGGATAAGGCCTACCAATGGAGGTGGGAGATGTGAGGTGAGAAGTGGAAAATTTTTTAAATAACTTCCTAGTTCCTACTTCTCATTTCTCACTTCCCACTTCCATTGGTCGCAGCGAACGATTCCTGGCGACTGTTTACTAAAAACACAGCTCCCTGCAAACCCGCAAGGGGATGTATAGGGGGTGAGGCCTGACCGATGCCGGACGGTTAAGCTTGGCGGTTTTCGTTTGTGCTGAGCTTTAGCGAGGCGCGAGCGAATAGCTGACTGAGTGAAGCCTCCGGTCAATGTCAGCGGTAACTATAACAGACGTTGTAGTTGTAAAATTCGGCTGTTTGCGGGGAAGCCTCATTAATTTTAGAGGTACTCCCTAATCTTGTCCCAGATTAGGAGTAAAAATCCTCTAAAAGAGGTAATCCGCAGGGAAGTCTTTGGAGTTTTAAGAAAAACAAAATTTCTAAATATGAGAAAAAAAAGATGGCCAAATTGGCTTAGAAAAGTACCTCAAGAAAAAGGTTGGTATTTGGCAGGGTTTGTAGATGGAGAAGGTAGTTTTAATGTTTCTTTGAGAAAAAGGAATGACTATCGGCTAAGTTGGCAGATAGTTATGGCTTTCAATGTTTCTCAAAGAGATATTACAAATCTTTTTTTACTCAAAAAATATTTAGGGTGTGGAAAGATAAAGAAGAGAAAAGACGGGCTTTATTATTTTGAGGTAGTTAATCAAAAATCAATTTTTGAGAAAGTAATACCATTTTTTAGAAAATTTTATTTTCTTTCTGTCTCAAAAAAGAGAAATTTTTCTATTTTCAGGAAAATTGCTAATTTAGTAGAAGAAGGTTCTCATTTAAGCAAAGATGGACTAAGAGAAATAATTGAATTGCGGGAGAGGTTAAACACGGGAAGAGGCAGAAAGAGAAAATATAATCAAAGGGACGTTTTTACAAGTCAAAAATAAAATTATTCTCCAAAGACCCCTCAGAGACTATACGCCGAACTACTCTTTTTATTTGATAAATAAAAAGAGTAGATGATATAGTCCGATCTCATGGGATAACCATGAGGATCCGGATCAGTTATTGATTCGGTGATAACGTAAATGAACCGTTCGAAGGTAGCGTAATTCCTTGTCGGGTAAGTTCCGACGTGCATGAATGGCTTAACGACTGGGAAACTGTCTCAAGGAGGAGCCCGGTGAAAATTCAATACCGGTGAAGATGCCGGTTACCTGCGGCAAGACGAAAAGACCCCGGGAGCTTTACTGTAGCCTGACATTGGTTTTGGAGTTTGGCTGCGTAGCGTAGCGGGGAGACTGTGAAGTTCCGCTTGCGGGCGGAATGGAGTCGCCAATGAAACACCCGTCTGTCAAATTCCAAAATCTAACTTCAGCGGCAAAAACGTTGAAGGACAGTGTTTGGTGGGCAGTTTTTCTGGGGTAGAATCCTCCTAAAAGGTAATGGAGGAGTTCAAAGGTCGGCTTGACCCGGATGGAAATCGGGTTGAAAGTGTAAAGGCAAAAGCCGGCTTGACAGCAAGGCGGACAGGCCGCGCCCTGATTTATTTGTTTTGGCTTTAGCCAAAACAAGTGAGTCAGGTTCCCTTTTTTAAAAGGGATTGGTGCGAAAGCAGGACTTAGTGACCCGACGGCTCTTTGTAGGAAGGCCGGAGACAACGGATAAAAGCTACCCCGGGGATAACAGGTTAGTCCGGCCCGAGAGTTCACATCGACGGCCGGGTTCGACACCTCGATGTCGGCTTACCTTATCCTGGGGCTGGAGCAGGTCCCAAGGGTTGGGCTGTTCGCCCATTAAAAAGGTACGCGAGCTGGGTTTAAACCGTCGTGAGACAGGTTGGTCTCTATCTGCCGCAGGCGTTGAGGCTTGAGAGGAGCTGTTCCTAGTACGAGAGGACCGGAACGGACCGACCGCTGGTGTACCGGTTGTCCCGCCAGGGGCATCGCCGGGTAGCTATGTCGGGAAGGGATAAGCGCTGAAGGCATCTAAGCGCGAAGCCCACCTCAAGATTAGGCCTCGTAGTTTCCTGGGAGATTACCAGGTTGATAGGCCTCAGGTGGAAGCCCTGTAAAGGGTGCAGCCGAGAGGTACTAATAAAACGTTCTCTCTTTTTAGAAAGAGTTTCTGCCTGCCTTTATCTAATTCTCTAATTCTTATTATACCCCGCACCATTGTAGTGTAGGGTTTACTAATTTGGGCCCTGTTGTTTAGGCTCTTGTGGACCACCTGATCCCATTCCGAACTCAGAAGTGAAAGCAAGAGCCGGCGATGATACTCTGTTTATTCAGGGGAAAGTAGCTTCAGCAGGGCCCTTTTTATATATATAATTAAAATCCCAAATCCCAAATCCCAAATCCCAAACAAATTCAAATGACCAACCCTGAACCACGTAGGGTTCAGGGTTGTCCAGTACCCTTTAGTGGTACAGGGCAAAATTCTAAACTTCTTGTTTAAGGTTTAAGGTTAAAAGGTTAGGAAGCCAGTTTGGTGAAGAGGTTAGGAAGTTGGTGCTATTAGCTATTTTGGTTTTTTTGTTCGTGTCTTTATCCTATATTTCTAACTTCCTAATCTAACTTCCATACCGGCTTCCTAACCCTCTAACTTTTTACCGCTTACTTGATTGTTTGTAATTTGGGATTTGTGATTTGTAATTTTAATTACTTTTACGCTTTACGCTGTGGCTTTGCGCTTTGCGCTTTGAGTTTTGCGCTTGTCTTTTGATTCATAATTCATAATTCTAGATTCAAGATTCCCCAAGTTTGGGGAAGGGCAGACCTCGTCCTGAAATGAAATATAGAGAATTTGACATAAAATGATTTTATCTTTTATAATAATTAAAATGACGATAAATAATAAGAAGAGTTATAAGTGGATTCTCTTTTTTAGACATTCTTTGCTTTATTTTCTTATTGCCCTTCTTTTGTTTTCTATTCTTTTCTTTTTGATGTCTCTTTTAAATGAAACAAGTAAGAAGTTATCTTTAGCTCAAAGAAAAATCAGAGAAGAACAATGTCTTTTAGAAAATATTGTTTCCTTAACTAACGAGAAGAAGGAAGCCAAAAAGTATTATCAATCTTTAAATTCTCTTTTGCCTTCTGAGGATGATATTTTATTTCTTTCTCATAAAATAGAAGAAATTTCTTCTGGCAAGGATATAAAAGTAAATTTTGATTTTAAAGGCACAGGAGAAAAAAATCACCTTAAGGCCTTCGTTGTTAATTTTTCTTTAGTCGGTTCAGAAGAAGGCATTTTAGATTTTTTTAAAGAAGTAGAAAAGTTGCCTTTCTTTTTTTCTATTGAGGAATTTAATTTAAGCAGGGAAGAGGAGGAAGAAGGAAAGATTGTTTTATCTGGTAGCGGTCTTATTTTTTTAAAAAAAGGAAAATGAATAATAAGAAAAAAAATCAAACAGGAAGTTTAAAGGCACTAAGTTGGTGGGAGAAAAATATTTATTACTTAATTTCTTTTATTTTTGTTTTTCTTCTTTTTGCTTTAGTTGGTTTCTCTTTTACTTTTTTACTGAGAAAGTTTAATCAGGCGTTTTTTACTTCTTTTAAATGCCAAAAAGTTCATTTTCAAATAGAGAAAGTTAAAGAAATAGAAGAGAAGTTTTAATAAGAGAAGAAGAAATTATTAAATAAATGATAGGGGGCATAGAAGAAAAAACTATTAGAGCTATTAAAAAGATTATCCCTTCTGTTGTTAGTATTGTTTACGAGAAAGAGGAAGGTCAGTTTTCTGATTTGTCAGAAATAAAGAGAGGAAAGGCAATTGGCGGTGCCGGTTTTTTTGTTTCTCCAGAATTGATTGCTACTGATAGACACCTTGTTGGTTCAGAAAAGGAAAAATGTTTGGTTATTGATTTTTTTAAAAGAAAAGAAAAAGCCGAAATTATTGGCGTTGATGATTTCAATGATATTGCTTTTTTGAAGGTGAAGAGAAGAGAAGATATTAAACCGGCCGAATTGGGAAGTAGTAAGAATTTAGTTCTTGGTCAAACAGTCATTGCTGTTGGCAACAGTTTGGGTATTTTTCCTAATTCTGTCTCTCGGGGAATTATTTCAGGTCTCTCTCGAAACATTATTACTCAGGAAGAGGAGACTGACAGAGAGCTTTATGGTTTAATTCAAACAGATGCGGCTATTAATCCTGGTAATTCTGGTGGGCCTTTAATTGATTTGGAGGGGAGAGTAATTGGTATTAATTCGGCAGTTGTTTACGGAGCAGAAAATATTGGATTTGCTTTGCCAATAGATTTTGTCAAGGAAGATATTAAAGAAATTCAAGAAAATAACTTTTTAAAAAAACCTCTTTTGGGCATTCAGTATGTTTTAATAAACGAGGAGACAAAAAACGTCTTTAATTTATCAATTTCTTTTGGTGCTTTAGTTTTAGAAGTTAAGAAAGGTTTTTTAGGTCAAGTTATTGGTTTGGAGAAGGGCGATATAATTTTAAAGGTTGATAATAAGAAAATTGATTCTCAAACAACTATTAAAAAAATTTTGAATAATTGCCAAGGAAGAGAGGTAGTTTTTGAAATTTTGAGAAATAGAGAAATTTTCAAGAAGAAAGTTAGAATTTTTTAAATTTAAATTCCAAACAACAAATTTAAGCTTAAAACTCAAAGCGCAAAGCGCCCACTCCGAAGGAGCGAGGTTCGCCCAGTTTTACTGGGCGACAAAGTGTAAAGCCAAAGCGTAAAGCGTAAAGCTAATTTATTCAAATTCTAAATCCGAAATCCTAAATTCTAAACGAAATCCCAAATCTCAAATTCTAAATCCCAAACGTTTAGAATTTGGAACATTAGAATTTAGAATTTTGTTTAGAATTTCGAATTTAGAATTTAGGATTTTTAAACTTTCTAGATTCCAGATTCATTCATATAATTCATAATTCAATTTCTCATTGTGGAAAACTATTTGCTAAAGTTTTTTATTTTTTTAAAATTTATTAGAGGTCGAATAAATAGAGATTAAAAATAAATAAAAATTAAAAATGAAAAAAAAGAAATTTTTTCAATTAACTTTTTCTATTCTTTTTAGCACTCTTTTAGTAGCCAGTTTAGTTTATGCTTCTTGGAAAACTCCAACTCAAGATCCGCCAGGTGGCAATGTAGAGGCGCCAATAAATGTTAGTGATACTGCTCAATCTAAGTTAGGTAATTTTGGTTTGGGTGGTGGAGCAGGCCAACCGCTTTACTGGTTAAAAAATATTGGTGGCACTCTCTATTTTTCCAGTACCAACCCGGCTGGTGACAGAATAGTTATTGGCCAAGATGGTAAAGTTGGCATCGGAGCACCAGGACCAGCGGAAAAATTGGAGGTAGATGGGGCTATAAAAATTGGAACAACTTTTAATACAAATGCTGGCACTATCCGATGGACAGGGACGGACTTTGAAGGATATACAGGTAGTAATTGGGTAAGTTTAACCTCAGGAGGCGGAGGGCTCTGGACAGATCAAGGGGCATATATTTACCCTAATAATTATAATCAGTTTGTAATAGAGGATACAGGCAATGTTGGTATCGGGACGACGGGACCAGAAGAGAGGCTTCATATTGGAGGTACTAAAGGAGCTACATTTCATGATGGAGGAGATAAAGCTTTGTCGTGGAATGCGTATTACAATGCAGGCTGGAAGTATATAGGAGACGATTTCGCAACTCAAATATATACGAGTTATAATAAGGATAAGTTATATATTAGAACAGCACCTTCAGGGACAGCTGGTAATGCAATTAGTTGGAATGATGGGATAACAATCAATTCCAACGGCAACGTTGGCATCGGGACAACAGGACTAAATAACAGGTTGGAAGTAGCAGGTGATATAGGCCTGGGTACTTTTTCTACAGCAACAGGTCAGCCTCGCGCTGTGTACGTTTACGGCTATAAAGGGACGGGAGCTCAATATGGGATTCATCTTGGGTATGCTAATAATCGTTGGAGAACTCGGATATTCGCTCCTACAGGAAGAGATATATCTTTTGCTTTTCATTCCAGCGCACTTACAAATCCAACTCAAACAGATTGGAGCGAGAAGATGGTAATTCAAGACAACGGCAAAGTCGGCATCGGGACGACGAATCCGGCAGAAGATCTACATGTTTACCGAGGTGACAGCGATGTTGCCAGAATTTACGCAACTGGCGCCAATCAAGGTTCAGGCATGATTTATGTTGGTCAAAGTACTTCATATGGTGGAGGTTTAGCTTATGATGGTGATGGTAACCCAGATATTGTAGGTGGGACTGATAGGATAACTTTCTTTAGAAGAAATGCTGGCACAGATTATGAAGTAATGTCTTACCGTTATAGTGACAATAATGTTTATTTCGCTGGCAACGTTGGCATCGGGACGATGAGTCCACAAGGTAGACTTCATATCAAGGCTGCTGGTAGTAAGGTTATAATTGAAATATAATTTTTCGAGGAAAAATGATAAAAATTTGTCTAAATTTTTTTAAGAGAGACAAAATAAAGTTTTTATTAATTTTATCATCTCTTCTTTTAATTCCGCCTATTTTAGTTAGAGGAGTAAAATATTATAATGTTCAATATCTTCGCAATTGCACTACTTCGGAAAGGAAGTGTTCGTCTATAGATGTGGGAGGAGCAGCTTGTCGAGTTCTTAAATCTAACTCTCCAGAGAGCTGGTTGACGAGATATTCAGCAGATTCTGGTAAAACTCCTTTTGCTATTTCTAATGAGGAAAATCAGCACGGAAACTGCAATATACCTTTACCACCATTCCAGAATGGTTTTCCAGGCTCAAATGAAATAGAAGATTATCTTCACAAAGGATATTATCTCCACAAGCATTATGATAAAAATGAAACTTGGTATTGGTATACAGACCAATACAAACCAGGTAGAAAGATGTTTAGTGATTGGGGTGCTCCTTGTTGCACTCCTGATGATAGTTGCACTGATATTAATAATGGCCATAATAAAATTTGCAGGCATTTTCAAAGAGCCAGAGTTCTTAGCCAAAGTTATATTGGTAAAAAATGTTGGTGCAATTGGGGGTTTGGTTTTTACAAGTATGGCTGTAGTGGGTGCTCTCCTTCTAGTAAGAGTTATCTTGATACCTGGCAAAGCACTGTTAGAGTAGAGAAATTTGTGATTGCCTTTGATGGAGATGTAGATAGTTTTAGTGATTCAAGTTTGACAGGTTGTCGGTATTTTGAAAAACAAGTTCAAGGCAGATTTGCAAGTTATGACGGAACTCGTCCTATTCAAGATCCGACTTGTACCTATACTAAAATCCATAACGCGCCAGATGGTGATCATCCCGCTTGTGAAACAGGTGGTTGCGAACCAAAATGCAATTATCATGGTTCGGGGCCAAGTTTGACAATAGGCCAGAAAAAGCCAGGAGATTGGGGCCCTTATAAGATTTGGAGGCTTAATTCAAAAATTGACACAAGTTCTATTCCTTCAAATGCTCAAATCACTTATGCTTATCTTTATTTTAATGTTAAGGAAGACAAATCTACAACCAATTTTAATATAGTTGTTCAAAAACTTGATCAACAAGGAACTGGCTGTTTCTCAAAAACTTTAAAATGTTATGATAAAAACCATTTCTCAGGAAACTATGGACAGATAAGTACAAATGGGTTATATCCTTATAACTATCCTGATTATATCGGCAATAAAATCCAATTAAATCCAGCGATAATAAATAAGGGTGGTACAACTTACATTGGTTTAAGAAGTAGTAGAGATATCAATTCTATCGCACCAACCGGAGATGAATATATAACGCTTACTAATGTCCAATTAGTGGTCTATTACAAAATTCCCTCAGATGTTCATGCCTCTGGATTTATTATCACTCATAATAATGATCCAATTGCTTTTATTGATGCAAGCGGAAATATGTATATAGAAGGAAGTTTGCACACAGGCAATGGCGGAAATGGTAATTTCCAAATTAAACATAGTGGTCTTGTTGTTGCTTCTATTGATACTTCAGGAAATTTGTATCTAAAAGGCAACCTTTTCCAATCAAGCAGTCCAGGAAGTAGTGGTTTTATTATTAAGCATAGCGGTTCAACTAAAGCTCAAATTGATACTTCAGGCAATCTAAGACTGGCCGGGAGTTTTTATTCTGGTTATAATATAATTTGGTGAAATTATGAAAAAAAACATTTTAATTTTGCTTATTATCCTAATTGTTGCTATTACTTTATTTTTATTCGCTTATTTTAGAGAATCGTCTTTTTCTAATTTTCCCTCTAAAATAAATATTACTGACAAAGAGAAAGTTTCTTTGGAAATTTCAGAGAAAGGAAAGGTTAGTGTCGAAACAAAAGAAAATTTGCCAAAAGTTAGGGAATTTAAAGTAAAATTTGGCAAAGAAAGAATGATTCCTGAAGAGATTGAAGTAAATAAAGGAGAAATAGTTAGAATAATCATAGAAGATGAAGATTGTCTTTTCTCTATTCCCGAACGTCATATAAAATTTAGAGTTTTAGGACGAGGGGATGTGCAATTCAAAGCTGAAGAAAGTGAAGGATATGTCTTTGTTTGCCAAAGAAATTCATCTTTTTCAATTGGGAGATTAATTGTTAAACAATAGCAAAAATAGCAAAAAACCGTCGGAAGAAAAATTTTTAATTAACTATGAAAAAACAATTTAAAATTTTAATTTTAGGAATTGGCTTTCTTTCTTTGTTAATTATTTTATCTTTGGCAATTATTCATCGGTCAATTTCTTTGGCTTCATCAAGCAGCGAACTTTCTGGTTGGGCCTGGTCAGAGAATATTGGCTGGATTAGTTTTAATTCAGACAGCGATGGTTCACCAATTGAGTATGCGGTTTCCATAGATACTGGCAATGGCAAACTTTCTGGCTATGCTTGGTCAGAAAATATTGGCTGGATTAGTTTTAATGAAAGCGATACTGGTGTTCCGCCGTCTAATGATCCTTGTTCTGATGCTAGCTGTATTGCCAAGGCCATTCCCTCGGGTCAATTAGGAAATTCTGATGTGCCTATTTACGGTTGGGCAAGAGCTTTGGCTTATGATGGTGGTTGGGATGGCTGGATAAGATTTGATCACGGTAAATCAGATGAGGTTTATATTGACCCTTCAGGCGATTTGCATGGCTGGGCTTGGGGAGGAGAAGTTATTGGCTGGATTTCCTTTAATGGCAGTGATCCGAATGCTGGCGGCAATTACAAAGTTTCTGTTCCTTTAGGTTATGCTTCCTCTGGTAATTTAATTTCAGTCATTTATGATACTCAAGAAGGTGAAGGAGTAACTTTAACTGGTATTGTTTGGCACGGGACAATGCCGAGTGGAACTTCAGTTGCTTTTGAACTTTGCTCTTCAGATTCTACTGTTCCAACTGATTTCACTTGCACAGGTCCTTATACTTCTAGGACTTGGAAATTAGACGAAAACTGGTGGCAAGTAACCATTCCTTTATCTGATTTGTCCTTCCATAATAATCGCCGTTATATTCGCTACAAGGTCTATCTTTATCCTGATGCTTCTCGTTCTCAAACCCCGGTTGTTGATGATATTATTATGAAATGGGCGAAATAGTATAAAAAAAGTGACATTAATTCCATTCTTTCCATTAAATAAAAATTAAAAATGAAAAAAAAGAAAATTTTTCAATTAACTTTTTCTGTTCTTTTTAGCGCTCTTTTAGTAATCAGTTTAGTTTATGCTTCTTGGACAGCACCAAGTCAAGATCCACCAAATGGCAATGTAGAGGCGCCAATAAATGTTAGTGATGCTGCTCAATCTAAGTTAGGTAATTTTGGCTTAGGAGGTGGAGAAGGTCAACCGCTTTACTGGTTAAAAAATGTTGGCGGTGCTCTCTATTTTTCCAGCACTAACCCGGCTGGTGATAGAATAGTTATTGGTCAGGATGGCAACGTCGGTATCGGGACGACAACACCGGCTTATACCTTAGATGTCAATGGAAATATCAGAGTCACAAAATCTTTAACTGTGGGAATAAATGTTGAAACTCTATCAGCAGACAAAACTTTAACTCCAGGAACTGATGCGATGTATCAGTATTTAGACCCAAATGGTGCTAACAGGGTTGTTACTCTTGACACTTCAAATGCTAAAGCTGGTGATAGGTTTATCATTCGGCATAATGGTGCTTATGATGACACCCACCGTTTACAAATAAAGCAAGACACTGCTGTATTAGACTACATTTATGCCGGAGCAATCAAGGAATTCGTCTTTGATGGCACAAACTGGATTTCGGCTGAGAATGGAGTTGGGGAGAATGATAATAAGAAGAATAGTGTAGCGATTGGGTGTTATACTATTGGCTATAACTATGGTGCTGCTGTGGGGTATAATGCCGTTGGCTATAACGATGGCGCTGCTGTGGGGTATCGTGCCCATGGTCATAACTATGGCGCTGCTGTGGGGCATAGTACTGATGGCTTTGACTTTGGCGCTGCTGTGGGGTATCAAGCCAATGGCTATTTTTATGGCGCTGCTGTGGGGTATAATGCCGTTGGCTATAACTATGGCGCTGCTGTGGGGTATGAGGCTATTGGTTATCACTATGGCGCTGCTGTGGGGCATAATGCTCAAGGAGATCGCTTTGGCGCTGCTGTGGGGCGTGAAGCCAAAGGAATGCGTTATGGAGCAGCTTTGGGATATAAGGCGGGTTATAATATCAATCCTGGCGAAGACCGATACAATACCTTAGTAGGCGCCTATTCTGGCTATCAAATTACTACTGGCAAAGGAAATATCATTTTGGGTTATAAATCAGGTTATCATCCTACCTATTCTCCTGCTACTGGTTCTTACAATGTCTTAATTGGTTATCAATCTTGGACGCCGGCGCATAATACTTCTAATTTCCTAAACATTGGAGGTCTAATTTTTGGAACAAATCTTGCTACTACTCCTAATGCAATTTCAACTGGCGGTGTTGGTATCGGGACGACGAATCCGGGAAGTTATAGATTGTATGTAAATGGAACTGCATATTCTACAGGAGGATGGCAATCTTCAGATGAAAGATTAAAAAATATTATTTCGGGTATTGAAAGCCCTGTGGAAAGATTAGAAAAATTAAAAGGAGTTAAATTTGTGTGGAAGACAGATGAATATCCAGAAAAAGGATTGCCAGAAGGCACTCATTATGGACTTATTGCCCAAGAAGTAGAAAAGGTATTTCCTGAGATGGTTGGAGAAGATAACGAAGGGTATAAAACATTATCTTATAACGAATTAATTCCTGTTTTGATAGAAGCAATAAAGGAGCAGGAAAAGACAATAAAAGAACAGGAGAAGAGAATAGAAGTATTAGAGACAAAACTTAACATCAGGCAATGAAAAAAAATAAGCCCAGCTTTATTTTTCTTTAACAGTTTACTATAATATAAAAAATATACATTGGTCGGTTCTTGATAGAAGTTACTTGTCTTTTATAATCTTGTATCAGGTGTCATTTTTAGCCTTATTCTAAAAAAATATGCAAAAACAAATTATTATCTATGTGATAGTCGGAGCAATTTGTTTTGGATTGGGATTTGGTTTGAGGTCAATAGATAAGTTTTCGTTAAAACCTTCTGTTCCTGCTCAGCAGAATAGTTTTGAAGCAGGTTGGAATGCAGCCAAACAAAGATTGCAAGAAACTGGCTATTTGCCTCCAGTTCTGGATGAAATATTTACTATTAGTGGTCAAGTGCAAGGGATAGAGAATAATAAAATTACTCTAAATATCCATCCCTTAGATCCATTGGCTGACCCAGAACTAGATGTTAGAATAATAGAAGTAGATGAGAATACTAAAATATATCAATTAAAAGAAAAAGAGTTTGAACAATACGAAAAAGAAATGAAAGAATATAACAAGAAAATGAAAGAACAAGTAGATGCATTAGAGTCAGTGCCAGAACCAATCATTCCCCCAGAGCCATTTGTTAAGGAAGCAGCGAAATTATCTGATATTAAGCAAGGACAAGAAATTACTGTTACCTCAAAAGAAAATATCAAAAATAAAAAACAATTTAGGGCTATAAAAATAGTTATTCAATAAAAAAATGAAAAAAAAGAAAATTTTTCAATTAACTTTTTCTGTTCTTTTTAGCGCTCTTTTAGTAATCAGTTTAGTTTATGCTTCTTGGACAACACCAACTCAAAATCCACCAAATGATAATGTAGAGGCGCCAATAAATGTTGGTCCAAGCAATCAATGGAAAGAAGGAAAATTAGGTATTGGTGATGCCAGTCAAGGGCTTTATTGGTTTTCTCATTCAGGAGAAAGTTTGGTTTTAGAAAATAAAAATAATGAGACTAAAATTATAGTTGGTCAAGATGGCAATATCGGTGTTGGTACAACAAACCCTTCTGGCACTCTTCATTTAGTTAGCCAACCAGCCGCTAAATTAATTATTGGCCCTCAAAATAATGGAGTTGGTGGTGCTAGTTTATATTTAATAAGTACTCCAACCTGGTTTGAAACTTTAAGTTCTGGTGCTGGTTTAAAATACGATCATGACAATAAAAAATTTAGAATTTATGCTGTTGATAATGATAGTTGGGCGAATGGAGAAAGAGTAGTTATTGATGCTCAAAGCGGCGAGACAGAAATTAAGGGAATTCTAGATATGAGCAATCATAAAATTACTAATCTATCTGAACCAGAGAATCCTTCTGATGCGGCTACTAAAAATTATGTTGATAGTCGGCTTGGTGGAGGTGGCGGTTCTTGCACTTGGCGATACGCTGTTGATGATGAGTATACTTTAACTTGTCTTTCTGGTGAGTTTGTTGCCGGTATTCATTACGAAGGAGCCGAATGGCATAATTCAGTTGATTGGCATAGCTATCCAGAAATTGACGCTATTTATTGCTGTCAATTTTGAATATGATTACCTTAAAGAGCGAGGAAGAAATAAGAATTCTCCAAGAAGGAGGAAAAAGGTTATCTTGGGTTCTAAAAGAATTAATTAAAGAAACAAAGCCGGGAGTTTCGGCTTTTTTTCTTGAAAAGTTGGCTAGAAAACTTATTGAAAAAGTTGGTGGTAGACCTTCTTTCTTAAAGTATCAGCCATCTTTTTCTGAAAAACCCTTTCCAGCCGCTCTTTGTATTTCAGTTAACGAAATAGTTGTTCATGGTTTGCCTAAAAAAGAAGTTATCTTTAAAGAGGGTGATTTGGTTAGCTTAGATATTGGTATGTTTTACAAGAACCTCTGTACTGATATGGCTTATACAGTTGTTTTAGGAAAAGTCAGTCCAAAGAAAAGAAAATTAGTTGAGACAGTTAAGAATGCCTTAAAAGAAGGAATCAAAGCAGCTAAATTAGGTAATTATTTAGGAGATATTTCTTATGCTATTGGTGAAACTATTAGAAAAGGTGGATTTTTACCGATTTTTGATTTAGGTGGACATGGTCTTGGTTATCAGGTTCACGAAGAACCGTTTATTTTTAATTTTGGCAAACCGAGAACAGGGCCTAAACTTAAAAAGGGAATGGTTTTAGCTCTTGAGCCAATGGCTGGTTTAAAATCAAATGCTGTTGTTGAGCTTGAAGATGGTTCTTTTGTTACTCTTGATAGAGAAGTTAGCGCTCACTTTGAACAAACTATTGCTATTACTAAAAAAGGAGCAATTATTATTACTCCTTTTCTTGATTTTTAGTTTTTTTAAATTTATAATTAATAACAATGAAATACCAAGGTTTTACTTTGGCTGAGAGTTTGGCGGCTGCTTTTGTTTTTATTATTTTCATTACTAGTTGCGTGACTTTATATATTAACATCCATTCAACTCAAAGGGCTTTAAGTAATTTTTCCTTAGTTTGCGATGACCTTTCTTTTACTATTGAGAGAATGTCTAGAGAAATTAGAATGGCTTACCGATTTTCTTCGCCTAATCCAAATGGCGGTGATGAAATCAGTTTTACTAATTCTCGCGGAGAAGATGTTACTTATAGATTAAACCCAAGCCGAAAGAGAATAGAAAGAGTAGTTAACGGAGTAAGTGAAGTTTTAACTAGTGAAAATATTGAAGTTGAAGATTTGAAGTTTTATTTGAAAGGCCAAGATACTAGAGATGATCTTCAGCCAAAAGTGACTATTTCTATTAAGTTTAAATCAACTGGCGGCAAAGAAAGCGAGAAGTATGAAAAAACCGTTCAAGTTTCTGTTTCCTCCCGCCAGTTAGATATGGGACTATAATAGAAATTTTTAATTTTCAATAAATTTTCAATTAAAAAAAAATGAAAGCCCAAGCTTTATTTATTGTTCTCATTACTCTTGGCATGGCAATGTCAGTGAGTTTAATTTTTAGCACTTTAAATATTGAACGACTTCATACAATGGTCAAAATCGGCAACTCAGTTAAAGCATTTTATGCTGCTGAAAGCGGAATTAATTGCCAGATTTATAAAGATTGGGTAAAAAGGGATAATGGTTTTGATTGCAGTTCTCATATGCATAATGGCACAGATTACTCTTTAGAGGTGACAGTTAATGCTGCTGGAGAAACAGAAGTAAAATCAACTGGTGAATCTAAAGGGGTCTATCGTAAAATCCATATTGCTTATGAATTACCATAAGTTAATGCTGGTTTATTGATTTATTAACGAGTTAACAAGTTGAATTATTTTAAACTCAAAACGCAAAGCGCAAAGCTCAAAACTACAACTTAAAGCGCAAAACTTATTATAAATCCTAAATCCGAAATCCTAAATCCTAAACGAAATCCCAAATCCCAAATCCCAAACAAATTCAAATGACCAAAATTCAAATGTTCAAAATGCCCACCCCCACCTTAATCCTCCCCCTCCCAGAGGGAGGGGGAGGAAATAGGAGGGGGAGGGGTGTTCGTTTTGAACATTTGAGCATTTGAAAATTCGAATTTGTTTCGAATTTCGAAATTCGAGATTCGAATTTGTCTAATAAGGTTTGAGATTTAAGATTTGGATTTGAGATTTGACTTTTGAGATTTGAGATTTAAAGTAAAGATTTGCGCTTTGCGCTTACATTTGTTTTGAGTTTTGAGATTTTAAAGTTTTGAACATTTTGGATATGAGTAAAAGAGAGGAGGTTAAAAAAAGAATTGAAAAATTAAGAAAATTAATTAATTATCATCGTTATCTCTATCATGTTTTAAATCGTCAGGAAATCTCTGATGATGCTTTGGATTCTCTTAAAAAAGAACTTTTTGACTTAGAACAACAATATCCTGAATTTATTACTCCTGATTCGCCAACTCAAAGAGTGGCTGGCAAGCCATTAAAGGGATTTAAAAAAGTTAAACATCCTTTTCCGCCGATGCTTTCTTTATTTGATGCTTTTTCAGAGAAGGATATGAAAGATTGGCAGGAGCGATATGAAAAAGTCATTGGTCCAAACAATGACTGGGGAGAGTTTCGTTATTATTGTGAATTAAAATTAGACGGTTTAGCCATAGAATTGATTTATAGAAATGGAATTTTGTCAGTGGCTTCTACAAGAGGAGATGGAAAAATTGGCGAGGAGGTAACTTTAAATGTTAGGACAATTGAAGCCATTCCTTTAAGGATTTTAGAGAAAGAGATTGCTTTGAGAAACTTAAAAAAAGAAGGTCTTTTCAAGACATTAGAAATTCTTGAAAAAGAATATCCGCCAAAAGAATTAATTGTTAGAGGAGAGGTTTTTATGAATAAAAAAGAATTTGCTAGGTTGAATAAGGAGTTTGCTAAAAAGGGGGAGAGAACTTATGCCAATCCAAGAAATTTAGCGGCTGGCTCTTTGCGCCAACTTGATCCAAGGGTAACTGCTTCAAGAAAATTAGATTCTTACGCTTATGAATTAATTACTGATTTAGGTCAGGAAACTCACGAAGAGAAACATAGGATTTTGAAATGTTTGGGATTTAAAACCAATCCTCATAATCGTTTAGTTAAAGACCTTCAAGGTGTTTTTGATTTTCATTCTTATTGGCAGAAACATCGCCAGCAACTTTCTTATGAGATAGATGGAATAGTGGTTATTCTTAATAATAACAAACTTTTTGAAAAAGCCGGTGTTGTTGGTAAAGGTCCGAGAGCAGCCATTGCTTACAAATTTTCTCCTAAAGAAGCAGTAACGACAATTAAAGATATTGTTCTTCAAATTGGCCGAACAAATGTTTTAACGCCAGTAGCCATTTTTGAGCCAGTTAAAGTTGGTGGCGTATTAATTTCTCGGGCGACCTTGCACAATTTAGATGAGATTCGTCGTCTTGGTTTAAAAATAGGGGATACGGTTATTGTTTCACGAGCTGGTGATGTTATTCCTCAGGTTGTTAAGGTTTTGAAAGAATTAAGGACAGGCAAGGAAAAGGATTTTCAAATGCCAAAGAAATGTCCTTTTTGCGGAGCCAAAGTTAAAAGAGAGGGTGCTTTCTATAAATGCATCAATCCAAATTGTTTTGCCGCTCAAAGAGAGAGGATGTATCATTTTATTAGTCCTGGCGCTTTTGATATGAAAGGTCTTGGACCAAAAGTTATTGATAGATTTTTAGAAGAAGGGCTGATTGAAGATGTGGCTGATTTATTTCTTTTAGAAGAAGGCGATATAGAAAGTTTATTTAGATTCGGTAAAAAGTCAGCGGAAAATATTATTAGAGTTATTCGTTCTCATAAAAACATCTCTTTGCCGCAATTTATTTATGCTTTAGGTATTCCTTTGGTTGGTGAAGAAACTTCTCAAGATTTAGCTGAGTTCCTTATTGAAAATAGCCAGAAAAAAATTAAAACAATTTCTGATTTTTTGGAAGCAATTAAATCTTTTCAAGAAGAGGATTTTGAAAAAATCAAGGACGTTGGTCCTAAAGTGGCTAAAAGTATTTATCAATTTTTTACCAACAAAAAAAATATTGATTTTATTAAAAAATTAGAAAAAATAGGTATAATTTTAATTGTTGAATCAGAAAAGAAAACAAAACCTCTTAAAGGATTGAATTTTGTTTTTACTGGTAGTTTAGAAAAACTTTCTCGGGAAGAGGCCAAGAAGATTGTTAGAGAATTAGGAGGAGATGTTTCCTCAACTGTTTCTAAAAATGTCAACTATGTAGTTGTCGGTAAAGAACCGGGCTCTAAATACGAAAAAGCCAAAAAATTAGGTTTAAAAATAATTAATGAGAGAGAATTTCTAAATTTAACATCTTTATGAAGAAGCAAAAAATTAAAGGATTTACTCTCTTAGAGATATTAATAGTTTTAAGTATCTTAAGTATTTTGGTATTAATTAGTGTTTTAACTCTTTATTCTCGTTTTCGAGGCAATCTTTTAAACGAGACCAGTCAGAAAATAGTTTTTTATTTAGAGTTGGCCAGAGAAAAAAGTATTGCTCAGGATCAAGGAAAAAATTGGGGTGTTTATTTTGAAAATCCAAGCGGGGCAGATAATTCATTTTTTTCTTTATTTTATGGCAATAATTATTCACCGGCTAATTCAGTAGAGAAAATCTATTTGCCAAAAAAAGTGGAATTTTCTGATCCGGCTGACAACTCAAGTAAAGAGATTATTTTCCAAAAGATAACCGGTTTTCTTAGAGGAGGGAGTGATAGCTCGGTGACTATTTATTTAGAAGAGAATCCGAGCCAGACAAAGACAATCAATGTTAATTCCAAGGGACTTGTTAATAATTAATTTTGCTTTAAATTGAAAAATTTAATATAATTTGTATTATGCTTCAAATTTCGGTAGAACAATTAAAGAAGTTTTTGGTTGATGAAAAAATTGTCTCAAAAAAGGATTTTGAGAAAACGTTAGAGGAGAGCAAGAGGAGCAATCAACCTTTTGTTGATTTATTGATTGCCAAGGGACTTCTTTCAAGTGAATATTATCTTGAGTTAGTTTCTAAGTATTATAATATTCCTTTAGCAAGAATAGCCAAAGGCGATCTTGATCAAAAGGCAATTTCTTTAATTCCTGAGAGAATTGCTCGTGAGAAAAAAGTGATTGCTTTTGCTTTGGAAAAAGAGGGAATTTTAGATGTGGCTATGGCTGACCCGACTGATTTGGAATTAATAGAGTTTTTGGAAAAATATACTGGCAAAAAAATCAGACCATTTTTAGCCACTGAAAAACAAATTGAGTCTGCCTTCGCTTATTATGGCCAAAAAATGGCTGATTTTTATCAAAAGGTAATTAAAGAGAATATTAAAAAAACAAGGTATCTTGAAGGTAAGGCCGAGGAATTGGCTAAGGAAGTTTCAATAATTGATCTCTTTAATAATATTGTTAGTTTTGCTATTTCTTCAAATGCTTCCGACATTCATATCGAACCTTTAGAAAAAGAAGTTTTGATAAGATTTAGGGTAGATGGAATTCTTAGAAGAGTTTTAACTTTGCCTAAAGAGATATTACCTCCTTTAGTTGCCAGAATTAAAATCCTTTCCAATTTAAAAATTGATGTTCATCAAAGCCCTCAAGATGGAAGATTTCGTTTCAAAACAATTGGGGGAGTGGTTGTTGATTTGAGAGTTTCAATTATGCCAGTTTATTATGGCGAGAAAGTAGTAATGAGATTATTGCCAGCAGCAATGAAGCCTCTTTCTTTAAAGGAGTTAGGAATGTATAAAGACCACATAGAAGTTACTGAAAGAAACATTAGAAAACCTTGGGGAATTATTTTAGTTTGTGGACCAACTGGTTGCGGTAAGACAACTACTCTTTATTCAATTTTAAACCTCCTTAATAGACCAGAGGTAAATATTGTTACTATTGAAGATCCAATTGAGTATGAAATTCCTTATATTAATCAAAGCCAGATAAATCCTCAAGCAGGTTTAACTTTTGCCAGCGGTTTACGATCTATTTTAAGACAAGACCCAGATATTATTTTAGTTGGTGAAATTAGAGATAAGGAGACAGCTGAAATAGCCGTTCAAGCTGCTTTAACCGGCCATTTGGTTCTTTCCTCGCTTCATACCAACGATGCCCCCGGAGCAATTTTTCGTTTGATTGATTTAGGTATTGAGCCATTTCTTATTGCTGCTTCTCTTAATACTGTTATTGCTCAAAGATTGGTTAGAAAAATTTGTCTTAATTGTATTTATAGTTATCAAGTAAAAGAATTTGAGAAACAAGCCATAAAAAGACAACTTCTTGATGAGCTTGTTTCAGAAAAAAATATTTCCTTGCCAAAAATTCTTTTTAGAGGTAAAGGTTGCCCCTTTTGCGGTTTTACTGGCTATAAAAGCAGAGTAGGAATTTTTGAGATTATGGAGATGGATGAGAACTTGAGAACTTTAATCAGTAGCGGTAAAGCTACTTTAACCGATGTTAAAAAATACAATAATCAAAAAGGAGTGATAACAATGTTTCAAGATGGTTTAAGAAAAGCCAATCTTTCTTTGACAACTTTAGAAGAAGTTTTGCGAGTAATTAAGCAGTAAAGAATAACTTGTACTTGCTAACCACTTTGCTAACGGATTGAAGGCAGGGCAAAAATGATAAATAACTCTTAAAACTAAAAACTAATTTAAGAAAATCCGAAATCCGAAATTCGAAATTCTAAACAAAATCCCAAATCCCAAATCCCAAATTCTAAACCCTGAACGTTTAGAGTTTGGAACATTAGAATTTAGAATTTCGTTTAGGATTTAGGATTTCGGATTTAGAATTTGAAAGTTAAAATTTGACATTTAAGATTTGGATTTGAGTTTTGACATTTGACATCTAACATTTGAGATTCCAACTTCCAATTTATGAGAGAAATATTATAATTTTGTTATCAAAGCGGTTGGATAGTACAAATAATGAAATTTAAGAAAAATGCTTTATCAATACAAAGCTTACAATCAAGAAGGAAAGATGGTTAAAGGCAAAACAGAAGCCAAGAGTTTAGATGCTCTTTTAAATGAGCTTTCGGAAAAAGGTCTAACGCCGATTACTGTTAAGGAAAAAAAAGGATTTTTAGTTTCTTTATCTAAAAAAGAAATTTTTTCTAAAAAAATTACCTTAAAAGACCAAATTTTTTTGACTAAATATTTACATTTAATGTTAGAAGTAGGCACTGATCTTTTAAAAGCAGTGGAAATTCTTAGAGAGGATATTCCCAATAAAGCAATTAAAGGTTTTTTAACTGAGATAAAAACTGACTTAAAAAAAGGGTATCCTCTTTGGCGAACTTTTGCTAAGCATCCTAAAATATTTTCCAATGTAACTATTGGTATGATTAAAGCTGGAGAAAATTCAGGAAATTTGAGCCAGACATTTAAAATTCTTTCCATTTCTTTAGAAAAGCAAGAGAGAATAAGAAGGAATATTAAGTCCGCTTTAATTTATCCTGTCTTATTGGCTATTACTTCAGTTTTGGTAGTTGGCTTGATAGTTTTTGTTACTATTCCTAAAGTAGCCAAAATGTTTCTTTCTACTGGAACAAAACCACCTCTTTTTTCTCAAATCGTTATTAATTCTTCTCTCTTTCTTTCTAAGCATAGCTTGTCTATTTCTCTGTTTTTTGTCTTTTTAATTGTTCTTTTTTGGTTTGCTTACAAATATACTAAAAAAGGCAGAAGGATAATTAATCAATCTTTTTATAAAATGCCGATCGTTAAAGTAGTTCTTCAAAAGATAGACATTCAACGATTTTCTTCTACTTGGGCTTCTTTGTTGAATGCTGGTTTGCCAGTTACTGAATCGCTCAAACTTTCAGCCGAAACAATTAACAATTTGAAAACCAAAGAGGCCGTCTTAAGAGTTATTGATCAAGGGTTAAATAAAGGTAAGACACTAGGTGAATCATTTAAGAAAGAAAAAGAGAATTTTCCCCAAGTTCTAATTAGTTTGATTGGTATTGCTGAGCAAGCTGGCCATCTTTCAGCAACTCTGAATACTTTGGCTGATTTTTATACGACTGAGGTTGATTCAACAGTTAAGAGTTTAACCTCGATTTTAGAACCAGTAATGCTTGTTTTTATCGGTATAGTTATTGCTATTGTTGCTTTAGCTGTTATTGTGCCAATTTACCAAATGACAACAACTATAACTGAATGATAATGCAAAATTATAATTCAAAATTAAAAGGAATTGCTGCTTTGCCAACTGTTCTTTTTTTGATTTTAATTATTTCTGGTTTAGTTTTAACAACCGGCTTTTTGTTTTTTTATCAAAGTCAAGGAGAAACTGCTATTAATCAATCAAGGAAAGCCCTTCATTATGCTGAGGCCGGAATTTATGATGCTCTCTTAAAGATTGATAGAGATTTAACTTTTGAGTCGGCCGGTTACACTTTAAATTTTAATTCAAATGGCGAAGCAGAAATTTCTGTCCACAGAGACACTCCTGAAGAGGATAAGGATACCATTTACAGTACAGGTAAATGCGGAGACAGTCGAAGAAAGATTAAGGTAGTTATTCAAATAGAAAGCAATACTGGTAAAATTTCAATTTTAAGTTGGCAAGAAGAAGAAATATGAAAAATTTAATTTTAAAAAGTTTGCTTTTTCCAAAGGAAAAAACCTTAAATTTATCAATTCATCAGAATTCTTTAAGGTTTATTTTGAGTAAAGGAGAAAAGATATTTTGCCAGTCAATTCTTGAACTTAAAGAAGATATTTTAGAGGAAGGCAAGATTAAAAACAAAGAGGTTTTTTTAGAGGTTTTAAGAAAATTATCATCTTTAGTAAGAAAGAAAGGAAATATAGGAAAGAATGAATTAATTCCTGTTCTTATTAGCATTCCGGATAATCAAGTTTATTATCAGCATCTTGAAATTCCAACTTTAAATAAAAAGGAATTAAAAGAAGCCATCTCTCTGAACTTAATAATGAATTCTCCTTTTGAGAAAGAAAGTTTTTATTCAGATTGGCAAGTTATTAAAAAAGATGAAATTGAGAATTCTCTAAAAATTTTTGCTGCTTTTATTATGAAGGACTATATAGATTCTTTAGAAAAACTTTTTAAGCAGGCAGGTTTTAAGGTAAAAATTATTGAAACTCATTCAATTAGTTTAAATAGGTTGCTCAGAGAATCTCTAAAGAATTACCAAAATTATAATTGGCTTAATTTGTATTTAACTAGAAAGGGAATAGATGTTTTCTTTTCTGCTGGTGGAAATTTAATTTTAGCCTTTTTCGTTGACTGGTTGAGCAGGATGGAAGATCTTGATACTGAAAAAGCAATTGTTCTTCTAGAAAAAAATATTTCTCAAATTACTAATAGGATTTTAAATCATTATCAAAAGTTTCTTTTAGGAAAAAAAGAAATTTCCTCTATATTTTTAGAAGGAGATAATATCCTCTTGAGTAAAATTAGAAGAATTAGTCAAAATCTTGAAAAAAGAATAGGTATTCCTGTTAGGGTTCTTTTTGCTAATTCTCCTTTGAATGTTTGTTATGGTCTGTATATGAGAGAGCTTTTTTCAGAAAAATACAGTCAAGATATTACTTTAACAAGTTTAAGTGCCTTAGAGGAATTTCAATTAGAATCTGGCAAAAGATTTGCTAACTACTGGAGCAAGATATTTTTCACTTTAATAACTGGTTTGATTTTTCTTTCTCTTTTAAGTTTGTTCTTCATGAAAAAGTCAGAGAAGTTTTTGACGAGCCAATCAGTAATTTCTTCTAATCCTCAAAGAATTAGATTATTTAATGAACTAAAGAGGGAAGCAGAAGAATTTAATTTTTCTCTTAATAGATTAATAAGAGTAAAAAAAGAAACAAATTATCTTGCTTATCCTTTAGATGAACTTTTTGAGATTAGCCGAAAAAATAATATTCAGATAAATAAATTGTATTTTGATGGTTTAGATAAGGCAGTGAGATTAATAGGCAAGGCAAGAAAAATGGATTATATTGCTAATTTCAAAAGTGAATTAAAAGAAAATAATTCGCTTTATGAGAATGTTTCTTTCTTAACTAATTCTCTTAAAAAAATAGGCGATGAACTTATCTTTGAAATAGATTTCCAGATTAAAAAATAAAACTCACTAATTATTTAAGCGTAAAGCTCAAAGTGCAAAGCGCACCCTGTCATCCGACAGGGTGCCATATCGGATGATATGGCAAAGCCACGGCGTAAAGCTTAAAACTGACCAAAGAAAATCCTAAATTCTAAATACGAAATTCTAAACAAAATTCTAAATTCTAATGTTCCACCCCATACCACGTGGGGTACGGGGCAAGAATTCTAAACGTTTAGGGCTTGGAATTTGTGATTTGGGATTTCGTTTAGGATTTAGGATTTCGGATTTAGAATTTATTTATAATTTCATTTTGAATTTTACATTGTCATTTTGGATTTTGAGATTTGCATTTTGAATTTTTTATTCGTTTTGCGCTTTAAGTTGTAGTTTTGAGTTTTGAGTTTTGCGCTTTGCGCTAGAATCTTATTTAAACAATAAGTTTCAATAAATTTCTACAAGTTTCTATAAGTATCTATTATTGCTTTAAAAAAACCTTTATTAGTTGCTCCAACCTTAAATTCTTTTAGGATGGATTCAATTGAGATCCACCCCAAAGAATTTGTCGACCAATTTTTTAAATTGTATATAGTCCATCCCCAGGTTCCCCTAGGGATGCCTTGTTACGACTTCACCCTGGTCATCAGCCAAACCTTAATTCCGAATAGCTCGGAACTTCGGGTCTAGCCAACTTCCCTGATGTGACGGGCGGTGAGTACAGAGCTCGGGAACGTATTCACCGCGGCGTGGCTGATCCGCGATTACTAGCGATTCCGGCTTCATGAGGTCGAGTTGCAGACCTCAATCCGAACTGAGACCGTCTTTTAGGGATTGGCTCCGCCTCACGGCTTGGCAACCCTTTGTAACGGCCATTGTACCATGAGTGTCGCCCAGGGCATAAGGGCCATGCTGACTTGACGTCATCCCCTCCTTCCTTCCCAAAAATAGGGACCGTCTCCCATGACACTTGTAACATGGGACGAGGGTTGCGTTCGTTACCCCACTTAAGGGAACACCTCAAGGCACGAACTGACGGCAGCCATGCAACACCTGTCCTGAATGTCCTTGCGGAGGCTCCAACTTTCGTCGGAGTTTCATTCAGGATGTCAAGCCCTGGTGAGGTTCTTCGCTTATTATCGAATTAAACCTCATGGTCCACCGCTTGTGCGAGCTCCCGTCTATTCTTTTGAGTTTCACCGTTGCCGGCGTACTCCCCAGGCGGGACGCTTAACGCGTTAGCTTCGCCAGTGAAAGGGTCGACACTTCCACCGGCTAGCGTCCATCGTTTAGGGCACGGACTACGAGGGTATCTAATCCTCTTCGCTCCCCGTGCTTTCATACGCATCAGGGTCAGGTGAGCGCCAGTCAACTGCTTTCGCCTTCGGCGTTCCGCACGATATCAACGGATTTCACCCCTACACCGTGCGTTCCGTTGACCTCTCGCTCCCTCTAGTTTAGCAGTTTTAGAAGCAATTCCTTGGTTGAGCCAAGGGATTTAACTTCTAACTTGCTAAACCCCCTGCGTATCCTTTACGCCCAGTAAATCCGGATAACGCTCGGGACCCACGTCTTACCGCGGCTGCTGGCACGTGGTTAGCAGTCCCTTATTCAACTGGTACCATCACCCAGCACCACCCAGCATCACTTTTACGATAATTAAACGGAATATAACTCCCTGCTCAGAATATTCTTCAGGCAGGAGAAGCAAAACCCAGCACCACTTTTGGAGCAAAAGTGGTGCTGGGTTTTTGCCTCACTTAATCAGGGTAAAAGTGGTGCTGGGTGGTGCTGGGTTTTTCCCAGTTAAAAGCGGTTTACGACCCGAAGGCCTTCATCCCGCACGCGGCGTCGCTGGGTCAGGCTTTCGCCCATTGCCCAAGATTCTCGGCTGCTGCCTCCCGTAGGAGTCTGGGCCGTGTCTCAGTCCCAGTGCTGGGGGCCATGCTCTCACACCCCCTACCCGTCATCGGCTTGGTGAGCCATTACCTCACCAACTACCTGATGGGACGCAGGCCTTTCGGCTACCGACTTGCGTCTTTACCCAGTCCCATTTCTGTATCGGAGACAATTTTAATTTTTAAAATTCATTTCTAAAAAAGAAACGAATTATAAAAATGTTTCTCCAACACAGAAATAGGGCTGGGACTATCGGGAATTAGCCCGGATTTCTCCGGGTTATACCCGTGTAGCCGGTAAGTTACCTACGCGTTACTAGCCCGTTCGCCACTCACCTCGTGCTCCGCACGAGGAAATCCGAAATTCGAATCTCGAAATTCGAAACAATACCAAAATCTAAATGACCAAAATTCAAAACTTGTTTTGAATATTTGAATTTTGAGTTTTGAATTTGTTTCGGGTTTCGGATTTCGTGCTTCGAATTTCCTTGTGCGAAGCACAAGGTTCGTTCGACTTGCATGCCTTATCCACGCCGCCAGCGTTCATCCTGGACCAAGATCAAATCCTCATAAAAAATTAAATGAAGAAAAGTCTTGGTTGGAGCAACTAATAAAAATCTTTTTATCTTTCTTTCCTTATATTTTTTTCAAGGTTCTTTATTTATTAAAAGTATATATTGATTTCCCTTGGCTTGTCAAGAGCATAATTTAAAAAGTCAAATGTCAAAACTCAAAACAAATTTAAGCTTAAAGCTCAAAGTGCAAAGCGCAAAGCTAAAGCGTAAAACTTAAAGCTACAATTTTAAAATTCCAATTCTCAAATCCCAAATTACAAACAAATTCCAAATCACAAATTCCAAACGTTTAGAATTTGGAACATTAGAATTTAGAATTTTGTTTAGAATTTCGAATTTAGGATTTAGGATTTTCTTTAGCTCGCTTTAAGCTTTACGCTGTAGTTTTGAGTTTTGCGCTTTGCGTTTTGCGCTTTAAATTTCAATGAATATTTATGAATATCTATTGCCAATAGCCAACTGCCAATTGCTAATATTCTTGACTTTCTTTAGAAAATATGCCATAATTAAGTGGCTCCAAAAAAAATTCTTATATAGGAGGTTAAAATGTTGTTTTTTATTTTTCCCGATGGTAGCGTTGGTACTGATTGCTCTAGAAAGGAAGCGGTTAGAAGGTTCAGGAGTTTTGAAAAAGGAGAGGAGATCGATTTTGATGATTTCAACTCTAAGCCTGCTCTTTCTCTTAGTACCCCTGTTCCTGCTTCTGATTCTGTTTCTGCTTCTGATGATTTTCCTGATAACTCCTGATGATTGCGTTCCTGATAATTTTTAATTAAGGAATTTTCAAGGACGACTTTAAGGTCGTCCTATTTTATTCTCTCAGAATCTCAACTGGATTTTTTTTACTTGCCTGATTCTCTTCAAATATTCCTTCATCCTTTTTAAACTAAATTTTAAACTTTTAAACTAAATCTCAACTAAAATTTAATTCAAACTAAAAAACTCTAAAACTGCTTATTAATATTCCAACATTCTGCAGAATGTTGGAATATTTTAATTAAGGCTAGTGATCGTTTAAAGCCATTCTTGGCATTGACATTTAAGTATTTATTAATTATCCTTTTCAAAAAGAAATTTAAAAAAACAAACAAGAAAAATAAAAAAATGAATACTTTCAATAAATTTCAAACCTAACTGGTATAATGTCGTTTTTATTATGGAAAATTTTAAAAAATTTTTAGTAAAATTAAAAATAACCTTCTCTGTTAGTTATTTGAGAGTTATTTTAAAATGATTCCTTTATTTCAAAAAATTGGATTATCAGAAAAAGAAGCAAGAGTTTATCTTGCGGCTTTAGAGTTGGGCGAAGCCACAGTTCAAGAAATTGCCAAAAAAGCCGGAATCAATCGCACCACGGCTTATTTTCATGTTGAAGACTTAATTAAAAAGGGTTTAATTTCTTCTATCGAAAAAAAGAAAAAAAGATATTTTTATGCTTCAAATCCAGAAAATCTTTTAAGAATGATAGATTTAAAAGAAAAAGAAATTTCTGATTTAAAAAAAGATTTAAGTTCTTTAATTCCTGAACTAAAAACTATTTATAATTTAGCTCCTTATAAGCCGAAAGTTCACTTTTTTGAAGGAATTGAGGGTTTAAAATCAATTCAAGAGGATATTTTAAAAAACAAATTTAAAGAAGAGTTTAGCTTAGTAAATCTAGATGATGCTTATAAAGTATTCCCCCCTTCTCCAAAAGACCATCGCCATAAATTAAAAAAGAAATTTTTAAAAGAAAAAGTAATTCGAAAAATAATTTACACTAGTAAAAAAGGAGAAATTTTACCTAAAAAAGAAATCAACCCTCCAGTTGAAAGAAAATTTATTAATCCTCAAAAATTTTCTTTTCATACCGAAATTGATATTTATGGAGATAAAATTGCTTTAGTTTCTCTTAAAGGAAAATTAATCGGGGTAATAATTGAAGATTCTGAACTTGCTCAAAGCTTAAAAGTATTGTTTAAATTGACTTGGAGTTGTATATAAATTTTTTAAAAATTTTTTTTATAAAAAATAGGACCCTTAAAAAAGGGTCCTTTTTGTTTTTTAATTCTTTCAGCCTCCTTCTTCAAAAAAATTTTTTAAAACCTCCTCAGGCTCCTTCGCTGCAGTGGGTAACCGGTCTCAACATCCATTTTTCTATCCAATGCATTTTACCTCACCTCCTTTCTTTCGGAGGGAGAATCATTCCCAAAGACAGGCCTTTTTGGGCTAATACTACTTTAATTTCATTGACAGATTTTCGGCCCATATTTTTCATTTTTAATAATTCTTGAGGAGTTTTCTGGACAAGATCTCTTACAAAATGAATTCCATTTTCTTTTAACAACCTTTCTGCCCTCACTGATAAATTTAATTCTTCAATAGGAGTATTTAATCTTTCCTTTTCGTTTCCAGAAATGGCAATAGTAATAGTGATTTTTAATTCTTTCCCTTCCTGTAAGATTTTTCTGGTTTCTTTCAGTCCCTCCCTTATCTCGTTTAAGATTTTCAACATAGCCTCCCTCCTTATTTAATTTTTTTGATTCTACCTTTAATATATTCATTTTTTTAATTTTGTCAAGTAAGAAAAACATAAAAAAATAGTATTTTTTTAATTTTGTTAAAAGGACTTGACAAAAATTTGACATTACTTATAATCCTCAAACAAAAACTTAATAAATTTATATAGAATTTACCTTTTTTAAACTATCACCTATTGACAAAATATAAGGAATTATTATATTATTTTCAATAATTGTTGAAAATACTTGACAAAAGATTAAAAATGTTTATAATTCTTGCCAGAAAAACCCAACAAAAATTCTAATAATCTTTGGCAGCGGGCTAAAGAGAAAAAATCAAAAATTTTTCTTTTTAGTCCTCTGCCAAGGGTATGGGATGAAAAGTTTCATATCCTAAAGGGTAGAGGGAAACTTAAAAATTGAACAAGGAGGTAGATATGGTCCGATTTTATTCTGTAGATCGCTATGGATGTGTTCATTTTGGACACACTCCGGCAGAAGCGGCAAAGAAAGCTCGGGAAGCTGAATCTGATGGTGGGTTTGGTCTTGATGATTTGGAGATTGGAATTGGAGTAGAACTTGAAGCAGCAGCAGAAAAAGAAGAAGAAAAAAATTAAATAATTTTTCAAACCATTTTAGAAAGGAGGTGATAGTAACAAGATAATAACGGCAAGCATTTAAGCTTGCCTTCCTACCAGAGCCATCAAAAAAATTTGATGGTTGTGGTAGGAGTGTAGCTTCTTTAAAAATTTAAAAAAGGAGGGCAGGTATTATGATGGATTTACTAGGAAAAGCTTCCAATATGCTTTCCGTATTGATGAATAGGGACGTTGTTGAAAGGGTGGAGGTAATCGTTAACAGTAAGCAACAACCTATAAAAATTATCGCTATCCTTACAGACAAGGAGAAGAAGAACGCGGAAATAATCAAGAAAATGTTTGTACATGATCTTGGTTGTGGATATGGTTGTCCAACAACAGGCATAGATGCTGATGTTGAAAATGGAAAGGTGACGATTGATCGTAATGCAATTCACGATAAAGAAACCTACGATTTGTTAATTCAAGCAATGATTCAGCTAGCAAATCTTCTTTATTAAATCTCCTTTACAGAGGAGGTTAAATAGGTGCTTAAATAAGGCATTTCTATCAGCCCAACCCCATGGCTTTAGCTTTAAACTGGGGCTGTGATACTTCGGGGAGGCTCCGAAGCGCTTGGTCCAGGCGGACACGGGACAAAATTCACCATCTTAAAAAAATTTAGGTGATGCCAAATGAAATAATCCAAGGCAACTGCAAAGCAGTTGCCTCTCTCTAAAAGGTTATCAAAAATGGTAAGTTTTTAGAGGGAGGTAACTCCCGGAAGTGTTTTAAAAATTTTATAAGGAGGAGAGTATATGGGAGAAGTAGAAGGAAAAGTATACAGATTTTATAAAAAATATTGTTTAATCCATCCGGAAAAGGCTTATAAAAAGGCCTGGAAGGATGGAAATTTATTTATTGGAGATGCAATAGGACTGGTGGGTAGAAAAATTTATAATGGCAACTCTGCGATGTTTGATCGCGGAGATAGTCATTTTTATGAAATAGCTGAAATAGTTCCAAGAAAAATTGTTCTCCTTTATGGCTTTAGTGGAGGGGGATGGGATGGTCTTAAGTTTTTAGTGGCTGTAGTGGCCGAGCCCATTCCTCCTAGGCGATATAAAGTTTATAAATTAGAAATAGATGCGGTAGCCATAAAGGAGATTGAAATTAAAGCAAGAACAGACTCTGAAGTAATAATAGAATGGAAGGGAGCGACTATTGAGGAATGGGATTGGGAAAGAGGATTAAAACGAAAGAAAGGAAAAATTCCCATTCCTCAAAAGGAAGATTTTAAACATAAAGAAGGGAGGTGATAGATAATAAATAACGGCAAGCATTTAAGCTTGCCTTTCTACCAGAGAATTCAAAGAGATTTGAATTTTCTGGTAGGAGTATTGCTCCTAAAAAATAAAATAAGGAGGGGAATATGAAGGTTGCTGTAATCAACTCCTTTAAAGAATTTGAAGAGAGGGTTTTTAAAAAACTCATCGAGACTAAATCTCTTAATCTCGATGGACAGATTTTGGTGGTTTCCTGCGTGGCTTTAGATTATGGAGCTCCTTCCTGGGACTGGGACGCCTTGGTGGCTATGAAGGAAGAGTATCACACAATTACTTCCTCTTGCGAAGCATTAGCGAAAGAAATTAGAAGGCTGTACCAGAAAGGATCAGAAGCTTTCCAAGAGAGGGAAAAGATTCTCGAAGAGATTTCCGGAGAGAAAGTTTTAAATGACCTTTTTCCTGTAAAAGTGGATTTGTTTAATAAGACAGAACTCCTTTCCTCTAGAGAATATTTAGAGGAAAAAGGAGAACCCCGCCCTATGATTCACATCAGTGTCGACTTCTACAGGTTGCCGAAGTTAAAAATTTTGTATTAATTAAGAGCTTCTATTTTTCAAAAAGCCCAACCCCATGGCTTTAGCTTTAAACTGGGGCTGTAATACTTCGGGGAGGCTCCGAAGCACTTGGCCCAAGCGGACATCGGGCAAAATTATCTCTCTTAAAAAAGGAGATGCTGTACTTTTTCAAACTTTATTGAAAGCGTCTATCGAGACAGAAAAATCAGGCTACATTCAAGCATCAAATCTTTCTTATTTGAAAAGGGGCAAATAAGGAAGAGAGAGTAAGTCTTGGATGGAGCGATTTGAGAGGAGGTGATATAGATGGAAAAAGAGGATTTATTAAAACAGTACACTCTCATCCAGGAGGTTCTTGTCTTAGGCATTAAAAGAGTTCGGCAAGGACTTTTAGAAGTTAAATCTGCGATATCTGGCGCCAAAATTTTGGATCCTTCTGTGAAAATCAACACAGAAGATCTATTTCGGTGCGATGATGCTATTCGCAGAGTAGGGACCCAGGCCGTAGCCGAATTGGTTGCAGCAGGAAGAAGGGCTAAACTCTCCCTTCCTGAAGATGAAGTTGTTCATCTTATAAAGGAGTTTATGGAAGTGCCTTCAGTACTACGGTAAGACTGAGATCTTGGTAGCTAAGAATAGCTCATCCTTTGGTATCAGGATGGCTTTCTCTAGATTAGAGAAAGCAAGGGATGGTGGGAAAAAAACCCCAGATACCACTGGAGTTTTATGCTTTTTAATCCAGACTTTTACTTCTTTCCCGAGGTGCCGGGAGTAAAAGTGAATTTAACAAAGCAAGGGTGGTCTGTACCCATAGTGGGTTTTATGCTTTTTACCCCACGTTCTTCACGTTTGTGAAGAATCCCTTTATAAAAAGCAATTGCTTTTTTCTTGGAAGTACCTGAAAAATTAAAAAAAGATAAAAAATGAGCCAAATTCTCTCTAGTGATAAGCTCTGAGTTCTGGGCTTTTTGTCCCAAATCCAAAAACTCATCTTATCGCCAAGAGAGAATTAAGGAAATTCCTGATTTAAGATTTTTCTCGGGTTCATTCAAAGGAGGTGAGAAAAAAAGAACCCAGAGGGAAGTCTTAACAGGAACTTCCGAAGGCTCTTTTTTAAATAAAAAGAAGTTTAAAAAAATAAAAAAGGAGTGGGCACGATGGAAAAAGAGATAATAATAGTTGAATCATTAAAAGAAATGGAAACCCAGGTAGTTTCCAAAGTAAAAGAAGAAGCTCAAGTAGTTGATGGGAGAATCCTGGAAATTTCCTGGAGCAACTGGCATGAAAACGATTGTCCTGAAGTTTATCACGTTCTTGTTTGTTCTCCGGAGGCATTAGCAAGAGAGTTGATAGGACTCTATCAGAAAGAATATAAAGAATTTCGTGAAATCTTCCGGAAAGAGTTAGAGGAAGTTGGAGAAAAAGTTTTTCCTTTCGTAGTAAGATTATTTGGGAAATGTTTTTGTTTTTCTTCTAAAGAGTACTTAGCTGAGGTAGGTACGGAAATATCTCCAGGAAAGTGGATGAAGAAACTGGAACTTTTACATACCTTTCTCTATGTAAATGTAGATTTTTGGAAGTTACCGGAGATAAAAGTATTGGTTAAAACTTAGAAGTGAAATAATTTCTAAGGAGGTGATGTCAAATGAAATAATTCAAGGCAACCGCAAGGCGGCTGCCTCTCTCTAAAAGGTTATCAGAAATGGTAATCTTTTAGAGTGAGGCAACTCCCAAGCATCTTAAGAAATTTTATTAGGAGGTTTTAATATGGGAGAAGTAATTTATATTATAAGGTGTAAGTGGTGCGGAAAATTCCTAGAAGCACTAAACGAGAATGAATATCAGGAATTATTAAGACAAGTGCCTTCAGGAAAAGTAATTTGTGATGAATGTATGAGGCCGGTGCTCAGAGCAATGGAAGAACAGGGAATGCTTATGGAGGAACAAGGTTTGATTCCTCTAAAAGAGGATAATTAATTTTTAGTCCTCGGCAATCGAGGACTTTCTACCAGAGAATTCAAAGAGATTTGAATTTTCTGGTAGGAGTATAACTCTTCTTTGTACAAAACATTGCTGGATAACAAAATATATGATAAAATTATCGAGAAGAATGCAAAGTCTTATATAGAGACTCATTAGTACTACAAAGAGATTAAAGAAACATAATATATTTTTAAATAAACTATGAATTTCGAGAGACCAAAAATTAAAACCAGACCGCGTCCCGAACAACAATTGGAGGTTTCTGGGGCTAACCATATCTGCTATATTATGGATTCTATTAAGAAAAAACTGGAAACCAATAAAGATTTTACCGCTCTTGAGGATAATTTTGAAGAGATTAAAAGTGCAGAAAAATTTATTGAACAAAATCTTCCGGAGCTTTCAAAAGAAGAGAAATTTTGTCGGTACGGCTTTTATAGTCCAGCGCATACGATATTTATCGCTACTAAGCTTCTTGAAAAGCTTATTTTAAGGAAAAATACAAAAGACCTGCCAAAAGCACTTACGACCGTCGATCAGATTATGCGTTTATTCGGTAGGCCAATGTATAAAAAAGAAATCACTACTATTGATATTCGGAGCAGGCTCCGATACCAGGATCTTGAATTACCAAACATTATTGAGATACCCGCTAGTTGGAAGCAAACACCCAAAGGAAAGGAATTTCCTAAAAAAATAGATGAGTTTATTAACCGACGTAAACAGGATAAGCCGATTACTCAAAGAGATCTTGACTTATTGAAAAGTATGATGAGGTCTATTATTCATTCTTATGAAGGAGTATCTTTTGAAAAACAGAGAATTGAACGGGCTCCTTTAGCACGGGAGTTGATTTTAATTAACCTTGAATTACTTCGCTTAGAGGCAGAAAAATATAAAGGGCAGATGTTCCCGGCCACTGAAACGAATATGTTTGCTACTCAGCTTGTTCGGGGACTTTACTATTACAACGAGAAAGCAGAGATAAATTGTAGGCTTTATTCTGATATTTTTGAGTTTGTTACTTTACCAAGGATTGTTAGACAACCCGGGAAATTGATGCCGTAATTTAGTTTAAATTATACACTGTTTCGCGATAGATCAGTCCTGAAATTGGTAGTTGGTTCTGGGATAATCAAATTAGATTTTACCCCGTACCCTCAGTGGTACGGGGTAACCCTGAATCTCACATGGTTCGGGGTTAGATTTAAGATTTTAGATTGAATTTTTTTGAATCCTACGTTTTTTAAAGTAAATTAAAATGATTAAAAAAATTTGAATGCCTATGATTAAAGAGCCGAGGCAAGAAATAACAGAGACAAAATCTCTTAATTTGATAAAGTAAAGAAAGAGAGGAACAAGGCAGGCTAGGGGACAAGCAATTTCTTTTTTAATTTTAAAATCATAAATAAAAAGATTACGCAAATTTAAACCAATCGTCCAAAAGGAAGTCAAAACTGCCAAGAGACCGAAAATAGCCAAAGAATATTTTAGCAACCAAGGAAGGAGTATTGAATTAAAAGAATGAATGATATCAGGAGTGATATTATTTGCTGGTACGATTCTTAAGAAAAGAACGATGAAGAAGAAATAAAAGACGGCTGGCAAACAAGTGCCTAAAACAATAATTTTTTTGCCATTTTCTAATTTAATTTTCTTCTGCTTTAAAAATTCAGTCAATTCAGGAATAGCTGAAAGACCGAAAAGGGAATAAATGATGATGCCATAAGGAAGGAGAATTTTATTGAAATTGATTTTTGGAAAATCTGAGAAAGGAATTTGATTTTTTTGCCAGAAAAAAGAGAAGAGGATTATTGAAAAGAGAATGATTAAAGAGAAAAATTCAAGAGAAGAGATTCTTTTGATGCCAAAGAAAATCGGCAAACTGCCCAAAAGAAAAAAAATCAAAGTTGACAGCAATTCATTGGTTGGATTGCCAAAAATAAAACTAAGAAACTTGCCTCCTAAAATCAGATAAACGAGCAATGAGCCCCAGAAAAGAGAGATTATTATTAAAGCACCAAAATTTTTTGCTTTCGGACCAAAAAAATAACCAAGATAGCCAGGAAAGCGAGATTTTCCTGGAACAGATAGGACGATTTGGTAATAAACTAAATGAAGGATAGAGATGAGAATTGCCAAGACAAAGAGATAAATACTAACTGTTAAAAAGCCGCTTTGGACAGCTGTCCAAGGCAAAGCAAAAATACCAGCCCCAATAATTGTCCCAGAAAGAATAGAGGTGGCTTTTAGGTATTTTTTTAATTTGAGCATTTTTTGTTTTTGAGAATCATTGGGCTACAAAGTTAATTAGTTTGCCAGGGACAAAAATTTCTTTTTTAATTTTCTTACCAGTTAAATGTTTCTTGACTTTTTCTTGAGATAGAGCAATTTTTATAGCTTCTTCTTTACTGATATTTTTTTCAACCTCAATTTTATCTCTCAATTTGCCGTTAATTTGAATAACCAAAACAATTTTTTTCTCTTCAATTAATTTCGGTTCATATTTTGGCCAGGACTGATTGTGAATAGAACTTTTCTTTCCTAATTGGTGCCAAAGTTCTTCAGTTAAATGAGGAGCAAAAGGAGCAAAAAGAATTAATAATCTTTCAATAACCTCTTTGCCAATTTCTTCTTTATTTTCCAAGGCAAAATTAACAAATTCCATAAAAGAAGAAATGGAAGTATTAAATCTCATTTTTTCAATATCTTCTTCTACTTTTTTATTAAGTTGATGAATCCTTCTTATGGCTTCTTGGCTGCTCTTTTTGTTTTTTTGGTTTTTGTTTTTTTGGCAGGTTAAAACCAATTGCCAAAGTTTATCCAAAAATCGACGAACACCTCTGACGCTTTGACTACTCCAGGCAATTGCTTGGTCAAATGGACCCATAAACATTTCATAAACTCTTAGAGTATCTGCGCCATATTTTTTGACAATTTCGTCAGGATTGACAACATTGCCAAATGACTTTGACATTTTTCTACCGTCTTCAGCCAGGACTATTCCGTGAGAAGTTCTTTTTTGGTAAGGTTCTTCTTGGAAAACGACGCCTAAGTCATAAAGAAATTTGTAAATAAAGCGGGAATAGAGTAGGTGAAGAGTGGTATGTTCCATACCGCCGTTATACCAATCAACTGGCAGCCAGTATTTAATTTTCTTTGGATTGGCAATTTCTTTATTATTTTTGGGATCAAGGTAGCGGATATAATACCAGTTTGAACCAGCCCAGTTAGGCATTGTGTCGGTTTCTCTCTTGGCTGGTGAACCGCATTTTGGACATTTAACTTTAAGCCATTGTTTGGCATTGGCAAGCGGTGATTCGCCGGTTTCAGTCACTTGATATTTTTTTAAATAAGGGAGTTTGACTGGTAAATTTTTTTCTGGTACTGGTATAGCCCCGCATTTAGGACAATGAATGATTGGGATTGGCTCTCCCCAATAATGTTGTCTGGAAAAAATCCAATCTCTTAATTTATATTGAACAGATTTTCTTCCTAAATTTCTTTCTGTTAAATATTGAGTAATTTTTTCTTTGGCTTCTTGAGAAGTTAAACCAGAAAATTGACCAGAGTTTACTAATCTGCCTTCCTCGACAAAAGGCAAAGAATTTCTTTCTTGTTTTTGAATTGGCTTAATAACTTCTTTGATTTTTAGATTGTATTTTTTAGCAAAATCAAAGTCCCTTTTGTCATGGGCTGGGACAACCATCACTGCACCACCGCCATAAGTGCCAATAACATAGTCAGCTAACCAAAGGGGGATTTTCTCTGAAGTTAAAGGATTTTCAGCAAAAATTCCTTTTAAAGGCACGCCAGTCCTCTCCTTCTCTAATTGCGTTCTTTCGAATTCACTTTTTTCTTTGGTTTTTTGAATGTATTTTTTGACTTCTTGCGAATTACTAACTAGTGGTAAAAGTTTATTGATAATTTTATGTTCAGGAGCCAGAACTAAAGCAACGACGCCAAAAATAGTATCTACTCTGGTAGTGAAAACCTTAACAATCTCATTGATTTTTTCTATTTTAAAATCAACCTCTGTCCCTTCGCTTCTGCCAATCCAGTTTATCTGCTGGTTTTTTATTTTTTCTAAATAATTAACTTTTTTCAAATCTTCAATTAATCTGTCAGCGTAAGCCGTGATTTTAATTAGCCATTGCTTTTTTGTTTTTTGAACAACTTTTTCGCCACATCTTTCATGTCGGCCATTGATGACTTCTTCGTTGGCTAAACCGATTTTGCATTTCGGGCACCAATTGATAGGAATTTCGGCTTGATAAGCCAGGCCTTTTTTAAAAAGTTGAAGAAAAATCCATTGAGTCCATTTGTAATATCTTGGTTCAGTAGTATTTATTTCTCGTGACCAATCGAAAGAGAGGCCAAGAGATTTTAATTGTCTTTTAAAATTTTTGATATTTCTTTGAGTAGCTGTTTGAGGGTGAATGCCAGTTTTTAAAGCGTAATTTTCAGTTGGTAGACCAAAAGCGTCCCAGCCGATAGGAAATAAAACATTAAAGCCAGCCATCCTTCTTTTCCTGGCGATAATATCCATTGCCGTATAAGAACGGCAATGGCCAACATGGAGTCCTTGGCCAGAAGGGTAGGGGAATTCAACTAAAAGATATTGTTTTGGCTTTTTAGAAAAATCTTTGGCCTGATAGAAATTCTTTTCCTGCCAGTATTTTTGCCATTTTTTTTCAATTTTTTGAGGGTTATATTTCAATTCCTTCATTTCTTTGATGGTGAAAAAATTATAATGAAATAGCAAAAATTTTCAATTTCCAACCAATATTCAAGTTCAAAACACAAAGCGCAAGACGCAAAGCGCAAAACTACAGCGTAAAGCGCAAAGTGAGTTTATTTAAATTACAAATCCCAAATCCCAAAACCCAAACAAATTCCAAATTCTAAATTACAAATTCCAAACAAATCCCAAATTGAATCATGAATCATGAATCATGAATCAGGGAGGTTTAGAAGTTCAAAGTCAAAGCCTTAATTCCAGATCCATTCCTAATTCCTAATTCCTAATTCCTAATTCAAAATTCAAAATTTCTTAGATTTTAGATTGATAGGAACTTGCTTTACTTGACAGATATTTGTTTGTTTTGATATACTATAATTACTTACCGGTCGGTAAAAAGGAATATAAAAAATAAAAAACTATGCTAAATAAAATAACATCAAAAATAAAGCAAAATACTTATCTTTTTCTTATTAAAAAAGCGCTTGATACCAAGACCGGAAGAAAAATTATCCTCGATCAGCTTGATAAAAGAGTTTATAAAGCCATGGTAGAGAAAGGGTCAGAAAAACACCTCAGAGAAGTTCAAATAAAAAAGTATCAATGGATAAAAGCGCTTATTAAAAGCGGATTAAAAAAATATGAAAAAGGATATATTTCCTCTAATGTTATTGAAAAATTGTTAGAAGTTTTAGGGCTTAATAACTTTTTTAGGGATAGTTTGACAGATGTAGAGAAAGCAAAAGAGGCGTTTAGAAAAAAGTATAATATTGAACCGCCGCTTTTTATAACGATTTCTCCTACTCAAGTATGTAATTTAAGATGCAAAGGATGTTATGCTGTTTCTTCGCCAGAGACCGGAATTACAATGCCTTTTGATATTCTTGATAGAATTCTAAAAGAAAATCATGACATTTTTGGCAGTAGATTTGTAGTAGTTTCCGGCGGAGAACCATTGATGTATAGAAGTCAGGGGAAAACCATCTTGGATATTTTTGAGAAGTATAATGACACATTTTTTATCTTTTATACCAATGGGACATTGATTACAAAAGAAGTTGCTGAAAGGTTGGCTAAGACAGGTAATGCCGTTCCTCAAATTTCAGTTGAAGGATTTGAAAAAGAAACTGATGAAAGAAGGGGAAAAGGCGTTTTTCAGAGAATTTTAGAAGTAATGAAAAATTTAAGAGAGGTAGGTGTGCCGTTTGTGATTTCTGTTACTGGAACAAGGAAAAATATAGACGCTCTTTTAAGCGATGAATTTTATGACTTTTGGTTTGAGAAACAAGGTGCGCTTTATATGTGGCAATTTCAACTGATGCCAATTGGCAGAGGAAAAGAAGTTTTTGATTTGATGCCTACTCCTGAAGAAAGAGTTAGGTTATATAGAAAGTGGGAAGAATTATTAGAGAAAGGATATCCAATTGCCGATTTTTGGAATTCTGGCGTTTTATCAAATGGCTGCATTGCTTATGGAAGAGAAGAAGGCGGCTATTTTTACATTGATTGGAACGGGAATATTATGCCTTGCGTCTTTATTCCTTATTATATAAATAATGTTTATGATTTGTACAAGCAAGGAAAAACCATTGCCGATGCCTTGTTTTCGGATTTCTTTAAAAAAGGAAAAGAATGGCAGAAAAAATATGGCTTTGCCTGTCCTAAGAAAGCGGAAAATTGGTTAATGCCTTGTTCAATTAGAGATCATTATAAGTATTTCAGAGAAAATATTCTTCCTGAAAGTGCCAAAGGAGAAGACAGATTTGCTGAAGAGGCAAAGAATTCAAAAGAATATTATGAAAGATTAGTTGAATATGATAAGAAACTTAAAGAGTTAACTCAACCTATTTGGGAAGAAGAATATAAAAAGGCCGATTAAAAAATTAATTTTAAATTTAAAGCAAAAAATTATGTCAGATTTAATTAGAAAAACAATTTTAGCTGGCTTGGGCGCTTTGGCTTTAACTCGTGAAAAAGCCGAAAAATTAGCTAAAGATTTAGTTAAACGAGGCGAATTAACAAAAACCGAAGAGGCAAAATTTGTTAAGGATTTAATGAAGAAAGCAGAGAAAAGTAGAGTTGAGGCAGAAAAAAGAATTGAAAAAATAGTAGAAAAAACACTGATAAAGCTGAATATTCCTACTCGCAAAGAATTAGACGCTTTAAAGGCAAAAATTGATAAGTTGTCTAAGAAATAAGAGAAATATTATTTAAATAGAGTTTAAGCGCAAAGCGCAAAGTGCAAAGTGCACCCTGTCATCCGACAGGGTGCCATATCGGATGATATGGCAAAGCCACAGCGTAAAGCTTAAAGCTACAATTTTAAAATCCCAATTCTCAAATTCCAAATTCCAATTAAATTCCAATACTTCAATGACCGAATGACCGAAATTTAGAAATTCCAAATTCCAAATTCCAATTTCCAATTAAATTCCAATACTCAATGACCGAATGACCGAAATTTAGAAATTCCAAATTCCAAATTCCAATTTCCAATTAAATTCCAATACTCAATGACCGAACGACCAAAACAATTTTATTAATTGAAAATTGGAACTTTGCCCAATACCACTAAAAGGGTATTGGGCAACCCTGAACCCTACGTGGTTCAGGGTTGGAAATTGGATATTAATTGTAATTTGTAATTTGGAATTTCAAGATTGTAGCTTTACGCTTTGCACTGTAGTTTTGAGTTTTACGCTTTAAGCTTTGAGCTTTTTATAGTATGTTCAATCTTAGAACCTGGAATCAGATTAAGCGAAGCAAGCAAATTGTCTCTGTTTTAGTCAAGTATGGCTTAGATTATTTTATTGACCAAGCAAAAATAAGTTTTTGGTTAAAGATAAGAAAGAAATCAAAAAGATTTCAAGAACTAACCTCTCCTAAAAGATTACGCCTCGCTTTGGAAGAGTTAGGTCCAACTTTTGTTAAATTTGGTCAGATTTTAAGCACTAGGCCAGATTTTTTGCCTCCAGATTTTATAAGAGAATTAGAAAAACTCCAAGATGAGGTTCCTCCTTTTAGTAGTTTCCAAGCCAAAAAAATTATTGAAAAGGAATTAAACAAACCACTGGAAGAACTATTTAAAAAATTTGAGACAAAACCAATTGCTGCTGCTTCTTTAAGTCAAGTTCATAAGGCGATTTTGCCCAATAATGAAATTGTAGCCGTAAAAGTTCAAAGGCCGGATATTAAAGAAATAATTGAATTAGATTTAAAAATTTTAGAAAACTTAGCTGGGTTTTTAGAAAATCGTCTTTATAATGGTTGGGTTTATCAACCAAAACTAATAGTGACCGAACTTAAAAAAGCAATAGAAAGAGAAATTGATTTTATTAATGAGGCTTATAATTTTGAAAGATTTAGAATAAATTTTAAAGACATTGAATATATCAGGGTGCCCAAAATTTATTGGGAAATGTCAACTTCTAAAGTTTTGACTATGGAATTTATAAAAGGGACGAAAGTTGATGAAATTACTCAAGAAAAATACAAAAATGTTTTTGATGCAAAGAAAGTTGCTAAGCGAGGCGCTCAAGCAATTCTTAAGCAAATTTTAGAAGATGGATTCTTTCATGCTGATCCTCATCCGGCTAATATTTTGATTCAACCGTCGGCTACTATTGTGATGTTGGATGTCGGAATGGTTGGTTATTTGGACAAAGAAACAACTTTCAGGA
>Ga0190316_1000005_pt1 | contig 55057 bp, 62 predicted proteins | sample 48701112_MG_FD_161663 | JGI IMG/M metagenome (GOLD analysis project Ga0190316, IMG submission 161663) | Hydrothermal vent sediment bacterial communities from Southern Trench, Guaymas Basin, Mexico - 4870-11-1-2_MG | ecosystem: Environmental > Aquatic > Marine > Hydrothermal vents > Sediment ... | reverse complement strand
AGTTCGTCTCCGAGCTCTGAAGGCGTGAGCATTTCAGCGGAATCGCCAAAAACCTCACGAACAAGCTCTGGAAGCGCAGCGGGCATGCATCCCGCAACAATTATTCGCTTCTTCCCGTTGCTCTCGTTCTGAAAGCGTTTCAACTCACGCAAGCGCTTCAGCACATTCAGTTCAGTGCGCTTCGTTACAATGCAAGTATTCACGATAAGCACATCCGCATCTCTCTCGTGCTTCACGAGCTCGCAGCCTCGCTCTTTAAGAATTGCTCGCATACGCATCTCGTCGCCTATATTCGCAGTGCATCCAAATGTCTCAATGAATACTCGCTTCCCCGCTAGCTCGCTCCAGTCCATCTTTTTAAGTAAAGATGAAAAAATAATAAAGGTTTTGAGTAGGTGGTTGGAACGGGAGAATAAGGAGGTGCACTGGTTATTTCATGTGAGGTGAAAATAAAGGACATGACTTACGACTTTACTGTGGTGGGAGGAGGTCCCGCAGGACTCTCTGCAGCGATATATGCGGTGCGTAGCGGTTTGAACACGCTTTTGATTGAGAAAGGACTCTGCGGAGGTCTTTTGAATGAGATTCCGCAAATAGAGAACTACCCTGCATTTAAAAGCATCAGTGGCATGGAACTCGCATCAAAACTGAAGGAGCATGCATCCGAGTATGCTGAAATTAAGGAGTTGGAGGAGGTATTGAGCATCATGCGAAAAGGAGAGAATTTCGTCGTCAAAACGGAGAAAGGAGAATACGAAACGAGGGCTGTCGCTCTTTGCACAGGCTCTCGGAAGCGGAAGCTCGGCGTTGAGGGCGAAGAAAAGTTCTTGGGTAAAGGCGTCTCCTACTGTGCGACATGCGACGGCTTCTTCTTCAAGAACAAGCGAGTGCTTGTCGTTGGGGGGGGTAATTCCGCAGTAACCGAAGCACTATTTCTCAAAAATATCGGGTGCAATGTAACACTTGTGCATCGTAGAGACACATTAAGGGCTGAAAAATACCTTCAAATGAGGCTTCTAAAGGAAATTCCTGTGCGATGGAATGCAGAAGTCCGTCGTATTGAGGGAGAAGAGCGGGTGGAAAAGGTCGTAATTTATGACAAGAAGCGTCAGCAGGAGGAAGAAATTGAGTGCGATGCGGTGTTCATTGCAATAGGCGAAGAGCCGAACAGCGAGCTTGCCTCTAAACTGGGAGTCGCCCTTGACCCCGACAAATACATCCTCACGGACAAGCACCAAAGAACGAATGTTCAGCGTGTTTACGCCGCTGGGGATGTCGCAGGCGGTCTTCGTCAAGTTGTTGTTGCTTGTGCTGAGGGTGCAGTCGCCGCAATCTCCGCTTACAACGACTTGCTCTAATTTGAGAACATTTTGAGAAAAAATTTCAGTATTCTTCATATTTTTATGCATTCGTTACGCATGAATTCTGATGCGTTCAACACATGCACAGGTGAGCATAGATTTCATGATAGCAATCACCATCCTTTCATTCGGAATAGTGCTTATTATAACGCAAATACCCATGCTCTTTGCTCCTTTCCACACAATTTCAACTGATATTCACGCAGTCGCTTACAGAACAAGCATGATTCTTGCCGAAGATGCGGGTATTTATTGCGAGAATGAGAGCATTACTTCCGCTTGGGAGACCGCAGGCGAGCCTGAAAACCGCTCCAGAAACTTCTCCTTCTACAGAGACAAGATTGCAAATTACCTCTCAAATGTCAGGAGAATAGGTCTCGCAAGGAATGCACCCGTGTGGTCATCCTCAGAGGATGCGATTCCGAACAACCTTTCAAGGCGGAAAATAGAGGCGTTGCAGGACTGGTGGAATGACGACGCAAACAGAAGCATGCTTTGGGAAAAACTCGGTCTTCTCGTGTCTTACAACGGCAAGCCTGTGAATTACTCTTTCAATATCTCCCTTAAAAGCTTCAACAACGCACCGATTTGGAATAACTCTGCTGGCAAACCATTACTACAAATAGGCTATCCTATCCCAAAAGGTGCTACGGTGGAGAGAATAGAGCGAATTGTTGCGATTGACGATTGCGAAAATCTCAGTAATTACACGAGAATAGGAGATAATGAATGCTGTGGGGTATTAGAGATATGTATTTGGCGTTAAAGTTGAGTTAAAATGATGGGAAAGTATGGGAAAAGCGGGCAAATGCACACTGTTGAGGCGCTTATTGCTCTTGTTCTAATCATAGGAGCGGTTACTTTTGCCTCTCAAATGTCTCCAAAGCAAGTTTGCATGGATGGAGATGTCAAAACTCAACTGTTTCTCTACGGAAAGGACTTCCTTAACTTGCTTGACATGGAGCGTAGCGACCACACAAGCTGGCTTTACCACCAAATTAACGGAACGGTGAACGGAAGCGGGTGGGATGCCGCCGCAAACATTACAAATGAGTGGCTTAACACCTCCCTCAACGCAAAAGGAGTGTTCTGTAAGGTGGAAATTGTGAATTTAACCGCTGATGGGATTAATGTTGTGAATTCCAACGCTTCTTTCGGAGAACCTCCAAAAGAGGCGGTCACAGTTTCAAAACTCGTGACGCTTGTCAAGCCGATTAGAGTTTACGAGGTCAGACTCACGCTTTGGTATGCATAAAAGAAATGGAAATGAGATATGGCGTGAGGAGTCAGCGAGCATGCAATATATTTCTGATAGCAATTAAGTCAATTTTTGACTGTGTTTTTATTTTTCCCCTCACCGGATCTGCAAATAATATGTTTAATTTGACCAAATATCTCTTTGAAATCTCATCAATTTCATCGTTATCTATATGCTCTCGCTCAGCGAACATGCTTAATGCCTCAATCACTCGCTCATAATCCACATTATATTCCTCACCGTATATGCTGATTCTTTCTCCGAATTCCCTCAATATCTTGAGTCTCTGCCTTATCTCACTCTCTCTCACAGATAAAAGTTCCTCAACCTTTTTCCTTTTGTCTTCAGATTTCACTATTTCAACTAAATAAACCGGCTTTCCGCCCACATTCTCCCACACATACGCTATCTCTTCATCGCTTAAGCCTTTTCTCTTGAGAAATTCCCTCGTTTCTTCGTAATCAAAATCGTCAACGAGCAGAAAACGGCATCTGCCGTGAAGCATCGCCTCCGCATATATTCGTTCTATGAACAAACTATCCGATGTAACCGCAAAAACATGGCAGACATGCAGCTCCTTTGTCAAGCGAATGAAGAAGTTGAAGAGTTTGTAAATGAGCAGTTCGTCTATTTTAACATCCTTTATCACCTGCAGTTCGTCCATAATGAGGACAGGAATGAATTTTTCCGATATTCGCTTGAAAAACATTTCAAGATATCTGAACACATTTTCAACCTCCTTACCCTCAAAAAACCTTAAGAATGCGGATTTTGGTATTGGAATGCCACCTACGCTGCGAGGAAGAGCATCTATTACAACTTTAAGAAATTCCTTTACTGTCCTTTCTTCTTCCTCAACCTCAAAAAGCACCTTAAGAAAATCATCCGCTTCTCTGACATAAACTCCCCTCAAATTTATGTAAAATACCTTGTATTCTTCGGGCAATTTCCCAATCAAATAGTTAAACAATTCCGTTTTTCCCGAATTTATCGGCCCATAAACGAAAGTGATGATGTCTGGTCTCGTGTCAAGTATGTTCATTAACTCCTTTATTTCTTCCTCCCTGTCGTGAAAACATATCTCTACCCTCAATCTCCCTCTCGCCTCCTTACCCTCTTCTTTTCTTCGCCTCTTCCTCCCCGCTCTCCCTTTTCCTCCCTTCCTGCTCTCTGCTCTTCGCCCCCTTACTCTCGTTCTCCCTTTGCTTCCCCCTATTCTCTTTTTCTTTACCCTCTTTTTCTTTACACTGTCATTCTCATTTTCCACTCTTACGACATTTTACTTTCATTTACCCTTCACCGAAGAGCGGAAAGGAGCATGAAAATGAAATCTCCGAGCAAAGAAGCGGTGAAGAAGCCTGCAGTTAGGAAAACAACAAAAGGAAGTTCAGGCGTAATCCACACTTCTTTCACGATTCCTCTCTTCGCAGCATCCTCAATCTGCCTCAAATATTCCTCAGAAGGCTCTAAACCGCCCCAAACATATTTGCACTTCGCACTTTTTGCGGTGGGTGCGGGAGGTGCATGCATAAGTCTGAAGAATTTTCTATTTCGCAGTGAATCGGCAGGCACTTTGATGCCGAGAAACATGAGAGGGGAGAAGTTTCCTCGCAGAGCATTCGCTACGAATAGCGTTAAAGGAGCGGAAATTCCCAATATTAGTGCGTTCGTTACGACACTTAAAACGAAGATTTCAAGCGGAGGGATGCCTGCGAGCGGGAAGCATGCGAATTTCGGGTAGCGAGGGAAAAGCAGAGCAATAGCAAATATCGCCTTTATGTCAGCACCGCCGAAATTGAGCTTGTAGAGGGCGAGAGCGAGGACGCTTGCGACAGTGAGCGATGTGAAGAGCATTAAAGGGTTGAAATCCACTGCGAGAAAAACAAGGGCTGCAAGTAGCATTGCAATCCAAACAGCATCCGAAATCTCCCGCTCACGAGCATCCATGAATGCTGCTACGAGAAGCAACACGCCTCCCACGCAAAAACTCAAAAACGAATAATCCATTCGCACTCACCTGCTTGTCCTTCCCTCTCTTTCCTCTTCTACCTTACGCACCCTCCCGCTCTCCTCCCCTCTTCCTCCCCCTACATACCTCCTCAATCCTTCCTTCTCCCCCACTTACTCTACTAAAAATATCCATAAATGGCTAATTTTCTTGCCTATATATTCAATTCTTAACCAAATGTTCGCACTTTACTCCCTTATATTGCTCAAAATTCTTTAACCTTTCAAAACTACTTTTGACTTCTTCCCTCTATTTGAATAAAAAAGCAGTCGGGAGGTGATGTGAAAAGAAATGAAAGCAAGAAAAATCGTGAGGAATCGCAGGAAAATGGATGAGAAGGGCGTCTCGCCTGTCATCGGCGTCATCCTAATGGTCGCAGCCACTATCGTCATCGCAGCGGTCGTCCTGGGCATGCTTGGAGGCTTCAGTCCGCCGAAGAAAACATACGCTGTGGGTGCATCCGCTTCCAGAATCAATAGCAGTGCTATTTCAATCACTTACTTGGGAGGACCCGATCAAGCATCAGTGGATACAAAAGCGTATTCATACGTCATTATATCTAATGCAAGTGGGACTTATGTAGGAGGGCGTTTCTTACCAACAGTAGGGAATTCAACCGTGATAACGGGGCTGGACAAGAATTATGCAGGAAGAGAACATGTGGTTGTCAATGTAACGTTCATTGACGGAACAACACAAGTAATTCTTGATACCTATGTGTGAAATAAAGCTATTTTTCTCTCCTCTTTTTTCTCTTTTTTGAGGAATTTGCAGGGATGTAAGGTAGGAAATTAATTTTTTGCAGGTAAATTGTTAAGAGAAGGTCAAGGCGAGAGAGTTAAAGGGAAGTAGAGAGAAAAAGCGAAGGAGGAAGCAGTTTTAAAGAGTGCGTGAGGGGGAAGTGCATTAGTAAGGAGCGAGGAGAAATTGAAATGAGGGAGGAGAGGGAGGAGGTGAATGTGAGATGAAGGAGATAGAGGTAGTGTATGAGAAAGGAGTGTTCAAGCCTTTAGAGGATGTAGAATTGAAAGAGGGAGTGAAGGGGAAAGTGAGGATAGAAGAAGAGGAGGAGGGTTTTGAAGATTTTGAAAGATTTTTCGGAATTTTCAAGGGGAAAGAGATTCATATAGATGAAGAGAGGGATGAAATAGTAGAAGGAGAAGGAAAAAATAAGGAGGAAATGACGAGGGAGATAGAAGCGGTTTACGAGAAAGGTGTGTTGAAGCCATTAGAGCGGTTGGATTTGAGGGAAGGAGAGCGGGTGAAGGTGGAAATAAAGAGGCATGAGAGGGAGAGGGTTTTAGAGAGGTATGTAGGACGCATAAAATTGGATAGAGATGTGAAGTTGAGGGATATTTTATATAGGGAATGAAATCCTTAGGGCGAGTGGATTTGAGAGAGTGCGAGCGGGAGAGAGGCGTAATTACATCGGAGGACATTCAAGAAATAGCGAGGATAGTTGAGAAATTGCCAAAGGTGAAGATGGAAGAGGAGAAATTGGATGAAATATACTATGAGGGTAAGATGTTTGATTGAATCTTGACTTTAACAAGGAGCGAGCAGTCCTTGCAGGTGAAGTAATTGTGTGAGCGAGAGCAAATTAAAATAAGGCTAAAATTTCCCTCGCATCGTCAGGAACAAAACAAGGGCGAGCGAACTGAGAATTCCGCCGTAAGTGAAAGTGTGCGAGGGTGAGAAATTCCAAAGGAAGCCTGCGAAAACGCTTGCTGGCAGTGAAGCGAGACCGACAGAAGTGTGAAATGCTCCGAGTGCGGTCGCTTTCGCCTCTTCTGGTGCGAGGTCAGCGACGAAAGCACGCTGGTTCCCCTCTAAAATTGCCCTCACAATGCCGTAAGATGCGAAGAGTGCTGAGAAAATGAGCAGAGCGAGCGGCATCGTGACAGACTTTGCGTCTGTGAGCGAAACTGCAAGTGCAAAGCAGAAGCAAGTGAGTGCGTAGAGCGAGAAGCCCGCTGAAATCACTTTGAACCGCCCTATTTTGTCTGAAAGTTTGCCGAATGGAATCGCAAATATCGCATAGAAAATGTTGAAAAGCGTGTAAAGAGCGATTGAAATGACCAATGCTGCGTGACTTTCGCCGTTAGTGCCGAAGTAGAGCATAGCACCGTATATGAAAAACATGTAACTGAAGTTAGAAAGGGCGAAAACGGTTGAAACTGCGATGAAATGTGCGAGCGGTGAGTGCTTTCTTCTTCGTCTCGCTTTCTCTGCGACGCTGTCTGCTGCTTCCGACGCTGCTGCCTTTGCTGTCTCTGCTGCTTCCGCTGCTTTCGCCGTATCTGCTGTGAGCAATTTTCGCTTTTGCAGCGTTTCTTTCACGAAGAGAAGGGGCAAAAGAGAAGAGAATGCGATGACTGCTGCGAGCAAAATGACGAACTTGAGTTCAAATCCGTAAAGAATGAACAGAAGTGCGGCGATATTTCCGAGAATTGCGCCCACAGTGTCCATTGCTCTGTGAATTCCGAAGCCTCTACCCCGCTCAGAAGGCATGGATTCGGCGATAATTGCATCTCTCGGTGCGGTTCGCAGTCCTTTTCCGACACGCTCAACGCTCAGGAATGCGAGTGCGTGCTGCCAGACACGAGAGAAAGCAAGGAAGAATTTGAAAATTGCGGAAATGAAGTAGCCAGAGGCGACAAAAATCTTTCTGCGACGCAGTTTGTCGGAGATGTAGCCAGCAGGCGCCTTCAGAACGCTTGAAATGCTCTCTTGGAAGCCACCAACAAGCCCGATTGCGATGCTTGCCTCCGCAGGACTCGCAAGAGAACGAATGAAAGCAGGCAGAATCGGCATAATCATCTCGCTACTCAAGTCGTTGAGCAGGCTGACTACGCCGAGAAGCAGGACATTCCTCTGAAGCTTCCTCTCACTCGCCCCGCCTTTTCTCTCGTTTGCCACTTCCACCCGCTTCTGTTTCTCTTTTTTCTCTTTTTATCTCTTATTGTGTGCGAGAGGGATGAAAGGCAGAGTTCGTGTTAAAATATGTGGTGTTCGTCGTGAGGAAGATGCTCTGCTCGCTGCTTCTGCGGGAGCGGATGCAGTCGGCGTAATTCAGGTGGAAGGCACGAAAAGGTTTGTGAGCTTGGAGCAAGCGAAGAGGATTTTTGACGCTCTTCCTCCGTTTGTGACGAAAGTTGCGGTCGTTGCATTTGGCGCTCTCTTTGAGGCGGAGATGCTTGAGCGAGTGAGGGCGTTTGAGCGGATTGGAGCGGACTGCCTCCAACTTCACGGCAACGAAAGCATTGAAACGGTTGAGCGCTTGAAAGCGGAGACTTCTCTGAAAATCATAAAAAAGGTCGGCGTCCCCTCTCTTCCGCAGAGCAGCAAGGAGGAAAAGCACATGCGAGAGATTACAAGAGAGGTTTTGAGTGCTGCGAGGGCTTACGAGAGGGTTGCGGATGCCATTCTGCTTGACAGCGTTCCTCACAAGGAAATCCGCAAAGCGAAAGGGAAAGGAGAGGGAGAGGAAAGCCAAGAGAGCGTTCAAGGCGGGACAGGAGTAAAGCACGACTGGAGCATTTCAGCAAGCATCGTCGCAGCGTTGCGGAAGCCCGTGATTCTTGCAGGCGGTCTGAATCCTGAGAATGTGAGCGAGGCGGTGCGTGAAGTGCGACCTTTTGCGGTGGATGTTTCAAGTGGTGTTGAAAACGCTTCAGGCTGGAAAGACGAGGCAAAGGTTCGTAAGTTCATCTTCACAGTGAAATACTTGTGAGGAACGGGAAGAGGCGAGGGACTGGCGTGGAGCGGAGGGGTGAATGGGAAGAAGGAGTGGCATAAGAGACAGGAGAGATGAAAGAAAGAGAGGGGAGAGGGGTAGAGAGAGGAGCGTGAAAGAAATGTATTCGCAACCTGACGAAACGGGGAAATTCGGGAAATACGGTGGCAGATTTGCACCAGAGGTTTTAATGTCTGCGTTGGAGGAGCTTGAGCGGGCATTCCGCAAATTTCACGCCGATAAAGATTTCAAAGAGGAACTAAACGACCTTCTGCGGACTTACGCAGGGCGACCAACGCCACTCTACTTTGCGAAGAACCTTTCCGAGTTTTGCGACCCTTCGGGGCATGTGAAAATATACTTGAAGCGGGAGGACTTGCTTCACGGAGGAGCGCACAAGCTAAACAACACGCTCGGACAGGCACTGCTCGCAAAAAGGATGCGAAAGGAAAGGATAATTGCGGAGACAGGCGCAGGACAGCATGGCGTCGCAACTGCGATGGCAGCAGCAAAACTCGGTTTGAAGTGCGAGATTTACATGGGAACTGAGGATGTTGAGCGGCAGAAATTGAATGTTTTTCGCATGAAACTGCTCGGTGCGAATGTGATTCCTGTGGATGCAGGCTCTAAAACGCTGAAGGATGCGATAAACGAGGCGTTAAGGGACTGGGTGACGAATGTTGAGAACACATATTATTTGATAGGGAGCGTTGTAGGACCGCATCCTTATCCGATGATTGTGCGAGAGTTCCAGCGAGTCATCGGGAAAGAGACAAAAACGCAGATATTGGAGGCGGAGGGCAGGCTTCCCGATGTGATTGTCGCTTGTGTCGGTGGCGGAAGCAACGCAATGGGCATATTCTACGACTTCCTTGAGGACGAAGATGTGGAGCTTGTAGGTGTTGAAGCCGCAGGTAAAGGCTTGCACACGGGAATGCACGGCGCTTCCATCTGCGCAGGCACCGATGGCGTGCTTCACGGCATGTTCTCAAAGCTGCTTCAAGACGAATACGGTCAAATTAAACAGTCTTACAGCATCGCAGCAGGCTTGGACTACCCTGGTGTAGGACCTGAGCTTGTCTTCTTGGCGGAGAGCGGTCGTGTTCGCATGACATCCGCAACAGATGAGGAGACACTCACCGCTTTTAAGATTCTTGCGGAGAAAGAGGGCATTATTCCCGCTCTTGAATCTGCGCATGCCGTCCACGAAGCAATTGAAATCGCTAAAAAAATGGCAAATGAAGACAACGATGAGCATATTATTGTCGTAAATCTTTCAGGAAGGGGAGACAAAGACATTTTCATCGCAGCAGAAGCACTTTCAGCTAACGGTGCGTTAAAATGAGTTACGAAAGTTTCAAGAAGGAAGTTGAGCGTGTGCTTTTGGAGCGAGGGGAGCCGATGACATGGAGCGAAATAAAGAAATTTTCGGGAAAACTGAAGCAGAGAGCGCCTTACCATGTGTTCGTGCAGAAACTGCAAGGCGAAATAGGACTCGTGAGGTTCAAACCTCGTGGCTCACAGCAAACTCTCTGGGCGCTGCGCAGGTGGTTTGAGGAAGGTCGCTTCAGAGATTTGCTCCCTGAGCGGATGCGCTTCGTTGTCCTCCATTCTGAAGGAGAAACTGCGTTCGTCGCAGATGAATTCAAGAATTTGAGGCGCATTTTCCCCGTAAAGAGCGTGGTGGAGGCTCGTGAGGGGGAGGCGAAGGAAGCAGGGGAAGCAGGAGAAGTAAGGGAAACAAGGAAAACAAAGGAAGAAAGGAAAGCGAAGAAAGTGAAGGGAGCAAAGGAGGCGAGAGAGGGAGAAGAGGAAGAAGCGGAAAGAGAAGGAGGCGAGAAAGTCCGTGATTTAAGGCGTTGGGATGTTGTAGAGGCGGAGATTTCCTCTTTATTTCCGGAGGAGGACAGGCGACCTGAGAGCATTCGTGTCCGCAGTCTGCGTTTTTTGAGGCGAGTGGAGGAGGACAGTGAGCGCTTAAAAATCTTGGAGAGCGTTTCAGAGAGCGGGGAGTTCCTCCACACAGACGCTTGGCGTAAGCATGGAAAGACGCTTGGGATGACGAGACCGAGATTCCGCTGCTTCTACTTTTACGATGCGAGATGCCAGTTCTTCTGCGACCAGCGTGTCTGCTTGGGGCATGACATACCCTCAAAAATCTCAAAAGAAGAGGCATTAGGCGATAAAGTTTATTTCATTTTGGAGACAGAAGAGCAGAAGAATGAGGTAAGTGGATTATTTCTCTGGTCAAAGGATGTGGAGTGGTGCTTAAAGGCGGTAATTTCGGTTCAAGACCCGAAGCAGAAGCGTCTTGAGGTGTGAGCTAAGGAGTGTGAGGGAATTGAGCGTAAAGGAAAGGTTTCTCGCATTCTCCCCCACAGACTACAGGTATGCGGTTGAGGACTTGCGGGCGTTCCTCTCTGAGGAGGCGTTTGTGAAATACAAGGCGAGGGTTGAGGCTGCTTTAGCGAAGGCTTTCGCCTCAAAGGGAATACTCCGCAAGGAGCTCTGCGAAGAAATCGTGCGTGCTTGCGAGGAAGTGTCTGCGGAAGAGGTTTACGAGGAGGAGAAGCGGACACGCCACGACATCCGTGCATTAGTGAATGTAATAAGGAGGAAAGTGAGCGAAGAGGCGAAGCCATTTGTGCATTTATGTGCGACTTCTTATGATATTGTTGATACTGCGAATGCACTTCGCTATAAAGATGCGTTGGAAAAGGTCATTATTCCCGACTTATTGCGATTAGAGAGCGTGTGGATGCGTTTGGCGCTGCGAGAGAAGGACACTTTACAGATTGGAAGGACGCATGGTCAACATGCGGTTCCGATTACATTCGGCTTCGCAATCGCAAATTATGTCCACAGGCTCGGCACCTGCATTCTGCGTTTGAAGGACGCTGCATCAAACTTAGTGGGTAAATTTTCGGGTGCTGTCGGCGCTTACAATGCTCTTTCCCTTGTTTTTGAGAATTCTGACGATGTAGAGGCGTTTGAGCGAGAAGTTTTGGGCATTTTAGGCTTGAAACCCGCATTAATTTCAACGCAGATAGTCCCTGCGGAGCATTTTCTTGAGTTAGTTCATGCGGTTATTGCCTGTTTTTCAGTGCTTGCGAACTTCTGCGACGACATGCGTAATTTGCAGCGCTCAGAGATTGCGGAGGTGCGAGAGAGCTTTGAGGAAGAACGGCAGGTAGGCTCCTCAACGATGCCCCACAAGCGTAATCCTGTGGGATTTGAGGGCGTAAAGAGCCTTTGGAAGCGTTTCATGCCTCAAATCGTGACGATGCATTTAGACCAAATCTCGGAGCATCAGCGAGACCTCACGAATTCCGCATCGCAGAGATATTTGCAGGAGCTTCTCGTCGTTTTTGACTTCTGTGTGCGCCGTTTGACTCGCATTTCAGAGCGTTTGGAGGTTGAGCGTGAGAACATGCGTCGTAACTTTGAAATTTCAAAGGATGTCGTGACGGCAGAACCGCTTTACATACTTCTCGCCTTGCACGGACACCCGAACGCTCACGAGCATGTGAGAAAACTCGCATTTGAGGCTTACAGAGAGGGGAAATCGCTGAAAGAGATTGCAATTCAGGATAAAGAAATCGCAAATTACATGCGAAAATTCACAGAAAGACAGCGAGAAATCGCTTTTAACGCCGAAAAGTATGTGGGAATCGCATCAAAAAAAGTAGAGCATGTCGTTGAATATTGGAAGCAGCGGTTGAATATTCATTTGTAATTTTATGTTTTCTTGTCAATGCGTTTTTCCTTACTCTCGCTCTTTCACACCCTCACACACTCACACTCTCACCCTCTCACTCTTTCGCTCTCCCGCTTCCTCACTCCTTCACTCTCTCCTCGCCCATCGCTCTCAAATAATTTCGCAACGACAGCACGAGCCCGCTCACGAACTTCCTCCTCGCCCTTAACATGCCTATTTTGCATGAGAATTTCGCCGTTGCAGATGACAGTATCCACACAATTGCCATTCGCAGCGAATACAATGTTTGAGATTATATTGTGAGTAGGCACGAAACTCTCTTGATTGAGGTCAATAAGGAGCAAGTCAGCGAGTTTTCCCTCCGAAATCTCGCCTGCATCCACCCTAAATGCACGAGCAGCATTCAAAGTCGCCATCTCAAACGCCTCATGTGCGGGCATCGCCGTCGGGTCGCCTGTGTGTGCCTTTTGCAGTAAAGATGCGAACTTCATCTCCTCAAACATATCCAAATTATTGTTTGAAGCGCAGCCGTCTGTGCCTAAAAGAATGTTTTTGCGCAGTCCCGCCCGTTTCATCTCCTCGTAAGGCATCACGCCAGATGCAAGTTTCATGTTTGATGCTGGATTATGCACAATCTTCACATCATTCTCACGCAAAATCTCCATCTCCCTCCTGCTTAAATGGACACAGTGAGCAGCAATCACACGCTCGTTGAGGAAGTCAAGCGATGCGAGGAACTCAACAGGTCGCTTGCCGTGCTTTTTCACGCATTCTTCAACTTCAGCCTGCGTCTCTGCGAGGTGAATGTGAACGAGCAAGTCATTTTTCTCGGCGAAATCACGAGTCCAGCAGAGAGCCTCCTCTGAAACGGTGTAAATTGCGTGCGGACCAAGCGCAAATATGATTCTGCCGTCTGAACGCTTTGCGAACTCTCTCGCAGCGCTGAAAAGCCGCTCGTTCCTCCGCTTCTGCTCTTCCGTTGCTGTGGGGTCGCCAAAGTCAACGAAAACCGCAGAGATTGCTGCACGCAGACCGCTCTCAAGGACTGCACGAGCAGTTCCGTGCCAGTGCCAATACATGTCGTTGAAAAAAGTTGTGCCAGTTTTCGTCATTTCAAGGCATGCAAGGCGTGTCCCCCAGTAGACATCTTCTTCGGTGAGGTGTGCTTCAATCGGCCAAATCTTCTCGCTTAACCACTCATGAAGGGGCAAGTCATCCGCATAACCACGAAAAAGTGTCATCGCTGCGTGCGTGTGTGCGTTGAAAAGCGATGGAATTGCCGCCTTCTTCCTGCCATCAATCACAAATTCCGCCTCCACAGACCTCGCATCTCCAGAAGAGGGCTCGCTAATCTCCACTATTCTGTTACCTTCTATGCGAATATCCCTCTCTTTACCCCAAAGAAGCACATTTTTTATGAGAATTGAGGATGCCATTCTTCTCTCACCTCGCCAACACTCCCCAACTTGCCATCTCGCCTCTTTGCGACCCTTTCACCACTCCGCCTTTACATTAAAAATTTGCCGAGAGCGAGCGCAAAAATACCTCCTGAGAGCGTTGCAAGTGCATTTACTTCGTGATTGTTCAGTTTATTTCTGTTTTCGAGTGTTGCGCCTAAGAAACTGTCAGCGATGCAGCCGAAGAAGCCCGAAAGTGTGCAAATTAGAAGAGTTACGGGTGCTGTGAGAGGTGCTGCTGATGCAGTAGTGGTTGCTGTTGTTGCTGTATTCTGCGATGTTGCGGTTGCGAAGAATTCCGAATGTGCGGAGAGCAGGGATAGGAATGAAACCACTGAAATCAGAGAGGCGCCGAGGAAAGCTGCGCAGAGACCCGCCAAGCTGACACCGCCGTTTGTGCCGACAGGGACTCTTCGCAAATTTGTAATTAAGCGGGGCTTCTTGCACAATGCCTGACCGATTTCTGTTGCGAAAGTGTCTGCGCATGCTGTCGCCACCGCACCTGAGAAGCCGAGCAGGAAGAGGGGATGCTGTGAGAATGCGTAGAGAATGCCGAAGAGTGAGGGAGAGAGTCCATTTCCAAGCACATTACCAAGACCTCTCTTGCCTTTTTGCGCTTCTGCAACGCCCATTCGCTCCTTCTCTCCAAATTTATATTTTGTGACGAGGTTTCCGAAGAGGAAAAATGCGAGAAGTGCGATGATTCCCACGCATCCTACGGTCAAAAATACCGTAATTCCGACCGCAACCGCCCCTAATAACCCATATTTGTCTATCTTCCGCTTCCTGTATGCGTAAATAACGAAGAATGTTGCGGTGAGCAACACGATGGCAGTTGCAAGGACATTTCCACATGCTACGGGCATTTCTACCTCCTCTCCCTTCCTCTTCTCTTCCTTAAAAATCCTTGCTTAACCTAAGCCCTCACACTACTACCGCTCTCACTCTTGCTAATTCTTTCATCTTTTCGGGAGCACCGATAGAGTTAAAGGATGCGGCGGAAGTTAAGAATATGGAGGAATGCGTTTTCTGCAAGATTGTGCGGGGGGAGTTGCCTGCTGCGAAGATATATGAGGGTGAGCGTTCGCTTGCGTTCTTGGACATAAACCCGATTTCGCCCGGACACACGCTCGTGATTCCGAAGGAGCATGCGTCTTCGCTTGTTGAGCTTGACGAGGCGACGACTGCGGATGTGTTCAATGCGGTGCGAATGGTCATGCGCATGCTTAAGGTGGCTTTGCACCCTGACGGCTTCAACATCGGCATAAACGACGGGAAGGCTGCGGGTCAAGAAATCATGCATGTGCATGTGAATGTCATTCCGAGGTATGAGGGCGACGGCGGTAAGCCCGTTCAGTCAATTGTAAGAAACCCGCCGAGAGAGAGCTTGGAGGAGATTGCGGAGAAAATTAAAAGGGTGTGAATGCTGCGTTGTGGTAGTGCTGCAAGTGCGGTGTTGAAAATGGAAATTTCAGCGAAAGATGTGATGAGTGAGCGTTTCGTTGCTTTAAGCGAAGAGGAGATGCTCTCAAAAGCGATAACGGTATTTGAGGAGAGGTCGCCAGAGGCAATCGTTGTATTTGACAGCAACGGCACATACAAAGGCGTGCTTTCTGAGCGCTGGATTTACCGAGCGAGGATAGACCCCCGCAGGACAAAGGTGAAGAGCCTCACAAGGTTCGTTTCCCCAGTGTCAGAGGACACGAACATCGTTGAAGTTGCACGAAAGATGCTTGAGAGCGGTGTTCAAGCCGTGCCTGTTTTCAAAGCTTCTGCGTCAGCAGCAGCGTCAGCATCAGCATCGGCGTCAGCAGCAAGCAGAACAGTGGAAAAGTGTCTTGGCATCGTCAGCGACATTCGCCTGCTCTCTGCGGCTGCGGAGAAAACGCTTTTTGGCAAAGAGGAAGTGAAGAAGTATGCAACTACTAATCTCATTTACCTGCGCCCGAAGGACAGCGTCGCAAAAGCCCTCGCAACTTTCCGTGAGCATGCAATTTCAAGGGCGCCTGTCCTTGAGGGCGGAAAAGTCGTGGGCATAATAACGATGCATGACATCGTCACACGGTTTCTCATGCCGAGGGAGCGGGCGACATTCGGCGACTTCGCAGGCGAGAAGCTGCGACCGCTCTCCGTGCCTATTGAAGGCGTGATGTCCTCTCCGCTTATTTCTGTCCCGCCTGAAGGCAAGGTCAAAGATGCTGTCTCGCTCATGCGAGAGAACGACATTTCAAGTGTCCTCATTGAAGAGCGAGAGCGTTGCGTGGGCATTCTCACAAAGCGAGACTTGCTTGAGGCATTCATTAAATTCTCAACCGTGAAGGAGCGGAGAAGGGTGGAAGTGCAGTTCGCAGGCGATTACGACGACATTGATGCGTTTCAAATGTCGCACATTCAGAGCGATTTGGATGTTCTGGCGAAGAAATTGGCTAAAATATACGAAGAAGGTCTGCTCGTTGTGCATTTCAAACGAATAAAAGCGGGCATTGAAGCAAGCGAGGCGGGTGAGGCGAGTGAAGAAGCAGGCGAGCATTTCAACATTAGAATGCGATTTATTACGCCTCAAAATGTGTTCTCCGCACAAGCAGAGGGCTTCGGAGCGCTTGATGTCTTTGAGCGTGTGAAGGACAGCATTGAGCGGAAAGTCTTTGAGGAGAAGGAGCTGAAACGGGAGAAGAGGCGGAAAGAGCGTGGGCATGAGCGGGAGTCGTGAGCATTCTGAACAATAAGCGAAGAGACAAAACAAGGCACGCATGTGTTTGTGTGTTTGCGTGTGTGCAGTGCAGGAAGCAGAAGGCAGGAAGCAGGAGGCAGGAAGAGGAGGATGGGGGTAGGGTAGAGTAAAGCGGAGAGCGAAGGGGGGATTGGTGTGCGAGACGAAATCCGTTTTCTTGGGACTGCGGGTGCGAGATTTGTAATGATTAAGCAACTACGAAGTTCAGCGGGCATATTTTTGACGCTACGAGGCACGAATATTCTTGTAGACCCTGGTCCAGGGACGCTTGTCCGCTTTGCGAAGAGCAAGCCGAGAATAGACCCTGCGAAGTTGCACGCAATTGTCCTGACGCACAAGCATCTTGACCACTCAAATGATGTGAATGTGATGATTGAGGCGATGACAGAGGGCGGATTCAAGCGAAGAGGCACGCTTATATGCCCAAAAGATGCGATTTCAGATGAAGGAGATGCAGTTGTATTGAAATACTGTCGTGAGTTGATTGAAAATGTTGAGATAATGGAGGAAGGGAAGTCGTTTTTTGTCGGCAATTTGGAAATAAACACGCCAAAGAGGCATGTTCATGGCGTTGAAACTTATGGATTGAATATCTTTGAGAGAGAGAAGGGTGGCGAGAGTGGTAAAAAGAGTGAAGGAGTGGAGGGTGAGCGGAGTGAGCGTCGCCCGAAGGTCTCATTTGTTGCGGACACTCTTTACTTTGAGGGGCTTGAGCGCATATATAATGGCGAGGTTTTGGTGATGAATGTTGCGATGTTCAGGCATCGTGAGGGTGTTCTTCACCTCTGCGTTGACGATGCACGCAAGATTTTGAAAGAAGCTGAGCCGAAAGTCGCAATTTTAACACATTTCGGCATGACTATGCTGCGTCACAACCCTGAAGAAATTGCGAAAAGGCTCAGCGATGAAACAGGTGTGCGTGTAATTGCCGCAAGGGATGGAATGCGTCTTGACTTGAATGCGCTTAAAGTCTTCTAATTTCTGCTTTGCCCTCGCTTTTGTCCGAGTGAAAAGGCGCCTTCAGTGAATTTTTACATGCATTCTCGCCTTCTTAATCCCTCTTCATCCGCATATTTCTCAATAAGATGCCTGATTTCCTCGCTAAACCATCCCTTCTTTACGAATTTCGGGTAAATTGGAAGGCGTTCTCGGAGTTCGTGTGGTGAAATCATGCGACGCAAATCCTCCTCGCTCGGCCAAGGCGCCTCTGGATTAATGTAGTCGTGGGTTTTCGCAGAGATTCCGCCGAGGTCGTTCGCACCCGCTTCAATTAGCGAGCGGAGCTCCCTCGCTGAAGAAACAAGGTTCGGAGGCACTTGAACCGCAACATCTTCGGGCAAAATCTCCCTCGCCCACTTGACGCATCGCCTTAAATCCTCAAACTTCGGTGGCTTGCGATTTGCGAAGGGCGTGTGCTTCTTCGGTGCGAAAGGCTGAATAATTACCTCCTGAATGTGTCCGAACCTTCGGTGAATCGCTGCAATTGCCTCAAGCGATGCGATTCGCTCTTCTTCGCTCTCGCCGATGCCCACGAGAATGCCCGTTGTGAATGGTATTTTCAGTCTGCCCGCAGATTCAATCGTCCTCAAACGCTCCTTCGGGTCTTTGCCCGGTGAGAACTTGTGGGCATCTACATGCGCTACTGTCTCAAGCATGAGACCCATTGAGGCATTCACATCCTTCAAACGCCTTAACTCCTCTTCGCTCAACACGCCTATGTTCGTGTGAGGCAGTAATCCATGCTTTATTGCGATTTTGCAGAGCATTCTCGTGTATTCAACAAGCGAGATGTTGTTGTTTTTCGCAACTGAACGCCAAAATGGAGAGCATTCTGGCTTCTCACCTGCGGAGAACAGTGCCTCTGAAGCACCACTGCAATTCCTAAATAGGCGTTCAACTTCAGAAACGCTCACGAGGTAGGCGTCTTCCGCACTGCGAGCACGAAAACCGCAGTATGCGCAGGCATTCCTGCACACATTCGTGACTGCAACGAAAACATTCTTTGAGAATGTTACCCTCATATTTGAATGTTCGGCGTATTATGAAAAATGCTTGTCACGATTGTCGGCGGCGCAGGAGCGATGGGGCGTTGGTTCGCCCGCTTCTTCAAGCACACTGGTCATGAAGTCAGAATCGTGGACAGGAGCGAGAGAACGCCTGAAATTGCGAGGTCGCTCGGCGTTGATTTCATTCGTGAGGATGTCCTTGCACTCCGCTCCGCCTCTACCTCTGCTTCCGCCTCTGCCTCTGTGGCATCTGCGAAAAATAAAATTTCAGAAATCACGGACACGGATGTCCTTCTTGTCGCAGTTCCGATTGAAATCACATGCGAAGTGATTGAAACGCTCGGCGTTGAGATGAAAAAAGGCTCTCTGCTCATGGATTTGACATCTGTTAAGCGAAAGCCTGTGGAGAAAATGCGAGAATGCACCGCAGAAGGCGTTGAAATTCTCGGAACTCATCCACTTTTCGGTCCTACGGCAAGAAGCATGAAAAATCAAACGGTAATTATTGTGGAAGTTCCCGAAAGAAAAGGCAGATTATGCTCGCATATAGAGGAAATTTTCAAGAGAGAGGGGGCGAAAATAGAATTCATGTCTGCGGAAGAGCATGACAGGACGATGGCGGTCATTCAAGGTCTCACGCATTTCGTCTTGCTCTCTTACGGCATCACTCTCCGTCGTCTGAAATTCAATCAAGAGATTTCTCGCAGATATATGAGTCCAATGTATGAGATTTTTATGGATTTCGTTGGCAGAATATTGCATCAAGACCCGCAATTGTACGCCTCAATTCAGATGAATTTTGATATGAAAGAGATTCACGATGCTTTTATTTCAACTGCAAGCAACCTCGCTTCCCTCATCTCAAGGCGAGGGCGAGAAGAATTTGAGCGTGAGATTTCTGAGGCGAGAAGGCATTTCGGGAACACGGAGAAAGCGTTAAACGACTCTGACGAGATTATTGAGGAGAAATTGAAGCGGAGGGCGTGTGAAGGGGAATGCTGAGAAGGCTACTGCGGTGGGCGGTGAATGAACTTTAATGCGAAGCGGGGCGAGCATCATTCTAATTTGAATGCGGGAATCCAATCGTTGTGAATTCTGCCATTAACATCTTCATACTTCACACAAATAATTTTACCACCTTCCACTTCTGCACTTTGTTTATGGAGGATTTGAGGATAAGAGCCAGTTTTGATGGTAATATTGTATGTTTCGTCTGCAATTAGCGTGAAGTTAAGCGAAATATTTCGCCAATCTCCCGAATATCCGCTCCAAGACGCATTCACGCATTTCGTTTCGTTGCAAATACTCACAAATTCAGCATGACCGCCTGTGCCTACGCAAGGATAAATGGAAATTTTGCTCACTTTTATGTCATAATTCGGCACGATTTTTCCGTAGAATGTGCCTGCAATGCTCGGATATGGGTTCTCAGGCTTAATATCAAATTCTCGCCTCTGCAGCACTGCTGAGATTGCTGCGCTCGCATTAAGCAGTCCGAAGCCGTAGAATGGGTCTCTGCCCGCTTCTCCGAGGTCTTCAGCAGTCTCGCACAAAATTCTCCTTATTTCTGCGTTTGAGAGTGCGGGATTCGCAGACTTCAGAAGCGCTGCGACCGCTGAAACATGTGGCGTTGCGGCTGAAGTTCCTGTGAAATACACATATCTATCGTCTGGATAAGTGGCAGGAATGCTGTTTCCGGGAGCAACTAATTCCAATTCTGCTCCGAAGTTGCTGTAACTTGCCTTCTTATCGCTCTCATCTGTTGCTCCTACTGCGATTACGCAATCGTAAGCGGCGGGAAAAAGGACAGAACTATTTTCATTTCCAGCAGCGGCGACGAGAACGCAACCCTTCTCGTATGCAAACTCGCATGCTCTACGCAAGGCTTCCGAGTCTTCGTCACCGCCGAGGCTCATGCTGATGACATCAGCACCGTTTTCAGCTGCGAATGTAATTGCATCAGCGACATCCCAATCAGTGCCGAAGCCTGACGCATTAAGCACCTTCAACGCTATTATTTTGACCTGTGCGATGCCTGCAATCCCCTTTCCGTTGTTCAAAACTGCGGATGCAACGCCCGCAACAGCAGTTCCATGCCCATTTTCATCGTCAGGTACCGAGTCATTTTCCAAAAAATCATAACCGAAGGCGTAGTTTTCTGCCAAATCCTCGTGAGCGAAATCAATGCCAGTGTCTATGATTGCAATTGTGACATTTTCGCCACCTCGCTCAACATCCCACGCTTCTGGTGCGTGAATTCGCATTAAATTCCACTGCTCATCAAAAATAGGGTCATTCGGCGTGAATAATGCACGAACTATATGCACATTTTCTATACATTCAATCGAATTGAGCGATTGCGACTTCAATTCACCTAAATATCTCGCATCAACTAACACACAATTTATCTCTTCTATTTTATCCAAGTAATTCCCAGGAGGAATTCCGTCTTTAAAGCATACAATTTTCATTTCACTACATTTTTCTACTCCACTCCCACCTCCCGCTCCGCTTGCAAGCGTTAAAACGCAAAAAGCAGCGAAAATGCAGAGAACTGAAATGCAAGAAATCGTTATGCCACTCACACACTTCCTCCCTTGCATCGCTCATCCCTCCGTTGCAACGGTTTAAAAGTGGCGTTCTCTTACGGATTTCACAAAAAGCCGAATTGCCACCTACTTCCAAATCAAGCGTTCTACCCTTATGAGGGGCGCACATGCCTCAGGAATCGCCACGAAACCCTCCTTTGAGATGCGTAGCGACATGCCTTTTCGCACATTCTCTGCGCCACGCAAGACAACGCCACGAGCCGTCCTCGTAATCATGATGTTTGGGAACTCTCCTTCCTGCTTCTCCTCGCCTAATTCCTCAATTTTGACCTCTACATCGCCGTCACCGTAAAGAATATCGCCGACTTTCACAGGTATTTGTTGATATTTTCCCTCCGAAAGTGTCCATTTCAACTCCAATTCCACCTCTAAAGTCTTGCTTCCGCAGAAAAATGATGCAATCGCTAACGCTGCCACCGCACATGCACACGCAATCCCTACCAATATCCACTTCATTTTTCTTTCCTCCCTTGCGGTGCAGAATTACTTCCTCTTTTTGCCTCCCTTTGCTCCTCCGCTCCCTGCGCCTGCGTTGTGTTTTCTGCTTTTTGTTTTTGTGCTTGTGCCTGCCGCCTTTCTCTCCCGCCTCGTCATTTTCTTCCTCGCATCCGTCACGAATGTCGTTGGCTTTTTTGCTTTCTTCACCAAGCGTTCTGCGGACTTTCGTTCTTTCCAAGCGACATACCAGCGTAGAATGCCTGCGTTAAGCATCCAAGTGTTCATTAAATCGGCGAAGAGACCGAAAAGAAGGACAGCAGAAATGTCACGAAGCATCGGAATAGGTGGAAAAGGAGAGGCAAGAGGGAGGACAGAAGCCACGAAGAACATTGCGAAAACTGCTGCGATTGTCGTTGCGGTCATCGTCAGACCCGTCTTCATCGCACTCCTCACCTTCTCGTTCAATTCGCCACGACCTCGCAAGATTTTTGTCGTGAGCAGAATGTCAGAGTCAACTGAATAACCGATAAGCATGAGAAGAGCAGCGATTGTCCCCAAAGAAAGCTCCATTCCAACAATATTCATACAAGCAGTCGCAATAACAATATCTGAAAATGCCGAAAGAACCACCGCAAATGATGGCACTGGCGTCTTGAACACAAATAAAACGACGATTGCCATCATTAAAAATGCAACAAGCACGGCTGTTATCGCTTGTTCTAAATATCTTTTGCCAACTACACCGCTAATGTCTCTCGGAATCTCGTAAGCGTCGCCGAAATGCTCGTAAAGCGTCTCGTTCAGTCGCTCTTTCTCCGCCTTACTCATCGGTCCGAAGATGAGCATTTTTCCCGTTGCGCCTGAAGGCTCGCTGAAATCTCGCACACTCTTCAGCGGGAAATCTGCGAAAATCGCTTTTAACGCATGCTCCTCCTCCGCAGTTCGCACTTTCACAACTGTCCCGCCTGTGAAGTCCATGCTCAACTTAACCGGCGAGCCTATTGAGAACTGCGAGTATCCGAGAACCGCAAGAGCGAGCAGAAGAATGAGCAAGGGAACGAGAACGAGCTTCTTTAGTGAATACTTCGTCACATCTATTCGCTCAAAGATTTCGCCAGCGTTGAGCATCTCCGCTTACCTCCCTGTCCCTTTCCCGCTTCACACTTTCACTAAATAAACCTTGTCCCTTCCATGCCTCTCGTATCTCGCTTCTGACAACCTTGTCGTCCCCTCTTCCCTCTATTCAGCTTTGAGCCGAAAATTCCTCTTGAAATTCAATTTTATCGTCAGATACATTATAAGTGAGCAAGATTGGAGGCTCAACGACAACTTTACAGGAATTTTCAGGATAGGGAATATCCAATATTTCCTCTCTTATCTCCCTAACTTCATTAATAGCCGAAGAAGATACTCTGAAACCTATACAAATAGGCTGCAATATTAGGCTCTTAACAGGTGGCTTTGCGTATGCTGTTGAAAATTGTGCCATCCAATATGCATAACGATACATCTGCTTAATCGTATTCACATCAATACGCTCTCTTTTAAGCTCAATTGGCACTGCTTTATATCTAACTTTATCCTTATAAAGCACAAGAATATCAACACTTTCTCCACCTATACCGTAGGTTACCCAATTACCCCAATATTCTAAATTTTTAGTGGGAACAAAATCCGAGAAAATAGGTATTCCTTTGTCTATATTTTTCATAATCCACGCCTGCAAAACGGACTCGTAGGGGACTTTCCCACCTTCACCCAACTCAAGTTCTATTTGTCGTTTCTTCACAGGTTTATAAGGCTTTCGCTCAAAACTTGCCCTTCTACTCTCGTTTTTCTTATACAATAAACGCCTTAATTTAACTGCTTCCTCGGGTAATATCTGATTTATACTTCTTTCTCTTCCTGGACCATATATTTTTCGGAAGAGCATACTCCAAATAGAACCCTCATTAAGTCTATTTACATAAGCAGTATTGTCATCTATGGGCTTTTCAAAATATTCTAAAGGCTCAATTAATACCCTGTTAGGTAGTATATGCTGCGTAATAACTTTCTTTCTCCCGATGGATATCCAACCGACCTTTCCCCCACACGCTGGGCAAGAGGCATCGTCAAGCTCGCTGAACTCTGCTTGACAATGGGGACATTTACCAAGAACAAGATTTCCGCTCCATCCCACATCTGTAGCGTCTATGAAAGGCTCTGAAATTACCCTAAAAATTCCTCTGAATCCCCGCTCTTCTGGCGGTTCGTCAATCCTTCTTTGATAGAAAAACACAATATCCCCCTTTCTTATCGCAAATAAATCCGCATATACCCTATTCCTCATGTCCTCATTGTGAGGATTTTTCACTCCACAGAAGCATTTTGAGCGATGAACAGGGTAAGAAAATCTATCAACAACAAATACATGCGCTCTCACAGACATTAAGAGCATCATCACCTTAAGGGCATTAGCAGAAATCCTGTAGGGATGTCTCCTCCACTTTGCTTTTTTTCAACTTCTCAACTAATCTCGGTCTATATCTTATGGGTCTGTTCATCTTATTCACCTCATTTCCTACGGGTTTATAGAAAACAAGGATGTAAATATGCAAGTTCATGGCTTGATAAGGAGGTTTTCCAAAAGGTCTGAATCCTCCACTGCGGTAGTAACGCCAAATATATATGTCAAATAGCGTAAAACCAATATTTCTCATCATATTTACCACATCAACATGCACAGGAAGTATTTTTCTTGACGCTGCAATTCTATGGTCCGCACAAAATATTACACAATACTTTCCACGACGCAAAACTCTCCACATCTCACCCAAACATTTCTCTAATTCCTTCAAAAACAATTCATAATCGTCAATTGTGCTTAAATCTTCAGGAATATCAGAGTATTTAATCATGTTTGCGTATGGAATATCGGTAATTATTGCATCTATACTCTCATTCTCTAAAGGTAAATTCCTCGCATCTTGCACTTCTATTATATGAAATGTGTTGCAATAATCTTCATTCTCTTTTATTTCTCTCAATCTTTCCTCTAATTTCTTTATCTCTTTCTCTATTTGAATACGCTCAAATTTCTTCTCCGCTTTCTTTAACTCCTTTTTATATTCCTCCAAAAGCTCTCTCGTCATACTTATCATTTCACTTTTGTCAAGAGCAGACAGCTTTTTCTGCGCTAATTTCACTGCATAAGGATTAATATCATAATTTATGGAGTTTCTTCCTTGAATTTTAGCCTCAACTGCGAGTGTTCCAGAGCCACAAAAGGGGTCAAGAATGACATCCCCTCGCTCTGAAAATCTGTCAACAACAATTGAAAACACAATTGGTCTTATTTTGCTCGGATATTCGCCAATTGCGTGGACGCCGTAGTTTGCTTTCCCCTCCCTTCCGAAATCCCACACAGACTTGTAGCTCATTGCCTCCTTCTTTCATCCTGTTCTGCCTTCTTTAAATATTTTGTTTGCAAAAGCATGTGAAATGTTGAGGACGCCTGCGATTGTCTGTGTTTTGCGAGAGCTTTCAATTTCAAAGGCGCTGACCGCTTTGCGGCGGGGAGCAGACGCAGTTGAGTTGAGGCTTGACCTCTTCAAGCCGGAGGAGAGAGAGGCAACGAAGGTCAAGGCTTTCGTGGGGGCGTTGAGAGAGGAGGCGAAAGCAGGTGTCATTCTAACGAACCGTTCTGCGTCTGAAGGCGGCAAGTTTGAAGGCTCTGAGGATGAGCGCTTGAGCCTGCTGAAAGAGGCGCTTGAGGCTTCGGAGGCGGATGCGGTGGATGTTGAATACTTCGCAGACCCTCGCAAAAGGGCGGAAATCGTCGCTCTCTCTCGCAAGTTGAACGCAACGGTCATTTTCTCGTTCCACGACTTCGCAGGGATGCCCGACGCTGCTGAACTTGAGCATCTCGCTTTGAAAATGCATGCGGAAGGTGCTGACATCGCCAAAATTGCAGTCACGCCCGAAACTGCGGAGGATGCCTTGAAACTCCTTGAACTCACCCTGAAACTAAAAGCCTCAAAAGCCTCAAGAGAAGCAGGCGAGAAGAGCGTTGCTTTCATCGGAATGGGCAGCGTAGGAAGGCATTTGCGTGTTCTCGCCCCCATTTACGGCTCCGCACTCACATACGGCTTCCTTGAAGGCGAAGAAAGCGTCGCACCCGGACAACTCAGCATCTCTGAACTGCGAAGCATGATTGACAAACTAAGCATGTCTTAGCTCGCTTAGCGCCTCCTCTACTCTACTTCTACTCTACTTTCCACGCAATCGCCCGCTTACGAAGCGAGCGCAGAGATTCAACTGTTTTGAACCCTGCGACGCCGAGGATTTCGCCTATTCGCTCCCTGTAACTGCGTTCAACACGCAAACCTTCCTTTTCAAGCCGAGAAGTGAGTTTTCGGTTGAAGTTCTTACCCTTCCTGTCGTAGTCGGTGAGAATGACAACACACTTAAATTTCCTTAAATGCTCAACGAAAGCGTCATGCGTGAATTTTGAGCGGTATTTCAGGATTTCTTTCGTGATACCCATCTCTTCCAACGCCTGTTTGTCTCTCATCCCCTCAACAATTATCGCATCCACCCGCTCATCCTCGTTCAATTCTCGCAGAACTCCCTCCAATTCCTCGTAAATCTCATATTCCCGCCTCTGCATTTTCCCTATTGCTTTGAAGGCGGTGCATTTAAATTTTTCTGTTTTGTTAGAAAAGTAAATGGAGTGGAATGTTGTTGTGACGGCAGAGCGGGGAGCGGAGCGAGAACTGCTTGAATCGCTTTCAGAAGACGGCGATTTTGAGCGTTCAGGGTTCAGAGATGTTCTCTTGGGAAGAGTTTCCGACATTTCAGACTTCTTGGACGATGCTGAGCGAGGAAAATTCAGCGGTCTGAGCAGGATAATTCCGATTGACGAGTGCTTTTCGGTCTCACCTTCAAACATAGTGAGCGTGCTTAAGCGGAAAGTTGAGCGGTATATTGACGAAATAGAGCCTTTGGAGACTTTTGCTGTGCGAGTAGAGCGTAGAGGGATGAAAGAGAAGGTCCCAAGCAGGGAAGTTGAGCGAGAGGTCGGCGGTTATTTGTATGATTTAATTGAGAAAATGCACGGACGGAAGCCGAAAGTGGACTTAAAGAAGCCAGATAAGTTGATTATTATTGAAATTCTCGGGAACAAATGCGGAATCGGTCTCATAACGAAGGAAATGCGTGAGAAATATGCGGTTATTCGTGTGAAGTGAAGCTTTAGGGCAGAGGAATAATATGCGGTTGTTGCGAGTTCTCACTGTAGGAGGCTCGGATAGCAGTGCGGGTGCGGGCATTCAGGCGGATTTGAAGACTTTCACTGCGTTGGGTGTTTCTCCAGCAGTTGCGATTACTGCGGTCACCGCACAGAACGCATTCGGCGTTGAAGCGATTTACGAAGTGCCTGCGAGTGTTGTTGAGGCGCAGTTGTGTGCGGTTCTCGCCGAAGGAGAAGTCGCTTTTGCGAAGACAGGTATGCTCTTCTCCGCCGAAATTGTGAAAGTTGTCGCTGATTTTTTCTCCTCACACGGCATAAAATTCGTTCTTGACCCTGTCTTGAGGGCGGGTTCGGGCGTCTCGTTGCTGAAGCAGGATGCATTTAAGGCATTAGTTGAGCGATTATTGCCTCTTTCTGCGGTTGTCACGCCGAATGTTTCGGAGGCGGAGGCGATTTCAGGCGTGAAAGTGCGGACAGTTGAGGATGCTCGTGAGGCAGCAGTGAGAATTGCGGAGAGAGGAGCGAGGGCGGTTGTGGTGAAAGGCGGTCACTTACGCTCCGAAATCGCATCTGGAAGAAGCACAGACATTCTTTACATTGCAGAAAAGGAAGAGTTCGCCGTGTTTGAGGGAGAGTTCCTGCCTCTGAAAAGGGCGCACGGCGCAGGATGCACATTTTCCGCAGCGCTTGCAGTCGCCCTCGCAAAAGGTCTCGCTTTGAAAGAAGCAGTCGCATTCGCAAAGAAATTTGTAAGAGATGCGTTGAAATTTGGCGTTTCAGTCACAGACACCGCAGGCGAGGGTCGTAGCGTTTCAGTCGTGAATCCCGCAGGTGCAGTTCGCAAGAATGCTGAGCGGTTTTATGTCTTGGAGAATTTAAAAGAGGCTTTGCGACGCCTCGCAGCGATGAAAGATTTCCGCAAACTCATTCCTGAAGTTGGAGCGAATTTAGGTATGGCGACGGAGGATGCGGAAAGTGAGGCGGATGTTGCTGCTGTTGACGGCAGAATAACACGCACAAAACACGGATTTCGTGTCGGAAGGATTGAATTTGGAGCGAGCAGTCATGTTGCGAGGGCAATTCTTACGATGATGCGATTCAACAGAGCGATAAGAAGTGCGATAAACATAAAATATTCACCTGAAATTGTTGAAATTTGTGAGCGTTTGTTCTCAGTTGCATCTTTTGAGCGGGAGAGAGAGCCGAATGCATCTGAAGAAGGAAAAACGATGGAATGGGGCATCAGCAGCGCAATTCAGAATGCACTGAAAGAGCGAGGCAGCATCCCGGATGTGATTTTTGACTGCGGTGCGGTTGGAAAGGAGCCGATGTTAAGAATCTTCGGCAGGGATGCGGTTGAAGTCGTTGAAAAGGTCTCTCGCATTTTGAATGAATTGCGTTAGGGAGGATAGGGCAAAGCATCCTTAAAGCGAATGAGCATTTCAGAAAAACGAAAACATAATTCATATTTATATGAGGGATGCAAGGACTTCGGTGTGAGCAGCGATGATGATGCGGCGAAGGGAAAGAAGCGGAGGAAGCGATGTAAGTGGAAATGGCGAAATAAAAGCTCTTTCTTTTGCATCTGCTTTTTTTCTCACGGTGCTTGCGCTGCAAGTGGTTCAAGCAGCTACGGTGAATGTAGAGAGGGTCGTTCCGGCTTCTGTTGCTCCGAGTGCGGAGTTTGAAGTCCTCTTGCGAATTGAGGGTGAGCCTCCTTTGGTCGTCGGCATCACTGAAACAATCCCTGAAGGCTTCTCATTCGTAAGCACAAACTGCAAACATTTTAATATTTCAGGTCAAAAAGTGGCATTCGCAGCAATAAATGCGACCGAAATAAAATACAAAGTGAAAGCGCCTTCGTCAGGTGAAGGGACTTTCTCAGGCTCTTGGATAGATTTCCTGAGCGAAAGAGAGGGAAATATAGCAAATACCACTGTCATTGTTGAGGGAATTACTCCGACAATTGCCTCACCTTCACCACTGCCGACCGCATCTCCAACGCCTACGCCAACATCCACGCCTACGCCGACACCACAGGGATTTGAGACGCTCTTCGCAATCGCATCCGTGCTTCTGCTGTCTTTGTTTTCTCTCGGAAGAAGTGGAAAAGGCAGAAGGAGGAGTGGCGGAAGAAGTGGAAGAGAAGAAGGAGGAAGAGCGGAGAGGAGGTGAAGGAGGAGTGAGGAAGATTTTGGCATTTTCGTTATTATTCTTGATTTTTTCAATTTTAGTGGGGTGTGCGAGCGGTTATCCGATAAACATTACGGACTCTGCAGGGAGGAATGTGACGATTAAGGCGCCGATAAAGAAGATAATAGTGTTGAACAGTGATGCTGCGGAGGCGGTGAAGGTGCTCGGCAGGGTTGAAAGCATTGTAGGCGTGACTGACAGTGTGAAAAAGAAGAGTTATTATTTTCCAGAGTTGCAGAATAAGGAAACTGTCGGCACTTGGAAGGAATTTGACTACGAGAAGATTGCAGAGCTTGCGAAGAACGAGACAACTGGCAGGAATGACCCGACGCTTGTGATTACTTACACATTCAAACTTGAGCCTGCGGAGAAATTAGAGGGCATTGAGAACATCACAGTTGTCGCTTTTGACTTCTGCAAGGAGGAGAAGTTGAGCGAAGAAGTGGAGAAATTAGGTGAGATTCTCAATGCGGAGGAGAGGGCGAATGATTTCATCAATTGGTGGCGTGAGAAGCGTGCTGCTGTTGAAGATGCGGTCTCAGAAAGCATTTCCGCCGAATCCATTTCGGAGGACGAGCTCGCTAATGAGATTCTGTCATATCTCGGAGCGACATATCTCGGAACGACAGAGGGGCATTTAGATTTAGAGAGGCTGAGGAGGCACGCATGGTTTTATGCCTACGGCTCAAAGCCATGGGTTTTCATAGAAGGAACTGCGAAGGGCTTGGAAGACATCGCAACGAAAGGAAATGGCTCCGCAGACCACGCAACTTGCACGCTCGCAGGCGGATACAACATCGCAGGCGAACTCGGTAGTGCATTTCCGCATGTCTCTTGGGAATGGGTGCTTGAACGCAATCCCGATGTGATAATTAAGGGCGTATATACTTCAGGATGGGGATGGAGTGGAGTTGAAGAGCCTGCAGAGCTTGTAGATGATATAAAGAGCCGTCCGGGTGCGGATAGCATATTCGCAGTGAAAGACGGAAGAGTTTACGCTTTCTGCAACGAGCTTCTTTACGGAATGGACAGCGTCGTTGGTCTCACATATTGGGCTAAAATCTTCCATCCATCTGCAAAATTGAATCCTAAAGAGGTCTACACAGAATATTTGGAATTCATGAACTTAACTTATCCTGAAGATAGGATATTTGTATATCCAGAGGTGTGAAAAATGAAAAAGAAGATTATATTGGCAATGCTTTTCACATCAATGTTGCTTGCAATTACGCCTATTGCTTCAGGGAAAGGAATAGAAAAGATACCTGGTGATGCAAATAATGATGAAAAACTGACAGAGGAGGAGCTTGCGAGTGCAATCATCTCGTATATGCTTGGGGAAGCAGGGCAAGATATGGAAGACTTAGGAGATGCTGCTCATGTCTACGCATATTGGGGAGGCAAGCCAAAGAGAATTACGGATTCTGCGGGCAGAAATATCACGATATACAAGCCGATAAAGAGGGTTGTTGTGTTTAATAGTGAGACTGTTGAGACGATGCGTTCGTTAAATGCGAGTGATAAGATTGTTGGAGCATGCAAATATGCGATTCAGAATGATTTGTTTTTCCCAGAGTTCAAAAATTTGACAAATGTGGGTTCCGTGTGGTCTCCTAATTACGAGGAGGTGTTAAAATGTCATCCTGATACGGTCTTTCTCTACGCAACTGTCTCCGTTTCATATTGCGATGAGATAGAGAAAACTCTAAAAGAGCTGGATCCAAGCATTACTGTCATCCGTTTTGATTGCTTTAAGCCATCAAGTTATGTGGAGGAAGTAAGGAAGTTGGGGTATATTCTTGAAAGAGAGGAGGAAGCGGAGGATTTAATAGATTTCTATGAGGGTTTCTTGAGTCAAATATACGACAAAGTGGAAGATATTCCTAAAGAAAACAGGACAAGAGTATATATTGAGGCTTGGAGACCATATCATACGGCTGGAAATGGCTCTGGATGGCACGAGAAAGTTGAACTTGTCGGTGGTTACAATATTTTCAGTGACTTTTCTGGTTATTTTGATGTGGATGCGGAGGAAGTTGCGAGGCGTAATCCTGATGTTATAATTAGAATTGCGAAAGAAGAGGGTGGATATGATACAAGTGATGCGACTGAGTTGAGCGATTTGAGGGACGAAATCATGAATCGTTCAGAGCTTTCTGAAGTTTCCGCAGTGAAGAACGGGAGGGTTTATGTGATCAGCACAGATATTCTCGGCGGTGTTCGGCATTTCGTTGGCATGGGATATATTGCAAAATGGTTGTATCCCGAAATGTTCAGCGATTTGAACCCTGAGGAAATTCACAGGCAATACTTAGCAGAATTTCAGGGATTGAGCGAAGATTTGGTCAGCAACGGTGTATTTGTTTATCCCGAACGCTGAAGAAAGGGAGAAGAACATGACCGGGAACGGCGAAACGGCATCTGAAGCGGTGAAGACAGTGGAAATAATAGAAGAATACAGGAGATTTATAGGACGTAAAGTCGCTTTTATCATCTCTTGTGTCGTCCTGATTTTCATTCTCGCAGGCGTCTCTGCAACGCTCGGCTCTTACCCCATTACCGTTACAGAGGTCTATTCAATCATTTTTCGCTGTCTTTTTCAATCGCCTGAAACAACGAAGGAGGTAATTGTTTGGGATTTGCGCTTACCACGCATTTTGATGGGCATTCTCGCTGGCACAGGACTCGCAATCGCAGGAACGATAATGCAGGCAATATTAAGAAATCCGCTCGCAAGCCCTTTCACATTGGGAATCTCCGCAGGTGCGGGCTTCGGCGCAGCGCTCGCTATTCTCCTCGGCGCAGGTCTCGTCGGAGGCAAATATCTCATCATAGGCAACGCATTCATTTTCGCACTTATTCCCACATTCGTGATTATTGGATTGACACGCTTCAGAAGAGCGACGCCTGAAACGATGATTCTCGCAGGCATCGCACTCCTCTATATTTTCAGCGCAGCGACCACCTTGCTCATGTATTTCGGCGAGGCGGAAGCAGTGAAAGAGGCATACTTCTGGATGGTCGGCTCTCTCGGGAAATCTTCCTGGGAGCAACTTATTTTCCAGTTAAAGCTGGGTTCTGCATCCATAATAATGCCAGGAGCGGTGCCTGCAGTGCTTATCGTATGCATTATACCGCTCATGTTGAAATCTTGGGACTTGAATGTGATGTCAGCAGGGGACGAGACTGCGAAAAGTTTGGGCGTTAATGTCGAGCAAACCCGCATATTCGTGTTGATTCTCGCATCTCTAATGACCGCTGCAATCGTGAGCTTCACAGGAACAATAGGATTCGTAGGATTGGTCGCTCCTCACATGTGTCGCATAGTCATCGGTGCGGATAACCGATTTCTGATTCCCGCTTCTGGTCTGCTCGGTGGTGCGCTTCTACTTGCTGCGGACACCGCTGCGAGAACAATCATGGCACCTGTCATTCTGCCCGTTGGCGTGCTTACCGCTTTCATGGGTGGTCCTTTGTTCCTCTACCTCATACTACGCAGGCGAAAGGAGTTCTGGTGAGCGGGATGCACATCTTTTTCCGTCAGCTCCCACTCCCCCTTTCCTTTGTCAGACTCATGAAGCCAGATTGCCCAGCAGATAAAAATCTGCGAATATCCGATTTCTTTTGAAAAACGCTCAACTTCACGAATGAAAGCGATGTCGTCGCCCGCATTTATGCCGAACTCCTCGCTCAGAACACGCTTAATTACCTTGTCTGGCATTGTTGTGTCAACGCCCGCTTGCATCCGCAGGTATTGAAATGTGACGAGACCAACGCCTTTTATTCTACCGATTTCGTCCTCTCGCCATTTCTCAGGCTCCGCTCGCTCCGCCCAACGACGAAGCGCCTCAAAATCGCTCAAGCACTCTCGTTCCTTTAATGCGTTGAATACTCTGCTCGCAGACACCGCAACATTCCAAACCCTCCGATTTTTCATTATTTTGAGCAGCGAAGTATCATCCGGAGAGCGCTCCGCAAGCTTCTCAAATGAGTCTATTTCGCCTGTCCTCACGAATTCCTCCCAAAACTTCCTCACACGAGGCACTACAATATTGAAATAATTCAAGCCAATGGAGTCAAGAGCAGCGTCAACAAGCATTAAAACCGCAGAACCTCCCCAACGCTTGCCTTCTAAACATCTCCTCTCTCCCTCTCTCGCACCCTCAAGCACGCTTGCAAATCGCTCTTCAAAACGCCTGCGTAGCCACCTCCCCGCCATTTCTCTCACGAGAAATCTGCCACTACGCCCTCACCACCCTCGCACCTTCACACCCATACACCCATACCACCCTCACTCGCTCCATGCTCACTCGCTCACTCGCTCACAAGAAATGCTCTTTCAGGAAATCCGCTATTTTCTTTGCACACGCCTCCGCACTCATTTTTTCGGTGTCAACGACGACTTCAGGGTGCAAAGGCGCTTCGTAAGGCACATTCACACCGGGGACTGTCGCCTTCTCTTTCAAAGCCTTCTCGTAGATTCCTGTGGGTGAATGCTCCGCCTTCCGCACTCTTTCACGCCGCATCGCAGTTGAAAGCGAGCATTTCACATGAACCTCCGCAAATCTCGGAATAAGCGACCTTGCACGCTCCCTGAAACGACGACGGTTTGCAGTCGCATCAATAATTACAGGCTGACCGCACTCAACAAGCAACTTCGCCATGTATGCGAGTGCAGCATAAACAATCTCACGCTCCTCTTCCGAGTATGTGGGATGAGGCGTCAAAAACTTCCTTATCTCGTCAAGCTCAAGAATCTTCGCAGAAACGCCGAAATCTTTGAGCATTTCACGCAGTCTCCTCGCAATCGTCGTCTTCCCGCTTCCTGGAAGCCCAGTCAGCCAGACTGCGAACATATTCACCACTCAAACCGCTCAAACTTCCTTGCGGGCAATCCTTCGCTCTTCAATTTTCGTTGCATGGTCAAGTGCGATTCCGAGTGCTTTGAAAATCGCTTCCGCAATGTGATGCTCGTTCTCGCCATCCGCATGAATGTGCATCGTGAATTTCGCTTCAGATGCGAATGAGCGTAAGAAGTGCAAAATATCTTCTGTTGCGGTATCTTCAATGATGCGATGCGAGAATTTCACACGCAAAACGGTGAAACTGCGCTCACTAATGCCTCCAATATCAACAGCACACATCGCAATAGCATCGTCCATCGGCACAATCGCATGCCCAAACCTCACTAATTTCGCTCTTTCCGATGCAGTGCCGAGGGCTTTTCTGAATGCAGAGCCGAGAGCAATCCCGACATCCTCAACAATATGGTGGCTCAAGTCGCCTTCCGCATTCAAGCGAATGTCAAAGAAGCCATGCCTTGCAAAAGTCTCAAGCATGTGATTGAAAAAACGCAAAGAAGTGCTAATTTCGCTCTCTCCGACGCCATCTATGTTGAGAACCACCTCTACTTTCGTTTCTGCTGTCTCACGAGATATGCTTACTTCCCTCATTTCTCCTCCTTGTTCTTATCTCCTATTCAAGACACCTCCCGAGGAATACGCAGGGGGATGTGAATGAGTAATTTTTAAAATAAGTAAAGAAAACCATTGATTGTGCCGTTTTGGGACAGAGCGGAAAATCCCCGAAAGAGCGCTTGCACACTGATGCGCTACGCAAGTTTAATTTTTCCTGCTTTGAATGAATTATTGCCCGCCTGCCATGCGTCCGCCGAGCGATGAGCATGGGGAGCGAAGAGGCGGATTCCACAAGGCGGGCAACACCTCTCAGCAAAAGAAACAGAAATGGAACGATTTCGGCGGCAATCCGCTCAACTTCCTCTCTGAACTCAAACGAATTCCACCGAAAATTCGCCTGCAGAGCGGACAAGACGCTTCAACTCGCTCACGAAGACGCCGAAGGAATGCACAGAAAATTCAATCCAAGATGCGAATTCGTGAGAAAGACGCTCCCACTCCCGCTCCATATCGTCTCTGCTTTCCCAGCCGAAGTGCCTCAATGCCTCGTAATTTCTGAGGAGGTGCAAGTAAATGGAAGAGGCTGCGAAGCCCGTCGGGACGAGAGGCTCTTTTAGCGAGAGCTCACGGATGATTTCCTCCTCACTGCGAACCTCCTCTTCTGAGATGCGAGTTCTGCGAATTGCTTCAAGCCGAGCAGCCTCGTGGTATGCGCCCTTCAGCTCGGGGCTGAGATGCCTGACATTCATCCTTGCGAGCTCCTCATACATCTCTCCCTGAATCAACTCATGCTCAAGCAGGTAGCGGAGCATCGCATCAGAAGCAATTTCAAGATAAGAGGCATTCAGCGAAATCACGGCGAACCAGCGACCTCCAACAAAGAACCTGCGATGCATCGCCACTCCGACATCAAAAAACGAAGAGGCGGGGAAAATCGCATGAGCAAATACGACCGCAGGCGTCTTCAACAGCACGATTGACCGCAACCTCTCCGCTCCCCGCATGCTCTCCCTCTCCTCCACCGCCTCCTCTGCCGCTACTTCCGCCTCTACATTCGTAGCCGCATTCTCACCCGCACCCGCACCTGCACGCACACCACCGCCGAGAATGCGTTCCAAGCGTTTCCTTTCATCTGAAGAAAGCGGTGAATGCATCTTCTCAGGCTCTCGCAGCACCATCTCGTAGAAAGCGAAGATTTCCTCCCTACGCTCAGCACTCAGACGCCTCAGCGATTCCGCAATCTCCCTTGCGGAGAACTTCAGCCATGCAAGGTATTCTCGCTCAAACTGCCTCCTTCGCAAATCCTCTTGCCCATCTAAATCCTCAATCCCCTCCATTTCACTTTCCTCTTCTTCCTCCCTTCTTACTTTCTCCTTCCTGCTTTCCCGCTTTCCTTCTTTTTTTCTCGCTACCCTCACTTTTTCTGTTCCTCTCTCTTGCCTGCCTTATGCCTCTCTTTTCCTTTCTTCAGCGACCTTTCAACGAATCTCTGGGGTAAGAGCCGAGAATTTTGAGCATCGTAACTTTCTTTCTCACGCCTTCTATTGCCTCTCTCACTAATTTCTCTGAGATATGACCCTCGCAGTCTATGTGAAACATGTAATCGCCGAGTGCCTTTTTTGAAGGTCTCGACTCAATTTTTGTGAGATTTATTTTTCGGTGTGCGAACTCGCCAAGCACCTCGTAGAGTGCTCCTGGGCGGTCTTTCAGGTAAATCAAAATGGAAGTCTTGTCGTGTCCTGTGGGCTTTGTCTCGTATTCACGAGCAAGAACGACGAAACGAGTAACGCTCTCCCTGTCCTGAACATCACGAGCAAGCACACGCAATTTGTATTTACGGGCTGCCTCTTCTGATGCCAACGCTGCGACACCCTCCTCAGCGGGGGCGAGGCTCGCAATTTTTGCTGCGAGAGCAGTGCTTTCCACCGCCTTAACTTCAACGCCTTTCTTGCGAAGCAACCTCAAAAAACGCTTGCACTGTGCGAGGGCGTGAGGATGCGACACAACTTTACGCACATGACCTTTTCCGAGCAGGAAAATGCGAATGGGCATCAAAACCTCCCCTACTATTTGAATTTTTGTTCGTTCTTCCGCATTTTCTCCCTCATCGCATCCGCTTGAGAGGACATCAAGCGTGTCGCTTACAGAGCCTTCAAGCGAATTCTCAATCGGAACAACTCCAAAATCTATCTCAAAACGCATCAAACCCTCATAAACATCTGAAATTGTCTCGTAAAATCTGAACTCCGCTTCCGTGCTTTCCTCATCATTGCGGAAACGCTTCAGCCAGTAGCGAGCGGCGCTCTCCGAGAATGTCCCCTCTGGGCCGAGAATGCCTATTCGCATCTCTCAATATTCAGCAGGATTATATTTAACGCAACCGCTTCATTCCAAGAATGTGAGTTCAATGCCCGCTTTCCGCAGGAATTCCAAGCCTTCTCTGTCGCTGTATTCACCGCTCATAACGACCCTTCGTATCCCTGCGTTAATAATGAGCTTCGCACAGATTTTGCACGGGTAGGAATTCACATAAAGGGTCGCACCCGCAGCATCTCTTCCCGCTTGAATGAGCGCATTTTGCTCCGCATGCACGCCGATGCACTCCTCGTGTCGCTCACCGCTCTTAATGTTGAGCTTATCCCTGCGACATCCGACATCCAAACAGTGCGGGAAGCCACGAGGGGCGCCGTTGTATCCTGTTGAAATTATCACATTGTCCTTAACGATGACCGCTCCTATCTGACGACGCAGGCAAGTTGAACGCTTCGCAACATCCTTTGCGATATTCATCCAATACTCATCCCAATCAATCCTTTGATTCCTCTGCTCCCTCGTCTTCGCATGCCCCGCAGAAGAATTCGTCCCTTCTCCCACCTCTCCCACACTGAACCACCAAAATGGGGTCGCCGAGATTTGAACTCGGGACAACTCGGTCTTCAGCCGAGCGCTCTCCCAGGCTGAGCTACGACCCCCCCTCTCTTACTCCTTTTACTCCTCCTTCACCCTTCCTTTCTCTTACTCTTCACGTGACCTCCTCCCCTCACTGAACCGTGGGAGAGGTTCCCATTTCATCCACCTGAGCTTACCCTTCGGCTTTCAGCCGAACGGGCAGAGGCTCAAGTGTCGAGGGCTTCACTTCGGGTCGGCCCAACCCTAGGCTCGCATCTGCGAGCAATGATAAATACGATGATGTTATATAAATACTTTCTCCCACACACCGACCCTGCTGCCACATTTGAAAATGCGGGAATTAGCAGCAACGATATTCTTAAAAATATTGTTGTTTGTAGCGGAGGTGGCGAGGAGGTGGGAGGGTGTGGGCTGCGTGGCAGCGATTAGGAGGCGTGTAACGAGATGGAAGATGAGATAAAGTCAGCGTTGGAGTGGGTCGTTGCTCGTGGTGCGGATTTCGCAGACATAAGAGTGGAGATGAACCGCACCGCTGTAATAGACCTGCGTGACGGCACATTCAGGGAGATGTCCTTCGGCATCGACGAGGGCTTCGGCGTCCGTGTCCTTTGTAACGGTGCTTGGGGCTTCGCATCTTCAAACGACCTCTCTCGCCTCAAAGAAACTGTTGAAGAGGCCCTTCGCATCAGCAACGCCCTCTCGCAGAAGCGGGCAGAAAGCACAAGTGCAAGTGCAGGAGGGCAGCAGGAGAAACAAAGAGAGAGTGGAGACGAGGGGGAGGAAGAGAGAGGCGAGGGAGTGTCGCTTGCGCCTGTGGAAGTCGTGAGGGAGCATTTCTGCTTGAAGCCTCGCAAGGACTTTGAGGATGTAGATATTGAGGAGAAGAAAGGCATCGTGAAAGACGCTTACGATGTTGCGAAGGGGCATTCACCGCTTGTGAAGAGCGTTTCTGTTCTATACATGGAAGGTTACGAACGCAAAATATACGCAAATTCGGAGGGCAGTTTCATCATTTCAGAGACGCCTGCGGTTTTCTTCAGGGTGCGTGCATTCGCATCAAAGGCGGGAATGCTTCAGGAAGGCAGAGAGAGCGTTGGAGCGGTCGCAGGACTTGAAATCTTTCAAGAGGACGAACCAAACACGATTGCTTTGAAAGCAGCGGACAAGGCTGTTCGCCTCTTGGATGCGGAGCTTCCTCCCGCTGGGGCGCTTCCAGTCGTGATGGACAACAAACTCACAGGCGTTTTCATGCACGAAGCTCTCGGTCATGCTGCGGAAGCCGACCATGTCTTGCGAGGCGAGTCAATACTGCGAGGTAAGCTTCACGAAGAGGTTGCTGCGGAAGCGCTGACCGTTGCAGACGACCCTACGATAGAGGCATCTTTCGGCTTCTTCAAATACGACGACGAAGGCGTTAAAGCACGAAGGAAGGAAATCATTCGCAACGGCGTCCTCGTGAGTTTCTTGCACACTCGTGAGACCGCATTTCGCTTGAAAGCGTCGCCGACTGGTAATGCTCGTGCCTCTGACTACGACGCAACGCCTATTGTGAGGATGAGCAATATTGTTGTTGAACCTCGTGACTGGCGTTTTGAAGAGATGCTTGAAGACATAAAAGAGGGAATATACGCAAAGGGCATGCGAGGTGGCGAGGTCGACACCGTCAAAGGTGAATTTCAATTCAGCGCAGAAGAGGCTTTCCTCATCCAGAAAGGCGAACTCACAAAACGCCTGAAAAATGTCTCGCTCTCTGGGAAGACGCTTGAAACCCTGAAAAATATTGATGCCGTTGGTAGAGATATGCGAAGAGGCTCAATCGGCTTCTGCGGAAAAGAGGGACAAGAAGTGCCCGTCGCAGAGTTCGCACCGCACATCCGTGTTAAGAAAATATTAGTGGGAGGAGCGATGAAACAAAACTAAGCTTCAGTTCCCCAAGCCCCAGTTGGCGTGAGAGCGGAGAGAAGGATGCCGAGTTAGAGGAGAGGAGGGGTGTGAAGTGCGAATTGTCGTGGGCATCACAGGCGCAAGTGGCGTAATCTACGGCATCAGACTCTTGGATTTTCTTAAAAATGCAGAGACATTCTTAATCATTTCTGAGAACGCAAAGCAAGTGATAGAGATAGAAACAGGATATGATTTGAAGGAGATTGAAGCGAAAGCAACACATGTCTTCGCAAATAACGATTTTACTGCACCTGTTTGCAGTGGCTCTTTCCTATTTGAAGGGGCGATAATAGCGCCTTGCAGCATGAAAACGCTCGGAAATATAGCGAATGGCATCTCTTCAACGCTGATTGAGCGAGTTGCGGAGGTATGCCTGAAAGAAAATCGCCGTTTGGTTCTCGTGACGAGGGAGACGCCACTCAGCGAGATTCACTTGGAGAACATGCTAAGAGTGCGTCGTGCAGGAGCGGTCGTGATGCCTGCGTGTCCCGCATTTTACAATAAGCCGAGAAGCGTGCTTGAACTCGTGGATTTCGTCGTTGCGAGGGCGCTCGACGCCTTCGGCATTCACTTGAACACGAAGCGATGGGGCGAACAAAAAGAGAAGCAAGAGGAGCAGGAGCGGAAGAGCGGAGAGGACGCATGGGCGCAAGAAGAGGAGTAGGATGCAGTGAGCAGAGGTAGAGATTACGAAGTCTAAAATTTAAATATGACCAACCCTCAAAAAAATAGAGAGCGTCGATGGTCTAGCGGTATGACTTGGGCCTTCCAAGCCCACAGCCCGGGTTCGAATCCCGGTCGACGCATTAGGCGGGCGTTTGTGCTTCCCCGCCCCCTGCTCTCGCACTTCCTTTTTTCTCTACACTTTCTACTTTTGCCACTAAAATCTGCCCGTATCAAGCACAGAAAGAAGTTCGCTGATGTCAATAGAACCTATTCCGATGAAAGAATCTGCTGCCCCGTATGAAATAATGATTTCATCATCTATAACTTGAGCTCCGCAGGGGAAAACAGTGAAAGGTCTGTCCCCGTAAACTTCGTAATTCTCTCTCGGTTCCATTATGTAATGTGGTGTAACCGCCGTAACTTCCGCTTTTTCATTCATAAGAACTGCAAAAACACGATAAAATTTGTCCTTGCAGACACTATGCAGCAGAAACAGATATTCGCCAGCAGCGACCTCTATCGGCGGAGTTCCCCAGCCTATCCGCTCCTCAAAATCAGCATGCTCAAATACAAGAGCGGTATTCTTGACGGAAACTTCGCTTATTCCACCGACTGCTCGCAGTGCATATTCGGGAATTTCGCTTATTACAAGATAAAAACGCTCATCCATCATGTGTATTCTGTGAAATAGGCGCAAATTAGAGCCTATTCTTGAGACAAATGCATCCTTATCGCTTATAAGAAAGTCTCTTAACTCCATGGGAAGCCTGAAAACACATAACTTTCGCCACCTCTCCCGCCCTCTCCTGCCACCCTCTTCCTCTTCTCCGCCTCTACCCCTCTCTCTGCCACTTTCTTGACGAATCGCAGCAATTGGAAGCGTCCTGTTCGCTCTCTTTGAGGCATCAAAGTAATTTACGGTTCTTCCGCAGTAAGTCATGATCATTTTATTGTCAACTTCGCACACTCTCGGGTCTTCACAACCCCAAATATCAAAATTATTGTCTGGAATGATTGCGATTTCCGCATTTAAATGCTTTTTTATCTTTCCAGATTGAATATCCGCAATAGGAACCCTAATTTCCGCAATCGCACTCGCATAAGTGAAGTATCCGAGGACTATTCGCCCATACAAAACCGCATAATCGCCATCAATTGTGAGTGCTGCGTTGAAAATCGCCACCGGATTCCTCAGCGGATAATCTCTAAGATGCACGCTCTCCGCTGTTATCACGCCTACTCGCCTCACTATGTCTTCTGTTTTGCTCTTCCTTGCTGTCTTCACGCCCTCATTCCTCTCCGAAACAAGCTTGAGCATTATTTTTGGATTCCTCCCTGTCCTCTTAAAAAGTTAGCTCTCTCCCGATTATTTATCAAAAGTGCAAAAGAAAAAATAAAGAAAATGTGAAATAAACGAAATAATGTGAGGAAGGAGAGTTGAAGTGAGGAGAAAGAAAGCATACCGCTTTTCGGCGGAAAGCACACGCTTCTGGGTGAGTGAAGATTTCTTTGCGGAGAAGTGTCGCCCAGTGAAAACGCTCACGGTCATTCTTCGCACACGGGGCTGCAGTTGGCGTTCATGCCGAATGTGCGGATTCTGGCGTGAATCTTCACCGAAAATATCGCAAGAAGAAATCGTTAAGCAATTGAAAGTGGCGTTAAACAAGAGCAAAGTAGGGAAAGATGAGAGAAAAGGGGAAGTGTTCATGCTTAAAATATTCACATCTGGCAGTTTCTTTGACGATGCTGAGATTTCTCCCGAAACGAGACTGCGGATGCTTCGGATGTTGCCTGAAAATTGCGTGAAAGTTGTTGTGGAGACGAGACCTGAATTTGTGAGTGAGGAGAAGGTGAGCGAGTGCGTCGCCGTGCTTGAGCGTGAAAAGGGTGTGGAAAATGCTGGAAGCGCTGAAAATGCTGGTTCTGATTTTGATTTCATGCGAAATGCAACGCTTGAAGTCGCATTCGGCTTGGAAACTGCAAATGATTTCATCAGAAATGAATACATAAACAAGGGTTTCACGCTGGATGACTTCAAAAATGCGGCGGAAATTGTGAGGAAATGCGGTGCGGAAGTGAAAGTTTATCTGCTTTTGAAGCCTCCTTTCGTCTCGGAGCGAGAGGCGATTGAGGATGCACTGCGTTCTGCTCGTGAGGTTCATCGCTACGCCTCAACATTCTCGCTAAACCTTTGTAATGTGCAGCGTGGAACTTTCGTTGAGAGGCTCTGGTTTAGAAATATATACCGACCGCCGTGGCTTTGGAGTGCGGTCGCAGCCGTTGAGCGAATTAAGAGCGAGTTTCCAGAGAAGGTCGTGATTTCGGACCCTGTCGCAGCTGGAGCGCCTCGTGGTCCGCACAACTGCGGTAAGTGCGACAGCTCGGTGGCGAAAGCAATAAAAAAATTCAACCTGACGCAAGATTTGAGCGTTTTTTCTTCGCTGGAATGCCCTTGCAGGAATGCGTGGGAAGAACTGCTGAAATGCGATGCTTTTCTTTTCGGTGCAATCCCACTCCGCTAACACACGCTTAAAGCGACTGCTGCTTGCTACCGCTTGCTTGCTACCGCTCTTGGGTCTGTGATTTTCCCTTGGACTGCGGAAGCTGCTGCTGTTTCAGGACTACAAAGGTATATTTCGGCGTTTTTGTTTCCCATTCTGCCTTTGAAGTTGCGGTTTTGAGTGGAGAGTGCGACCTCCCCGTCTGCGAGAGCGACAGTTCTGCCGATGCAGAAAGAGCAGGAAGGCGTCAAAACAGATGCTCCAGCCTCCAAAAAGATTTCAATGAGATGCTCACGAACCGCTTGAACGAATACTTTTCTTGATGCTGGGCAAACGAGGAGTCTCGTGTCGGGTGCGACTTTCTTTCCCTTGAGGATTTTCGCTGCTTTTCGCAGGTCTTCAATCCTACCGTTTGTGCAAGAACCGATGCAAACGACATCTACTTCAACGCCTTCACACTCAGAAACCGCTCTCACATTTGAAACTTTGTGCGGACATGCGACCATCGGCTCCACTTTTCCCGCCTCAATCTCAAACTCCTCCTCGTAATCTGCATTCTTGTCAGGGGAAACTTCCCTGAATTCCCCTTCTCTACCTTGCTCACGCAGGAATTCTCTCGTTCTGCGATCTGCAGGACATATTCCGCACTTCGCACCCGCTTCAACAGCCATGTTAGTGAGCGTGGCTCGCTCTGCGACGCTCATTTTTTCAATAGAAGAGCCGACAAACTCAATGCTCTTGTATGCTGCGCCGTCTTCACCGATTTCGCCGATTAAGTGAAGGAAGACATCCTTTGATGAGACGCCCTCTGGAAGTTTGCCGGAGATTTCCACACGGATGCTCTCAGGCACTCTCACCCAAGTCTTTCCGTATGCTAAGATTGCTGCGACATCCGTAGAGCCCATGCCTGTTGCGAAAGCTGCGACTGCTCCGTGTGTGCATGAGTGCGAGTCCGCACCGATGATGATTTTCGTCGGAGCGGAGAAGCGTTCAAGCACAATCTGGTGGCAGATGCCCTCGCCGTTCTCGTAGAGCGTGAATTTATTCGCACGGGCAAATGCCCGCATCGCTGCGTGAATGTTCGCAACTTTCTCGCTTGGCGGTGGAACCGCATGGTCGCAGACCGCAATGACCTTGCGAGCATCAAACACGCTTTCAACGCCCAACTTCCGCATCTGCTCCATCGCCATCGGAAGCGTCCCGTCGTGTGCGAAAACGAGGTCAACAGGCACGATTACAATCTCTCCCGCCTGAACTTCACGATGCAATCGCTCACTCAATATCTTCTCAACAAGCGTTTTACCACTCTCCATTTTCAAATGCGAAGTCCCCCTCTCCATTTTTTAATTTTCCGCTTCTTCCGCAGCTACATCGCCTTTAACCGTAACTTCACGCTCGCACTCTCCGCTCACTCCTTGCTCTCCTTGCTCTTCCATCCACTTTCTACCTCTCGCATACCACGATATTCTGACACCGATAAAGGATAAAAAGACAGCACCGAGAATAGAGAAGAAGAGAATTTGGTAACCTTCCCATGCGTTTCCTCCGTTTATTCCACTTATTGCCATAATACATTCAGAACCTCCATATAAAATGAGACCGGATGCGACGATTGAGAAAAGGATTGCCCACTGCCTCACGATTCTCTCGCCTTCTATCACCATATTCATCATTTTACCTACAACAATAGCGACAGCAGCGCAGATAAACCACCATATTGAAGCCTTGACGAATGCAGTTGCAACAAGTATAGAACCGCTGAAGCTCTCTGTGTTTGCAGGAAGGAGCGAGAGAGCGGAGAGCGTCCCCTGAAATGCGCCTGCGAGCGCAAGAACGAGAGCGCAGATGTCCGTTACGAATGAGATTTTGCCCGTGTAAAGCGAGGAGCGCATCGCTGCGATGAAATCAGCGAGGACGCCGCCGAGACCGAAGCCTTTAAGAAGAGCGTAAATGCCGAGAATGCCGAGAATGAGACCGATGGAGAGAGAAGGCTGACCCAAAATGAGCGAGATTGAGATTGCGAGCATCGCAAGACCCAAAGGCGTAAGGAAGGAACGAGAGAACTTCTCCTCCTCAAACAAACGCTTTAGCATGTAAAAACCGCTCTCTAAAGGCTCACTCTGCCTGACGACGACCCTGCGAACTGCATCAATACGCATCCTTGACTGAATAATTGGCAAAATCTCCTCATCTTCACTGCCATCTGTCACGATTATCGCCCTTTTTGCACCTGTTCTCGCTAATACTTCATCCAACTGCGATGCTATTTTCGTGTCAGATTTCACACCGATGTCTCTGTCGCCTGCAATTAACGCAATTTCAGCTCCTTCTTCGCTTTCTTCTTGTTGTGCTGCCTGCTCTTTTAAATCTTCATAGATTTTGAGTGCTGCGAAGAGCGCATTCACATCAGAATCTTCGGGGTCTGCGAGTGCGAATTTCTTTGCAGCATCTTCAACGGCGGTCTTTCCGACGACAGGCGTCTCCACTCCCGCTTTCTCTCCAACATCGTTGTCCCTGTCCACGCACAACACAAGTATTTTGTCGCTCAAGACCCTCTCCCTCTCTTTCCCTCTCTTTCATTCTTCATTTTTCTCTAAAAATTCCTTTGCATGCATGTCGTGCAGATGAAGGTTGCGGAGCGATGTAGGAGGGCCTGAAGAGATGCAGAAAATTTAAATTAATTTGAAAATAATTTTAAAGTGATGGCGGAGTGTGCGCTGTGGCAGAGATTCGGCTCAAACGGCTCTCTTGTCCGTGAGTTCTTAAGGAAGCTCGTTGGAGATGAGGGGCTGAAGATTTTGGAGGCGGTTCCTGAAGGGGAGGTCACAGATGAGGAGCTTGCGAAGCGGACAGATGTGAAGCTCACGGAAGTGCGGAAAGTGCTTTACACGCTCTACGACTGTCGTATTGCGGAGTATCGCACGGAAAAGGACGACGAGAGTGGTTGGATTACATACTGGTGGCGGATAGATTTCGGCAGAGTGAAGCATTTAATTATGCAGGACATAGAGCGAAAGTTGAAAGAGTTGCAAGCTCGCATAGAGAGGGAGCGAAGCGGGATGTTTTACCAGTGCAAGTGCCAACGAATATCATTTGAAGAAGCTGCTGCGATGAATTTCTGGTGTGATGAATGCAATATGCCCCTTGAATATGTTGACAACGAGCCATTGATAAGGGAATTAGAGGAGCAGATTGAAATATTAGAGCGATGGATGCGGCGACTGAAGAGAGAATAAAGGGCGAGTGTGTTGAAATTTTGCGCAAAGTCGGATGTTCAGAAGAGGTCATCAGGCATTGCATCGCCGTCGCTGAGCTTGCACTTGAGATTGCTCGCTTGAGAAACTCAAAACGCCGACGCTCACGCAGCTCTGAAGGGGGCGAGTGTGAGGCGGAAGAGGGAGGCAAAGAGCGAGGCAACGAGGAAGTGGACGAGGAATTAGTGTTCAGAGGCGCATTACTGCACGACATCGGGAGGTCTCGCACACACGGCATTAAACACGCATATGTAGGAGCGGAGATTGCGAGGTCGCTGGGTCTTGACGAGCGAATAGTGAGGATTATTGAGAGGCATATAGGCGCTGGAATTCCTGCTGAAGAGGCGAAAAATTTGGGATTGCCAGCAAAAGATTTCATTCCTGAAACTATTGAGGAGAAGATTGTTGCGTGTGCTGACAATTTAATTGCTCATGACCGCAGAATAAGCATTGAAGAGGCGCTTAAAGAGTTCAAAGAAAAGCTCGGAGCGAAGCATCCAGCTGTTGAGCGTGCGAAGAAGCTTTATGAGGAGGTTTTTGCTCTGTAATTTTTGCTACTTGCGTTAAGAGCCTCGTAGGAGTGCTGCTTCCCTTCGCTTGTCTTTCAAGTCCAATTTTATGATTTTCACATTAGAGGGGTGAATTGGTCTCGGCACTTCTGAAAGGTCAGCTCTCGCAACGACAACGCCCTCAACGGTTATTCGCTCCCGCTTTAAATCCACAGAGAGAACCTTGCCCTCGTGACCCTTGAAGTCGCCACGCATGATTCTGACCGTGTCGCCCTTCCTGATGGGGAAGCTCCGCCTACCGAACTTCTCACGCAACGCATCGTCAAGCGGCGCACTCAAGAACTTCCTTCGGATGTGAAGCGGTGCATTGAACCTCGCCTTACGCTGCTTCCTCGGCTGTCTTGATTTTGTTAAAGCCATTCATCCACTCACCTCTCCCGCCACCTCATATTGCGCTCGGGCAGCACTCGGCGGCACATGTCCTCAGCTACCTCCGTTACATGCCAACATGCCATATACATATATATCTTTTTTCCCTCCCCGCACTCTTCCCTTTCCAAAGAAGACTCATAGATATGTCCGTTTGTAGTGGTGGGGAGGAATACGATGTTGTTGTCGTAGGCGGTGGTCCTGCGGGTTGCACGACTGCGAGATTTTCGGCGTTAAGGGGAGCGAAGACGCTCATTTTGGAGGAGCATACATCGCTTGGAAATCCCGTTCAGTGTGCAGGGCTTGTCAGCAAGAAAGCGTTGGAAGAGAGTGGGATTCGTGAGAGGTGGCGTTGCGTCGCATCCGAGGTGAAGGGCGTCGTCGCCTATTCACCGTTCAACACCGAAATCCGCATTCCTTACGAGAATGCGGTGGTCATTCATCGGGCGATTTTTGACCGCTTGCTTGCGGAGTCCGCTGTCCGTGCGGGTGCTGAAATACAGACGCATGCGAAGGTCGTTTCTCTGCGCAGGGAGCGAGGCTTCTCAACGCTGAAATTCGCAACTCCTGCGGGGTTTCGTGAGATACGAGCGAAGGTTGTCGTGGGTGCTGACGGCGTTTGTAGTGTTGTTGCGAGGAGCGCAGGCTTAAACGAGGAACACAAGATTTTGAGCTGTGTGCAAGCGGAGTGCGCTTACGAGCATGAAAGGCTCGCAGAGGTTTTTGTAGGCAGGAAGATTGCCCCCGGATTCTTCGCTTGGTCTGTTCCTGCGGGTGAATGCGTCTCTCGTGTCGGGCTTTGTGTTGACCCCGAGGTCTCCTCTCGTTCATCTTTTCGCACTTCTTCCACAGAGCCGAAAGACCCGCTCTCGCTCTTGAGCGCCCTTTTCAGGCATCCCGCCGTCCGCAGCCGAAGCGTCGGCGAAGACCGTGAGCGAGCGAGTAGGCGAGTCCTGCTTGCGTTGAATGCGGGTGCGATTCCTCTCGGTTTGCGTGGCAGGACGGCGTCTGCGGAGCGAGGCGTGTTGCTCGTTGGTGATGCTGCTTGTCAGGTGAAGCCGATTTCAGGCGGAGGCGTCTTCTACGCTTTGAAATGCGGGAGGCTCGCAGGGGAGAAGGCTGCGGAGGCTGCGTTGAGCGGTGATTTTTCCGTTTTGAGCGAATACGAGCGGGAATGGCGTCGCTTACTCGGCGGAGAGATTTCGTTTGGGTTGCGTGTGCATCGTTTGAGATGCATGCTCACAGATGCGGAGTTTGAGCAGATTTTTTCATGCTTCAAGCATTCAGATTTGCTGCGAAAGGTTTCAGGAGGCGACATGGATTTTCCCTCTGTCGTGCTTCTTGATGTGCTACGGGAGTTCTTGCGTCGCCCCTCTTTGCTGAAACTGACAGCGAAAAGCGTTTTGAGGTATGTGAAATTCCTGCTCGGCTCCAATTACTCACTTCATTCAAAGCGGTGAAGATGCCCCGATTTGCGAGTGCTGTTCCCCTCGTTCTCTGAGAGAGATTGCGAGCGTAATGGGAAGCCTCTCCGTGCTTAAGCTGCTGTGAATATAAAGAAAGAAGTGAGGAAAGATGAGGTGGTTGGTAGGATATAAGGGAGAAGGTGAAATGGTATTCCACTGTGGATTTAAACTTAAGGGGCGAAATAAGGGGGTGAAGATGTGAATGGGAGGAGATATGCTTCTGAGGGAATGGCGGATAACGGAGGTGCTTCCTTGTATAGTGAATCCCGATTGGAAAAGAATAAAGACGGAGCTTTCAGATGACATCAGTGAGGTTCTTCCTTATCTCAACGCAATAATAAGTGATGCAGTTTATAACCCTAACGGAAAGAGCCTAACTTTCAGATTTAAAGGGATGCTTGTCTCGCTCTTTCCCCGAGCTATAAATTTGGCTCAGGTTCCTTCACTTGAAGAAGGGAAGTCCGCTTTGAACGAGCTCAGAGAACTAATTAACAAGACCTGGGAGAGGAGGGGCGAGATAACTCCCGTTTATGAGAAGAGGACATTAAGAGCGAAGGACATCCTTGCTCTTCTCCCAAAGACGAACTGCGGAGAGTGCGGTCTCCCGAACTGCTTCGCCTTCGCCATGGCGATGGTGAGAGGTCAAAAAAAGCTCACCGACTGTCCTCCGTTACAGCAGCACAGGGAGAACATGGAAGCTCTAAAGGAGCTCCTCAAAACAGTAGGACTGGAATAATTTATGTATTGCACAGCACAAGTCCAAGTCTCACACTGCGACATCAGCGCTTTTGAAAAGGAGAGCAGGAGATTTTAGAGGGAGTTGCTCCCTTCGCCTTTTGTTACCAAACGGTGGCGACGATGCAGAATTGAATATTGTTGCTGCTAATTTTCTTTCAGCAGGAGAGGCGTGTGGGATAATATTTATATAAGAGGGGGAGCATATCTCGGACTGGATGAAAGCAGAGCAAGTCCTAAATGTGAAGAGGGAGACCTCTGCCACGGCAAAGTGGAGAGAGCTGTGGCAAGTCTCCTCGGTGAAGCGGGGAACCTGTGCTTTGAGGGCTTGAGGGGAGGAGGTCACAAAGAGCAAAGAGTTAAGAGGGGAGCGTAATGGCACGGATTTATGCTCGCAGGAAGGGGAAGTCAGGCTCGAAGAAGCCGTTCAGAGCGGAGCCACCGGAGTGGTGTGAGTTGAGTGCTCGTGAGGTTGAGGAGAAGGTAGTTGAATTGGCGAAGCAAGGGCTCTCAACTGCTCAAATCGGAATGGTTTTGCGAGATTCTTATGGCGTTCCAGATGTCAAACTGCTCACTGGAAAGAAGATTTTGCAGATTTTGCGTGAGCGAGGTCTCGCACCTGCGATTCCAGAAGACTTGCAGTCTTTGATAAAGAAGGCGATAAGACTGCGAAAGCATTTGGAAGCGCACCGAAAAGACATGCACAACAAGCGTGCGCTCCAACTCACGGAGTCAAAAATATGGAGATTGCAGAAGTATTACAAGAGGGAGGGCGTTCTACCCGCAGACTGGGAATACAAGCCTGAAACCGCAGAGTTCTTAATTCGCAGGTGAGCGTGGGAGGGGTGTGGGGCAAACAAGGGCAAAGTGTGAAGTGGCATGGTGCATGTGTGGGTGATGGGTGAGGATGTGGGTAAGAAGTGAGAAGGGAAGAGGGGGTGAGTAAGAGGGTTGAATGAGTGGTTGGAGTTGCTTCTCGGCGTTCTGCTTGCGTGCATCGGCGGAGGTCTCACGGGCTTCGCAATTTGGAAGTTTTGGAATATATTAATGCCCGTGATTTTGGGAGTAGTGGGTATAATAGTGCTGCTTGTTGGTGCTATTTTCCTGATGATTGGCGTGAGTGACATAAAGAGCAAGCGAGAAGAGATGGCGGAAGAGGCAGAGGGAGGAAGTGGACAGTGAGGAAGTTAGGAGGGAGAGGGTGAATAGCGTTGGGGACTGTGAAGCCGACATACATAAAAAAGCTGGCGAAAACTTTAATGAAGGTCGTGGATTCGTTCTCTGAAGATTTTGAGGAGAACAAGCGTTTGGTAGAGGAATATCTGAGTGTGGAGAGCAAGGAAGTGCGGAACAGGGTCGCAGGATACATTACACGCCTCAAAAGGCATGGCAGACCTGAAGTCTGGGGTGAGCGGAAGCCTGAGATTGCAGAGAAAAGCAGATGATTGGAAACGAGGAGTAGAAAGGAAGAGAGGCAAGGAATAATTGAATTAGGGTGAAAGGAGCGAAAGCGAATGGAGGAGGGTTGAGAAATGGTAAAGACGGAGTGGAGTGGCGTGTTTCCTGCGTTAATAACGCCTTTCACGAAGGACGACAAGGTGGACGAGGAGGGTTTGCGTCGTCTTGTTGAGTATGTTGAGGCTGGTGGTGTGGATGGTGTTGTCCCTTGCGGCACAACAGGTGAAAGTGCGACGCTCTCACACGAGGAGCATAAGCGTGTAGTTGAGGTCGTTGTTGACTGTGCGAAGAAGAAAGTAATTGCGGGAACAGGCTCAAACAGCACTGCAGAAGCGCTGGAACTCACGAAGCATGCTGAAGATGTGGGTGCGGATGCATGCCTGCTCATCACTCCTTACTACAACAAACCCAACAAAAGGGGATTAATTGAGCATTTCAAGCGTATTGCCGATGCTGTGGACATCCCTTTAATTTTATACAATATACCTTCACGAACAGGATTGAACATGAGTGCGGATGTCGTTTTGGAACTCGCAGAAGAAAGCAATATTGTCGGCATAAAGGAGGCTTCTGGCGACTTGAAGCAAGTTCAGCACATCATTAAAGGCGTGAGGGAGCGTAAATTGGATTTCACTGTGATTTCAGGCGACGACATTTTGACGATTCCGATTATGAGCGTCGGCGGTAAGGGCGTCATTTCGGTAATTGCGAACATCATTCCGAAAGAGACTGCGGAGATGGTTCATGCGTTTCTGAACGGTGATTTTGAGAAGGCGCTCGCTCTGAACTACAAACTGCTTCCGTTAATGGATGCGATGTTCTTGGAGACGAATCCGATTCCTGTGAAGAGGGCTGCGGCGCTCATGGGTCTCCCTGCGGGACACACGAGACTTCCGCTCGGAGCATTAAGCGAGGAAAATGAGAGGAAGCTGCGAGCTGTTTTGGAGTCGTTCGGTCTAATCAAAGCACCTCGCTAACCGGGTGTTAAATATGGATTACCTGATTTTTCTTCTGCTCCTTCTGCTTTTTCTCGTCTTCCTTGCTCTTATAATTCTACTCTGGAAGTATGCTGAGCTTAAAGGTAGCATAGAGCAGAGAGCAAGACAGATATTTGAGGAGTGGAAAGAAAAAGAGCTTGAAAGCACTTCCACAAGGAAAGCAGAGATTCTTTTTGAAGAGTGGAAGCAGAGACATGAGAAGGAGATAAGAAAAGATGCGGTAAAGAAGAGCAGGGCGGCAATTGCAGGAAGAGTTACCGAGCAGATTGCCCCATTCCTCCCTGAATTCAAATACAATCCGAAAGATGCACGCTTCATCGGCTCGCCAATTGATTTTATTGTTTTTGACGGTCTTGACGAAGGAGAACTGAGAAGAATAGTTTTTGTTGAGGTGAAATCAGGGAAATCAACACTGAGCAGGAGGGAGAAGCTTGTAAGGGATGCAATTGAAGAGAATAGAGTTGAATGGGAAATTCTCAAATATGCATAGGCTTTCGTTTATTTATTCCATCAAATCACGGAAAACTGCTGAAAGTGTGCGATGAAATATGAATTGCTCTGACAATTTCTCATTAATTTTCTCCAAAGCATACGCATCTTCCTCAAATTCCACATCACGAGAATATTGAACATCCCAGAGAACAAGCCCAAAGGGAGGCACAGGTTTTATGAATTCTCGCACTCTCACAGCCAAAAGGTCTTCAAGCCACGCCTCGTCCTTCCCGCCTCTTCCAATACATGCCAAAGCAGCGACAATCTTCCGCACCATCTTGCGAAGAAAGCTCCGAGCGCAGACATCAAAAACGACGAAATCGCCTCTTCTGCGCACTTCCAAGCGAAGCACATGCCTTATCGGTGAGCGACGCTCCTTGTCAAGCTCCGCAAAATTTGAGAAGTCGTGAACGCCCTCAAAGAGAGAAGCTGCTGAACGCATGCGCTCAACACTCAAATCAGGCGCAAACAGGAAATATCTGTAAGTTCTTGAGATTGCATCCCTCCGAGCATTAAATTTCTGCGGTGGGTAAGCGACTGCGTAAGCGAAAATGTCGTCAGGAAGCGCACTGTTCAGCATGCGAGGCGAGATTTCTCTCGTTGCATCAAAAGAAATAACTTGGGAGCGGGCATGAACGCCTCTGTCTGTCCTGCCTGCGTATGAGAAATGCGCATCTCTCCTGCTTTTTATGATGTTCAATTCTTCCAAAGCACGAAAAATCTCCGCCTCAACCGTCGGAACATCAGGCTGAATTTGAAAGCCGTAATAGTTCGTTCCGATGTATCCGATTTTCAACGCAACCCGCACACTCACCGCACACCACCCTAAACAACTCGCAAACCCCTCACGCCAGCTCCCACGCCTCCTTCTCCTCTAATTTCGCATTCTTCACAACGAGCCTTGCGGTGTTCGCACCCTCTTCTACGATTTCACTCGCAAGAATAACGATGCGTTTGCGGAAAAATGGAGCATCAAGCACTAAAGTTTCAAATTCTCCTCCCTCTCCTGCCACATTTATCTTCCATTTCTCGCTTATTTCAACTAATCTATCCACATCTTCATCGCTTATCCGCCTTCCGAGCCATGTTCTATCCAATCCGTAAGCTGCGATGCCCGTTAAAATGAAATCAAAATTGCGGACAGCGATGCGCATAGCTGTCTCTTGGTTGAGATGCCAGAGCGGGAAGAATGCTTTCAAGCGGAGTTCTTTACAGATGCGCTCAATGCGACGACGCTGGTATTCGCTCCACAAAACTCCTGCGACAACGCCTTCAATTTGAAACTCCCTGCGAGCATCCTCAAGCGCAGCGTGCAAGTCTGCGAGCTCTTCCGCCTCGCTCCTTCCCGAAGTCTCGTAGGAGAGCAGAGGCAAGCCGATTGCATCCGCCTGCAAATCTGTAATCTCAACAGCAGGCGTGTGAAAGAGCATCGCTGCGGGATTCTCGCTCCTCACAGTGAGCAAGCAGTCAACGATGAAACCTGCCTCAAGCATCGCCTGCAGGGCGAGCGTGCTGTCCTTCCCTCCGCTGAAAAGGCATCCGAGCCTCATCTTCGCTTCTGGATGAAACTGCCTCAAATATTCTCGCTTACGCTTGAAACCCCTCATTTTTGCCAATTTCTCAATCGCTTTATTGAATTTTGAGCCGTATTGAGCAGCCCTTTTCTTCCTTTCCGCAACAATTTTCAATCCTAAATCCGCCGCAATCTCCCTTAAAATGACCCTTTCTTGAAATTCAGCATCCTTTTTGCGAACTTTTAGTGCATCTGGAAGCGAAAAGGCGAACTTCGCAACTCTCTTCGTTAAAAATGGGCTTCGCAAAGAGACGCCTAATTTACGAGCGATTGCGAGGTCTCTGCAAGTGTCTCGCCTGAACATGCTTTTAACGCCTGAAATGCTCGCCTCTCTCAATTTACCCGCCTGAAATGCTCGCTTATGCCTCTCGTAGCCTCCAAAAAGCTCTTCAGAGCCGAGACCGTAAATAAGTGTGCGAATTCCATCTGCAACTGCACGCTCACAAGCGATGAAAATAGGGAGTGCAACGCCAACTTTCACCACATCCGCACCCACTAAAGGCACTATTTCCTTCAAATATCCTTCAACTTCATCAATTTTCACCTCTATAACCCTCAAATCCAGTCCCAACTCTCTTGCCACTCTGCTCGCATACACAAAATCCTCTGCCTGCTTCGCCTCCTTCGCCTCCTTCACCCCTAAAGCCCCTGAAGCCTCCGAAGCCTCTTCCGCCTCCGAGAAAACCGCCGTGTAGCATCTGAATTTCCTGCGTAGTGCCTTGCAGAGGAATGCGAGAAGCGTTGAGTCCAGACCTCCCGAGAACAGAATGCCGAATTCCTCGCTCGTAATTGTAGAGAGGCTCTCTCGGAGTAAAGAGAGCAAGCGCCCCTTTAAATCCTTCGCAGCCTCTGCCTCCTCGCCTTCGCATTCGCATAAATAAGACGCAAACTTTAAGCGACCATTCTTGTAATTCAGCAGTGTTCTCGGCTCAAGTTCAAAAGAGAAAGGGAAACCTATCGCAGACATCGCATTTCTGTGTGAAGAGAACGCAAAGCAATCATCAAAATGCGCAAAATATATCGGTCTCAAGCCAAAAATGTCCCTAAATAATTGCACTTTTCCATCAGAATGCCATAAACATATCGCATAAGCGCCTTCTAAAACATCTAATATCTGCTCTTTGCTCATTCGCATGCTCTCTATTTCATCAAAATTGAATATTTCCGCATCTGCAACAAATCGCTGAATGCCTAAAGAATTGAAGAGGCGTTTCAAGCGTTTGAAATCTCCTTCTCTGCTTTTAGGCACGCAACACGCAATCAAATCATTGTATTCCCGCACTACTCTCTTCAATTCCTCCAAATTCTCACATCCGATTTCAGAATCTTCGCTGAAAATAAAGAATATTTGCTCTCCTAATGACGACAATTCCATTTGCATTTGCCTCAGCGCTTTGAATATTCTCTCGTGAGCGTTCTCGCTGTTGAAAATACCGACAATTCCGCCCATCCCTCACGCCTCTCCTCCTTTCTACTTTGTTTATTTTTATGTTAAGGGCGATGTTAAAGAGGTGTTGTGCAGGTCAGGGAATAGGTGAGAGAAAGATGGAAGGAGAAGAAGAGAGGGGGCAGGGGAGAGGAAAAAATAGGATTTGGATAAAGAATGGAATAGTTTACGACCCTTTGAATGGAATAGAGGGCGAGAAGAAAGACATTTTCATAGAGAATGGCGTGATTGTTGAGGAATTAAGTGGAAAAGCGGAAAAAATATTGGATGTTTCAGGAAAGATTGTAATGCCAGCGGGGATAGATGCACACAGTTATGTGGCGACATTTGGCATGAATCTTGCTCGTTTTTTGCTAAAATTCCCTACTGTGCATGAGATAGGGGTTTCTTATGCGAAAATGGGCTTCACGCATGTGAATGAACCTCTCGCAACGCTTGAGACCGCTTGCAGTGTGCATCACGAACTCGCATCCATTCCCTTCGTGGACGCTTCAACATTCACAGCGTTAA